>Ga0209573_1002713_pt1 | contig 21528 bp, 19 predicted proteins | sample TNRBio252014_DNA_FD_185870 | JGI IMG/M metagenome (GOLD analysis project Ga0209573, IMG submission 185870) | Wastewater treatment Type I Accumulibacter community from EBPR Bioreactor in Madison, WI, USA - TNR Reactor_6/25/2014_ DNA (SPAdes)... | ecosystem: Engineered > Bioreactor > EBPR >...
CACCTTTTCCAGGCGGGCGATATTGCCCAGATGCGTCGCCAGTTGCTCGATATCCAGCCGCTTCAGGTCGAAACGCTGGCAGCGCGAGAGAATCGTAACCGGGATTTTGCGCGTTTCCGTGGTGGCAAAAATAAAAATCACATGGGGGGGCGGCTCTTCCAGCGTTTTCAGCAGCGCGTTGAAGGCGCTGTTGGAGAGCATATGCACCTCGTCGATGATATAGATTTTATAGCGTGCATTGGAGGGAGCGTAATGCACGGTTTCGATCAGCTCCCGAATATCGCCCACCCCGGTGCGCGAGGCGGCGTCCATCTCCATCACGTCCACATGGCGGTCTTGCAGAATCTGCGTGCAATTGGCGCAAACGCCGCAGGGTTGGGGCGTGGGGCCGCCATTGCCGTCCTCGCCGATGCAGTTGAGCGCCCGTGCGATGATGCGCGCCGTGGTCGTCTTGCCGATGCCGCGGATGCCGGTCAGCAGGAACGCATGGGCGATGCGCCCGGATTTTATGCCGTTACTGAGCGTACGCACCAGCGCCTCCTGACCGACGAGATCGTCGAAGGTCTTGGGGCGGTATTTACGGGCTAGTACGCGATATTCGGACATAGGGGTTAGGGGTTAGGGGTTAGGGACAAGAAGTGCGGACAGAACGTCCGCACGAGCCTTCAGCCAGCGAAGCGTCGCCCATTGCGGAGCGCAGGAGCGCGGAGCAGGGGCAAAAAAAACCAAAGCCTCGACCGCCGGCGACCCGCTGCGTGACCACTACGGCTGCTTCCTTTCGGACCTGACCGGGTTTGCAGGCGCATCGCCCGCCGACGGCTGGGGTACTATATGCGCAAATGAAGGGGGGAGGCAAGCTCTTATGCGTTTTTGCCACACAGGATGCAATCCCTTGCGTGCGCAGGGTTTGCGTGGGCGGGAAAGCTGGTTTGTGCAAAGGTAAAATGCTAATTTATTAACCATGATTTATACACTGCGATTGCCCAAGCTTCTCGGCTTGTTACTGATAGGCGGGGGGCTGTTCCTTTTTGCATCACTGGTAAGCTATAACAGCGGCGACCCTTCGCTTAACCGCGCCACTGCGGAGGCCGTGCATAATATGGGCGGTACGGCGGGTGCGGTGCTGGCCGATCTGCTGCTGCAGGTGTTGGGCGTGGCCAGTCTGCTGGCCGTGGCGCTTCTTCTGGCCTGGGGATGGCGTCTGCTGCGCGGCGAGACGCTTACCTGGCTGCCGGTGCGGCTGAGCGGTTTCTTCGCGGGGCTTTTCGCCTGCGCATTATTTCTTGCCCATATTTCGGCTCCTTCCTCCTGGCCGATCGCCAGCGGGCTGGGCGGCGCGATGGGCGCCATGGGCAAAGCGGCGCTTACCCCTCTGCTTCCCCAATGGCTACAGGCGGCGCTGGCCTTTGCGCTAATGGTGCCCCTGACGCTGCTGGCGCTGGCGCTGAACCGCGATGAATGGCGCAGCCTCTACACGCTGATTGAAATTCCCCTGCATTATATCCGCCAGTCGCTACGTCTGGCATGGGGGGCGTTCTCCGGTGAAATCGGCCCCGGCTGGCGTTTCGCTTTTCAGGGGGCAGGAGAGGTGCAAACGGTAGAGACGGCAAAGGTAAAAGCGGCCGCCCGCCAGCAGGCCGGAGGGAAACCCACGGAAAAGCTGGTGACATTGCGGGATAATGGGGCGATCTCCCGCCGCAAGGCACCTGAGCCTAAAAAACAGGCATCGCTGGAGTTGCGCGCCCGTCAGGGAGATTATGAATTGCCGGAACTGGCCTTGCTGAAAGATCCCACCACGCGCAAAAGCAAAAGAGAGTTGTCGGACTCCGCCCTCAAACAGAATGCAAAAATGCTCTCGACCGTACTGCAGGATTTTGGCGTCAAGGGAGAGATCGTCAATATCCGCCCCGGCCCCGTGGTGACGTTGTATGAGCTGGAGCCCGCGGCGGGGACGAAATCCTCCCGCGTGATCGGTTTGTCGGACGATATTTCCCGCTCCATGAGCGCCATCTCGGCGCGTATCGCGGTGATTCAGGGCAAGAATGCCATCGGGATCGAGCTGCCCAACCGCAGCCGTGAAACGGTTTATTTACGCGATCTGTTGCAGGACGAGGCATACAGCGCCACCGAACTCAGCCTGCCTTTGGCGCTGGGCAAGGATATCGGCGGCGACCCGGTGGTGGTGGATCTGGCGCGGATGCCGCATCTGCTGGTGGCGGGGACGACAGGCTCGGGGAAATCGGTGGCGATCAACACCATGATTCTGTCGCTTGTCTATCAGCTTACGCCGGAGCAGTGCAAATTCATCATGATCGACCCCAAGATGCTGGAGCTTTCGGTCTATGACGGTATCCCGCATTTGCTCACCCCGGTAGTGACCGAGCCCGGCAAGGCGGTGGTGGCGCTCAAATGGACGGTGCGCGAGATGGAAAACCGCTACCGCCTCATGTCCACCCTCGGCGTGCGCAATGTGGACAGCTATAACAAACGCATCAAAGAAGCCCGCCGTACCGGCGAGGTGCTGACCCGCGAAGTGCAGACCGGCTTTGACATCGAGACCGGCAAGCCGACCTACGAGACGCAGGAGATCGATACGACGCCGCTGCCTTTCATTGTGGTCATTGTAGACGAAATGGCTGATCTCATGCTGGTGGCGGGCAAGGATATCGAATCCTCCATCCAGCGCCTTGCGCAGATGGCGCGGGCGGCGGGCATCCATATCATCATGGCGACGCAGCGCCCGTCGGTGGACGTCATCACCGGCGTCATCAAGGCGAACTTCCCCACGCGGATTTCCTTCCAGGTGACCAGCCGCATCGACAGCCGCACGATTCTGGGTGAGCAAGGGGCGGAACAACTGCTGGGGCAGGGCGACATGCTCTATATGGCGGGCGGCGGGCGCATTACCCGCGTGCATGGGCCGTTTGTCAGCGATCAGGAAGTGGAAGAAGTCGTCGCGCATCTGAAATCGCAGGGCGAACCCACCTATATCGAGTCCGTCACGCAGGATGAAGGGGGAGACGAGTTGGGGTTTGATGAGGACGAGTCCGACGAAGACCGCGAACTGTACGACCGTGCCGTGGCGATTGTGGCGCGTGACCGCAAAGCCTCCACCAGCTATGTGCAGCGTTGTCTCAAGATCGGCTATAACCGTGCGGCGCGGCTGATCGAAAAGATGGAGCGCGACGGCATCGTCGGCCCCGCGAATCATGTGGGCAAGCGCGAAGTACTGGTGCGGGAAGAGGATTAGGAATTAGCGTCATGCCAGAAGCGAGGTCAGACGACCCGGCTGTCTGGATGAAGATTTATTTGCGCTTCGTCCTCACCATTTTGGCGAAGAAGCCGGGCGTTGCGCCTTCGGGCAGATCTTCCGTCTTCAGGGTGCGACGCCTGGGCTGGCGCCGTTGCTTGGGATTGACGATATACTGAATCTGCCACTTCCCTTGGACGTTTCCCTCTTCCTGGCCTTCTTCCGAAGGGACGGCTTTGAAAATATATTTCTGCACCGGTGTGGACGGGTTGCGCCCTCGCTCGTAAATCATCAGAAATAATTTTCCGTGGCCGGGTATGGAGGCCTCGGGAAAAGCCTCATGCAATGCCATCAGGATAGAAGCCGCCTCCTCGGCGGTTTCATAGGTTTTGTTTTTCTGGATTTCGCGCAGCAGCGGATGTCCCCAATCCGGATGGGTGCGTTTGGGGCGCACGCGCTCCGGATGGGTGGCAAGCGGGGCAGGGTTTTTTTCTGCGCGCAGTGTCCAGTGTTTACCCTCTTTGAGCGCATGGATAAGGGCAAAATGCCCCCGGTATCCTTCTTCGCGTTCTTCGGGGGTCAGGCTATAGCCTTTGATCCATAAGCGCAGGACGGAATCTTCCGGCGGCTGCTGACGGGAAATCGTGAAGTGCCGCTTGAGTGTCGCCAGTTGCTCTAACGCACGCTTCTCTTCGCTATAGCGGTACAACCCGTCCAGCGCGGCAGTGATGCTCGGATGGGTGACAGTAGCCAGAGGTTTGCGTTTTTTCGCCATAAACGTCCTTGAGATGCTCGCCAAACATACGGAAAAGATATTACAATTCAGTTAAATATAGAAAATTTAACCACGGATTTGTGTTGTTTAGGCAGGAAAACGAAAGGGAGGCCTCCTTCACTAAATTCTATACTCCGCCTTATAAAACCTTATAATAAACTTCCATTTGCGCCTGCTTTAGAATGCGGCGAAGCAGAAGGAACATAGATGCGGTATTTATTATTATCCCTCTTCATCAGTTGCTTAATGGCGACCCCCGTGCAGGCGAACGAGCGTGAGCTGGTGCTGAGCGAAGTTGAAATTTACCTGGAAAAACTGACCACCCTGAAGGCGGATTTCGTGCAGATCGCGCCGGGCGGTGATCTGGTCAGCGGGGTGTTTTATCTCAAGCGCCCGGGTAAAATGCGCTGGCAGTACGATCCGCCCGTGCCGGTGGTGATGGTTGGCAACGGTAAGTTTCTGCGCTATTGGGATCGTGAACTGGATCAGATCAGCGATATTCCGCTGGACGATACGCTGGCAGGGTTCCTGGCAAAGAGGGATATCAGCTTCGACCCCAAGGTGGTCAAGGTGCTGGAGGCTTCCTCCCGCGATAAGGTGCTGCGCGTGAAGATTGAGATGGCCAATAAGCCCCATGACGGCAGCCTGACCATGGAGTTTGAGGAAGGCCCTTTGAAGCTGCGCAACCTGATATTGGTGGATGCCGAAGGCAAGCAGACCAATATTTCGCTCAACAATGCCAAATACGGTATAAGCCTGCCCGATGATTTGTTCGTGATTAAGGACACGCGCCTTGGCGGCAAAGGCCGCCGATGATTCGATGAACGATAAGGGATAAGGGATAAGCGATTGCGGGAGGCGATATAATTTTGTATCTTCGCTCATCACTCATCGCTCATCACCCTATGCCCAGTTTTGACATCGTATCGGAAACCGATCTTCAGGAAGTAGACAACGCCCTGCAAAACGTGGCGCGTGAAATCGGGACGCGCTACGATTTCAAGGGCAGCAAATGCGCCGTGGAGCGTAAAGAGCATGAAATCACCATCACGGCGGATGATGAATATAAGCGCGACCAGATCGAGCAGATGCTGAAAGCCCATATCACCCGCCGCAAGCTGGACGCCAAAGCACTGGAGTTCGGGAAAGCGGAACCCGCCGCGGGCAACACGCTACGCCAGAAAGTGACGGTGAAACAAGGGGTGGACAAGGATGCCTCCAAAGCTATCATCAAGGCGCTCAAGGAGAGCAAGATGAAGGTGCAGGCAAGCATTCAGGGCGAGGAAATCCGCGTTACCGGCAAAAAACGCGACGACCTTCAGGACGCCATCGCGCTGATTAAAGGATTGGAGCTGGAGCTGCCGCTTCAGTATAAGAATTTCCGGGATTAAAAACCTATATTCAGAGCCTTGGGGTTGGCATTGGCACTGGCGGGCAGACCATGGAAATAATGTTCTACCGCCTCGTGAGCGCCATCGCAGACCGGGTGGTGCCCACCATCGCTCAGTTGCAGACAAAGTTTATCCACCGCATTTTTCGCCTTCTGAAAATATGACTCGTTTATGGTGGGATTGTTAGGCCGGTCAGGGTACGCCTGACTTAACTGATCCCATGCCTGGGCATAGCCACCCTCTTTGATCGTTTCCGTTTCATGGACAAAACGTGTCGCTAATTCCTGCGCACTTTTCTCGCTGATGCCTGCCGTTTTTGGCAGCCCCGTAATGAGAAAATTGTTGGTTCTCCCCTGTTTTTCCACCTGCTGGCGTATTGACTGATACCGCTCAGGGTCACGGGAATATATGTTCTCCATTGCAGCAGTAAAATTCTCTTGTGCATCGCCCGCCATTGGCGCTTCTCCTTAGAAAGCTATAATTCGCCATTATACTTGAGGGGATATGGGCTGTGTATGAAGATTTTATGACAGTAAATGCGTAGTGGAGGGCGGGTCAGCTATCCGCAAACGCCTGTTTCTCCGCTTTTCCGCCGGGGTGGGTGACCGCGCCCTTCTCCGCCGTACCCACGACTTGCGCGTATTTATAGAGTGCGCCGGAAGTATAATCGGTTTCTCTGGGTTTCCACTCTGCGCGGCGTTTTTCCAACTCGGCGTCGGAGACATCGACGCTTATGGTGCGCGCATTGGCATCCAGCGTGATAATATCGCCGTCCTTCACCAGTCCGATAGTTCCGCCGCAGGCTGCCTCGGGGCCGACATGGCCGACGCAAAAGCCCCGCGTCGCACCCGAGAAGCGCCCGTCGGTAATCAGCGCCACCTTATCCCCCGTGCCCTGACCGTAGAGCGCGGCGGTGGTCGCCAGCATTTCACGCATTCCCGGCCCGCCGCGTGGCCCTTCATTGCGGATCACCAGTACGTCGCCTTCTTTGTAGTTACGCGCTTCGACGGCGGCGAAAGCATCCTCCTCGCACTCGAACACCCGCGCCGGGCCTTTGAAGACGAGGTTTTTCATGCCCGCCACTTTCACAATCGCCCCTTCGGGAGCGAGATTGCCCGTGAGCGTCACCACGCCGCCGGTTTGGGTGATGGGATTACTTAAGGGGCGCACCACATCCTGACCTTCGGGTAAATGCACGTCCTTCAGGTTCTCGGCGATGGTCTTGCCGGTGACCGTCATGCAGTCGCCGTGCAGGTAGCCGCCTTCCAGCAGTACCTTCATCACCACCGGAATCCCGCCCACGCGGAAGAGATCCAGTGCCACATATTTGCCGCCGGGTTTCAGATCGGCGATATAGGGCGTTTTATGGAATATTTCACCCACATCGTGCAGGTCGAACGCAATCCCCGCCTCATGCGCGATGGCGGGCAAATGCAGCGCGCCGTTGGTGGAGCCGCCGGTGGCCGCAACGACCGCCGCCGCATTCTCCAGCGCCTTGCGGGTGACAATGTCACGCGGACGGATTTTGTTCTTGAGCAACGCCATCACCGCTTCGCCGGAATCGAAGGCGTAGGCGTCGCGTGATTCATACGGCGCGGGCGCACCGGCGGAGTTCGGCAGCGCCAGCCCGATAGCCTCCGACACGCAGGCCATGGTGTTGGCGGTGAACTGCCCGCCGCAGGAGCCGGAAGAAGGACACGCCACCTGCTCCAGCGCGTGGAGCTCTTCGTCGGACATCGTGCCCGCCGCGTGCTTGCCTACCGCCTCGAACACATCCTGTACCGTCACGTCCTTGCCCTTGAAGTGACCGGGCAGGATGGAGCCGCCATACATGAAGACGGAGGGCACGTTCAGCCGCACCATCGCCATCATCAGCCCGGGCAGGGATTTGTCGCATCCGGCCAGCCCCACCAGCGCGTCGTAGCAATGCCCGCGCATGGTAAGCTCCACCGAATCGGCGATGACTTCACGACTGACCAGCGAGGATTTCATCCCCTGATGTCCCATCGCGATGCCGTCCGTGACCGTAATCGTGGTGAATTCCCTCGGCGTGCCACCCGCTGCCGCCACGCCCTTTTTCACCACCTGCGCCTGACGACCCAGCGAGATATTGCACGGCGCCGCTTCGTTCCATGTCGTTGCCACGCCGATGAGCGGCTGGTGAATCTGTTTCTCGCCCAGCCCCATCGCGTATAAATACGAGCGGTGCGGAGCGCGTTCCGGCCCTTCCGTCACATGGCGTGAAACAAGCGTCGATTTGCCGAAGGTTTTGGTCATGGATGAGGTTCCTTGTATTTCCAGGGGAAGACAGCATTACCGCAGGCGGGCGCTGAAGTAAACCCCCACCTTCACACAAACTTCACACACGCCTGACGGTGCGAATGGTATAGTACAGTTATTGATTCACTTCACCGATGGAGACCCACATGGCGGTTATCGACAATCTTTCCGACACGCAGCACGAGCTTGACGAAATGATTGGACAGACCACGATGGATGTACGTTTTCTTACCTATATCCGTCCCGTGAATATGGGTGAAGGCACGGGCTATGCAGTATGTACGGAAGAAGGTGCGCAGCTTGCTGTTTTTGCTTCAGCCGAAGCCGCGTTCTTTTCCGCCCGCCAGCATAACCTCATCCCCATGCGGATACACTAGGCGTCACCCTCGCTTCTATTCCACATTCACCTGGCCTTCATAGGTCACCAGTATTTGCGCGCCGTCTTTTTCGGTGGTGCGGGTGAGGGTGAAGTGGCCGTCATATTCTCCCGGCTCCAGGCTTTTTTTGTCGATATATTGCATATATTGGGCTTTGCTGTTCGTGAGAGTTTCTTCATGCTGAGCCACGACTTCGCCGCCTTCACCTCCCCGGGTGAGGGTCAGTTTCAGGACGTCGCCTTCGCGGGGGCCGTAGACCTCCACCCAAAACAGCAAAGCGGGGGCGTCCGCATGAATCGAGGTTTCGTTAAATTTTCCCTCTAAGATGCCTTCAAATGTAGGCTCCTGGGTAGAGAACCCGGCGGCAATCAACCCCGGCGGCTTATAGGCCAGTGCCTTTTCCGCCTCCGGCATCCATGCGCTGGCGCCCGACTGGCCGCAACTGGTTTCCCGTCCCAGCCCGGTGAATGGGTCGACTACTTCCTGGTCATGGCGCACCGTGAGATGCAAATGCGGAAACTCCGCCATGCCCGACATGCCTACCTGCCCCAGCACGCTTCCGGCGGACACTTCGTCGCCCGGTTTGACGGTAATGCTGCCCAGTTTCATGTGGCAATATTGCGTGCTCCAGCCATCCTCATGCTCAATCATCACGCCGTTACCGCATTCGCGCCCTTTCAAAACGGTGGGATCCGTGTTGTGCAGGCCGGTGTCTTTCATACTGTCGCGGGTGTTCTTGACCACGCCGTCCGCCGCGGCCAGTACATTGACGCCCGCTTCCATCTCCTTGAGGGTGGGAAGACGAAAATCGGTGCCGTCATGCCCGTCATAGCTAAGATGCCCGCAGCGATAATCCTTCCAGCCTTTGCCCGCGTCATGATCCACATAATTCTGGATAAAACAGTCCGTTCCCGGCGTGCAGGCGACGGGAACCTCCAATAACAATGCCTGAGCGTGGTGGGCGGGTGTCACGAAAAACAGTGACAGACCCAGCAATGGAAAAAAGCGCATGTGAAGCCCCTCTGATAGCGTCGAACGGCAGCCACTATAGCCCGGCGATGGTTAAGGTAACCTAAATATCGAGGGAGGTGATCACCGGGACATGGTCGGAGGGACTGTCCCAGTCGCGGGCGGAACGCAAGGTAGAAGAAGCGATCACCGCTCTCTTCAGGCCGGGCGTGACCCAGATATGATCGAGACGCCGCCCCCGGTCGGATTTCTTCCAGTCACGGTTACGATAACTCCACCAGCTATAGAGTTTCTGCTCCGGGGGGACGAATTCACGCGCCGTATCCACCCAGGAAATCGTCTCGCGCAGCCGCGTCAAGGCCTCTACTTCCACCGGCGTGTGGCTTACCACACCGAGTAATTGTTTATGTGACCAGACATCATGCTCATAAGGGGCAATATTGAAATCGCCCACAATGATGGTTTTGCCGTCTTTTTTCACCCCTTGCGACCAGGCCTGCATCTGCTTCACAAAGCGGAGTTTTTCTTCAAATTTAGGGTTGAGTACGGGGTCAGGAATATCGCCGCCCGCCGGAACATAAAAATTATGCAGATGAATGCCTCCCGGCAGCGTAGCGGCGATATGTCGTGTGCTGCCATTGCCCAGCATATCGGTCGTATGAACGCTCTCCAGCGGGAGCTTAGATAAAAGAGCGACGCCATTATAGCTCTTCTGCCCACTGATGGCGACATGGACATAGCCCAAAGACTTTATGCTATCATGAGGGAAAAACTCGTCCGGGGTTTTCGTCTCCTGCAGGCAAATGATATCGGGCGCAGACTCTTCCACCAGTCGTCTCAGCAGCGGTGCCCGCAGGCGAACCGAATTGATATTCCAGGTGGCAAGCTTCAAAACCATAGACTCACATGTAATGCCTGTAGGGCATCCGGGCAATAAAAAACCGGCTCCACCGAGATGGAGCCGGTTTTAAGCAGAAAAGAAAGGAGAGTTACTGTACACGCTCCCCATGGAGTGCGAGGTCGAGACCGGAATCTTCTACCTCTGCATCCACGCGCAGCTTGGTGAATTGCTTGATGACCATCAGCAGGAACCAGGTCATGACAGCGGAATAGAGTGCCACCGTCAGGGAGGCAACGATCTGCGCAATCATCTGATCCATGCTGCCAGCGACACCGCCGACTGACTCCACTGCAAGTACACCGGTCAATATGGAGCCGACCATGCCGCCGATGCCGTGGATGCCGAACGCATCCAGCGAATCGTCGTACTTCAGGGCTTTCTTAAGCGAGCTTGCCGCCCAGAAGCAGACCACACCTGCGGCAACGCCGATGATCAGCGCGCCCGGGGTTTCCACAAAGCCGGAAGCAGGAGTAATCGCCACCAGACCGGCGACGGCGCCGGAGCATACGCCCAGCACGCTCGGCTTGCCATGCTTCATCCACTCGGCAAACATCCAGGCCAGTGCCGCAGCAGCGGTTGCCACTTGCGTGACCAGCATCGCCATGCCAGCACGGTCGCCGGAAGCAACCGCCGAACCGGCGTTGAAACCGAACCAGCCCACCCACAGCAGGGAGGCACCGATCACGCACAGCACCAGGTTATGCGGCATGAATTGCGTGCCGGTACGATAGCCCTGGCGCGGTCCAAGCACCAGTGCGGCCACCAGACCCGCCACGCCTGCGTTAATATGCACTACCGTGCCGCCTGCGAAGTCGATCGCGGTGCCAAGACCCAGGAAACCTTCGTAGTTTTCCAGCCCTGTACCACCGATGAAACCGCCCGGCCCCCATACCCAATGGCAAACCGGCGCATAGACCACAATCAGCCACAACGAAGTGAACCATACCGCCGCGGAGAAATTCATGCGGTCAGCCACCGCACCGTAAATCAGGGCAGGCGTGATAATGGCGAAGGTCATCTGGAACATGACAAACACCGATTCGGGAATGGTGCCGCTGGCGGAATCCAGTCCCATACCGGCGAGGAGGAAACGATCCATGCCGCCGACGAAAGAAGAGCCTTCGGAAAAGGCCAGGCTGTAGCCAATAATAACCCACAGCACACTGACGATGCAGCAGGTGGCAAAGCTCTGCATCATGGTAGCCAGCACGTTTTCCTTACGCACCAGACTACCGTAAAACAAGGCAAGACCGGGAATGGTCATCATCAGCACCAGGGCTGTTGCGGTCAGCATCCAGGCGGTGTCGCCCGTGTCAAAGACCGGCGGTTCCGCCGCGAAAGCCGCGCCGGACGATAGTGCGCACACCATCGCCGCCATCGTAGGTAACAGGTATTGTTTTTTCATGAGTTCACTCCGTTGGATAATTTACAACGGCTGTGTAAAGTACAATTACTGTGCCAGTTTGAGCGCAGCGCACCAATATCAGAGATTATTACTTAAAAACAGATGCTTGAATTTTTTGTCATCCACTGATGGAAAGCGAGAAAAGAATTCCCTTTCCGTCCTTCCTGCATAAAAAATGTGCAGAGTGCCGCTTTTCTGGCAGGCAGGGAAGGCGTCAGTCGCCGCAGGTCTTACACAGCGGCTCACGCGGCAACCGGCTTTCGCGCCAGCTTCCCGCCAGAGCGTTATAACGCAGCAACCTTCCCGAAAGCGAATGGCCGATACCGAGGGTTTCCTTGATGGCTTCCAGTGCCTGCATACTGCCCAGCACCCCGACGAGGGGGCCGATCACCCCGTTCTCAGCGCAGTCGTTACGCCCCCCCGGTGCCTCAGGCACAAAGCAGCGATAGCAGGGGTGCGGCGCGCCCAGATAGGATTTAAAGGTGGTCAGCTGCGCCTCCCATCCGCGCACGGCGGCGCAGATAAGAGTTTTTCCTTCCCGATGACAGGCGGCATTGAGGGCAAAGCGCGTGGGAAAATTATCGCTGCAATCCAGCACGAGGTCAAAGGAGGCAAGGGGAGGGAACGCGCCATTTTCCGGAAAGCGGGCGAAGAAGGTTTCCACCTGTACGTCCGGGTTTAGTTCTGAAATACGATCGGCGGCGCTTTCCACCTTCCTGCGTCCGATATCCCCCTGTTCATGGATAATCTGACGGTTCAGATTGGAGAGCTCAACGGCGTCGTCGTCCACAATACCCAGCGTGCCAATACCGGCGGTGGCCAGATACGAAAGCGCGGATGCGCCAAGCCCCCCCGCACCGACGACGAGTACACGGGTCTGCGTGAGCTTTGCCTGACCTTCCTCTCCCATTTCAGAAAGAAGAATATGCCGTGCGTAACGTCGCTGAAAACCCAAAACCCGGAACCCGGAACCTGGAACCTGATTCATCTAGAGATCGGCAAATAAATCCGTCGAGATATAGCGTTCCGCCATGGAAGCGATGACCACTACGATCAGCTTCCCCGCCATCTCCTTGCGGGCGCCGACTTCCAGCGCCGCCGCCACCGTCGCGCCGGAAGAAATACCGCAGGGAATGCCCTCGAGTGCTGCCAGTTTGCGGGCAGTGGAGAATGCGGTTTCATTTCCAATCGTGACGATCTCATCGACGACGTCTTTATTATAAATATCGGGAACAAAGCCTGCACCGATACCCTGTATTTTATGAGGCCCGGGCTGCCCGCCGGAGAGGACGGGGCTGTCCTCCGGCTCCACGGCGATGATTTTGACCGAGGATTTTTTCTCTTTGAGTATCTGGCCGGTTCCCGTAATGGTGCCTCCCGTACCCACGCCGGCGATGAAGGCGTCCACCTTGCCGTCTGTATCTTCCCATACTTCCAGCGCGGTGGTGCGACGGTGGATGTCGGGGTTGGCAGGATTTTGAAATTGCTGGAGCATCAGGGCATTCGGGTCGGACGCTACGATCTGCTGAGCGCGCTCAATGGAGCCTTTCATGCCTTTGGAAGCGGGCGTAAGCTCCAAATCCGCGCCCAGGAATTTCAACATTTTCCGGCGCTCCATCGACATGCTCTCCGGCATGGTCAGCACCAGCCGGTAGCCCTTGGCGGCGCAGACAAACGCCAGCGCGATGCCTGTATTGCCCGATGTCGGCTCCACGAGAATGGAGTCTTTGGTCAGCTTGCCCGAGGCTTCCGCCGCCTCGATCATGGACAGGGCAATGCGATCCTTTACAGAAGACAGCGGATTGAAAAATTCGAGTTTCACGCAAATTCGCGCCTTGCATCCGGCTTCCTGCGGAAGGCGGTGCAGTTCGACCAGCGGCGTATTGCCGATGGTTTCGATAATGGAACTATAAATACGACCGCGTCCTGGTTTGTCCAGCGTGGCGGTAACGGTAGTTTTCTTGGCATGAGAGAGCGCCATGTTCAATACTCCTTAGGATAATAGTTTTGTGTCATCAGATGGCGAAGTCCTGACGTGCGCCTGCGGCGCGGACTCTTCCTTCGAGATGGCTTTGGACATGGCCACCAGCATAGGCTTTCTCACACATCTGGGCAATGGTTATTGTATCCAGATGCTCCAACAATGTATTCGTCGCGTCCATACAGACGGGCTGGATAATCAATTCGCCGATAGGCGTAAGCCGCGTACTGTCTATCTCATCGTCGGATTCCAACACCACGCGATAAATCTCGCCAATGGAAATGCGACGGCGCTCTTTGGCCAGTACATAGCCGCCGCGTGGGCCCCGCACGCTTCGCAAAATGCCCTCATGCACGAGTTTTTGCAAAACGCGCTCCAGGTAACGTGGGGGCAGGCCTTGCTTATCCGCAAGCTTTTTTCCGTTAACGGGCTGCGCGCCATGATAGAGGGCGATATAGACGATGGCTTCAATCGCCCGCAGAATTTTGCGTGATATAGGAGTCATTAGCAGACCTCCTTATTCAGCAGTCCCTTTTCATGCACGCCGGTAGAGCCAAAGCCTCCCTGTCCGCGTGCCGACGATGCCAGCTCCTCCACGCTTTTCCATGTGGCGCGGGTGTAAGGCGCAATTACCATCTGCGCAACGCGCATTCCGCGGGTGACGGTAAACGCCTCATGGCCGTGATTGATGAGAATGATGCCGACTTCTCCCCGGTAATCCGCATCGATCGTGCCGGGAGAATTTAGGACGGTCACGCCATGCTTGAGCGCCAGGCCGGAACGCGGACGCACCTGCGCTTCGTATCCTTCCGGGAGGGCGATGGCAATGCCTGCAGGAACCAGCACACGCTCGCCGGGGAGGATGCTCTTATCGGCGGTAATGGCGGCCAGCAAATCCATGCCCGCACTATGCTCGGTAGAATAGCCAGGCAGCGGAAGATCCGCCGCATGGGGAAGTATTTGTATCGCTATCGTGGCGACCGCAACAGTGTTCTCTTTCATACAGCCCTCAAGTTTTTTATGGATGGTTTTTTTTAAAGTAGTTTTTTACGCCTCCCTCTTCTGGGGAGTTTTCATATTCAACAGCCGGAGTACTGTTTGGTGAGGCACTCCCAGCGTATTGGCGATGTCTGTAGGTTCCACTCCCAATCCGGCCATATAGCGAATGCGGGAGGCCTGCGTGGGTAGGTTGGAGATGTCGCCCGAGGACTGAGGGGAGGCTTTGGGTGTCGCCTGCGGCGGACGGGAAGGCCTTTTAGTCGCGGATTTCTTTCTCTTCCGTTTGGTCTTTACCTGCGCTTTTACTTCCGTCAGGGGCAGCCCGAGTTTTTTTGCTATTTTGCCCGGCGTAAATCCCTGTTTGGATAAAAAGCGGATTTTTTCCTTCTGTCCCGGAAGTTGTGCCAGACCTACTTCAATACGATTAATTTCCTTTTTGCGGGAGGTGGGCTTCAGCGCGCTGGCCACATGGGCGTAATTAATACCCAGGCGACGGGCGATTTCCGTTTTGGCCATGCCAAGATCGGCGAGGTGGCGCGCCCGTGCGCTATTACTGGGCAGCGTAGCGAGATTGACCGGCGTGGGTGTTGCCGGTTGCCGCATACGCGACGTGCCGGAGAAATAGTGGACGATCTGTCCGACCAATGCGCTGGCCGCTTCGCTCTTGGCTATTTTTCCCCATGATTTTTCCGTATCGGCGCTGACGAAAGTGAGCTGGGTGGTGTCCGCGCCGAAAATATCTCCGCGGGAGACATCGTTCACGAGAATCCAGTCGCACTTCTTCTGCGCTCGCTTTTCTTTGGCGTTTTTCACCGCATTGCTGGTCTCGGCGGCGAATCCAATCACGAGGGGAGGGCGCTGGCGTGGATGCTGGGCAATCGCGGCCAGAATGTCCTGAGTGGGTGAAAACAACAGATGCGGCGCGGCGCTACCCTTCTGCTTCTTTATTTTCTGGCCGGCGGGATTAGAGATAGTCCAATCGGCGACGGCAGCGGCGCAGACGGCAATATCCATCGGCAAACAACGCAACGCTTCTTTATACATCTCCTCCGCGGTAGCTACCCGCACCACACGCACGCCCTGCGGCGCGGGGATGTTTACGGGGCCTGAAATCAGCGTGACTTCCGCGCCCGCCTCGGCCAAAGCCTGAGCCACGGCGTGTCCCTGCTTGCCCGACGAATGGTTGCTGATGAAGCGTACCGGATCAATCGCTTCCTGTGTCGGCCCGCTGGTCACCAGCGCCCGCCGTCCCACCAGAGGGCGATGCTGTAATGTAGCCGCCGAAGGGGCGATTTCCGTCCTGCCCGTCAATGTCTGCTTAATATGCCGGATGATGGTGTCCGGCTCTGCCATCCGCCCCATACCTTCCTCGCCGCACGCCATTTCACCTTCCACGGGAGGGATAAGATGCACGCCATCCGCCTGAATCTGCGCCAGATTGCGCTGGGTGGCCTTGTGCTCCCACATGCGGTGGTTCATGGCGGGGGCAACCAGTACCGGAATGCTGCTGGCCAGTAAGGTGGCGCTGGCGATATCGTCGGCCTGTCCGCTGGCCATTTTGGCGATGAAATCCGCGCTGGCCGGGGCAACGATCGCCAGATCATGTTCTCGCGTCAGGCGGATATGCCCCATCTCCGCTTCGTCCTTGAGCGAAAATAATTCGCAGTAAGTGCGCGTGCCCGTGAGGCTGGAAACCGCCAATGGCGTAATGAACTCCATGCCGCCCGTCGTCAGAATGCCGGTGACCTCCATGGATTCCCGCTTCAGTTGGCGTATTAAATCCAAAGATTTATAGGCGGCAATGCTACCTGTAATAACAAGTAAAATTTTGTGTGTCATAAAACCACCATACAAGGAAAATGTGAGTTGTCTATATCCTACGAAAAAAAATTGTTGTTTATGTATATGCAACTTGTGAGGGAAGCTACAATATAATAAACCACGCAAAAAAAGCGGCAATTAGGGCGCCTGTCACCATCAGAGCCAGAGGAGCTGCGATAGTATTTCTGCTTTGCCGCAAGGCGCGCAGGCTGGTTTCATCCAGCGCCACGGTGCCTTCGTTAAGCTTATCAACCGCCCGTTCAAACTTATCCAGCACGTCTGGAAAATGGCGTAGGCGCAATGCCGTCTGGTGCAGGGCGTAGGTTATTTCGGCGCGGGGGGAAAGATTTTTCTCCGCCCAATCTACAATGAGGGGCTCCGCAAGCTTCCACATATTAATATCGGGCTTGAAGGAGCGCCCCACCCCTTCGGTCAGCATCATGGTTTTTTGCAGCAGTAAAAGCTGGGGCTGAAGTTGCATCTCAAATTGCGCGGAGACGGCGAAAAGCTGCGACAGGAGCCGCGCCACCGAGATTTCATTCAGCGGCTTGTTTATAATGGGTCCGGCAATAGCGCGGCAGGCCTGGGCAAAATGCTCCTTCGATTTATGTGGAGGAACAATGCCGTAACGAAAATGGATTTCCGCGACGCGCTCGTAATCGCCAAAAAGAAATCCCCGCAATATTTCGGCAAGAAAGATGCGATCCCTCCGCGCCATCCTCCCCATGATACCAAAATCCACCACGGCGATCGTATTATCGTGCAGGATAAAAATATTGCCCGGATGCGGGTCGGCATGAAAGAACCCGTCGCGGAAGACCTGATTGAAAAACATGCGTGCGGCGTTGGCCGCTATTTTATCGAAATCATACCCGCCGCTTTTTAAAGTATCCATGTCCGACACGGGAATGCCATAGATACGCTCCGAAGTAAGCACCCGCTCAGAGGTCAGGCTCCACTCCACGGCGGGGACGTAGAATCCCTCGTCATTTTTGGTGTTTTCCCTGAGTTCGGCACTGGCGGCGGCTTCATAGCGCAGATCAAGTTCTAACGCCACGGAGTCCGCCAGCGTGCGCACCATCTCGCCCGGTTGCAGGCGGCGGGTAGCGGGCAGGTTCTTCTCCATCAGGCGTGCCAGCCAGAAGAACAGGTCGATGTCGCGCCCGAATGCGGCGGCGATGCCGGGACGCAGGATTTTTACAGCCACGTCGCGCCCATCCTGTGTGACGGCGTAATGCACCTGCGCGATGGACGCGGCTGCAATGGGTTGCTCTTCGAAATGCGCAAATAAGGTGTTCAGCGGCGCGTCGAATGCCTCCTCTATAATAGCCCGGGCGCGGGTGAAGGGGAAGGGCGGCACTTTATCCTGCAATCCGGTGAGGTCGCGGGCGAACTCCTCCCCAAATAAATCCGGGCGGGTGGAGAGCGCCTGTCCCAGTTTGATGAAGGAAGGGCCGAGTTTCGTTAATGCTTCAGCGAGGCGTTGCCCACGGCGTTTCCCTTTGTGCGGGCGGCGCAGCAGGCAGGAGAACCCGGCCACCAGCGGCGCGATGCGGGTTTCCTCCAACACGAACAGGGCATCGTGTCTTGCCAGAACACAGGCAATTTGCAACAGGCGTGCGGTGTGACGGCAGGCGGTAAGCATCGCTAGAGTTTCCACCCCGAATGAATGGCCACGATGCCTCCCGTGAGATTGGCGTACGTCACGTTGCCGAATCCCGCGGTCTTTAGCATGGCGGCAAAACTCTTCTGGTCGGGGAATTGCCGGATGGACTCCACCAGATATTGGTAGGACTCGGCGTCGCCTGCCAATAACGTCCCCATTTTGGGAATCGCTTTAAAGGAGTACATGTCATACAGTTTTTTCAATGGCGCGCTGGTGGGATGCGAAAATTCCAGGCAGAGGAAATGCCCCCCGGTCTTCAGCACGCGCAAGGCTTCGGACAATACGCGGTCGATATGAGTTACGTTGCGGATGCCAAACGCCATGGTCACGGCGTCGAAGCTCTTATCCTCCAGCGGCAGTTCCTCGGCATTGGCCTCCAGATAGGTGATTTCCTCGGTATAACCTGCATCGATCAGGCGCTTGCGACCCTCGGCCAGCATGGCGGGATTAATGTCGGACATGGTCACCGAGCCGCCGCCGCGCTCCAGAAAGCGCCGCGTGATGTCGCCGGTGCCCCCCGCCAGATCAAGCAGTTTCATGCCGGGTGCAGGGCGCAACCGATCCATCAGCGCATCCTTCCAGGCATGATGCAGCCCAAAGCTCATCGCGTCATTCATGAGATCATACCGGTACGCAACACCGGTAAAAACCTCGTTGACCAACGTTTGCTTTTCTTCCTCGGCTACCGTCTGATACCCAAAATGCGTCGCGTGTTTTTCTGTTTGCGCTGTCATGCGCAAAGTGTTAGCAGGTTTGGTTAGGAGTTGCTAGTTACTAGTTGCTAGCGAGGAGCATGAATAGCGGCCAGGAGTCCGCCCAGCCTTGAGCCCTTCCCATTGCGTAGCGCAGTATTTACGGGAGCGGTCGGTGTCAGCCGGAGCGACCGGAAAAAGCGCGGAGCAGGAGCAAACAAAGAACACCATGCCGGAGCTTCCTGAAGTCGAAACCATCCGCGCCGGTCTTGCCGGGCATATTTGCGGGGCGCGTATTTCCGGCGTGGAGGTGCGCCGCCGCGACCTGCGTCAGCCTGTGCCGGGGAACCTTGAGAGCGAGATGAAAGGGAAGCGTATTCTCGCCGTCACCCGCCGCGCCAAATATCTGCTGCTGCATCTGGAAGGCGGAAATGTCTGTATTCTCCATCTGGGCATGTCCGGCCGGTTGATCCTCCGGGCACAGGGGGCGTATCCGCCTCAGAAACATGACCATGTGCTTCTCACACTGGAGGACGGGCGCGAAATAATCTTCAACGATGCGCGGCGTTTCGGTCTGCTGCTACTGACACGGGAAGAAGAGCTTTTAGTCCATCCGCTGCTGCGCTGTTTAGGGCCAGAGCCATTCTCGCCTGCATTCTCCGGCGACTATCTGGCGCAAAAGCTGCGGGAGCGGAAGGGTGCCATCAAACCCGTGCTGATGGATCAGGCGCTGGTCGTCGGGGTGGGCAATATTTATGCCTGTGAGGCCTTGTTTCGGGCGCAGCTTCACCCGGCGACGCCCGCCAGCCAGTGTGCGCAGAAGGCAAAACAGTTGGTGAACGCCATCCGCGACGTGTTGCAGGAGGCTATTGCATCCGGCGGTTCCACCTTGCGCGATTATGCCAAAGCGTCCGGAGAATCCGGTTATTTTCAACATAAATTCAGGGTTTACGCCCGCGAGAAGGCGTCGTGCGTGGCTTGTCATACCCCCATAGCGCGCATGGTTCAGGGGGGACGTTCGACATTTTTCTGCCCCCATTGTCAGGCGGCAAATCCGTCACCCCGCAGGAAAGGGTAAAGGCCTGTGGATAAGCTCCCGATGAACCCCCCTGCTTTCAGTGGCTTATCGAAATAATGCACATTTGCTTTTTTTGCTCCCAAAAGCACTTGACTCCTGTCGGGGGGAAGAGTAGTTTTACCACCCTACGCTGGGCGCAACGGCCAAAACTATAAATTAATCGTTGTGTTACAGGTGGTTGTTTTGGGCTTCATCGTTCTTTCAATGGAGTCTCGGGCAAAGGGTTTGGCAAGTGAAAACCGATAAGTTAGGAAATACTATCCATGGCACACCATCAATCGGCAATTAAACGTATCCGGCAGACCGAGCATCGTACGGAAGTAAACCGTGCGCGTCGCAGCCGTATCCGCACCTTTATCCGTAAGGTAGAGGATGCCATTCAAGTGGGTGACAAGAAAAAAGCACAAGAGGCTTTCCGTGCTGCCGAGCCCGAGATCATGCGTGGTGTCAGCAAGGGCGTGCTCAAGCTGAATACCGCTGCGCGCAAAGTCAGCCGTCTCGCTTCCCGAGTGAAGGCGCTGTCTTAATCAAGTCTCCGTGTGGGGCGCTTTTCTGCCGGACATGCTCCGGTAGCTCTTAAAAAAATATAGGCGTATGTATGTTCCTGTGATGCAGGAACCACTGGGGCTTTGCCTGAATTCAGGCGGGCAGATAGGAACGTGAAGGCTATAGGAGTTACCGTGAGTGCAGGCATGACAATGAACAGGGCGGAGGCGCAGGTAACGGTAGCAGCGTCCGCAGATGATGTGGATGCCCGCTGGGAGGCGGTGCTGCTTAAACTCCGTCAGACCTACGGCGATACCATATTTAAGAGCTGGCTCAAGCCGCTGTCTTTTGTCGGCCTTCGTGACGGGGAGGCGTTGATCGCGGTACCCACCCGCTTTATGCGGGACTGGATAAGCAACCATTACCTGACGACCCTGGCGCAGTTTCTGGAGCGCGAAATGCCGGATGTGCGGGGTGTTGAGTTAATCATCCGCCCGCGTGAGCCAAGGCTGGTGACGATTTCTTCCCCGGAGTCCCGCGAAGAGGCGATGGATGCATCGGTGCCCACCGCTGCGCCCATTAAAGTGGAGCAATCGCCCGTCGCGTCGCTGGAGCGCATTGGCGCACCGCTGGATCCGCGTTTTACCTTCGATAATTTCGTGGTGGGAAAACCGAACGAGCTGGCGTTCGCCGCCGCCAAGCGCGTAGCGGAATCCAATGGGGTGGTGGCCGGGTGCAACCCTCTTTTTCTGTATGGCGGCGTAGGTCTGGGTAAAACCCACCTGATGCACGCGATTGCCTGGCATATCCGCCGCAACAATCCGGAGCGGCGCGTCATGTATTTATCGGCCGAAAAATTCATGTACCAGTTTATTCGCGCCATCCGCTTCAATGACGCGATTTCGTTCAAAGATCAGTTTCGCTCCGTCGATGTGCTGATGATCGACGACGTGCAGTTCATCTCCGGGAAAGACTCCACGCAGGAAGAATTTTTCCACACGTTCAACGCCCTGATCGACCAGCATAAGCAGCTGGTGATTTCCGGTGATCGCTCGCCTTCGGATTTAGACGGTATTGAGGAGCGCATCCGCTCGCGTCTGGGCTGGGGGCTGGTGGCGGATATTCACACCACCAATTACGAATTGCGGTTGGGGATTTTGCAAACCAAAGTGGAAAAAATGGGATGCAATGTACCTCAGAAAGTCCTCGAGTTTCTGGCGCATAAAATCACCTCCAATATTCGTGAGCTGGAAGGCGCGCTTAACCGCGTGGTGGCTCATGCCACGCTGGTGGGTCGGGAAGTAACAGTAGAGACTACCCAGGATGTGCTGCGCGATTTATTGCGTGCGAATGATCGCCGGATCAATGTCGAGGATATTCAGCGCACGGTGGCAGGGCATTACAATATCAAAGTGTCGGACATGCATTCGGCGCGCCGTTCCGTCGCCGTCGCCCGC
>Ga0209573_1002715_pt1 | contig 21511 bp, 13 predicted proteins | sample TNRBio252014_DNA_FD_185870 | JGI IMG/M metagenome (GOLD analysis project Ga0209573, IMG submission 185870) | Wastewater treatment Type I Accumulibacter community from EBPR Bioreactor in Madison, WI, USA - TNR Reactor_6/25/2014_ DNA (SPAdes)... | ecosystem: Engineered > Bioreactor > EBPR >...
GATAAAACGACTTATGCCATCTCCGGCGGCTTTTTCCAGCAGGATGGTATTGTGATCGGTTCAAACTTTGAGCGTTACACGACCCGCATCAATTTGGACAATCAGGTAAAAAGCTGGCTGAAAGTAGGCGGAAGTTTTGCTTACTCCGGGACAGACGAAAAAATTACGCTGAACGACGGCGGCGATGGCATCATCCTGCAAGCGCTGGTTTCCCAGCCCGATATTGCCGTGCGGGATTTCGACGGCAGTTACGCCGGTCCGGAAGTCACCTACGGCGCTTCCAACTACAACCCGGTTGCGGCAGCGCTCCAGCGCAACAATACGCTGAAACGAGAACGCATGATGGCCAATATTTACGGCGACGTTACTTTTATGCAAGGCTTGACGTTCCGCTCGGAAATTGGTTTCGACGACAACCACTCCATCAACAAAGCTTTCCAGCCCACCTACCAGTGGGGCGCCCTTCAGAACAATGAAAATCAGTTGCGCCAGCGCGAAGAAAGCAGCTTGTTCTGGATTTGGAAAAACTACCTGACTTATGATTTCAAAGTAGGCGAATCGCACAAAATGACGGCGATGGTGGGCACCGAAGCCCAAAAATCTTCCTGGGAAGGATCGCAGGTAACAAAAAAGAACTTTGCCACCAATGACATTCCGGTGCTGAGTGAAGGCGAAGACATTACGTCCCGCACCAGCGGCTGGAAAGATGCGGCATCCATCGCTTCCTATTTTGGCCGCTTCAATTACACCCTCAACGAACGTTACCTGCTCACATTTACGCTACGGGCAGACGGTTCTTCCAAATTTGGCCCGGAGAACCGCTGGGGCTATTTCCCTTCCGGCTCTCTTGCCTGGAGGTTGGGCAATGAAAAATTCATGGAATCGCTGAATACCGACGTGAAATTGCGCGTTGGCTACGGCGAAGTGGGCAACCAGGCCATCGCCAACTACCTCTATGGCGCTTCCCTGCAAACCTTCAATACGCCTTTCGGAACCGCGTACCGGTTGGAAAAAATTGCCAATCCGAAGTTGAAGTGGGAGGCAACCCAGCAGTACAATATCGGCGCCGACCTGTCTTTACTGAAAAACCGGGTTAACCTTTCCGTGGATGTTTATCACAAAGCTACAAGTGACATGCTCCTGCAATTGTCGCTTCCGAGCTACCTCGGCGGTTCCAACTACAACGACATCCGGGCGCCTTATGCCAATGTTGGCCGCATGGAGAACAAAGGCGTGGATATTTCGATCAACACCTTCAATGTCACCGGCAAAAAATTTAGCTGGAATACACTGCTCACCTTCTCGATGAACGAGAATAAAGTATTAGAACTGGACAGCGAAAACAGCGTTTATTGGCGCAACCTGTACTGGTACAGCGAGTTCCAGACCGCCACCAGAACCAGCGTAGGCCTGCCGCTTGGCGTGTTTTACGGCTATGAAGTGGAAGGTATTTTCACAGACCAGGACGACATCCTGAACCACGCGGTTCAAATCCTCGCGGACAACTCGGTGTCCAGCGAATACCCGAACGGCAGGAATAAAGTAGACAAGCGGACGGGCGTTTGGGTCGGCGACATCAAATTCAAAGACCTGAACGGCGACGGCGTGATTGATACAGACGACCAGACGGTCATCGGCGATCCGAACCCGGATTTTACGTTTGGTTTGAACAACTCCTTCACCGCAGGGCCTTTCGACCTGACCGTTTTCATCAATGGCTCTTACGGTGCTGAAATCCTAAACTATTCGCGGGTACAAATTGAAGGCCAGACCAGCGTTTTCTCCAACCAGGCATCCAGCGTCAACGACCGCGCGCGCTATGCATACATAGACGCCAACGGCTCCGACCTCGACCCGGCCAACGTTTATCTGGCCAATCCGGGAACCGATATTCCGCGCCCTGCCACCAACGACAACAACCGCAACAACCGCATGTCGGATCGCTTCATCGAAGATGGTTCCTACCTGCGCCTCCAGAACGTCTTGCTGGGCTACACCCTTCCGGTGCGCCTGACGCAAAAATACCGGGTGCAAAAACTGCGCCTGTACGTAAATGCCCAGAACCTGTACACGTTCACGAAGTACTCCGGTTACGATCCGGAAATTGGTTCGTTCAACCAGGATCCGCTGATGCAAAACATTGATATGGGGCGCTATCCGACACCCCGGGTAGTCACTTTCGGGATTGATGTTGATTTCTAAACCGAATTGCCTTCACATTAAAAACTAAGTTCATGAAAAAGTATTTTCAATATAGCATTGCGTTGTGTCTGACTTTGGTGTTCAGCGTATCCTGCACCAAAGATTTTTTGGACATCGAACCGCAAGACCGCCTGACGGCAGATAATTTTTACAAAAACGAAGCCCAGATCAAGTCTGCGACAGCCTCTCTCTATGGTTTGCCCTGGTTTGATTTTGACGACAAGTTTTTCTGGTTGGCAGGCGACGTGTTGTCCGGCAACATGTACTACACCTACGACCAGGAAGGGCAGTTCTTCTTTGCTTCTTACAACGCCGGAAACGCCCACCTTTCCACAGGCTGGAAAGGGTTGTTCCGGGTAGTTTCCTACGCCAATTCGATCATCAACGACATGCCGGCTGCCGCTGCCGGTAACGTTTCCGATGCCGTCATTGCAGAAGCCGTTGGCGAAGCCCGGTTTATCCGCGGGGTTGCTTACTACATGCTCAGCGAATACTGGGGCGAAGTACCCATCGTTGAAAACTCTACGGAGTTGGTTGCAGCGAACCAATTGCAATTGCCGAAAAATACCCGTTCCAGCGTGTATGAATTTGTGCGCCGGGACCTGACCTTTGCCGCCGAAAACCTGCCTGCTTCTTCTATTCCGGGTCGGGTAGACCAATGGGCTGCTAAAGGCATGTTGGCTAAATTGTACCTGACGATGGCGCAAAACCTCAGCGACGGGAAGTCGGCTGAGAACTTCACGGCTGCCAAAAATTTGGCAGAAGAAGTGATCAGTGGCAGCGGCCATTCGCTGTTGACCAATTACGCGGACCTTTTCAAGATTGACAACAACAACAATTCCGAGTCTCTTTTTGCCCTGCAGTGGATGGAAGGTTCTTATGCGGTGGGCAACAGCCGCCAGGCCAACTGGGCACGCAGCAGCCTCATCACTGGCAACAGCGAGTGCTGGGGTGGCGGAAAATCAGCTTCGTACGATTTTGTGCAAAGTATCGAATCAGGCGACAAGCGCCGCGCTTCCATTTTTATGGCTTCAGGCGATTATTATCCTGAAATCAACAAAAGCACAGGCGGCTATACGTACCACATTGTTCGCCGCGACCCTGCCGATCCGGGCAGGTCTTTAGAAGACCCGGCTCCAGTTTTGAACAACATCAAAAAGTACATCGTCGGCAGTGCGGAAGATACCGGAGGCCGGGTGTCAACCGGTCAGGCAACGGCAATCAACCAGTACGTGCTGCGTTTGGCCGACGTATACCTGATCTATGCAGAAGCAGCCCTCGGTGCAGGTACTTCTACCAGCGACAGCAAAGCGCTTCAATATTTTAACGCCATCCGTGGGCGCGCAGGTTTGCCGGCGCTTTCCAGCATCACTTTTACCGATATTTTGAAGGAACGCAGGGTGGAATTCGGTATGGAAAGCAGTTTCTGGTTCGACGTCAAGCGCTACTACTACCGCGATCCGGCAGCAGCCCTTGCTTTCCTGAATGGTCAGGAGCGGGAAATTACCTACACCCGGATCACGACGCCGAATGCGCCGGATGAAAATACGGTAGCCGGCTACCAGATTGTACCGCCTGTGAGTCCGATTGTGATTACAGACTCCCGGATGTTTATGCCCATCCCGGCAGCAGAAGTGGTGACCAATGCTTTGTTGGCGCCTGGTGCGCCTGCGGTGGAGTATGATTTTAAGTAGACCCAATTTCAAAATCGTTAAATCAACATACGATGAACGCATTTAAAAAATTTCTGATCTTCCTGATGTTGCCTGCGGTGTTAGCGGGGGTAATGTCTTGCGAAAAGGAGGAAAATCCGCAAGCCAGCGATGGTCCTCCGGTCGTACACTACATCCGATCAACAGACCCGGCTTTGTCGGATTCACTGTTGGTGGGCACTTTTATGGGCAGCCTGATCGCGATTGTGGGCGATAACCTCGGTGAAACGCGGGAGTTGTGGTTCAATGATCAACGCGCAACGCTGAATCCTACTTACGTCACCAAAAAGAGTATCTTAGTCAACGTGCCCAGCACGGTGCCGGTGGTGGTGAACAATAAAATCCGTTTTGTCTTTGCCGACGGCAGCGAATTACTGCACGACTTTTCGGTCAACGTTCCGGCGCCTGCCCTTTCCGGCATCAAGTCCGAATACGTGCCCGATGGCGGAACGATTGTGCTGGACGGCGACTTTTTCTTTGAACCCAAAGTCTTCTTCCCCGACAATGTAGAAGCCGTCATCACTTCATTTACCAAAACGCAAATCGAAGCCATCGTGCCGGCAGGCGCATCGCCCGGACAGATTTCGGTAAAAACAACGTTCGGCACCGCCAAATCGAAGTTTTTCTTCCGTGACAACCGGAATATCCTGCTCGATTACGACACCAAATCGCACGAGACCTGGACGGCGCCCATCCGAAATACTGCCGCTGCACCGGAGATTCCGGAGTGTTCAGGCAATTTCGCCCTGTTCAAAAGCGCTTCACACGGCGCCTGGCAGTGGGTGAACGAAATGACCATGCAATACTGGGCGCCCCGGGGCAGGGGCAATATTCCGGTCGCAACCGGCGCGGTTAGCGACCTCGTCCTTAAGTTTGAAGCGAACGTCCCCATAGAATGGAAAGGCGTCCGGATGGAAATCTTCTTTGGACCTTTTGCAGAAGACCACGGCCGCGATGTAGCCGGAACGGTATTCGCACGCTGGAGACCCTGGAAAACCGGGCCTTACAAAACAAACGGATGGGAAACGATCAGCATTCCATTGTCAGAATTCAAGTACGGCAAAGACGATCCGGAAGACAGCGAAATTGGCTCTACGGCCATCACCAACCTGTCTTCGCTGACGAATGTCACCATGATGTTGTTTGGCCCGGCAGATGCGGCCAACCCGATCGAGATTGCCATTGACAACGTTCGCATTGTTCAAAACTAACTTTAAACCGACCAACTCATGTTACGTACATTCAATATAAAACCGTGGTTGCTGGTGAGCCTTCTGGCCGTGGCAATCCTGTCCGACTCCTGCAAAAAGGAAGACGACGACGGCGGCATTGGAACTGCCGTCCAGTTGCTGAGTTTTGGCCCTTCCCCGGCACTTCGGGGCGGCAACCTGAGCTTCATCGGCCATAACCTCGATCAGGTTACCTCGATCGTGCTTTCCAACAATGTTTCGGTGAGTACATTTGTCACCAAAACATCGGAATTGATCGTCATCACGGTGCCGGAAGCAACGGTAGATGGGTTAGTCGTGTTGAAAACGCCCCAGGGCGACATCACGACAAAAACCATCCTCACCATTTCCGAGCCGATCAAACTGACTTCCTTCAGCCCGCAAAATGCGCGCCCCGGAGCAGTGGTGACGATCGAAGGCGATTACCTGAACCTGATCAAAGAAGTAATTTTCAACAACCGTAAATCGGTTTTGGACACGGGGTTCATCAGCCAGTCGAAAACCAAAATCGAAGTCCGCATCCCGGATGACGCACAAACCGGAAAAATTGTCATCTCCAACGGTATGCCCGATCCAATTTTGGTAGAATCTGAAGCCGAACTCGGTGTGGTATTGCCTTCGGTTACGCAATTGTCGCCCAACCCGGTCAAAGCAGGAACGGCGCTGACCATCACCGGCGCCGACCTCGACCTGACACAGGAAGTCATTTTCAGCGGCGGGGAGCGGGTCTCTGCATTTACCAGCGCTTCCGCTACGGAATTAGTGCTGAACGTTCCGGCCAATTCGAAAGACGGCGCCATCAAATTGGTCGCCAAATCTTTGGTGGAAGTTGAAACGGCAGAATCGCTGACGATGGTAGTTCCGACCATCACCGGCGTTTCGCCCAACCCGGCCAAAAACGGCGAGAACATTACGGTCACCGGCTCGAACCTCGATCTGATTGTTCGCGCTGTATTTGGCGGCGATAAGCCAGGAACGCTGTTGGGTGGTTCCGCTACTTCTATTCAGGTACAGGTTCCTGTGGATGCAACGGAAAGCGCGGTGACTTTTGTTACGGCAGCCGATAAATCAGTCGTTTCCGGCAGCACGTTGAACCTTGTGAAACCAGTGATTACGACATTTGCACCGCAGGACATCCAATTTACCAACGAACTGACCATCACCGGCAACCATTTAGACTTGGTTGCAACCGTAAAATTCAGCGGCGGCACGGAAGTGGCTGTGGGTACGGCTTCTTTAACAGAAATCAAAGTGAACGTACCGGTCGGCACAACTTCCGGGCCGATTACGGTGGTCGCCCGCAACGGCGAATCTGTTACGTCCAGCCAATCGCTCACCATTTTGCCTTCTACTTCGGCCACCATCACCAACATGCCGGCGATGGCCAAGCCGGGTGAAATGATCAGTATTGTCGGGGTCAACCTCGACGAAATCACGGAGGTAATTTTCCCGGGCAATGTGTCCGCCACGATGTTTGGCCAAAAAACGGCGACGCTGATTGAGGTGTTTATTCCGCTTAGCGTTGCAAGAGGCGTGGGCGTCATTACCCTCATCACCAGCAATGGCGAAATGATCCTGTCGCCGCCAATCAATATTCAGGGCGTAGATCCGGTGGCTGATCCCAACTTAGTTTTTTTCAATTTTGATGGCCTTAATGCCTGGTGGGGCGATGCCGGTGCGATCGAAAACGATCCTGGTTTGACCTTAGATGGCTCCAGCTATTTCCGCGTCAACCAGGGTTGCAATGGCTGGACCGGGTTTTTCTGGCGCAATGGTCAGAACAACTTCCCTGGCGCAACCATTGGTACCAATGTCGCCAATTACGTAATGAAGTTCGATGTCAACGTCCTTAGCCCGATCACGGGCGGCGAATTTGCCTGGCGCCTGAAAGGCACTGCCGGTGACTTCTGGTACTACTGGAAACCGTGGGAATCAGAAGGCCCGTACCAAACCAATGGTTGGATTACCATCACGATCCCGCTGACGGCCTTTAGTGCCGGCGGGGTTCAGTTGAGCGATTTAGCGACGATTACGGAAGATTTTGGAGTGGCATTTAATAACGGCAGTTCTACCGTGAATGCCTGCATTGACAACGTTCGCTTCGAAGCATTGTAACAAACATTTCATAAACCAGTGTTTATTTATTTGTTTTGCCCGATTGCTGCTGCTTAGGTAGTGGCAATCGGGACAAACTTCCTTTTTTCAATCCTTAAACGCACCATACTGTCATGGCTATTCTTAAATTGCGGAGCCTGCCGGCGCTGGCCCTGTTGGTGATTCCTATGCTTAATTTTGCACAGCCCATGCAGACTGCTGACACGAAAGCAACGAAACGCACCCGCGCACTTTTTTACAACCTGCAACAAATGGCGCTGTCAGGGAAAACCCTCTTTGGCCACGAAGATGCGGTTGCCTACGGAATAGGCTGGCAAAGGGTAGAAGGCGCGTCCGACGTCAAGACCATCAGCGGCTCCCACCCTGCTGTATATGGTTGGGATCTTGGCGAAATCGGCGCCCGACCCATCAATATTGATACCGTTGCATTCGAGGATATGCGGCGTTGGACAAGGGAAGCCTACAAACGCGGTGGCGTTCATACCATCAGTTGGCACATGCGCAATCCGCTCACCGGCGGGGATTCCTGGGACACGACCTCCGCCGTAAAAACCATCCTGCCCGGTGGCGCCCGGCATGATTTTTTCAAATCGCAATTAGACCACGTCGCTCAATACATCGGCAGCCTTAAGTCGAAGGGCTTGTTTGGTCACGCCATTCCCGTCATCTTCCGGCCCTGGCACGAAATGAACGGCCGCTGGTTCTGGTGGGGTCGTACGCACTGCACGCCGGAGGAATACAAAGCGCTGTTCCGATTCACGGTAGACTACCTGCGCCATGAAAAAGACCTGCACAATATCCTGTTCGCTTATGCGCCCGATGTCTGCACTTCCCCGGAAGAATACCTGCTTTATTACCCTGGCGACGACTATGCGGACCTGATGGGCATTGATATTTACGAGTTTCAGAATCGCCCCGTTGCGGCAATGGCCAACCTGATCGGCATGGTGGTAGAATTAGCGGAAGCGCGTGGTAAAATTCCGGCTTTTACGGAAACGGGATTTGAAGGCATTCCCAAGCCCAATTGGTGGACAACCGGTTTGCTGACCCCCATCAAACAACACCCGAAAGCCAACCGAATTGCTTATCTGTTGGTCTGGCGCAACGCAAGGGAAAACCATTGTTTTGCTCCTTATCCCGGCCATCCCAGTGTGGGTGATTTTTTGGACTTTGTGAATGATCCAAACATCCTGCTGGAAAATGACCTTCCGGATATGTACCGGATGCCTAAAAAGGCAAAAGCGGAAACGCCGCCGGTTCCGGCCATTACAAACGCAAATTTAAAAAATCAGTAGTGTCTGTTTTTATAGCCCGATAGCGGCGAGGGGGCAAGTGAGGGCGTCACTTAACGTCAAATGTTGTCAACTTAACGATGTGAACGACCCTGCAAGGGTCAAATTTGAATAGCCCCCGATGCAATCGGGGGAAAAGTGGAAGTGGTGGGTAACGGGCAACCCCGAATGGGGTTGAATATTGACAATGGGATGTAGCGTATGTAATATTCAACCCCATTCGGGGTTGCCCGTTACAATTCGTCTATGCGACCAACCCCCGATTGCATCGGGGGCTATTCACCTTCAACCACTTCGTGGTTATCTTTCGCTAAGTTGACGACATTACACTAAGAGTGACACCTTCACTAACCGAACCACTAAATAGCCAACAATTCTCTTACACCAAACCTTTCCCGGATTATTTATCCGGGAAAAATTGAAAAAGAATGATCATGAGCACTACACCCGCCGGCTCGCACCGGCTTCGCTTTTCTGAAAAATTGGCTTACAGCTTTGGCGACTTCGCTTCTTCCATGTTTTGGAAGTTGTTTTCCATGTTCCTGCTGTTTTTTTATACCGACATTTTTGGCCTGTCAGCGGCAGCGGTTGGCACGATGTTTTTGGTAACCCGCATCTGGGACGCCCTCAACGACCCAATGATGGGCATGATCGCCGACCGGACTCATTCCCGTTGGGGAAAGTTTCGGCCTTACCTGCTTTTTGTAGCCGTGCCATTCGCCATTATCGGTATTCTGACTTTTACTGTACCTGACTTAGATGCGAATGGAAAACTCATCTACGCCTACGTCACCTACACGTTGATGATGATGGTTTATACAGCAGTGAATGTGCCTTACGCTTCGCTCATGGGCGTGATGACCGCTGATTCCGGCGAACGCACTTCCTTAGCTTCTTACCGCTTCATCGGGGCTTTTTCAGGGGGGCTTTTCGTGACGGCTACGGCTAATTACTTAGTGGATTATTTTGGGAAAAGTGGCGGGCAAGCTTCAGGCTACCAGTGGACTGTAGCCGTGTATGCCGTTTTAGCTGCCGTTTTTTTCATCCTCACGTTCTCCGGCACGCGGGAGCGTTTGAAACCACCGCAGGACGAGCAATCCACCCTGAAAGAAGACCTTCGCGACATTCTCCGAAACCGTCCCTGGTTCATCATGCTTGGGGCAGCAATTTCTGTGCTCATTTTCAATTCACTCCGCGACGGCTCCATTTTGTTTTATTTTAAATACTACATTCAGGATCAACAGGTTAATTTGTTTGGACAAACGTATACTTTTACCCAGGGCGAACTGGCGTCGTACTACATGAGCATCTGGTTGGGTACGAACATCATCGGGGTTTTATTGGCCAAGCCGGTTACGGCACGCATCGGCAAAAAGAAGACCTTCCTGCTTTCGGTTGTATTGTCTGCCCTGTTGAGTTTTGCGCTGTTTTTTCTGCAACCGCACCAGCTTGGCCTGATCTTCCTGCTGAATGTATTGATTGGTATTTCTGCGGGCATTGTTTTGCCCATCATCTGGTCCATGTACGCCGATATTGCCGATTATTCAGAATGGGAAACGGGGCGCAGGGCAACCGGGCTGATTTTTTCCTCTTCGTCCATGTCTCAAAAATTTGGCTGGACGCTCGGCGGCGCACTCAGTGGCTGGTTGCTGGCCGCTTATGGTTTTCAGGCCAATGTGGCTCAAAGCGATGAAGCCCTGCTGGGCATCCGCCTGATGATGAGCGTTTTCGCCGGCGTCGGTGCCTTACTCGCCGCAGGATTTATCTATTTTTATCGTTTGGATGAAGACTTGATGAAAAAGGTAGGCGCTGAATTGGAACAGCGGCGCGGAACAGAAAATTAAATATTGGGTATTTATTTACCACATAATTTTTTTACCACAACTTGTCCCGCATAAAGCGGGATAGTTCACAATAGGGGGTTTCACAACTTGTCCCGACTTGGCGGGGTAGAGCACATAGCCGTTCTGCTCTTTCAGGGAATACCAAGTTCTATGTGGACTATGTGAAAAAACTATGTGAACTATGTGGTGAAAAACAAAAAACAACCATGCACCCATTCCACGAAAAAAAAGCGGCGCTGATCGCCGAACACGAAGCGCTGATCAACCGCCCGAACGAAGCCCGGCAATCGGGTAATGGCATCTATGAGCGCTGGAAATATCCGGTACTCACTGCCGCGCATACCCCAATTTTCTGGCGCTATGACCTGAATGAACAGAGGAATCCGCACCTGATGGAGCGATTGGGTGTGAATGCAACCTTCAACTCGGGGGCTATTCTCCTCAACGGGCGTTACCTGCTCGTAGTTCGTGTGGAAGGCAACGACCGCAAATCTTTTTTTGCGATGGCCGAAAGCCCAAACGGGGTGGATCAATTTCGCTTTTGGGACTACCCCATTGAGTTGCCCGAAACGGAAGACCCCGACACGAACGTATATGACATGCGCCTGACGCAACACGCCGACGGTTGGATTTACGGGCTTTTTTGCACCGAAAGAAAAGACCAGAGCCGCCCGAACGACACGTCTGCGGCGGTAGCCAATTGCGGGATCGCCCGAACGCGCGACCTGAAAACCTGGGAACGCCTCCCCGACCTGATTTCCTACTCCGGTCAGCAACGCAATGTGGTGCTGCATCCCGAGTTTGTCAGCGGAAAATATGCCCTCTACACCCGCCCGCAAGACGGATTCATTGACGTAGGCAGCGGCGGCGGCATCGGCTGGGGGTTGACGGACAGCATGGAAAGAGCCGAAGTAAAAGACGAATTGGTCATAGACGCCAAAGTTTACCACACCATCAAAGAAGTGAAAAACGGGCAGGGACCAACGCCCATCAAAACGCCCCAGGGCTGGCTGCACCTCGCACACGGCGTGCGGAATACGGCTGCCGGACTTCGCTATGTCTTGTATCTGTTTCTTACGGACCTGCAAGAGCCCTGGCGCGTAACGCATTTGCCCGGCGGGCATTTCATCGCGCCGGAAGGCGAAGAACGGGTGGGCGATGTTTCCAATGTCACGTTCAGCAACGGCTGGTTGGTCAATGAACGGGAGGAAGTGTTTATTTACTACGGTTCTTCCGACACCCGGATGCACGTGGCCACGACAACTGTAGAAAAACTGCTCGATTACGCGATGAATACGCCGCCTGATGGCCTGCGTTCGGCGGCCAGTGTTGCGCAGCGTATTGCGCTGATTAACTTAAATAAACCATGAACCAGACCGCAAATCTTCAACCTGCACTCACCCGCGCGAACTTCCAACGCGAGTTGACCAGTATTCTCGACTGGTGGATGACCCACACCCCTGACCACGAATACGGTGGCTTCATCGGGCGCATGGACGGGCAGGGAAAAATTCACCCCGAGGCCGAAAAGGGAATTATCCTGAATACCCGTATTTTGTGGACGTTTTCGGCAGCGGCGCGTTTGATGCCCCATCCGGAATACCGCCGTATGGCTGATCGAGCCTACGACTACCTGCTTCGAAATTTTTGGGATAAAGAGGAAGGCGGATTTTTATGGACGTTGGACTACCGCGGATTGCCCCACGAAACAAAAAAGCAGGTGTACGCTCAGGCTTTTGGCATATATTCGCTGTCGGAATACTTTTTACTGACGGGCGAAGCCGCTGCGTTGCACAAAGCTTCGGAAACCTTTGCGCTGCTGGAACGCTTCAGCCGGGATCGCGAAAAAGCGGGTTACCTTGAAGCTTATAGCCGCGACTGGTTTTTGCTGGATGATCTTCGCCTCAGTGACAAAGACGCCAACGAAGCCAAAACGATGAATACGCACCTTCATGTGCTGGAAGCTTATACGAATCTGTTGCGCGCAAATCCTGCCGATAAGTCGGTGCAACAAGCTTTAAAGGATCTGATTACGCTTTTTTTAGATAAATTTATTGATCCCGAAACCGCCAGAATGCACCTCTTTTTTGATGTAGACTGGCAGTTGAAATCGCACGAAATTTCGTTTGGACACGACATTGAGTGCAGTTGGTTGCTGACCGAAGCTGCCGAAGTACTGGGAGATGACTCCCTGTTGGAACAGGCAAATCGCATAGCCGTGCGCATGGCCAATGCGGTCTTAAAAGACGGATTGGACACCGACGGCGGCATTCTGAACGAGGCCGGGCCAAGTGGCCTTACCGATACAGATAAGCATTGGTGGCCGCAGGCGGAAGGCGTGGTCGGCTTTTTAAACACCTGGCAAATCAGCGGCGAAACCCGGTTTTATGAAGCAGCCGTATCCGTATGGCAATTCATTGAACGGATGATGAAAGACCCCGTTCTGGGCGAATGGTACTGGCGGGTAAACCGCCGGGGCGCTCCCATCACAACGGAGGATAAGGTAAGTCAGTGGAAATGCCCATACCACAATGGCCGCGCTTGTATGGAAGCCATGCGACGATTAGCTTGATGAAACGATTGTGCTGTATATTATTCCTGATACCGGTTTTTGCCCACTGCCTTTTTTCGCAATCCGAAACCTTTCGGTTTGAGCAAATTAAGGCTGAACTGGGTTTGGATCAGGGCACCATCACAGCCATTTTGCAGGATCGGAAAGGTTTTATGTGGTTTGGCACATGGCTTGGTCTGGCCAAATACGACGGCTACGAAGTCCGTTTTTTTAAACAATCGGCTGGAAATGGATTGGGCAGCAACAAAGTCACCGCGCTGCTGGAAGATCGAAAAGGCCGGCTTTGGGTAGGTACCAGCAATGCAGGCTTGTACCTTTTCGATCGGGAAAAAGAGCGCTTTATTGCCTACCAAAGAGAGCCCGATAATGCCAACAGCCTCAGCAACAACAACGTATGGGCCCTTTGCGAAGACGATGAAGGTTTCATCTGGATCGGCACAGACAAAGGGTTGAACCGGTTAGACCCCGACCAGCGCCGCTTCTCCCATTTCTACCGGCAACCTGGTGATGAAAACAGCCTTTCCAACGATTTCATTTACAGCCTCTGCGCCAGCCCCGACGGCTCCGTCTGGATAGGCACCATTGATGGCTTGAACCGAATTGTGCGCAAACCAAACCGCCAGGGCTGGCAGGTCATGCGTTATGAAATAGCGCCTCCTTCTGTGGGAAACACCGAGTTTCATCATTTCATTTACCGGATCAGGGTTGCCCTTCACGAACCCAATACGCTGTGGATTGGCACTAAAAGCGGGTTAAAAAAAGCCACCTATGCCCCCGGCCAGGCTGGCCGCTGGCAGTCCATCCGGCACTTCGAATACCACCCTGCCAATCCGGCGAGCCTGAGCAACAATTACGTCACCGACATCTGGGAAAGAAAAGCAGATTCGACCCTCTGGTTAGCAACCTTCCACGGACTCAACCGCATGACGCTGCGCGATACCCAATTCCGGCGATTTTACTCCGGAGACGACGACCGCTACAGCATCACCAACAACACGGTGCGCTCTTTGTACGAAGATCGCGGCGGTATCTTCTGGATCGGAACCGAAAAAGGCGTCAACCGGATCAACTTCAAAGCCAAACCTTTTTATCACCTGTCGCCCGACCCGGTAAAAAATTCCAACCGCAACATCACGGCATCTTTGGTGCGGTCGCGTGCAAAAGCCGGGCTTTGGGTTGGGACGCGCGGCGGCGGGTTGTTGTTCCTGCCCATGGAAAATGGACAATTGCGCCAAAATAAGATCGAACCCATCCAACTGCAAAAGCGCAACACATCTACTGCGGCAGCGATGACTTCTTATCTGATCCTTGACCGCAAAGGCAATATCTGGATGTCCACCCACGGCGCTGGTGTCTGGCGTTTTTCCGAAAACCGCCCGCCGCCCGCAGGTCCGGTAACCCATTTTTTTAAAGGCAGCAACCCGGCTTTGCCTGACAATTATGTGATGACCGTTTTTGAATCAGAAAAAAACGGCGTCTGGTTGGGTATGTGGGACGCGGGGCTTTGTCGTTATGACGAATCGGAGCAGCGTTTTCAGCAATTTGCCCAATCGGACGACGCAGGAGCCTTCAATTTCAAAGCTTTTCCAAATGTGAATATGCTGGAAACGAAGGAGGGGCAGCGTTCCATTCTTTGGGTTGCCACGCGCGGCGGCGGCTTGCTCAAGCTCTTTTACAACGCCCAAAATAAAACGCTCGAAGTACTGGCGCACTATACCCACAAAGAAGCCGATTCCGGCAGCATTTGCCATGACGTGGTCAACTATCTTTTTTTAGACCGCCACAAAAATCTTTGGATCGGTACGGAAGGCGGGTTAGACATGCTGGCGCCCGGCGCGCAAACCTTCCGGCATTTTTCCGAAAAGAACAACGCAGTCAACGACATTGTCAGGGGTATCCTGGAAGACAACGAGGGCAATATCTGGTATAGCACCCAAACCGGAGGCATTTCCTGTCTGACACCGGATGGCGAAACGGTCACTTTTACCAGTACCGGCGACCTGCAGGGCAATTATTTTTACGAGCCAGCCAATTGTTCGCTTCCATCTATCGGCATGATGGTTTTTGGGGGCGTCAACGGCCTGACCCTTTTTGACCCTTCCAAAATTCAAAAAAACCAGACCGTGCCGGCTGTGGCAATCACCGGTTTCCGGCTTTTCAACAAACCTGTATCCCCCGGACAATACAGTGAATCAGGCCGGCTGATCTTAGACAAAAGCATCGGAGAATCGCCGCAGATCACGCTGGAATATGCCCAAAACGTGCTCGCGTTCGAGTTTGCAGCCCTGCAATACGATTATCCTGAAAAAAATCGCTTTGCCTACCTGTTGGAAGGTTTCAACAAAGACTGGACTTATGTGGATGCCGGTCAAAGGTTAGCCCAGTACACCAACCTGCCGCACGGCGATTATACATTCTTAGTGAAAGCAACCAATAGCGACGGGGTATGGAACCCAACCCCGGTCAGCGTAAAGCTGTGTATCCTTCCTCCCTGGTGGCAAACCTGGTGGGCTTATCTTTCCTATTCCCTTTTTGCTTTGGGTGTAATTTACGGAATCCGCCGGGTGGAACTCACGCGCTTTGACCTGCGAAAAAAATTGGCGATCGAACGGGTAGAACGCGAAAAGGTGGAAGAACTGAGCCAGATGAAAACCCAGTTTTTTACCAATATTTCGCACGAACTGCGTACACCACTGACGCTCATTATTTCTCCTTTGGAACAACTCATCCGCGAAGTGCGCACCACCCGAACCTTTTACCAAACGTTCACCCTGATGCACCACAATGCCTCGCGGCTACTGACCATGATCAATCAGTTGCTCGACATCCGGAAAGGGGAAGAGGGCATGACCAAGCTACACGTGACCGAAGAAGATTTCGTTCCCTTTATTGAAGAAATTGTGCTTTCCTTCAAAAGTTGGGCCATCCAGCGGGAGATAGACCTGGTTTTTATGTCTGAAGCCCCGGCGTTGAACGTTTGGTTCGACCGCGAACAGATGGAAAAAGTAGCATACAACCTGTTGTCGAATGCTTTCAAATTTACGCCGGACAAAGGACGGGTTCGCGTGGAAGTGCTGGTTGCGGGCGAAGGCGCTTCCCGGTTTGTCTGCCTGCGCGTCAACGACACCGGCTCCGGCATTCCGGAAGACCAGCAAAACCGAATTTTTGAACGCTTCTACCAGGTAGCAGATCAGGCGCCGGTTCGAAGCGGACAGGAAGGTATCGGCACGGGGATTGGCTTAGCTTTGGTAAAATTGCTTGTCGAACGACACCACGGGCGCGTGGAAGTGGCCAGCAAACCCGGTGAAGGCAGCACATTTTCGGTATTCCTGCCTTTGGGCAATGCGCATTTTGCGGCGGCTGATATTCAGAAATTGCCGGCAAACGCCGAACCTGCAAGCAGCTACTTTTCGTTAGCGGCTTTTGAAAAATCACCGGATGCAGCAGCGCCCGTTGTTGAAACCAATGGCACAACAATTGCCAAAAAGTATCAGTTACTGGTTGTGGAAGACAACGAAGACATTCGTTTGTTTTTACGTCAAAGCCTTGAAAGCCATTATGAAATCGCAGAAGCTGCGGATGGAAAATCCGGACTGGCATTCGCTTTGGAGAACCCACCCGACCTCGTCATCAGCGACGTAGCCATGCCGGAAATGGACGGAATAGAATTGTGCAAAACACTAAAAACCAATGTATTGACCTCACACATTCCGGTTATTCTGCTGACCGCCCGAACTTCGCTGATTTTTAAAATAGACGGATTGGAAACCGGCGCGGACGATTACATCACCAAGCCTTTCAACATGCACTTGCTGCAATTGCGGATACGCAACCTCATCCAGATTCGCGAAAAGCTACGGGAAAAATACAACCGGCAATTGGATCTCAAAATGCCGGAACCTGCGCCCGATGCCTCCATTGACGATGCTTTTTTAGCCAACCTTATTCAAAAAATCGAAAGCAACCTGGAGGATTCGGAATTTTCGGTAGACCAGTTGGCTGCCAGCGTACTCCTGAGCCGGATGCAATTGTACCGGAAGCTGAAAGCCATTACCGACCAGACACCGCACGACCTGATTCGAACCTGCCGCCTGCGGAAAGCGGCAGAATTGTTAGCCACCGGTCAATACACGGTGGCTGAGATTACGTATAAAGTGGGATATACCGACCTGAAGCACTTTCGCGAGCAGTTTCGCAAACAGTTTGGTGTCAGTCCTTCTGCTTACGAGTAGGCGGCGCAGCGTTTATTTTTATTTGCGGCTTCCGCCTCCACCTCCTCCCCCGCCAGACCTCGGGTTGAAGCGACGTGGCGGGCGTTTTTTTCCACCGCCGCCACTGCTGCTGCTGCGGTCCGCTGATTTTGCAGATTGCATGTGCGCGGCAAGGTCGGCCGGCATTGGCATCCGGCGCACCTTCATGCCTATCGTTTGTTCGATTCGGTCGAATTTGCGGCGATCTTTCCGGTTCACAAAGGTGAGTGCCACCCCGGAGGCATCCGCGCGGGCGGTACGGCCAATCCGGTGAACGTAGTCTTCGCCATCCGAAGGCACATCGTAGTTGATGACTAAGTCTATCCCTTTCACATCAATCCCTCGTGCCAGCACATCGGTTGCCACCACAATGCGCAGGGCGCCGCTGCGGAAATTGCGCATCCGCTCTTCGCGCACCTCTTGCTCCAGGTCGGAGTGAACATCGGCAACATTCATGCCCATGCGCCCCAACTGACCTGCCAGGTCTTTTACTTTGATTTTTGTACTTGCAAAAATAATGATGCGCTCTAAGCGCTTTTTCCCTTCCAGCAGGTGTGAAGTCAGGGCGGCTTTCATATCGTCTTCCACTTCATAAACCGCCTGGAGAATATTTTCAGCCGGTTTTGAAACCTGCAAGCTGATTTCCACAGGTTGCCGCATCAATTCCCGGGCAAAGCGGCGGATCTGCTGCGGCATAGTTGCCGAAAACAACAGGGTTTGGCGTTCGCGCGGAAGTTGGTTAACGATGCTCATGATGTCGGGTGCAAAGCCCATATCCAACATGCGGTCGGCCTCATCCAGTACCAAATGGCGCAGGTGTTTGAGGTTGACATAGCCCATGTTGAGGTGGGCAATCAGGCGACCGGGGGAAGCGACAATGATGGCTGCGCCCTGTTTGAGCGCCCGTCTTTCCTGCTCCATAGACTGGCCGTCGCGGCCACCATAAACGGGGATCGCGCTCACACCTGTGAAATAGGAAAAACCTTCCAACTGCTGATCTACCTGCACAACAAGTTCGCGCGTTGGTTCTAAAATCAGCGTATCAATGTGATCGTGGGGATGTTCTGTGAGGCGGTGTAATATGGGCAGTAAAAATGCAGCAGTTTTTCCGGTACCCGTTTGGGCACAGGCCAGTACATCTTTTCCGCTGAGGATGGCGGGGATCGCTTGTTCTTGAATCGGGGTTGCCGTTTCGATTCCCATCGCATCCAATCCCTCTAACAAAGTGGCATTTAAGCCAAATTCTGAAAATTTCAATTGCTCTGAATTAGTTGTATAATACACAAATATCCGAAAAAAAAGGTTCGATTCCTATTTTTGATCGGAACACGGCTATTTTATCGTCGGGTTTATTCGGATACCGGCTCTTCATCACTGCGTTTATTGCGGTTGCGCCACCAAATATAACCAATAGAGCCGACGAGAAGGTAAGGCGTAATCAGCATATATAAAATGCCGTTATTCAGGCCGCGGCCTGTGGTGCCGCCATTTTTCAGGTTACTTTCGGCAGACATCCGGCACATCGGGCATTGCGCCTGCACCTCAGCAGCCGGAAGACTCAGAGCCAGCACCAGCGCCAGCAATCCGGCCATTTTCAAAATTCTATTTTTCATTTTTTCAAATTTAATGTAATTTTTTACCACATAGTCATGTGTTTTTTACCACATAGTTCACATAGAATCGGTCACATAGACCACATAGGAACTGCCCCCAGGGATGCATCAGAACTATGTGATCTATGTGAAAACCCCTATGTGAGCTATGTGGTAAAAAAAACATATAAGACCTATGTGGTAAAAAAATAAGATTTAACGATAATAAGGCATCAACATCAGGTAACAAATCGGGCCGGTCACCGCTACGTACAGCCATAAAGGGAATACCCATTTGGCCATTTTCCGGTGTCGCTCAATCTGATTTGTATAAGCCCTGATAAAAGTAAACAAGATAAAAGGCAAAGTCAAGCCCGCCAGCGTAATATGACTGATGAGTAGCAACAAATAAATCGTGCGGACTCCGCCCAATGTTGCTTTTTCCATTTCGTCCACTACCCCGTCGTGATTGGCGTCGCCAAAAAGCGTTTCCGGTGTCGTAAAATGATAGGCTACATAAGACAACAGGAAAACGACCGAAAGCCCCATCGCTACATAAATGGCGCGGCGATGGGCTTCGATATTTTTCTGCTTGATCTGGTAAAATGCATAAATCAGCACCACCGACAACAGCGCATTCACCCCGGCGTGGAAAGGTGGAAGAAAGCCAAAATCCCATCCTTCGGGGAGTTCAATTTTATCCGGGCTGCGCATTAAACCCACTAAAGCCAATACAACAGCCGTAACAATCCAGGCCGCTGCGTTTAATTTTTTTGCGAGTACCACGTTTTTGTTCATATCCGTTAGTTTTTTCCCACCTCCATCATTTCTCTACTTTTCTGCTTCCCGCTGAAAGCGCAACTCATCTCTGCTTTTTGACATGGGCAGCAAAAGACTGATGTGTTGAACCATGCGTTTAAGTTGCCCATTATCGCGCACGTCATAGTAATTCCGAATAACTGAGGAGGTATCTGCGAATGCGATATAGGGCGAAGTAGCGCCGTCTAATTCAGGCATCCGGAAGCCTGTCTCTGCCAGATTTTTCATCGCGTCCTCCGCTGTGGGGAAGAAGTAGCACTGCGTTGTATCCGAAAGCCCATATTGCTTAAGAAAAGCCGGAATCAGGGTGGAATCCTGCCCCACCACCGAAAGGAAGAGGACGTCTTTGCGATCGTCAAACTGGTCGTGCAGCCGGGAAAATTCCCGACCGAAGTACTCACTCAGTTTCGGTTGTGCCAGGTCGTACACCCCGGTGATTACAAATGCCCCTTTCAGATCGGCTTTGTTCAGGGTTCTGCCGGTATAATTGCGCCAGGTAAAATCGGGTAAAGGCCCAAGGTCTTTTAGCTCGGCTTTGGCTGTTTTGCGATAATCCAATCCCTGGCTCAGCCAATACCAGGATACCGCCGGAAAAACCACCAGAATCGCAGTCAACGCTGCTATTTGAATTTTATCTTTGGGCTTCAATGGCCTTTTTGCTTGCTCCGTCATCGTATTTTAATTAGTGCCTGTCTTTATAGTCCGATAGCTGCGTTATGCTCGGCCCAAAAAGCGTCATTTACGCGAGTAAACTCCGATTTTTGGGCCTTCGCACGCCTTGCTCTCGAACTCTAAAGAACAGACACAGACTAAATGGGCGGATACTAATTAGCCTGTCCATTTAGAGCCTGTTCTTTAGTTCAAGGTTTGTTTCAAAACAAAAAAAAGCAGTTAAGGTTAGTGCAATTCGTTGTTTTATAGCATTATTTCAATCAAAAAGGCGAGAAAAGATGCCTTTCTCGCCTTTTTGATGATTTTCCAATAAGCGTCGGTACAGCGATTAACCCCTCCATTCCGGCAAGACGTACACATCATCGTGCAACGACAAGCCGCCCTGGGTTTTTCCATCCACTTCCTCTGCATTTTTCTCTTTGATCTGATCCCTGCGGGCTTTCCAGGAACCGCCTTCCTGAAAGAAAGCAATGATGGCCCAAACCAGCAGCAAAGTCGGAAGCAATACGCTCATCGCCAGGCCTTTTACTTCATAGCGCATGTGCATAAAGTCGTAGACGATGAAGTAGGCTTTGTACAAAGAAAGCCCGATGATGAACAAACCTGCCGTGTAAAGGATCAATTTATGTTCCTCCGCGCCTTTTATAATATGGCCTTTAGCCAGCAAAGAAATGAAAACCTCAATCAGGGTGACGAATCCAAGCAGGATTAACCCGCGGTATACCGCTTTTATTGACTGTTCGTATGTTAAATGTCCCATTATGATTCCCAATTAAAGAATGATCAAAATTTTGTGGTTACAGCAGGTAAAAAACTAAGAAGACGAATACCCACACCAAATCCACAAAGTGCCAGTAGAGGCCGATTTTTTCCACCATTTCATAACCGTTCCGGCGCGCCACATAAACGCCGCTGCCCGCATTCACTGCAATGATGAGCAGGAATACAACCCCCGAAAATACGTGGAACCCATGGAAGCCGGTAATAAAAAAGAACAGGGCGCCAAACGCTGCCGGGCCAAACTCCTGGATGCCCATAGTGCCGTCGGAATACTTCACTTTGCGTTGAACCCATTCTTCTTTGCCCGTTTCTTCGTTTTCATGCTTATGAATCAGGTAAGAACCTCCGGCTTTAAACGCTTCCGGCTTTTCTCCGGCTTTATAAGTATGTCCGTGTTCATCCTCCATGTAAACGCCATCGCTGGTGTGCGTA
>Ga0209573_1002716_pt1 | contig 21506 bp, 29 predicted proteins | sample TNRBio252014_DNA_FD_185870 | JGI IMG/M metagenome (GOLD analysis project Ga0209573, IMG submission 185870) | Wastewater treatment Type I Accumulibacter community from EBPR Bioreactor in Madison, WI, USA - TNR Reactor_6/25/2014_ DNA (SPAdes)... | ecosystem: Engineered > Bioreactor > EBPR >...
AAGAGGTGATCCGCGCCACCGAGGAGGAGAAGGAGGCGCAGATCGCCACGGTGGAGAACCTGAAGAAGGCCTACGCCGAGGAAAGCGCCAAGGCGATCAAGGACCTTCAGCACGCGGCGGTGAAGAACGAGAATATGTTTGAAGTGCTGATGGAGGCGACGAAGTACTGCTCGTTAGGGCAGTTGACCGCGGCGATGTTTGAGGTGGGCGGGCAATATCGCAGGAACATGTAGGCGATGTTAGAACGTCGCGCGGTGCGTTCAGCCACCATTACCAACCGTTCGACAAGAGCGTGGTCGAACCTTGTGTGCTGCCATTCATTCCGAAGGCTGTGGTATAGGCGATCCGGTAGAAGTAGACACCATCCGTGCACTTATGTTCCTTGGCGGTGCCATCCCATCCGCTATTCAGGTCATCTGTGGTGAAGATGAGTTCGCCCCAACGATTGTAGATCTCCATGGAACCTTTGAGCACTTCGGAAAGGCCAATGGGGACGAAACGGTCGTTGAGGCCATCCGCATTGGGCGTGAACACATTTGGCATTTCGATCACCGCCGGGATGGCACAAGACTGATCGATCGAGAGGCAGAAATCATCGATGTGTTCCCAGCAGCCATCGTTGCTGAACATGCGCATAGTGATGTAGTTCGCAGCAATCGGGGCAACGAACGAGAATACGCGCAGTTTCCAAGCACCGATCACTGGTGAGTTGGGTGCATTGTAGATCAAGGTCCCACTTGTCGATGGTCCCATTGCAAGGCCGATAGTGATGGGGCCAACACAGGCTCCGGGATATCCCCGATCATAGAATGAGAGCTGATAGCTCTGTCCTACTAGCAATGGCCCCGACAGTTGCATGGAAAGGCGGTCTGTGTAATCCAAACCAATGAACCAATCACCGCTCCATGCGGGACCGCCCCACGTCGGCGTTGTAATCAGGTCCAGGTTGGCATAGGGGAATGGTGGTGCGAAGCTGAAGCAATCAGGTACCATGGCGTTGAAGGCGGCATTATCCATGTTCATTTCGTCCGTACCCTGTGTCGCATTGTTGATCTCAAAATCACCGTTCAGAATGTACTGTGCCGTACAGCCCATTGAGAGTGCGCACAAGGCCAAAGCTGCGGCGATATGGCCGAAGGACATCCGCATGGCACATACCGTCACCCGCCTTTCTGCTTCAAGAAGAACTGCACCACCTCGGTGTTCAAATGCTCTGCTACGCGCTCCATGGCTTTCTTGAGATTCATGGGCATATCCCACAAGCCAGGCGAGTTCACCACGCCCTCGAATACCGCAACCAGACTATCGGATGAATAGAGCAAAGCCTTGTATTGCGTATCGATCGAATATGGACGGTACTCTGTGGTTGAGTGAGTCGTGCGCGGACCGAACGACAGAGGATTATCCTTGTACTCGGTATTCGCGTAGTAACCCATGGGGTAATAGTTCGACGAGAGCACAATGACACGAAGCTCATGCGCAGGCGCTTCACTTGCTTCTAAATTCACGATATGAGTGGTTGACCCGAAAGCACGGGAAAGCGCATATTCAGCCGTATGTCTTACATCATGAACAGAGTAGGAAGGATGCCCAGTTGCAGACAGGTTCATCGTGTCCCTAACGCCGGTCACGTCCAACCTTAGCGCGCCGACCTCAATGCCTGTTGGAGGTATGGAGACAGGCTCGGTGGGAATGAAGCCGATCACGCCCACACTTGTTCTGCATGAACTCAGGATCATGACCAAGCCGACCACCACATGCCAACCCCGCATAGCGCACACCCTTATGAAGGCACTTTGTCGAGTTCAACCCGCGAAATGAGACCGTTGATATCCGCATAGGTGAACTTCAGCATCTTGCTATCGGCACCAGTAACCTGGCATGTGTACTTGCCATCCGGAAGATCCTGCCCATCCGCTCCTTTGAATTGCAAGACCAATTGGGCATTGCCTTCATCGAAGCTCCATTTCCCGGATTCTTGAAGGTCGACCCTTATGCCATTGTCCCGGATGTTGTAGGCAAGGGAACCACCAAAATCGAATGCATAGTCGCAGGGCGTTCCAATGGGAATGGACACATCGGAAACGAAAAGGGCTCGCACCTTCCAATTGCCCATAATATCCTTTGCTTGAATGGCCATGGCTTCAGCGTTTTACAAGGTTCACGAGTAACTGGCGCTGACTGAGCGATGTTGGCAGATCCAAGCCGGTACGCGTCCTGAACTCCGCCAGCACCACCAACAGCGCATCCTCTACGGTGCCATCGTCACCGAATGCCTCGACGACTTTGGAGGAAATGCCCGCCACCGTGCTCAACAGCGTTTTCCGCACCTCTGCTGGGAACAGAGGGAGTATCTTCCGCACGAAGTAGTCCGATTGCAGATAGGTGATGCCATCCTCTGTGTGTGAGAAACGCCCTTCACGGCTCGTGGACATGATGGCCTTCAGTTGACGCAAAAGGCCTTTCGTTGCGGGTTCCAAGCTCTTGTCAGCAATGGGGTCCGACAGAAGACTGGCTGGTATTCTCAACTGCCGTTGCTCGACGATCTTGGAATAAGTCGTACTCGGTACAGGTGTCGGCGGTTTAGGTGGGACCGGTCCGAGTGTCAAACAATCGCCGGTTCCTTTGTAGAAGCAGCAGCATAAGCCCCGCGACGTGATCAATAGGTCCGAGATCCTGTGAAGGTTCTGGAAGTCTGATTCGATCTCATCCACGGACCGACAATAGACCGTGTACTCATGCTCGAAGATCGCGCCTGGACCATACCACCCCGCGCCTTGGATATACCCGCTCACATGGACCGTAGTCGGACTGACCGCCTGATAGTCGTAGTTGTGAGGGGCACCCTGTGAGTTCTGCGAAACGATGTGATCCGACACGCCGACGTGACCTGAGTCTCCTTTCGGGAATGGAGGGTGTGGTACCGCTCTTTGATCAACCACCCAACCTGACTGTACGGTATGATACGTGTCGAGTTGGGTTGTCTGCCCTGAGCCATGGCCGAACCCACCGTTATCCGCGTGCTTGGCCACTCGGAACGTCTCTGTTTTCACCTCGTAGTTCGGTGCCGGGGGCAGTATTTGAGCATCCTCCGGGAAATGACCCGTATCCAAGCCTGCTTCCACACAGATCCCTTCCATTGCCAACGGCCTGACCACAGCAAGGAAAAACTCCTGGACACCTTCGATCGACCGAACACCTTGTACGAATGTTCTTCTGTCGGTGGGCTGTAGAATGTGCGGCCGCGGAAGCATGAGGAACAAGCCACGATTGGTTCCCTGATGGTAAGCCGCCAAGAAATTGTACAACTGCTCAAGTTGCGTCGTAAGACCTTCCGTTTCAGATCTCTCTGTCGAAGAGTCAGCTGTCGTCGTTGATGTATCCTCCTGAGTCTTTCCCCATTCATGTGAAAACCCAAGCGTACCCTTAACAGCATTCGCCACAGGGCCAAGTGGACCCTCAACTCCGGCGGTAATGCCTGTTTTCGAGGTGTGCGTGGTCGAATTCGACTTTGTGGTAGACAGGCTGCCCTTAGTCGCAGTTAGGATCTCACCCGTTTCAGTAGCACTCTGGATCAGCTCTCTGAGCTTTGGCTCCATGGCAATGATGCGCGGGAAGTCCTTGGTTTCCCAATCGCTTGCAGAATTTGGGAAAAGGGCGACGTTCAGGAGAGCGCCATAACAACCGAAATACTCAGCAAAAATTTCATCCAGTCCGGCTTCAACGGGCGTATTTCCGAATTGGACATAAGCATCTTCTATCTCCTGGTCGGTAGGTTGATAGCCCGTGACCGAGAGGGTTACTTTGATGTAGGTCAGCCGACCATTGCAGAACGGTGTCGGAAGTTCCGTTTCTGGAACCTCGTACGCCGATATAGCGAGCGACGATCGCCACGCAAAGGGGAACTTCCTGTTGCAGAAGTTCGGGTCCATCATATCCTGGCTCGTGCATAGCAGATGCCAAGGAACATCGACAGGAATTTCGGGGTCAGCCATGTGTATGAGTATTGAAGTTCAAGCGGGTGAAATCGGAACACCGCCAAGAACGAGGCTTGCAATACGCTACAGGAAACGCGAACGGCGTCTCACCAACACCACAATAAAGGTACTTCGATCGAGAAGCAATTCCAAGCCCGGTTGATAACTTTCTGCCGAGGCGCTATTGTTGGGGTGCTTCGCGTGAGCAGGCGAAGCGGCAGCCCGGCGCGGGCAGGGCCTTGCGGATGCGAGCAACGAGGAGGCACGACGGAGGAGTGACCCCGCAGTGCCGCAGCCGCTGGCCCTGACAAGTCCGGCTAAAGCGCAGCACGCGACCCGTGCGGGGACACGTGCGTGAGCGAGGGGCACGCCCAAAGAACCACCAGACGCAGAACAACGATCTTCAGCACCGAGTTCGCGCTGCGGCTCATGGGCGACGTGCAGCAATACTTCATCGACAAGAAGGTCCGCAACTTCTACAGTGTCAGCATCAGCGGCTACCACATCGCGGAAGCCGGCGCCAACCCCATCTCGCAGCTCGCGTTCACGCTGGCCAACGGCTTCACCTATGTGGAGTACTACCTCAGCCGGGGCATGGACATCAACGCCTTCGCGCCCAACCTGAGCTTCTTCTTCAGCAACGGCATGGACCCCGAGTACGCCGTGATGGGCCGCGTGGCGCGCCGCCTCTGGGCCAAGGCGCTCAAGCACCGCTACGGCGCCGACGAGCGCAGCCAGATGCTGAAGTACCACATCCAGACCAGCGGCCGCAGCCTGCACGCGCAGGAGATCGATTTCAACGACATCCGCACCACCCTGCAAGCGCTGTACGCGATCTACGACAACTGCAACTCGCTCCACACCAACGCCTACGACGAGGCCATCACCACGCCCACCGAGGAAAGCGTGCGCCGCGCCATGGCCACAGGGTACCACGCCGTGCCCCGAACGGATGCCACGGGCGATGATCGTTCGGCCAGGCAAGGCGCGAGGAAGGGAGGCTACCACGAGGTAGCCGACCGACGAGCAACGAAGCATGGGCGGACGAGCGCGCCCGCCCTAAGGGGCGCGGCAACGCCGCGATGGCGCCGGAACGGGGTGCGGTGTGGTGCCCGAGAGCTCATCATCAACAAAGAGCTCGGCCTGGCCAAGAACGAGAACCCCTTGCAAGGCAGCTTCATCATCGAGGAGCTCACCGACCTGGTGGAAGAGGCCGTGCTCAGCGAGTTCGACCGCATCACCGAGCGCGGCGGCGTGCTGGGCGCCATGGAGACCATGTACCAGCGCGGCAAGATCCAGGAGGAAAGCCTCTACTACGAGCGTCTCAAGCACACCGGCGAGTACCCCATCATCGGCGTCAACACCTTCCTCAGCAAGGACGGCTCACCCACCATCCTGCCCAAAGAGGTGATCCGCGCCACCGAGGAGGAGAAGGAGGCGCAGATCGCCACGGTGGAGAACCTGAAGAAGGCCTACGCCGAGGAAAGCGCCAAGGCGATCAAGGACCTTCAGCACGCGGCGGTGAAGAATGAGAATATGTTCGAGGTGCTGATGGAGGCGACGAAGTACTGTTCGCTTGGGCAGCTCACCGCTGCTATGTTTGAAGTAGGAGGACAGTACCGACGCAATATGTGATGGCGATGCTGAGCAGCGCGAAGTCCCGCCGCAGTGATCGTAGCCGAGGGACGAGGCGTACGAACACGCGAGCGGGATTTGAGGTTGGGGGACAGTACAGAAGAAATATGTGATGGGTTTGGGCGTGCCCCTCCGCAAAGCCTCCGGGTCGCGCTTTCCGCTGCAAGTCCTCGCCGGATTACCGGCTGTGGGCTTTCCGCTTCAATCGCTCACGCGAAATGCAAGATCAGAAATGGAACGGCGAGATCGCTTCCGCGTCTCGCCGTTCAAGAGCAATCCGGCGCTCTATCCACTGAGCTACACCCCCGGTACGGTATCTACTTGAGGGGGTGGAGGGAATTGAACCCTCAACTTCCGGATTACGGTTGGACCATTTAATGTAGTGTCACCTAAATGCTCAGTAATTGACCAACTCTGCTGGCTTGACCATGGAACGGTCTTGATCCTCCGAAATGCGATCAAGCCTAACCACAAAACGATTTGCCTCAAAAGGAATGTCCTCAACTTGGCTTCGCATTGATGGAGAAGAGTTGCGCTCCACCATCAGTCTTCCTCCGTGCATATCCAGAATAGCTTTGGCTCGGCTCATACCGATTCCCTCCCCGGCGATGCTCATCTGATTGGCATAGTGCCCCCTCACTCCCTCATCAAAGAATGTTCGCATGTCATCGTCAGTGATCTTCAAGCTCTGCATCTCAAAGATGATGTCCACGTAGTCTTCGTGCCCGTTGAACCGAATGTCTATCGCTGTGTTGCTCTTGACATACTTGGTGGCGTTCTCGAAAAGGTTGTACAGGACGACGTGAATCGAGTCGTAATCGAAGAACAGTCGTTCCCCACTCTCGGCAACCCTTATAGTCACGTCCCGGTCGTTGAAGTCTTGTAGGAAGCTATATAGCAGCGAGAACACTACGTTCCGGACTGAGTGATTCTTCCGCCTTATGACCGGGTTCTCCTGATGCAGCTTGTTCGATACGTTCAGAACGGCCTTCATCGCGGCGTTCTGTCTCACCATGCGAAGGAACACAGCGGCGCTTGCATCAAGGTTTTTCGAGATGTAGTCCTTTACCACCGAGACCTGCTCTCGATGTGTGCTTATGAGTTCGCTGCGTGGAACTAGATTGTATAGTTCTTGGATGGAGTGACCGTTAATCGAGGTTAGGTCATGGATTATTCGCGTTACATCCTTGTTAGACTCTCTGACCAGTTCGCCTTTCAAGTTTTCGATGACATGTCCGAGGGTGCGATACATCTCCATTTGATTTTTGAAGATGCGAGAACTTCGGACCATTGCCTCTTCAGACGAGCACAAGTAAACCTTTACAACGGAGTTGGCCAAGCTACCATGTCTCCTGGATTCTCCTCGACTTATGGAGCAGCTTGTCTTCGCGTGCAGAACCTTGCACGAGTTAGCACATTGAAGACAGGCTTTCGGCAACGTGCTGTAGAGCACTCGACCATCCAACGCCTGTATGTGTACCACCGTTCCCATCCTCACTTGCGACTGAACTGTTCGATAAGTTCCAGGAATTCAAACGGCTCCGCGTTTTTTGGCAGCGATGAATCCACTTCCTTGAGCGCAGCATGGAAGCGGTCACCATGACTTTCGGCTGAATACAAGACGACCCACTTGGAACTGTACTTGCGCTTTATCTGCATTGCCAGCCCTAGACCCTCATCCTTGCACTGCATCAACTTCCCGACACCCTGGATGTCCACGAAGATGATATCGGATTGGACAACAGCCTCATCGTCGACCATGGCGTCCTTGATAATTCTGGTGTTCACCCAACCATTGCTCTTCAGGATGCTCACTACCTTGAACTTAGTGTCGTCGTCGATGAACAGAATCCGGATTCGATTCTTCTTCTCCGCGAGGCTTTTGTCTTGCATGTCTTCTATTACGCTGCTTGTGCCGGGTCTCGCCCCGCTGTATACATTAACGGTCTGTTGTACCTGTTGCGTGTTGTGTTGTTTCTGCGCGACCTTGGGTGTTTTCTGTTTCCGGCTTGATCGTACGAATTGCGCAACGAGCGCCCCGGCAAGCGTGAATGTCGTGATGATGGGCTCAGGCGATGGGGCCGTATACCACCAACCGAGAGCCACAACTAAGCCGATAACATTGAGGAGGATTAGAATAGCTTGCATTTTGATGTGCTCGAAGTGCTTGACGGGATTTCAGTCATTTAGGGACGCACAACTTACGGCACAGGGATGTAAGAACCCAATCTTCGCGGTTGTACCTTTTCCACAAGGCCAAGATTCTGGAAGTCGAAACGGGTCAAAGGCATGTGTCGCCCTTACTTTGCCACCACTCCGATTGCCAAAGAAGTCGGCAACGCCTAATGTCCTACCTCGAAGAGATCAACGAACTGCTTGTCCTCCACCATACCGAAGAGGCCGATGGTGTTGGACCCAAGACATTCGAAAGCGAAACACTTGACCGTTTTGAGTCGATCTTCAAGGCTGTGAACACCCTTTTCACGTGACAAAGCGATATGGCACTAAAGAATTCATTGATAGCCACTGCCCCCGCCACGGTCCACGAACACGACGGCCATGCCATTATCCACGGTGATGCCATCGCCGCCTTGGAGCAGCTCGTTCCCGACAAGTCCGTGGACCTGATCTTCGCCGACCCACCCTACAACATCGGCAAGAACTTCAACGGCCGCATGGACCGATGGCCAAGCGACGAGGCCTACATGGAATGGTGCAAGCGTTGGATCGACCTGTGCCTCGCGAAGCTGAAGGACAACGGAAGCTTCTACCTGATGACCTCCACGCAGAACATGCCGCACTTCGACCTGTACGTTCGCACGAAGGCGCACATCCTCTCGCGCATCATCTGGTCTTATGACAGTTCAGGCGTGCAGGCCAAGCGGTACTACGGCTCGTTGTACGAGCCGATCCTCTTCGGCGTAAAGGACAAGGACGACTACACCTTCAACGCCGATGCGATCATGGTGGAGGCCCGCACCGGAGCCAAGCGCAAGCTGATCGACTACCGCAAGCCGGTGCCCACGCAGTACAATACCCAGAAAGTACCCGGCAATGTGTGGAACATCCCGCGCGTGCGCTACCGCATGGAAGAGTACGAGGAGCATCCGACGCAGAAGCCCACCACCCTGCTGGAACGCATCGTCCTCGCCAGTTCCAATCCCGGCGACATCGTGCTCGACCCATTCTCCGGAACGTTCACCACGGCGTTCGTTGCGAAGTCGCTTGGGCGAAAATCCATCGGCATCGAGATCGATGAGGAGTACATGAAGATCGGGCTGCGGCGGCTTGGGATCCGCGACGAGTACAACGGCGAGAAATTGCACCGGAAGCCCAAGACCTATGAGCAGCCCAAGGAAAGTCCGCAGCACTTGGTCCTATTCGAGCCTTGAGCGATGGACCACGCCTTCACACCCGAGATCAAGGCGATCCTCGCCAAGCACTTCAAGTCAGCGGCCGACGAAGTGTTCGAGCGCAGCCCGTTGCTCCAGTACATCAACATCAAGACGCGTTCGGCCACCCGCGGTTCCAAATCACGCAGCAGCTACGCGAACCTCTATGCCATCTATGTCCTTGTGGAGGATTACGTCCAGCGCAAGTTCCATGTGAAGGGGAACTACGCCAAGGATGCAGGCATCCAGTTCAGCAAGCTCTTCAAGCGGCAACGCGAGCTTCCGTTCGGCGGCAAGCTCCAGAACCATGCGCTGAACCACCGCATGAACGAGGAGTTCAAGAAATTCTTTCCGCAGGTGGAAGCCACACCGATCCTGCGCGTGGTAGAGACCAAGCGCTACTGGATCAACGAACGGCTGCTGAAGGTGGGCAAGGGCAAGCGCGAGGTGAACATCGGCCCGGCGGTGCTGGAGATCATCGACGCGTACACCATGGTGAAGAAGCGGTCGTTCGAGGAGTTCATCGCCACCTGCGAACGGCTGAACAAGATCTCAGGCAGAGGATCCAAGGAGATCGAGATGTTCATCATCGGTCTGCTTGCTCCGAGCGTGGATGCCCGTCTCTTCGAGATCGTGAGCTATGCCATCCTGAAGCACTTCTACCACGACCAGAAGGTGTTCTTCGGCTTCCAGCGCGACCGGATCAAGGAGGAGCGGCTGAAGCTGTACAAGACCGGCCGCACCAACGCCAACGATGGCGGCATTGATTTCGTGATGCAGCCGCTGGGCCGCTTCTTCCAAGTGACCGAGACCTTGGACGTGAAGAAGTACTTTCTGGACATCGACAAGATCGAGCGCTATCCGATTTCATTCGTCATCAAGTCCGAGGCGTCCATCGCCGACCTGAAGGCCCAGCTCAAACGCGGTGCGGAAAAGCAATACGGCGTGAAAGCGGTCGTGGACAAGTACATGGCCTGCATTGAAGAGGTCATCAATATCGAAGTACTCCAAGACCGGTTCAGGAAGGCCGTGAAGGATGGCTACCTCAAGGGAATCATCTCAGAGATCGTGCTACAGAGCAAGGTGGAGTTCAATTATGAGGACGAAGAACATTAGCCCAGAACCTGAAACCGTATTTCGCGTGACGGATTGGAGCCCCAAGCCCGCACAGCTTGCTTCGTGGAACGAGGGCACCCCGCGCTCTTGCCCACTCAGTCCGCCCAGTCCATGCCAGCCATGTGGCCACCTTTAGACTTCATGGCTACCGGCCCTTCGAGGCAATGAAAGAATCCCTACTTGGCCTGCTTGCGTAACATGTCAGCCAACTTGTCCAACACCGGCGGTCGCTCATCATGCCCCTTTCCGTCAAGTGTTGTACTGGGGTTATAGCTGCTTGAGGCAATCGCGCTCTTCAACAACTCTTCGCGTAGCGCTTTGCTTGCGTCGTTATCGGGCAGCTTCTCCACCTCGCGGCTAAAACCGACATAGGTGTTCGCCAGTGTCTCTTTGTGTGCATATTCCTGTTCGAGGCGGTTGTACTGGTTGAACTTGCGCATGGCAATGATCACCAACCAGATGCCCGGACCATAGATGTGCAGACGTGACACCAAATGCAGGAGGGCACTGGACCATCCGGTCACGGGTTCAGCGGTCCACATCCCGTATATGACCAATCCGAGGAGGGTAACTGCTGCAATCCCGGAAGAGATCAGGATGGGCTTGCCGTAAGCATGCTTCTGATCGTTTGAGGCCGACGCCAAGCCAGCGGCCGTTGCGCCCGGTAGCAAGCCTTCGATGCGGTCATACAGCGCATTGAAGTTCTGTGCTTGCTCAGCTTGGTCTTCAACGTACTGCTTCCGCACATCCTCGAACTCTTGGCGTGCGCCCTTTTTCTGTTTCTCGGCGTTCCCCATGACATCGTCATGGAAGGAGGCGAGCTCGGTACGCTGCTTCTCGAATGCGCCTGCCGCCTCTTTGAGTTTCGCTGTGGCATCCTCCATCTCCTTCAATAGTCCCGGCTTGCCATCGGCACCTTGGACCATGGCGACGAAGGATTCAGCCTTCTTTTCAAGCTAATGAGTTTCGCTTCGACCTTTTGGCTGTTAGCAGCAGACTTTTCGACCTGACCAGTAATGGTCTTGGCTTGGACGATGCCCTCCGTCAGTGAAGTGACCAAACCTTGCGCCTGCTGGTCCAACGTATTGATCGCTTCGAGCTGCTGCTCGGCCTTAGTGCCGAGAGCCTCCAACTCTTTGTCGCGGCGTTCGAGGACTCCTCGCCGATGGGCCTGCAAGTCATCAGGTACTGGAGAGGGGTTGCCAGCCTCGGTAGATGAAGTAGCAGCAACGGGTTGACTTCCCGTCGTGGTGCCTTGTTCAGTTTCTGCCATGGTGAAGAGTGTTGCCATTGTTCAGGCCGTGGGACGTTCGGTACCGCCGTTGTTCGCCCCGAACAGAGCAGCGACAATCAAGACAAGGGTTATGAAAGCCACCACCATTGCCCATGGTTTGATGTTCAGCCGCCATGAAGGTGGTGACTGGCTGTATGCGCGAGTGCGTGCCTGCTTGTCAGCCTCGGCCTTCGCCTTTCTCGCAGCATCAGCCTGTTCTCGCCGTCTGCGCGTTGCATCCTCGTCCGCGCGCTTGATCGGGTCGACCAAACAGTCGTAAGCGGCTTGGATGCTCTTGAACTTTTCTTCCGCGTCTTTGCTCCCGCTGTTTGTGTCGGGGTGCCACAACTTGGCCAACCGTCGGTAGGCCTTCTTGATTACATCATCAGTCGCGGTGTACGGTACTTCAAGGGTAGAAAATGGATCCATGCGGCATTATTTTGTGAATGCTTTTGCAAGCCTTGAACAACGCGTATGCCAAGCCAAAAGAGACTGACAGGTTTGTCAGGGTGCGCTGATCGTGGATAAGTGAACTAAGCTCATAGGCAACAAACCGGAACCGCCCGGCAGGCAAGGAGGTGGTCGGTTGAAGGGAATATCGGTCAACACCAAGTCCAGCTCATAAGTCAACGGTAATGTGCAATTTGGTTATGTCCGGAAACCTGACAATGCTCCCGAATATCCGCCATGATGGCAGATTGTTGAGAACGCGAGCTGCCATGTATGATTCTGTGGGCCAGGTAATAAGGTAGGCGATAATCTGTACAAGCAAAAAATTGATTGGGATTTGGCGTGGTGATTTGTACAGGAGTAGTACATAGTTTTGCATTACGATAAAGTTGAAGGACAACCCAGTCTGAGGTTGCCGCCTTCCTATCCGCGTTCCATGCCCGGATGAAGGTCTGGAGGGTGGTGTTCCGCGACGACCGGGCCAAGAACATGGAAGCGTTGGTGGTGCTTGGCATCGTCCCGAAAGCACGTGAGCGGATGCTCGCCGAACTCACGGTAATGGATTTCAGTGAAGGCCCCATGAAAGACACGCTGAATAGTGGCCCCGACCTCTGGGTGTTCGGAAAGGAGTTGAAGGAGCATGAGGTGTACATCAAAGTGACCCTGGGCTTTGAGAAATCCGGGCCGGTGTTCTGCATCTCCTTCCATCCGAGCGAACATGCCATGACCTTCCCCTTCAAAAGCAGCACGTCATGAAAAGCCCGATGACCGGCCAGGAGCTGATCCCGATGCGGGAGCCGCGCACGTTCACATTCCGCAAGGACGAGTTCACCATCCTGTACCATTTCCTGCGGGAACCCGATGGAAGTGACCAGTACACCACGACGGAGTTGGATGAAGTGAACCTCAACCAACTCTACAACCAGTACCGCGACAAGTACAACCTGCCGTTCCCCGACGAGATCAAGGCCATCCGCGCCAAATACGAACTGAGCGCCTTGAAGATGAGCGAGGTGCTCGGCCTTGGGGTGAACGGGTGGCGCAACTACGAGGCCGGCGAGGTGCCCGCCGAAAGCAATGCGCGCTTGATCCAGTTGGCGGAGGACCCGGAGGAGTTCGCCAAGATGGTGAAGCTGAGCGCACACCTCGACGAACCTGCACGGGCAAAGATCCTGGCCCGCACCGATGAGTTGATCCAGGAGCAAGGCGGTTGGAAAACGATCTTCGGGGAGGAGGATTACGTGATGGGCACAAGGCCGGGTGAGTCCCTGCCGGACAATACCACCGGCTACCGCAGGCCCAGCTTGGAGAAGCTCTCCGAGATGATCGTGTACTTCGCGGAAAAGCTGGAGCCGTGGAAGACGAAGATGAACAAGCTGCTCTTCTATGCGGACTTCCGCCACTACCAGCTGCACGGGGTGTCCATCAGCGGGGCGCGGTACCGGGCGGTGACCTGGGGGCCGGTGCCCAAGCAATTCGATGCGCTGTTCGACCATGTTTCACGCCATGAACTGGTGGACTTCCAGCAGCGGGAACTGCCGGACGGCAACCTCGGTGGCCAGTTCAAGCCAAGGGAGGCGCGGTCCTTCCGTGAGGTCCTCTTTGAGGAAAGTGAACTAGCCGTGCTGCGCGAGGTGGTGGAGCGCTTTGCGGATGCGGATGCCATCACCATCATCAATGACAGCCACAACGAGGAGGCTTGGTTGCAGCACAAGGATGATCACAGCATCATTGACTACAACTTGGCCTTTGGGCTGAAGGCGTTTGAGAAGGAGGGAAGGCGGAAGACCTGAGCTTCCTGCAGCGTGATCCGGCGCTTCGGCTGTTGCAGAAGAACAACGCATCCAGCCGCACAGCCGGGAATTGAAGTTGGTGGGAAGTACTGCCGCAAAGGGTGAACACCTCGGTCCAAGGCTATCTTTGCTCACATGGTGGACCGCATCAACAAGGGCAAACACGGCCTACAGGTGGAGCTGGACGTCATGCTGGTGAAAGAGGGCGACTATTGGGTGGCGCTTTCCCCGGCGTTGAGGGTTACCGGCTACGGCAAGACCCAAGCGGAAGCCAAGAAATCCTTTGCCTTGGAGGCCGACATCTTCCTTGAGGAAACGGCCGAACGAGGCACCTTGGAGAAATTGTTGATCGAATACGGCTGGGTGCTCCAAAAGGGCGATTACCGGCCTCCCACGGGTGTGGATCAATTGAGCATAGCGAACCTACTGCAAGCCCAAGCAGAAAAGCCGGCCTTCTTTACCCGTAAGGTGGCCATCCCCGTGTAGTTGATGCGCCCAAGCCGATCCCCTTGCGGGATTACCTGAAATACCTGAAGAAGAAAGGACTGGTGGGCTATGGACGCAAGTCGGGCAGCCATGAGCAGTTTGACTATCCGTAGCCTGAACGGAAGTTGCCGCGGCCGCTGACCGTGGACCATCATTTCAGCGAGGTGCCCAGCCTGCATATCATTACCGGTCTGATGACCCTCGGTATCACCTACGAGCAATTCCTGAAGGAATTGGTGGAGTTTGGCATTGTGAAACGGAAGGGGGCTAGGGGGAAGAAGAAGTAGGGCGCATCCTACTTCCATCCAGCCACCCATGGTTGACCCCGATCGCCGCCACCCCGATCCCTACAACTTGTCCAGCTCGGACATCAGTGTGGGTCGCCGCTTCAGCCGCACCCGCCAATCGGCCACCAGGGCCGCCACCAAGTCTTGGCCGCCCAACTTCCGCATGCGGCGCAGCAGGTTGGTTGCATCCACATAGTCGTGGTGCTTGGGGTTCGTTTTGCTGGCGTACGCTTCGGCGCGTTCGGCAAGGGTGGTGGTCACTTCGTCCTTGAAGTGCTTGGCCAGTTCCGTTTCGTATTGGTCCAGTACGCTGTGGTAGTAGAAGAGATTGAGGTTCCTGCTCTCATCGCGGGCAAGCGCCATCACCTCGTCCCAGCGTTCCTCGGCTGCGCAGATGTCGGCAAGGATCCCGCGGTTGTTGCCCTTGCCCTTGCGCAGGTCGTTCAGGAGCTGCTCCAGGAAGGCGGGCCATTCGGCAACGGCGACATGTTTGCGCAGGAGCTTGTAGTGTTCCATGCCATCACGGTTGCTGTCCAGTAACAGCGTGCGTGCCAGGCGCACCACCTCGGGCGTGTCCTTGGTAAGCTGTGCGATGCGCAGCAGGTGGGGCGTCCAGTAGTGTTCATGGGTCACTCTCCGGCCGTTGATCCGCACAAGCCTTCCATCCTCGGCCAGCTGCCTGGCGCGCTTCCAGTCCTTCGCCTTGATGGCCCTTTCGATGGCTGCTTGGCGCACTTCGCTGTGGACGAGGAAGCGTTCTTCCAGCGTTGTTGCGGCTTCGGCGCCTTGGAACTGGCGGGTGAGCTGCAGCAGGGTGGTCCTTGCGGCAGAACCCCCGTACTCCACATCGGCGGATTGCTTCAACGCCGCCATGAGCGGGGCCGCCTCGGCCTCGGTGCGTGCCAAGGCCGCAGCGGCCGGTTGAAGGTGACCGTTCCAATCGCAGTCGTTCACGGCCTTGTCGGAGAGCAGCCGCAAAGTCTCGGCGAGCAGTTCCTTCCGGAACGGTTCCTCATGCTCCGCCTGTGCCAGTTCATCGAGCAGCTCCATGGCCGCTTCGATGCCACCGCCGATGTCGCCATTGCTGTCGTCGGCGTGCTCCATGGCCTCCGCGCCGGCTTCGATCGCCGCGCTGATCATCGGCAGGGCGCGTTGCGGGTGGCCTTTCTTGATCAGCGTGCGAGCCTGGTCCACCTTGTCATGCAATACGGCTGCTGCCGCGTATGTATCGTTCCAACCGAAGAATCCGCGCCGCCCGGCCACGGCCCGCAGCCCGGCCCGCAGGCTTTTCAGGTGGTCCTTGCGGTCGCCGGTGATGGCTTGCGGCGCGCAGGCCACCAGGAACTGCTTGCGGAACGCGCCATCGGCCATGCACCGCTCGCGCACGAAGGCCATCAATTCCTTGTGTGGCAGTTCCGACAGCGCGTGGTCCACCTGCTCGGCCACGGTGGGTTTCTTGGCTGCTTTGCGTCCCTTGCCCCGCTTGGGCAATTGCATTTCGCCCTGTTGCAGTTCGAAGAGGAGTGCCACCACGTGCTTGCACACGGGACCCTCATACGGGCAGTCGCAGGCATGTTCCGTGACGGCGTTTCCCTTCAGCCGAACGCTGACCGTATAATCCTCGCTGCCTTGCACCACGGCCTCGTACAGGCCCGGCTCAAGTTCTTCCGGCTCCTCCACGGCGCCGCGCTCGAAGTACTTCAGCCCGCGCTCCAGGATACGCTCGTCGATCTCCTGCTCAAAACGGTCCATGGGGATCTCCATGGGGCGAAGGTGGGGAGCGTGCGTTGAATGGCGTGCAGCGATCGGCACGGTGTCAAACATGCACGACGCAAAGGATGAAGGTATTCAACCGGGGGTGCTACTTGTAAGGCGCAGTTGCCATTGGTATGGAGGAGGGGCATCACCTCGGAGCGCTTGGCCCTGGTGAAGGCGTCCGTGCGCTTGGCCATCACGCCTGCCTGCTGCAGACCAGTTCGATGAAGCCACCTACGTTCAACATTCGGCTGCGCTGCACGTCGGTGTAGGTGGGGAATACCGCGGTTGGCACCACCAGTTGCACGCCCTCGTTGGCCATCTGCGTGGTCTGGTGCTTTATCGCTGGTCCATCATCTGTTCCACCATCGCCGTTAGGATCCGCTGGTAGTGCTCCGCGATCCGCCGAGCTTCCTCCGCATCCTCGCACTCCTCGATCAAGAACCCGTCCGGTACTTCACCGGTTTCGAGGTAGGCGGCGGTATGGAGCCAAGCGGTGGCGCGCATTTCTAGCCCATCGATCACTTGGCCGAGATCAATCCCGTTGAGGCGGATGATGTATTCCCTGTCATGGTTCATTCGGCCAGGGTACGCATCTTCGTGCTGAAAAGCCAGGCATTCTTATGGCCACCATCCGCAAACCATGGACCCGCGAGGAGCTGCTGATTCTCCTCAACCTCTACGAGAAGATCCCTTTCGGGATGTTCCATCACGTAACCCGGTGCTGATCGACATCGCGGCGGAGAGCTTCTTCTTGGAGAAGACGTCGTACTACTTTGCCATTAGTTCTCCCACCTCCTTTTCAGATCCTCCATGTGCCAAGCGAGCGCATCATCGTGAACGCGGTACTCCACCGAGCGCGATTCGCGAATGGGTTTACCAGCGAACTCGTTCAGGAACGCACACGATGCGATCTGTAGCACCTGTTCCGGTACATACACCTTGCGCTCACCGGGCTTGATGCCGAAGAGGCCATGGTCAAAGGCCCAGTGTAGCGTGGACGTGAGGGCCAAGCCGTTCCGGATATCGTCGCTTCCGCCCGACTTTAACGGGACCACGTGGGCTGCTTGGACCTCGAAAAGTCCGGTTGGGGTTCGCAATCCGATTCCACTGACGGCACAGGTTGTATCGTACTCGAACCGAATGCCTGCCCGAAAGGCAGTGCTCCGTGCAATGCGTGCCTGTGTGCCGGTGATCCGTTTGACTTCTTCCGACACCGCTTGGAAGGGCTTCTGTGCGAGCGTGATCAACTGGGTCTTGGCTTCGGTGATCTGTTGCTGTGCAATTGGGCGTTTATCCGGCCAGACCAATCCCCAACGCCTGTTGCCTATCGATGGGAGCAGTTCATCATACTCCGGAGTTCCCTGCTTCACCAACGAGAAGCGGTACTTCTCCAAGGCGTCCAGTCGTCGTTGCATGACCAGCACGTCGTTCTCCACCGATCGCGAGCGCAGTGGAAGCATTCCATTGGTCAGTCGGCTTTCGGGTGAGCGCGTGCCACCCCAAGTCTGGAATTGGTAGCGCACTGACGACTCGGTTACCTGTTCAGTACCGAGATAGAGTTCGACATCAAGCACCCGGTCAACCGTGGGCGTTGTTTCTCCGGTCAAACCCTCGTCGAGGGCGGGCAGAAACTCACGCAGGTCCTTTGGAAACGCAAGACCGCCTTGATGTCCCTTGGCCTTCCCAATAGGTGAGCTGGGCGAAGTCCGCCGCCCGGAACTGATCGGTACAGGCCAAGGTCTTCACGTACCGGTCCCCTCCATATCAATCCACGGCACGCCGGAAAGTGCTCCAGGGGAGCAAATCCATCAACTGCGCGAAGAGTGCCTTGCCGGAATACATGGGAAGCTCCATGTTGGACCACCAAGCAAGTCGTTCCGGTCAAGTAGCCCCCGTTCAAGTCGGCACCACGCATATTCCACCGCAAAGTGCTGCCATTACTAGATATACAGGCCATGACCCATCAGGTTAACCGGACAGCAGTGGCTTGGTACGAACTTTGGGAAGGTCAGGCGCAGATAGAATTCCGATGCGCGACATTCTCTATACCGTGGCATATGATGAGGCGCAAGAGCTTGTGCTCGCCGTGAACGCCGTAAAGGGTGTGCGTTACTACTGCCCGGAGTGCAAGGGCGAGATGATCCCGCGCCGCAGCGTGGAGCAGAAGAAGGGTGCCAAGCGACCACACTATGCGCATAAGGTCAAGAGCCCAAGCTGCGAACCCGAATCCGTATTACACTTCGGCTTCAAGAGGCTCCTTTCCCAACGCATCCAGAAAAATATCGACAACCAAGAAGCTCTACCCATCAAATGGCACTGCGCGACCTGCGACAGAGAACATGAAGGCAATCTGCTTAAGAAGGCGGCTCGTGTTGAGGAGGAACTTTCCCTGGGACCATGTCGACCGGATATCGTGCTTTCCACAAATGGGGATAGTCCTGTTTGGGCCTTGGAAGTTGTGGTTACGCATGCGCCAGAGGAACAGGCGCTGAATTATTACCGTCAGCAACGCATTGCTCTAGCCCAATTCGACCTGAAGAGCGATACTGATTTGGAGAAGGCCACTGCTTCAGTACTGTTGCCCGACCATGTGGACCAATGTGTGAACCCACGTTGCCCCAAGTGCCACCGTTTCCAGCGCCAGGTAGTACTCTGGATAATCGAAGGCGGGTGCTGGAAGTGCGGTTGTGTGATGCCAATCGCCGTTGTAGAAGGTGGTGAATCACGGGGTGGAACCTATGCTGGACCAGAGCACTTCACCGATGCGGAATTGAAAACTGCCCGGGACCATGGGTGCCTCATCAAGAGCAAGTACAGCAAGACGCAGAGGCGAAGCTATCCGGCCAATACGTGCAAGGATTGCGGTGCGTTTGCCGGTGAGTTCCACATGTTCACACAGTACATCGCACCCGCTGGGTATGGCGAACTGAAACATGAAAAGCTCGATGTCGGGTACTACTGCGAGCACTGCGACACTGAGGCGATGTTGAATACAGAGTGGTCGGACGTGGAGGATAAGGACGATGACACCGACCAGTGGTTCAAATCCGAACCCAGAGCATACAAGCCACCCGAGCCAGAAATACCGGATTGGCAGAAAGCCAAAGTGGGGTTCTGTATCCGTTGCCGGACGCCCATAGTTCGCAACAAATACAAACCGCTATGCGCAAACTGCTTCTATCCTGAAACGGTCAGAGAGCGTGAAGGATTGGTGCCTGATCTTGAACATCAGTTCTGCCACCGTTGTGGCGAAAACCACGAAACCACGCGCTGGAAGCCATTCTGTTTGAATTGCTTCTTCATTGCTGGTGGTCGCAGATAGAACTTCAGCGATTCCGAAGCGCAATCGCCCGATGGCGAGCTAGTAGCTCTCCATCGGGTGCGAATCCCTTCGGCAGGGTCAGTGCCTTCCCCTCAAAGGATGCCAACCATGCACCATCAGCAAGCTTACCGAGTGTCTCTTTTTGCAAGCGCGGAGCAAATTGTACCGTGCCCTTCTCAGTGATCCAAAGTAAGTGCTTGTCAAACGCTCGATCGTGCAGGGCGTTCAGGCAAAGACCGTTGCGCACATTCAATCGATTCGCTTTGTCCTTCGCCCAGGGCACGATGTGGCTGGCGACCAACAATTGTGGAACAGCAAGTCCAGTAATGCAACAAGTGCCGTTGTACGCCGAAAGCACACGGCGTCTGAAAAAATTCTGGTTCACTCGCTGCTTCACGACGGCATCACGCTCTTCCCCTTCCGGTGGCAGGTCGGTGGTCTCCACCTCGGCGTATTCCATCAGATCTTGTCCAGTGTACTTGGCCATCAGTCGTTGGCTCTCGAACGCCAGAGCCTCCGGATCATTTGCGAACTCTGCCCAAACTTCCTCTTCTCCTTTCGCACCATGCGCTACGCCTTTGATGTTGCGGGCGTGCAAGGCAGGGTCTAGCCTTGCGAAGTTGCCAAGCTTGTATGACACCGCACCAACAGAGCGTCCGAGCAGCTTGGCCAACTCCAGTAGCTTCGGGTTGCCCATGTGGATGGTCCCGAAAGGGATCTGGCTGTACAGATTGAAGGCGAGGATGTGTTGCTCGCGCGTCCAGTTATCACTTTTAGCCATGGGGCGTGAAGGTCTCAACAATCGACCAACTCAGAGGATCTCCATAGAGTCGGTGGACAACTTCTTGGTTCATATTTTGGGTCAGGTCGAATGTCGGCTCAGCGATCAGCGCTTCAACTCTCCACGCCCAATAGTCAACAAGCCATCGTTCTTGTATCAGCGCGAAGTCGTGGCCATGGGTCACGGGGAACCCGATCTCTGCTGCCCGGTTGTCAGCGGAATTGTAGCCAAACACAGTTCCACAGAACCGCTTGGCGACAAGCATAGCAGACGCCGTGCAAACACCACAAGCACTACCATCTCTGAACTGCCATTCCTGATCCTCTTCATTGAAGAACTCCTCGGCCCTCATTGACTCCAAGTAAGTCAAGATCTCTTCGCGCATTGCTGGATACAGTGATACTCAATCTGGGAATCTCATCTCACAGCCACGGCTCACAAAGAACGGTGCTATCAAACGCGGCTCGATCAATCGGAAGCGATCCGGTCCGATATCCTCGTAGCTGATCTCCGTTCCGTGGTAAGTCGCTTCGTCAGGGTTCAACCCGCCATACAAGTATCCAATGGCGAACCATGCTTTCAGGAACTCCTCATGCGGCATGTTCTGCAAGGGCCGGTCCAGCGCGGGGATCAGCCATTGGAGCGCTTCGCGTTCGTTGTTTGGAATGAAGTTGATGGAATCTTCCATGGTTGACGGTTTTTTGGTCAAGACAACGATGGCATGATAAGCACAGGGAACAGCGGAACCAAATCCTGTTGAAAAACAGTCAGCCCACCCGCCTCGACCCCCGGAACGGCATCGCCCTGAACGCCCTCCACGACCGCGCTTTCGACTGCGGCCTGATCACCTTCGATACCGACCTCCGCTTGCGTTGTGCCACTTCCCTCCGCGACCACTACACCTGTGAGGCCGTAGCCTTCAACTTCAGAGCATACGAAGGAAGGCCATTGAGCCTGCCGACGGAGGCCGCCGGCCCGAAGCCGGAGTATTTGGAGTGGCACCGGAGGGAGGTGTTCGGGAAGTCCTGAGCGCACCCGGCCCAGCGCCAACGTTGTTGCCGTGCTCGCCTATTTCTTCGGCTTCAGCTTCTTGGATGTCCTCAACACCTGTTTCTGTTCCGCCGCTAACCGGCGCTTCACTTTCTCCACATCCTCGGCCGCTGGCAGATCTTCCGGTTTCACGCCGCGTTTCATGAGCATGCTGCGCACCTCCCAGTTGTTGTCCACGTGCTCCCG
>Ga0209573_1002717_pt1 | contig 21499 bp, 20 predicted proteins | sample TNRBio252014_DNA_FD_185870 | JGI IMG/M metagenome (GOLD analysis project Ga0209573, IMG submission 185870) | Wastewater treatment Type I Accumulibacter community from EBPR Bioreactor in Madison, WI, USA - TNR Reactor_6/25/2014_ DNA (SPAdes)... | ecosystem: Engineered > Bioreactor > EBPR >...
CTGAAGGCCGCGCCTTGAACCAGCAGCGCGAAGCCTTCAGCCGCGCCGCGTGAACCGCTTCGACGCATCAACAGAAGCGGACACATGATGTGCTACCAAAACAGGACATCTTGATTAGCTACCGACAGCGCAGTTGGACCGGCGATAACTGACGCCTCCACTGACACTGCCTTCGCACGCAGCCTCACCCACGCACCAGCTCCTTCAATCTTTTGTGTTTTGGCGTTTTCATCTATGCTTTGACGAGAACACGCCGAAAGAGACGAGGAGAATGGACGCACAAGCCGGCCCCGACAAGCGGAACGCGCCCACGCTCGACGTGCCGCTGTCACGCGGTCTGTCGACCAAGCTGCTATTGCTGACGATCGGCTTTGTCCTGTTGGCTGAAGTGCTCATTTTTGTTCCGTCCATCGCGAGCTTCAGAATGCGCTGGCTGGAAGAGCGCCTGGTGGCGACCGCAGCCGTTGCGTCGCTGCTGGTCGAGGTCGACCCGGCTGATCTTACCAGGGTCGCACAGGATGAAGTGTTGATGTCGATCGGCGCCAAGGCGATCGCGGTGCGCGACGGTGACGTGTCCCGGCTTTTATCCATCACCGAAACGCCGCCGGAAGTCGACGAGCACGTCAATATCTCGCATACGGGCACGCTGGAATCGATGACCGGCGCCGTTGATACTTTGATATTCGGCGGTTCGCGCATGATGCGGATCTACGGCGATGCAGGCGAAAGCGGCAAGAAGTTTGAAGTCGTCATGCCGGACTATCGGCTGCGTGACGCGATGCTTGTCTTCTCACGCAATCTCGCGCTCCTGGCCCTGGCGATTTCGCTGTTCACCGCAACACTTGTCTACAGCACCATCAATCGGATCATGATCCGGCCAATTCGAGCAATGACAGGTTCGATGCTGGCTTTCAGCCAGGCGCCTGATGACCCGTCCCGGCTGATTGCGGCTTCAAGCCGCAAGGACGAGATAGGCGTCGCGGAGCGGGAACTGGCGGAGATGCAAGGCCGCCTGCAGCAAATGCTCGGCGAGCAGAAACATCTTGCGGATCTTGGCCTGGCCGTTTCCAAGATCAATCACGATATGCGCAATACGCTGGCCTCAGCACAGCTGATTTCAGACCGTCTGGCCCAGGTAAAAGACCCCGCCGTACAGGCTTTTGCGCCAAAGCTGCTGCGGGCGCTTGACCGGGCGGCCTCCTATTCTGAAGGCGTGCTGGCGTATGGCCGCACCCAGGAAGCGCCGCCGCAGCGGCGGCGCGTTCGCCTGAAGTATCTGGTCGACGAGGTATTTGAGCTGCTGGGAGTCGATTCGTCCGGCGTTGAGCTGTTCAACCAAGTTGAGGCGGATTTCGAGATCGACGCGGACGCCGAGCAATTCTACCGCGTCCTGACCAACCTTTCGCGCAACGCCGTGCAGGCGATGAGCGGCGAAACCGAACGCGCACTGGTGCGTAGACTGACCATTTCGGCCGAACGGCATGGCAGCGTGTGCAGGGTTCTGGTGGCGGATACTGGCCCCGGCCTTCCGGTCAAGGCCCGGGAGAACCTCTTTTCAGCTTTCCGCGGCTCTGCCCGAAGCGGCGGCACCGGGTTGGGGCTGGCCATAGCGCATGAGTTGGTCCGGGCGCATTCAGGATCGCTTGAGCTGGTCGAAAGCGTGGGCGGTCGCACAGTTTTTGCAGTCACCGTTCCTGATCAGCCAATACGTCTGGACGAAGCCCGGCGCGGTCTGCGCCAAGCGTAAACCCAGATCGAAGCAGGTCACGCTTTGTGATCTGCAAACAGCGCGAACCGAGATTCAATCAATTCGGCGAGCGGGCGCTTGCAATTGCCGCATTCAGTCGCTAGTTACCGCCCACCGCGCGCCCGTAGCTCAGCTGGATAGAGCACCAGACTACGAATCTGGGGGTCAGGAGTTCGAATCTCTTCGGGCGCGCCAGAACTGCCAATTGGACGCCAGGGTATCCTGAACTCTCCGAATCTACGCCAGAGCGCCTCTTAAGATTGGCATCCTGGGACCGCTTTGGGGTGGGGAGCAGCACGACCGCTTCTGCACGATAAACTAGGAAAGCGGCCATTCGGGCGACGAGTTAGCGGCTCACGGATGTAGCGCTTGCCACGAAGCTGGCTCCTCTTCGCCCGGGTCTTCACTACCAAGCAAATTATCGTACATGGCGTCCGTGAATGGGCGCATAAACTCATAAATTTGGCTGTACTGATCTGTTTTCAGAAGGTGATAGGCCTCATTGAGTTCGATCACCTTATCGAAACGGAACGTCGTCGGCGCTTCCACAGCAAGTATGACCTGCATATCAGCCGGCAATTTCATGGCGATGTATTCGATCATGACCGGCAAGTTCGTGGCGTCCTGTCCTTGTTGCTGGGGTGAGTCTATGACCGCAGGCATAGCAAACGAACCGTATTCACTTCGCGAAGTGTGCCAGAGAGCCGCGTAGTACGCCAATATGGACCTTGGTCCGCCGCTCCCGGAGAGCTTTGGGCGACTGGTCAACTTCATTCCCTTGGTCTCAACGGGAGGCAAATTGAGCGTCTGCAACGCAGCCGCATAAGACGTTCGGAAAATAGAAAGGATATCCTTGGACCTTTTTTTGCTGGTCAGTTCGCCGAGCTGCGCAATTAACCTATCAATCGCGATCACTAAGGGATTGATCTTCGCTTCGAGATCAAACAGTTCGGCCTCGAAGGCAGCAAACGCAGATTCGGCGCCCATGGCTCGGACAACATCGTCCAACCGCAGATCACCTCGTCGCGTCTCGAGAATAGCCGAAATCCGATTGTAGTTGTCATCGAGTATGCTGAGACGAGCCTTCGATCTCTGCAGGATATCGTTTGCCTTTCGAGAATCATCCTTCAATTGAATAGCGAGACTTCGAAGGATGCGAGCGTCCTCGGAATAGCGCAGGATGTCCATAAAGGTCTTGTCATGTTCGGCATGACAGATAGGACAGACGAGCACCTCGTGGGGCTCTGTTTGCAGAAACGCGGCGTCACTGTCGTAGTGAGCCAAAGCCTGTTCCGCCATCTTGACTTGGAGGTTGAGGCTTTCGGCGGTTTCCTTCTCCCGTACGAGAGTGTTTCTGAGTTGCTCCTGTTCGGCATTCAGCGCCGTGATCTCTTCTGTCAGCCGCGCGATGTCCTGCTCAAAGGCGTCAGGCATCGTCTTCGGACCGCCGAGGGGCACGGTCTTGCCGAAACGATCCTTGATGCTTTTGATGACCTTCTCTTCGCCTCTAAGCTCGGCGAGTTCCCCCTGGCGGACCAGCTTCTGCGAACTGAGCTCATAATAGGCCGGCGGTTTGACGCCGGTGAAATATTCAAGCACGGAGTCGACCGGCTTTCTGTACTGCTGCAAGTTGGCAAACGTCGACCAGGTAGCGAGCCAGCTTCCATCCTGGTTGATGTAGAAGGGCAGGAAGAATGTTCTCGCATCTCCCGTCACCGACTTTAGTTGCTGGTCCGTAAGAACCAAGTTGAACCCAACGAGGTCGGCAAATCTACGACCCCAATCGGTCGCATTAGCGGAAGCGAAATCCAGATTTCTGTCAGCGTCGAAAAGTCCGCGGTGATTATGTTGTTGGACGACATAATAGCCCGCGCCATCAACGGAAAACTCGACCAGCACCGTAGCGTCCTTGCTCCATCGATCGAGTTCGCCGGTGGGAAAGGCTCCAAGGGCAGTGAAGAGCGACTTAATCAGGCTCGACTTCCCGGTATGGTTCATCCCCACCAGCAACGTCTTTTTCGGACTGAAGCTCTCGGACCTTGCCCGCTGCTCGCTTTCTGAGAGCAACCATATGCTTTTGAATCTGAAGTTTTTCATATGACTTTGTCCGTAGGCTCCTGACGAGGCGCGCTAGCTCAGGTCCACGCATTGCTCGATCGCTTTCAGCAAAAAATGTGCTTGAAGTTCGGCCTTCTTGGCCGAGGAGAATTCCGCTCGGAGATGGTCCGTCCCGCTTTTGAAAGCAGGCATGAGATTCGTGCCGATTTTGTTGATCCCTAGCCACGAATCGCAGCACTCGGAAATCTCGACGTCGGCAGGCAGCGGGCTCCCGAACAGCTTGCGGCTGAATATCGCAGTGGCCGCCGCGCGTATCTGCGAAATCTCCCAGAAGGCAAACCCTTCCTTCGCGAGTTGGTCCAGCCATTGCTTAAGATGGAAATCTATGTCGGGGGTCTGCTGGAGGTCCCCCAGTGCGGCGTTCAGCTGTTCCAAGCTATAGCCATGCCTCGTCCTCATTTCCTCTATTGTCGTGGCCTTCGCCGTCTTCGCTCCAAGCGGGCCGAGCTTGGCCAGCAGGCTTTCGACGAAGGACCGAGCCTGTCCAGCATGCAAGGGGCTCACCTTGTCCAGGTACTTGTGCACAATGCCTATTGTATAGGTCTGCGCGTCGTCCACAGGTACGTCGACCTTTTCGAGCAAAACCTTCGACAAGTCAGCTTTTACGCTGCCTAGCTTGTGCACGGAGTCGAGCGCGGCGTGAAGCAGTTCCGTGAAGTGCGAGGGGAGTTCGGAAAGCGCGACGGGGAGGGATGTTGCAACGTTGCCGCCCGAAGCGAGCACAAGATTGCATCCCACATTGGAAATAAAACTTCCCGAATTTTCCAATGTCTTCAAACTGGCGAGTGAGGCAAAGAGCTTTCCGAGTGGGCTGCCGGCGACCCCTTCAAGCGGCTTCGTTTTCTTGACCTTGCTCTTCGCCTTCTTTGAGGGATCGTCGGGGACATGCAGGTTCGTGAGCGAAGCCCATGTCCATTCCATGCGGTCCTTCTTTTTGACTTGAAAGACTTCTATGCTCGTCGGGGCGGTAGAAGAGTTTAGTATGGCGACGTCTTGGATGGCTTCAAATAGGAACAGGAAGTCGATCGCGGCCTTTTCCTTCAGGGCGAACATTTTCACGATCGCCCAGTTCTTCTGAAACTCGATCCCCTTCTGATTGTGAGCGCCACCACTTTCTGCGGTGTCGGGGTTGCCTAAGGCCAGCACGACTTCGTCTAACGCAGTGTTCAACTAGAAAGGCCCCTTCCGCGTATCTAATGCAACCTATGTCCGCACTTTGTCCTGGGTCAAGGAACTCCTTGACGACTGCTGGAAGTAGGGATGTCAACGCCAGCCAGTCCAATTTCGAACTCCCTCAAGCGTTCGTCGCGAGCCAAAGGCACAGCAAGTTTTAGGAAACGCCAGCTACGAGGTAGACGTCCGCAATGAAGGTCGTAAGCCGACATCGAGCTAGAGTTCTATAGCGTAGGAATATTTCTCGTCTTCGACTGACACGGCGCGCCAGAACCACTGTTTTGTCGTGATTTCGCGAAACTCACGCTTCTCGCACGCCTACTTGGCTTGACTGCGCGTGTCGCCGATGTCCGGCGCCAGATGGGCCAACTCCAGTTCATCGAAGTGGCGCATGAGCGAATGTGCTTCAGGTCCGCTTGATGCGATAGATTTCGCTGTGAGTCGCGACGCAGAATTCGCCTTCGGGCGTCACCCAACCGCGAAACATTCCATCGGTATTATAGGGCACGGCAATAGAACCGTCCGCCCCTACAGCTGCCAGACCCGCTCCGATATCATGTGATTTCAGGTCCTGTTGAATCACTTTGTCTGTCGCCTGTTCAAGGCTCTCGCCGAGATAGGCTATTCGGCTTGCGACTTCATGCCCGACTGCATAACGCATGAAATATTCCCCTTTGCCGGTGCCCGAGACGGCGCACACGCCGTCTCGGGCATAGGTTCCTGCGCCGATGATCGGACTGTCGCCAATGCGGCCATCCGGCTTGTTATTGTAGCCGCCCGTCGAAGTCGCCGCCGCAAGATGGCCGCCGGCGTCCAGCGCCACAGCCCCGACGGTGCCATGCTTTTCAGCTTCGCTCGCCTTGACCGATGTACCTGCCCGCGCATGCGCCTTCATCGCCGCCAGCGCAGCGACGCGGCGCTGGGTGGTGAAAAAGTCGGGTTCAACCATTTCCAACCCGGCAGCCTGCGCAAAAGCATCCGCTGCTGGACCGCCGAGCAGGATAGCGTCGCCCGCCTCCATCACCTTGCGCGCCGCCTTTACGGGGTTGCGGATGCGGCTGACCAGCGTCACCGCGCCTGACTCCAGGGTGCGGCCATCCATGATCGAAGCATCGAGCTCGTGTTTGCCGCTGGTGTTGAGCGCGGCCCCATAGCCCGCGTTGAAATGCGGCGAATCCTCCATAACGACAACCGCCGCCTGCACCGCATCCAACGCCGAGCCGCCTTTGGCGAGAATCTCCCATCCTGCCTTCAGCGAGCGTCCAAGGTCAACCCGCGCGGCCGCCCATTCCTCTTCCGTCAAGTCCAATTTAGCCATGACGCCACAGCCGCCATGGATCGCCAGTGCAATCTTTGTCATTCTCAGCAGTCCCGTTCACCAAATGAGAATATAGAAATAGCCGGGCGGTTCCGCCCGGCCATAGTCCGATTTGGCGGCGTCAGTTCGCCGGCCGTATGTTCATTGCCAGAGTGTCCTCATCGGACCGCGGGACGATGGTCAACCCCTTCTTCATACCCCAGGCAGTCACAGTCGAAGCAATCGCCAGATATGGGCGGTCGCTGGCCACCAGAGCATTTGCGTCCATCAGGAGCTGTTTGCGCTTCGCCTCGTCCATCTCAACGCCGGCCTCTTCAATCAGCTTGTCCATGGCGGGGCTGGAGTAACCGCGCAGGTTGAAGGCGCCAAGCTTTTTGGCCGGGTCATTTGTGTGCGCCAGCGACGACAAGGTGTAATTGGACTCACCGGTCAAGGTGCCCCAACCCGACATTGTCAGCGAAAAGTCACCGCGCGTATTGGCAGGGAAAAACACCGCGCCCGGCTGGGCGTTGGTCTCGACCTGCACGCCAATCGCCGTCAACATCTGGGCGATCGTGGTGCCAACGTCCTTGTCGGCGGGCAGGCGATCATTGGTAAACGAGAACGTTACCTTGAAACCGTCAGGATAGCCTGCTTCGGCAAGCAACTGCTTCGCTTTCGCCGGATCAGGCGTCGTTACCTTGATGTCTGGGTTGTAGCCAAAAATATTGGGGGTGACTAGCTGCGATTGCGCCGTGCCCATGCCTTCCATCGCTATCTCGGTCAGCGTTTCGCGGTCAATGGCAAGATCAAAAGCTTCACGCACCTTCGGGTCCTGGAACGGATTTTTCTCCAGCGGCGAACCATCCTTGGCGGTAATCTGCGGTGGCTTGTCGCGGAAGTCGAATGACATATTGAAAAGATAGACGCTGTCCTGACGCACGACGCTGAGCTTGTCATCCATTTCCAGCGTCGGAACATCGGAAGCCGGAATGCGAGAAATCAGGTCGACCTGACCAGCCTTGAGTTGGGCGACGCGCGCGGCGTCATTGGGCAGCTCTTTGCGAACCACCTTGTCCCAAGGCTCCTTGCCGCCCCAATAGCCCTCGAACGCCTCAAGCACGAGCTCTTCTTTGGGGGTCCATGACACAAATTTGTAAGGGCCGGTGCCTATTGCCGCCTTGCCCGAATTGAATCCTTCAGCAGCCTTGTCGGCGCTGGCCGAAAAGTCTTTCGCCGCATTATGCGAGACGACAAAAAGCCGGATGAAATCGTTCGGCAGGTTTGGCGCCGGTCCGTCGGTCTTGATGCGAATGGTCAGGTCGTCGACGATCTCGACGCCGGCCACACGGCGCACATAGATGGTGGTCGGGTTGGGTCCGGTCACCAGCGGGATGCGCTCGATCGAAAATTTCACGTCCTCCGCCGTGAAATCCGAGCCGTCGTGAAACTTAACGCCTTCACGCAGTTTGAACTCCCAGGTCGTATCATCGACCACGCTCCAGCTGGTCGCGAGACCGGGCTCAAGCTCCAGATTGTTGCCGGAGCGAACCAGCGCCTCAAAAACATGTTTGATGGCTTCAGCATGGGTGCCCGAGGCTGTGAAATGCGGGTCGATAGAGAGTGGGCCAGCCCGCACACCCACCGTGAGATCTGCTGCCAGCGCGATGCCTGAAGCGCCGCCGAGCAGCGCCGCGCTGAGCGCGACTACGCGCAGTGTCTTTGAAATCATCATGTCTCGTTTTCCTCTATATTGTTGATTGGGGGCCAGTTTGGTGAATCGACAACAACTTTGGCCAGCAGTTCAGAGAGCATCAGCCTTTCCGCCGGGGTCAGCCCCGACAGCATGACCTTCTCCCGTTCCACCATGGGCTGCATGGCGGCGTCGACGATGCGCTTGCCCTCATCGGTGATGTAGAGGACAAAACTTCTCAGATCGGCATGGTCGAGTTCGCGGCGAACCATGCCCTTGTCGATCAGCTTCTGAACTGCCCGACTGATCGTGTTCTTGGGGAAGCCCGACGAACTGCCTATGACGCTGGCGGTCAGACCGTCGAAAAGTCCAAGCGAATAAAGCACCACAAACTCCGGTCGCGGAAGCCCGTGCTCCTTTTCTATCCAGCGATAGATCGGGACATTGAACTGCAGCGCCAGGAAGTTGATGCGAAACGAGAGCCAGCAGGGGTTCTGCCAGAGTTTGACCGAGACGATATCATCTACGGCTTTGACCCGGGCGGAGTCTTTTCCGCCCTGGCGCAGAATGGCGTCGAAGGGCTGGTTCATCGACATTCCAGTCTGTCTCCCGTCCATCTCGCTCAATATATCGTTCCATATGGAACTTGACAAATGCCATATGCACTGTCAATCTCTTTTTATGGTTCCTTATGGAACTTTCTATATTGGCAGACGACACTAAAAATTCGGTCTCGGACATGTCTTCTCAATCTACCTGTCCGGTATAGTCAGCAGTTAGTCCGGTCGAAACGAAGGGATTTCGATGAAGATTGCGGATATGAACTGGATGCAGGTGGAGGAACGCGCGGCGATCGATGACCGCTGTGTTTTGCCGATCGGCAGCGTCGAACAGCACGCCTATCTGAGCCTCGCGACGGACATGATCCTGGCCGAAAAGGTGTCGCTGGACGCCGCTGCGCCAGTCGGCGTCCCTGTCTTCCCGGTCCTGCCCTATGGCCTTGCATCGTCTTTCTCTGCCTATCCCGGCACCTTGTCGCTTAGCCTCGGCGTTTATGCCGGTGTGATACGCGACCTTATGGACAGCATCCACCGCTCCGGGTTTCGCCGTGTGCTTGTCGTCAACGGGCATGGCGGCAATGCGCCTGCCGCAACAGTCATTTCAGAATGGCTGAACGAGCATCCGGAAAGTTCCGTGAAATTCCATGACTGGTGGCGCGCTCCCTCAACCATGGCGAGGGTGATGGCGATCGATCCGGCCGCCTCCCACGCATCCTGGATGGAGAACTTTCCGTGGACTCGCATCTCCGATCCAAGACAACCGGCCACCGCCAAACCACAGGTCGACTATGCGCAATTGAGCCGTGTTGGGGCGGCCGCCAAACGTGAACTTTTGGGCGACGGCAATTATCACGGTCTCTACCAACGGCCAGACGACGACATGCTTTCGATCTGGTCGGTTGCGGTTGCCGAAACGCGCGCGCTGCTGGAAGAAGGCTGGCGCTGAAATTGGAGGCTGATCACCGTTAAATTGGCGCGGTGAGCCACTGCCGGGGGAGGCAAGAACGAATGGCGGCTTTCATTCTGCAGCGCCTGTGGCAGGCTGCGATTGTCATTTTTGCAATGTCGGCGCTGGTGTTTGCCGGTGTCTATGCGGTCGGCAATCCTATCGATGTCCTGATTTCTCCTGACGCAGCTCAGGATATTCGGGACGCCGTGATCGCTCAATACGGGCTCGACCAACCTCTGTGGCGGCAGTACTTTGGCTTTCTTGGCAGGCTGACGGAGGGGGATTTCGGGCGATCCTTCGTCTACAACATGCCGGTCAGCGATTTGATCCTATCGCGACTTCCTGCGACGCTGGAACTGGTGCTGATCGCGGTGATCTTTGCCAGCCTCATCGGCATCCCGCTGGGTATGTATGCCGGCTATCGGCCAAACTCACCCCTGTCGCGCGCCATCATGGCGGCATCTATTCTCGGCTTCTCCGTGCCAAGCTTCTGGTTCGGCCTGATGCTCATCATGGTTTTTGCCGTTCAGTGGGGCTGGCTTCCGGCAGGCGGCCGTGGCGACACAGTCAGCGTGTTTGGGGTCCAGCTCAGCTTCCTGACCGCCAACGGGCTATCGCACCTGCTGCTGCCGGCGATCAACCTCGCCCTGTTCAAGTTTGCGCTCATGATCCGGCTGGCCCGGGCCGGCACCCGCGAGCTGATGCTTAGCGACACCGTCAAATTTGCGCGCGCGGCCGGTCTTTCCGAATTCACCGTACTGAGCCGGCATGTCCTGCGGCTGATCGCAATTCCGCTCGTGACCGTGTTTGGTCTCGAACTCGCCTCAACGCTCGCCTTCGCTGTTGTTACCGAGACTATCTTCTCATGGCCGGGTCTCGGCAAGCTGATCATCGACAGTATTACATCGCTCGATCGACCGGTGATGGTCGCGTATCTGATGCTGGTCGCCTTGATGTTCATCATCATCAACCTTTTGGTCGATGTTGCCTATGCGCTGCTCGACCCGCGTCTGCGAAAGGGGAGAGCCTGATGCGCAACACGCTGTTTGGACGGTTCATCCAGGAGTTCCTGCAAAACAGGGTTGCAACGTTCGCAGCCATCGTTGTGCTACTCATCGTGCTCGTGGCGCTACTGGCGCCGCTCATCACGCCGCAAGATCCTTATGATCTGGCCACGCTCGTATTGCGCGACGCGCGCAAGCCGCCTGGCTTTGTCGGCAGCGTCGGCTATGTGCATTGGCTCGGTACGGATTCGCAGGGGCGCGATCTGTTGTCCGCAATCATCTACGGTCTGCGCATATCGCTGCAAATGGGTATCGTCGCGGGCTGTATTGCGTTTGCTATCGGCGCGATAGTCGGCTCCGCAGCGGCATACATCGGTGGCCGCTTTGAAAGCGTAGTTATGCGGATCGTCGACCTGCAGCTTTCATTTCCCGCTATACTGCTGGCGTTTGTCATCGCTGCCGTGCTTGGACAGGGGCGGTATCAGCTCATCATGGCGCTGATCTTTGCTCAATACGCGTATTTCGCCCGCACGGCCCACGGTGCGGCCTCTGCCGAGCGGCAAAAGGACTATGTCGAGGCGGCGCTGTCAGTGCCGCTGCCGTCGTCGCGGGTGGTCCTGCGGCATATTTTGCCGAATTCGCTGCCGCCGCTGATAGTGGTAGCCACCGTTCAGGTGGCAAGCGCAATCTCGCTGGAGGCGACCTTGTCGTTTCTCGGTGTCGGCCTGCCTCCGACGGAACCGTCGCTCGGCATGCTGATCGCCAACGGCTTCCAATACCTGCTCTCCGGACGCTACTGGATTTCGATCTACCCGGGCGTTGCCTTGATCATCTTCATCGTGTCGCTGAATCTCGTTGGCGATCAGGTCCGCGACCAGCTCAATCCGAGACTTCGCCGATGACCCAGCCTATTCTCGAAATCAGCAATCTAAAGACCTGGTTTGCGACCGGCGGGGGAGAAGTGAAGGCCGTTGACGATGTGTCCTTCTCGATCGCTCAAGGTGAAGTGCTGGGCTTGGTCGGCGAATCCGGCTCCGGAAAATCGATCACCGGATTCTCTATCATCGGACTGATCGACGAACCCGGCCGTATCGTGGGCGGCTCAATCAAACTCGAAGGACGGGAATTGATCGGGCTTCCTGAGAGCGCACTCAGGAAGATCAGAGGCAAGACCGTCTCGATGGTCTTCCAGGACCCTATGATGACGCTGAACCCGGTGCTTAGCATCGGCACTCAAATTCGGCTGGCGCTTGCAGCGCATGAGAAGATGAGTCCAGCTGAAGCGCGCAGCCGCGCGGTGAAGGCGCTGGCGCAGGTGCGGATTACTGATCCGGACCAGAAGGTTGATTTCTTCCCGCACCAGTTTTCAGGCGGGATGCGACAACGGGTAGCCATTGCAATCGCCCTGCTCCACCGGCCCAAACTCATTATCTGCGACGAGCCGACGACCGCGCTCGACGTTTCAGTGCAAGCCGAAATTCTCGCCGAGATGAAGGAACTGGTGGCAGAGCTTGGAACTGCGCTGATCTGGATCAGTCACGATCTGGCCACTGTTTCCTCAATTGCTGATCGCGTCGCGGTGATGCGTTTTGGCAAGATCGTCGAGATTGGCCCGGCATTGGGAGTGCTCACCCGGCCACAGCATGACTACACCAGGTCGCTGCTTGACGCATTGCCCTCGCGCGCAAAACCAGGCCAGCTTTTGTTACGCGGCAGCGGCCTTGGCGATGCGGTCCCGCCGCCGCGCAAGGCTGCCGCCGCCGGATTGCCAGCACTGGGCTCACCCTATCTGGTCATCGACAATGTGGTGAAACGATTTCAAAAGCCGGTCGGGGCAATCTACAAAATGGCGATCAATGCGGGCCTCGCCGCGCCGCAGCCGGTCGTGCGCGCCGTCGACGGCGTCAGCATCACGCTCAAGCGCGGCGAAGTTCTCGGCCTGGTCGGCGAATCCGGTTCCGGCAAGTCGACGCTCGGCCGCATGGCGGCAGGCATTATGGCGCCAACTTCTGGAAAGGTCAGGCTGAACAAGCTCCCCCTGATGAGCGACGGCAACAACCCGCGCAAGATCACAACTCGGGTGCAGACCATCTTCCAGGACCCCTACGCCTCACTCAATGGCCGCATGCGCATCGGCGACATCGTTGCGGAAGGGCCGCTCGCTCACAACCTGGTCGGCCGGCGCGAGGCGCGCGGCTATGTCCAGCAATGGCTCGCCGCTGTCGGGCTTGACCCGACCTTCGTCAACAGGTTTCCGCACCAGTTCTCCGGCGGCCAGCGCCAGCGCATTGCTATTGCGCGGGCCCTTGCCATGCAGCCCGACGTGGTTATCTGCGATGAGCCGGTCGCGTCGCTGGATGTGTCCATTCAGGCGCAGATCATCAACTTGTTGATCCGGCTCCGGTCGGAGCTCGACCTGTCGCTGATTTTCATCAGTCACGACCTTTCCGTCGTACGCCATCTTTGTGACCGGGTAGCGATCATGTATCGCGGGGCCATCGTCGAGGAAGGCGAAGCCGGATCGGTCTATGACGATCCGCAGCACGAATACACCAGGCGACTTCTTGCCGCCGTCCCCGTTCTACCGCAGGCGGCTGAGTAGCGAAAGGATTGCAAATGGAACCTTGGGAATGGGACGAAGCCACATGGCGCGGCAAGGTCAACAAGGTCCGCGCCGGTCGCTCCCTTAAGCCGAAAGCCTGGAAAGGAGGGGCACGATGCGCTGTGGCCCTGTCATTCGACAGCGACCATGAGACAAACGAGTTGCGCGACGGCGGGGAATCGATCGGGCGTATGTCCCAGGGGCAGTATGGCAACCGGATGGGTGTGCCACGCATCCTTGACGTCCTTGGGAGATCGCACGTGCCCGCGACCTTTTTCGTGCCGGCGGTCGCAGCGCTTCTATATCCGGACGAGCAAAGGCGTGTTGTGGCGGAAGGCCACGAGGTCGGTCTGCACGGCTGGATCCATGAGGTCAACACCAGGGTGCCGCCCGACAAGGAGCGCGAACTCCACCTTCGCGCGGCAGACACACTTGAGAAGATTACGGGGATCCGGCCGGTCGGCATGCGAACCCCGTCCTGGGACTTTTCCTACGAGACATTGAAGATAGAGCGCGAACTCGGGCTCATTTACGATTCTTCACTGATGGCCGACGACGACCCTTATGAACTCGTCGAAGACGGCCGACAGACCGGAATAGTCGAATTGCCGGTCGAGTGGATTCGCGACGACGCCGTCTATTTCAATATGAACAGGTTCACCGCGCATCGCCCCTACACTCCTCCCACCGCAGTGCTCGACATTTTCAGACGCGAGTTCGACCGCGCCTATCAGGAAGGCGGACTGTTCCTTCTGACCATGCACCCGCATGTTTCCGGCTACCGCTCCCGCATTTTTGTGCTGGAAGACCTGATCCGCCATATCCTGAGTCATGAGGGCGTCTGGTTCGGCACGCATGCGGACATTGCGCGCTTTGTCGCGCAGGATGGTGGCCTGACGGCGACATGAACCAGCCGTGAGCATCTCGACATTTGAGCGATGACAGGCTGCCTGCGGCGCCTCCTCGACCAATTTCTCCCAAACTTGGCGACAACCGATCGTCTCTACATTTGCCCTGCCGCCAATTTCGGCTATGACGCCCGCGACAGATTTCCGCGAGGCTGACATGACCACAGAGATACCGACATCCGCTGAGGCGCAAGCCGCGCTCCTGTCGCGCGCACTGCCCTATATGCAGCGCTACGAGAACAAGAATGTCGTCGTAAAATATGGCGGGCACGCCATGGGAGACACCGAACTTGGCAAGGCGTTCGCACGCGATATCGCGCTCCTGAAACAGTCGGGCGTAAATCCGATTGTGGTGCATGGCGGCGGACCCCAGATCGGAGCAATGCTCAACAAGATGGGCATTGAATCAAAGTTTGAGGGCGGGCTTCGGGTCACAGACAAGAAAACCGTCGAGATCGTCGAGATGGTGCTGGCGGGATCAATCAACAAGGAAATCGTCGCGCTGATCAACGCCGAAGGCGAATGGGCCATCGGCCTGTGCGGCAAGGACGGGAACATGGTCTTCGCCGAGAAGGCCAGGAAGACCATGATCGACCCGGACTCCAATATTGAGCGCGTACTCGATCTTGGCTTTGTCGGCGAACCGGTCGAGGTCGACCGCACGCTGCTCGACCTTCTGGCGCGCTCTGAAATGATCCCGGTGCTCGCGCCTGTCGCTCCGGGCCGCGATGGCCATACCTACAATATCAACGCCGACACGTTTGCAGGCGCAATCGCCGGCGCACTCAACGCCACTCGCCTGCTTTTCCTGACCGATGTCCCGGGCGTTCTCGACAAGGAGAAGAACCTCATCGATGAACTGACCGTCAGCCAGGCCCGCAAGCTCATCAAGGACGGCACGATATCGGGCGGCATGATCCCCAAGGTAGAAACCTGCATTGAGGCGATTGAGCGTGGCGTCGAGGGCGTCGTCATCCTCAACGGGAAAACGCCGCATGCGGTCTTGCTGGAGCTGTTCACCGAACACGGCGCGGGCACACTGATAGTACCGTAGTTTCTGCCCGCACACTTACCGGCTTTGCCCATCAAGGCACATCGTCGGGGCGTGCATAACCGCCTTCGTTTTCGAGATTTTGCAGCCGCCTGCGTTCAGAAGCAGTGAATTTGAGCCTGACGCCAGACCCTCGCTCATCCTCGGGGATGAATACCGCGCCAAGTTCTTCAAGCGTCGACTGAAGGCGTTTCTTGGCTGCTGGACCCGGATCCCTCAGATTGCGCTCAAATGCGTCAATCGCATCGGCGTCCAGCCCGCAGACGCTGGCCAGGGCGGGGAGATCAATTTCGACAAGGGCGCGCGCGGCGCGGGACAGCGGTCCGGTCAGCATGGCTGGCTCTCCTGATCACCTCATCATTCTCGACTGGTTCCGAACCGTCAATCGACATCTTTGCGCAGTCAGTTTCGCTAGATAACGAAGGTGCACCTCTCGACTCGGGTGCCATTGACGTCAGCCCGCCAAAAGCAGCGTGAGAATGCCCGACACAATGAGAAGACACCCGGCGATCTCGAGCCGGTTGATCTTTTCTTTGAACAGAAACACTGACGAGGCGAAGGTGAAAATCAGTTCAATCTGGCCCAGAGCCCGGACATAGGCCACAGGCTGCAGCGTCATGGCCGTAAACCAGCAGGCTGAGCCGACGACGCTGGCCAAGCCTATCACTGTAGATGATTTCCACGCGCGCGCCACGCGGCCGAATTCCGATGCGTCGCGCCAGAATATCCAGGCGACCATGATGAAGGTCTGGGACGTTGTCGCCGCCGCCAGGGTGACGGCTGCCTGCATGACCGGATCTGGGCCGCCAAGCGTCAGCGCCGCAGAGCGGAACGCCACTGCAGATATGCCAAACAGTGAGCCGGACAAGATGCCAAGCAGCGCGGTGCGGCCGACAAGCGCAGTCACTAGATTGCGCAGGGTCAGCGGTGAGCGCGCAACGGAAATCAGCATGACGCCCAGCACGCCAACAATGATGGCCAGCACGGCGCCTGTCGTGATCCGCTCGCCCAGGATGATCAAGCCAAACACGGCGGCCTGCACAGGTTCGGTTTTTGAATAGGCCGTGCCGACAGCAAAGTTGCGCAGCGTGAACATATGGACGAGCAGAATTGTCGCTGCGATCTGGGCGACGCCGCCGACCAGCGTCCAGGCTGCGAAACCCCATGAGAGCGCCGGATAGGCGCGTCCGGTGAAATGATGCAGCGCCAGGACGTAGATGATCGCCACCGGGAAACCGAAGCCGAAACGGACAAAACTGGCGCCGGTCGTGCCAAGCGATCCCTGGAGCTGTTTTTGAGCAGCCGTGCGCAAATTCTGCAGGAATGCAGCAGCGATCGTGATGGGTATCCAGAGTTCCATACGGGCTTTCGGTTCGTTTGCACCCGGCTATAACGCTCCCGGCGCAGCGGGCAAGCCTTGGCCGCAACTGGACCAGCGCCCTGTGGAATCCGGCCTGTCCTGGCCTCATTCCGAAACGGTTGCGAAACGAATTGGCGCTATGCTTATGCTTATGTCAGTCAATCTACGCGCCAGCCAGGCGCTTCAGCTTTGGCATAAAGTAACGCTTGGTCAGGTCCGCGCTGATGCGCCCGATCTGACCATGCGGCAGGTCAGCGTTTTGCTGACTGTCTATCTCGAACAGCCGCCTCACACGGTGCGCGGGCTCGCCGCCAAACTGGACGTTTCGAAGCCGGTGATCAGCCGGGCGCTGGACACGATGGGCATCATGAAACTGTTGAACAGACAGCGCGACCCGAAGGACCGCCGCAACGTTCTGGTGCGGCGCACGCTAGAGGGTTCGCTCTATGTGGAGCGGCTTGGCGATGCTATCATGGCGCGCGCCAAGGACCTGCCAATTTGACTGCTCACAATCCCCGCCTGCACGCATTCCGGCCCGATCTCGCCGACATCCGCCTTAAGGGCGAAGTTTCCGCCGAGCGGTTTGTTTCGGGTTCAGCCGCTCAGATCGCGGTCCCCGTATCGGATATGAAACGGCTCCCGGCGCATGACGCCGGATTGGACACCCAGTTGCTGCTGGGCGATGCCGTGCAGGTCTACGATCGCGCCAATGGCTGGGCATGGGTGCAGGCTGAACGCGACGGCTATGTCGGCTATGTCTCCGAAAGCGACCTGACCGGGCCTGTCAAACCCGCCACCCATGTTGTTATCGAGCCGCGCAGCTTTGTCTATCCTGGCCCCGACCTGCGGTTTCCAGTTGTTGAAACTGTTTCGATGGGCTCCGGGGTGCGGGCCACCGGCGAAGCTGAGACGCGCGGCACGCGCTACCTGGTGCTCGACAATGGCAAAGCCATGATCGCGAAGCACCTTGCGCCCATCGCTGAATATGCCAGCGATTACGTCGCGGTGGCCGAGCGTTTCCTAAACACACCCTATTTGTGGGGCGGCAATACCGGTTTCGGCATCGATTGTTCCGGCCTCGTGCAACTCGCGCTTCGCATGAGCGGCGTCAACGTCTTGCGCGACTCTGACATGCAGGAAGCTACTATCGGCGCGCCACTCGATCCGGGCCTGAACCACCAAAATGTCCAGCGCGGCGATCTGGTCTTCTGGAAAGGCCACGTCGCAATCATGACGGACGCCGAAATGATGATCCACGCCAACGGCCATACGATGCTGGTGTCGCACGAACGGCTTGACGACGCCGTCAAGCGGATCGGCTATCTCTACGGACAACCGACGGGTTTCCGCAGACTTTAAGGCCGCTCAATATCCGGCCTGGCGGTCGACCAGATTACGCAACGGTTCGCCGCGGTCCATAGCTTCCATCTGCTCCAGCATCGGCGGCACAAGATAGGCTGGGTCCGAGGTGGCGGCGGCGTGTGGCGTCACAAACAGTTTTGGATGTTTCCAGAGCGGGCTGGTTTTGGGCAGCGGCTCAACTTCAAACACGTCGAGCGTCGCTTCCTTGAGCGTGCCATCTTCCAGCGCGCGCAGGATATCAGCGTCTCTTTGCAGGCGGCCGCGTCCGGCATTGATCAACACCGCGCCCCCCAGGCCGTTGCGGCGGCGCAGTTCACGCAACACGCCATAGTTGACCATGCCCTGAGTCGCGGCGGTGAGAGGCAGGAGCACAACCAGAATATCGGTCGCGTTGAGGAAGGGCACCAGCCCCTTCTCGCCTTCAAAGCTGGTTACGCCGTCGACCAGCTTTGCACGCCGGCTCCAACCGTTGACGTGAAAACCAAGCGCTCTCAAGGCTTTGGCGGCAGCGCTCCCCAATGCGCCCATGCCCATGATTCCTACCGCAATGTCCTGAGCGGTGCGCTGTGATGCTTCGCGCCAGGTTCTTTTGGTCTGTTGCGAACGGTAGAGCGCGCCCTGACGGTGATGATCGAGTACCCGCCAGCAGACATATTCGACCATGTGTTGCGTCAGGTTCGGATCGACAATCCTGACAATCGGCACGTCCGGCAGGGTCGCGTCAGCAAGTACGTGGTCAACGCCCGCACCAATGGAAAAGATGGCGCGCAGATTGGGCAGTTTCGCCAGAATATTGCGCGGCTGCTTCCACACCACAGCGTAGGAGATTGTTGGATCGTCTGGCCCATCCGGCTCGGTCACCACCTCGCGTTTGGCTGCCAGCTCATCGTGCCAGCGGCGCGGGCTGAACCCGGTGACGGAAAGAAGAACACGGCCTTGTGTCATACGTTCTGTCATAGGCAAGCGCTCGCCAGAGGGCAACGGTGGAAACGGCTACTGACTCACCACTCCCGCCGGCGAAGCCTCGATGCGGAACGCAGCGGAAATCAATGCACGCGTGTAATCATTTTGTGGTTCTTCGAATATCTGCCTAGCGGGGCCATATTCGATGACCTTGCCATTGCGCATGACGATAACGTCATTGGCTAGCGCCCGCACAACCTTCAGGTCATGGCTGATGAACAGATAGGCTAGATTGTGCTTCTCTTGCAGGCTGCGCAGAAGGTCGACCACCTGCGCCTGGACGCTCATGTCGAGCGCCGAGGTTGGCTCGTCGAGCATGACAAATTTGGGCTTCAGCACCATGGCGCGGGCAATTGCGATGCGCTGGCGCTGACCGCCGGAAAATTCATGCGGGTAGCGGAAGCGGGTCTCCGGGTCGAGCCCGACCTCGTTCAGCACGGCGACGACCTTTTCATCGCGCTGGTCAGCCGACAAGGCAGGCTCATGGATACGCAACCCCTCCTCAATGATCTCGGACACGGACATGCGGGGACTGAGAGACCCGAACGGATCCTGGAAGACGACCTGGAGTTCGCGCCGCAAAGGCCGCATGTCGTTAAACGACAATTTAGCGATGTCGCGTCCTTCAAAATCGATCTCGCCTTGTGACGAAATCATTCGCGCAAGCGCGAGGCCGAGTGTCGTCTTGCCCGACCCCGACTCGCCTACAACGCCCAGGGTCTGGCCAGCGCGCACGCTGACATTGATGCCGTCTACGGCCTTCACATGATCGACGGTACGGCGAAAGAAGCCTTCCTTGATCGGAAACCAGACCTTGACCGCATCGCCCTTCATGACGACCGGCGCACTGTTGTCTGCGGCCGGCGGCTTGCCCTTCGGCTCGGCCGCCAGAAGCTTTTTTGTGTATTCATGTTGTGGGTTGTCGAAAATCTGGCTGGTTGGCCCTGTCTCGACGATCTTGCCGTTTGTCATGACGCAGACCCGGTCAGCTATCTTGCGCACAATGCCCAGGTCGTGGGTAATGAAGAGCATCGACATACCGTTCTTTTTCTTCAGATCGGCCAGCAGTTCGAGAATTTGCGCCTGCACAGTCACATCCAGCGCCGTCGTCGGCTCGTCGGCGATTAGCAGGTCCGGTTCGTTGGCGAGCGCCATGGCGATCATCACGCGCTGGCGCTGGCCGCCCGAGAGCTGGTGCGGAAACGCGTCGAGGCGTTTCTCGGGATCGCGGATGCCGACCTCACGCATCATCTCGAGCGTTCGCGCCCGCGCCGCCTTGTCCGACATGCCTCGATGCAGTTTCAGAATTTCCATGATCTGCTGCGAGATGGTGTGCAGCGGATTGAGCGATGTCATCGGCTCCTGGAAAATCATGGTGATCTTGTTGCCGCGCACTGCGCGCAGTTGTTTGTCCGGCGCCGTGAGCAGGTCCTTGCGGTCAAACAGTATTTCGCCGGTCGGATGGCTGGCCGGCGGGTAGGGCAATAGCTTCAGGACTGAAAGCGCGGTGACCGATTTGCCCGAACCGGATTCGCCGACAAGCGCCACGGTCTCTCCCTTGCCGATATCAAACGAGATGCGGTCGACAGCCGTGCTGGTTCGGCCCGCCGTTGTGAACGCCACCGAAAAATCGCGGACAGAGAGCAGCGGCGCGGTCATAACGCAGCCTCGACATCGGTCAGCCGGAAATCCTCACCCTTGTACAGCAGTGGTTCGCCCCGCGCCTTGGACAGCGCATAGGCGAAACAGTCTCCGAGGTTGAGCTTCGCAGGATGATTGCCTTTGCCAAACTTCCGGTATGCAGAACGGGCCAGCGATGCTTCCTTGACTGACACGCTGGCAACCCGCACGTCGAGGGCATCCAGCACAGCGTCAAGCTCCATGCCTTTGCCCGCCGCGTCGTTGTCCAGGCGGACTGCCGCTTCGACATAGTTTACTGCCGAGATTGGGTGCGGGCCTTGTACCGACGCCAGATGCAGCTTGAACGCCTGACTTTCAGGTTCGTCAAACATGATGGCCAAAACCGCAGATGCATCGACGATCATATTGGCAGGCCGCGATCATCATAGAAGCCGGAATGGTCACTTGTAACGCCGGGGGGCGTTGGGCCCGAACGTTTGAGAATCTCATCGACGCGCCGCAGCCGCTCCTGAACATCAAAGGCGTTCTGTATCCGGAGAAGCTTCTCCTCTAGCGCCTGTTCGACAACCGCCGTCATGCTTTCACCAGTGCTTGCAGCCAGTTGCCGCGCCAGGCGATGCGCTTTTTCGCTCTTGATGTTCATACCCATGGCAAACCCGCGTGGTATAACAATGCAAAATTTCTACCATAGTGTGCCCGCCAGCGCCAAGCCATCACTTGAACGTCTTTCGGGGATCGAAGGCGTCACGCACCGCCTCTCCGATGAAGATCAGCAGCGACAGCATGATCGACATGACCAGGAAGCCTGTGAGGCCGAGCCAGGGCGCCTGAAGATTGCGCTGGCCCTGCTTGAGCAGTTCGCCGAGTGAGGGCGAACCCGGCGGCAGACCGAAGCCGAGATAGTCGAGCGAGGTCAGCGTGGTGATCGACGAATTCAGGATGAACGGCAGAAAGGTCAGCGTCGCCACCATCGCGTTGGGTAGAAGATGCCGGATCATGATGGTGCGGTTCGGCACGCCAAGCGCGCGGGCAGCGTTGACATATTCAAAATTGCGCGCGCGCAGAAATTCG
>Ga0209573_1002718_pt1 | contig 21489 bp, 15 predicted proteins | sample TNRBio252014_DNA_FD_185870 | JGI IMG/M metagenome (GOLD analysis project Ga0209573, IMG submission 185870) | Wastewater treatment Type I Accumulibacter community from EBPR Bioreactor in Madison, WI, USA - TNR Reactor_6/25/2014_ DNA (SPAdes)... | ecosystem: Engineered > Bioreactor > EBPR >...
ATTGAAAAGGTTTTTGGCTATATATAAAAAACTGATGCCTTACAGGAAATTCTTACTTGCAAGCATCCTGTTCAATATCCTTACCTCAGTTTTTACAATTGCAGGCATACCACTGTTCATCCCATTCTTCGAACTGATTTTCAATCCCGGTGGAAATGGGGGCCACTCAACCGGAAAATCAATTGATTTACAGGATAAAGTAATGAATTTTATCGGTGATATCATAAGGGACACACCACCTGCAGAGGCGCTCAAGATCATTGTACTTCTTTTTATTTTATCATTTTTGCTTAAAAATGTTTTTCGGTATCTTTCTATGTTTTTTATGGCGCCTTTGCGCAATGGCTTCATCAGGGATTTGAGAACAGAACTTTTTGACAAACTGTTAAGACTGCCTGTAAGCTATTTTAAGACAGAAAAAAAGGGAGATCTCTTATCCAGAATGAGCATGGATATTCAGGAGGTGGAAAACAGCATTCTGGCCATTTTTGATGCCCTGATCAAAGCACCGATCTTAATTCTGGGTAGCCTGGGTTTTATGTTATTTATCAGTTATGAACTGACCCTGCTGGTCCTTTTATTGATGCCCTTTACAGTGTTTATCATAGGTGGTTTATCCAGAAAACTTAAAAAACAATCCGGACAGGCTCAACAAAAATTAGGTGAGATCCTTTCTGTCATGGAAGAGACCATTACGGGTATGCGGGTGATCAAATCATATAATGCAGAGCATTCGGTTTCAGAAAAGTTTAACCGCACCAACAATCAATACGCAGAAATCTCAACGAAGATATACAGGCGCCGGGACAGCGGTTCGCCATTGGCAGAAGTTTTAGCAGTGATGGTCATTGCAGTGCTGATGTTTTATGCCGGCAGCCTCGTTTTCAACCAAAAAATGTTACCCCAGACCTTTTTTGCTTTCATATACGCCTTTTTTATCATTATCGAACCTGCCAAATCCTTCTCCGCTGCTTATTTTTCTTTTAAGAAAGGAGATGCTGCCCTGGAAAGGCTGGAAAAAGTACTTTCAATGACCTCGCCGGAGTTGAGTGAACCAGGCACTTTGGATAAAAAAGTTTTTGAATCTGAAATTAGTTTTGAAAATGTCTCTTTCAGATATCCGGAAAATGATCGTCTGGTATTGGAGAATTTTTCATTGAAGATCATGAAAGGAGAAAAAATTGCACTTGTTGGTGATTCCGGTGCAGGAAAAACTACGGTTACAGACCTGTTATTGCGTTTTGGAGATCCTGCATCAGGAATGATTAAAATGGATGGTATTGATCTCAGAGAAATTAAAAGGAGTGAACTTCGGAATTTGATCGCCATTGTATCGCAGGATGCTGTATTGTTCAATGATACCATAGCGCAAAATATATTGTTGGGCAATCCGGCTTTGAGCCAAAAGGAAATTGAAGATGCAGCAGCAGTTGCAGATATCATTGATTTTATCGAATCTTTACCGGAAAAATTCGGTAGTACGACAGGAGAACAGGGAAGCAAGTTGAGCGGAGGCCAAAAACAACGGATTTCGATCGCGCGGGCGCTGATCAAAAATGCTCCGATCCTGATTTTTGATGAAGCCACATCAGCGCTTGACTCTCAATCTGAAAAAAAAGTACAGACCGCGTTGAAAAAAGTGCTTGAAGGCAAAACTGCACTGATCATAGCACACAGATTATCAACAATTCGTGAGGCAGATAAAATTATTGTACTGAAGCATGGCAGAATAATTGAATCAGGAAATCATAAAGAATTGATGCTAAAAACCGGAGAATACTTTAAATTTGTCCAATTACAAAGTTTGAAAGGCCTTGATTAAAAAATATATCATATCAGCATTGGTTTTTTGTTTCCTATTCATTCAGCCTATGGCAGCGCAAATCGTGGTTCAAAGCGACAAACTGCCAAAAGCCGGTGACATCATATATTTAAAACAAGATATGCTCAATCATCTGATTTGGGAAGATAATCAGGGTTCTTCCAAATGGGATTTGAGTAAAGCAATCACTCCATTGGTTAAAACCATTGAATTTGTTAAATCCGAATTCAGTCCGACCGGACGCGGTACATACCAGGTTTTTGAAATGAAGAGCAATAAGTTCAGTTTTTTATATTCAAGAACCAACCGCGGATTGGAAGAGATCGGATTTGTCCTACAATATTATGGTACCAGGCAACCAAAAATTCCGGTGTATTACGACAAACCTGTTTTGATCTCCGCCAAATCTCTGAATTATCCATTCAGAAACAAGCAGGAAGCAAGTTATGATTTCAAAATACAAAAAAGAGAGTTACCCGCTGATATTCAACGAAATCTACCGAAATATACCAAACAGATCAGGGTCATCGGAACGCGAACTGTCATGAGGTCCACCGATGCCTATGGAGTTCTGGAATTGCCTGATGAAGATCTTGATGTGATTCGGATTCGCGTCAATGAATATCACAGGATCAAAATATACGATGCACTTACCGGAAAGATCATTCCATTTTTGGATGACAGGATGATCACCGATCTGATCTGTCAGGATATCTGGACAAATGCTTTTGAGTTTTATTCCAATAAATACAAATATCTTGCCTCTAAAGTCAATTTTGATGCCCAGGGCACTGTAAAATCAATACAATATCAGGTAAATAAACCGGAAACAGGAGATTATTTTATCAGTGATCATAAAACAGAATTCCAGCTCTACCCTAACCCAACCTATAACATTGCCAAAATATTTATTTCCAATCTTGACAGCGGTCGATATAAGCTTATTTTATATAACATCATCGGAAAAAAAATATGGGATAAAGAGATAGAAGTCAATGGTCAGACCATCATCAGGGAAAATTTCAATTTCTTAGCCAAAGGCACATACCTCATAGCTATTCAGGACGAAAATGGCAATGTATTGAAAACCACCAGGCTGAATATCATATCGGTATAACTAATAATTGCTTCCGATCATCAACTATATCAACATTTTCACCTTCATTATCCGGAATAAAAGGACAAGTCATTGCGTTATAACAACTTTTTAGTCTTTAGGCACTAAAATAATTAACTTTTTCGAAATAGATGATTCCAGAAAGTTCAGATGACCCAATTAACAGGAAATATTTGATTAAATTAGATTATGTACATAGAGTAAAAATTTTGAGCCATTGTTAAGACCAGCAATTTTTCTCCTATATCAGCATATAAATTGCAGGCCATTCCTTCAACCAACCAAAGACGAATGTCAGCATATAATAAATGTTTGACTTTGCGTTTTAAGGTGTTCAATTCTAACATTTTTTCAGAATTCTTTCCTAAGATTCCATGAGAATGCTTACCTTTAAGCATTTAAACCAAATCATTTATCATATGGAAAAAGTGTATATTATATCCGCGGTCAGGACACCCTTGGGTAGTTTCGGAGGAGCTTTATCAGGTTTTACAGCAGTTGAGCTTGGTTCCAAAGCAATCCGGGGAGCAGTGGAAAAAGCCGGTATTAAACCGGAAATGGTGGAAGAGCTTTACTTTGGAAATGTAGTTCAGGCCAATTCAGGTCAGGCACCGGCCAGACAGGCAGCATTAGGCGCCGGGTTACCCAATACGATCCCTTGTACAACGGTAAATAAAGTCTGTGCATCCGGGATGAAATCCATAGTTTTTGGTGCACAAAGCATACAACTTGGGCAGAATCATATCGTGATTGCCGGAGGAATGGAAAGCATGTCCAATTGCCCCTACTACATTCCTAAAGCCAGATGGGGATATAAATATGGCAATGCGGAATTAATTGACGGTTTGGAAAAGGATGGATTGCTTGATGCTTATGCAAAGCAGGCCATGGGTGTTTTTGCAGACAACACCGCTAAGTTATATGAGATCAGTCGGGAAGAACAGGATGATTTTGCGATTGGATCCTATAAAAAATCTGCCGCAGCTGCAGAATCCGGAGCTTTCGATGAGGAAATCATACCTGTTGAGATCCCTCAGCGCAACAAGGAACCCTTGGTAATGAAGGTAGACGAGGAATTTAAAAAAGTGTTTTTTGACAAAATTCCCGGTTTGCGGCCTGCTTTCACCAAAGATGGAACTGTGACTGCTGCAAATTCATCCACTATGAATGACGGAGCAACAGCCTTGGTTTTGGCCAGTGAAGCAGCAGTAAAAAAATATGGTCTTAAACCGATCGCGGAGATACTTTCCTACGCGGATGCAGCGCATGAACCAGAATGGTTTACCACCGCACCTACCAAAGCAGCGACACTCGCCATGGAACGTGCCGGACTCAATGTTCAGGATGCAGATCTTTATGAAGTGAACGAAGCTTTTGCCGTGGTTACTTTGGTTTTCAACAAAATGCTTGGGATAGACGCTGCGAAAGTGAATGTACATGGAGGAGCTGTTTCACTGGGACATCCGTTAGGAGCATCCGGAGCAAGGATAGTCACAACTTTAATCCATGCGTTGCATCGCCATGACAAATCCATTGGTTTGGCAACTTTGTGCAACGGAGGCGGTGGCGCCGGTGCAATTGTCGTAAAAAGAGTCTGAAAACATTGATATAATATGTATGAAAAAGCATGTCCTGATTCTATAATTTGAATCGAGGGACGTGCTTTTTTATTTTTACCCAAATGAGATGTTTAGTGTTTGTTTAGTTTGGTAGTATAATTGTCTTCGATCTTTTCGCACAAAAATTAATGCTGCGTCAAAACTGAGTCTATTCCTTAAAGTACAATTTTACCGACTTAGAAGAAGTAAGGATTTTTTAGCCCAGACACAATCTTTCATTTGTCTCACAGATGTAACACTGACTGAAGGTCTAAACCCCGAAAAGTTGACATGATTTTAGCATGAATATTTAGCATTATCCCGGAGGGATTTATTAATGTCTCTTCGATGCAAAAATATCATTAGACCATAGCGATTATAGGATAATAATGCCACCCATTCATGGTTTATCACGGCTTTTGTACGATGATGGGCATTAATCATATCATCCCTTCAGGATTGAAAATGATTTGTTATACCTATCGTAATATGCGATTCGGGGAAAATATTTAGAACCAATTTCTAAAAACCCGACAATTTGTCACTAAGTTTTGGTAATTTTGACAGAATAGCTTTATTTTGCCAAAAAAAAAGATATGTTCGAAAATAAAGGTGGCGAAAAAATTGTCGATGAGAAAAGACAGGGCGAGATTTTTGAGGTCATCGGCAATACTTCCAAAGCCAGGAGAGTTTATATAGAAAGCTATGGATGCCAGATGAACTTCAACGACTCAGAAATAGTTGCTGCGATCCTTGATCAGCATGGTTACCAACCAACCGGCGAATTGGAACAATCAGATCTGATCCTGGTCAATACCTGTTCCATCAGAGACAATGCAGAACAAAACATTCGCAAGCGACTCACTATATATAATAAGGCAAAGAAGAGCAATCCTTCTGTTGTGGTCGGTATTCTCGGATGCATGGCTGAAAGGCTGAAGGATGAATTACTGGAAGAAAAGATGGTTGATATTGTGGTTGGACCTGATGCATACAGAAGTCTGCCTCAATTGATCGAGCAGGCACAGCATGGCAACAAAGGCATCAATGTACTGCTCAGTAAGGAAGAACTTTATGATGATATTCAGCCTGTCAGGATCGATAGCAACGGGGTTTCGGCTTTCATTACCATCATGCGCGGATGCAATAATATGTGTTCATTTTGTGTTGTGCCATTTACCCGTGGTCGTGAAAGGAGTCGTTCTTCTTATTCAATCATCGCTGAGGCTATAGACCTGTTCGAAAAAGGATACAGGGAAGTTACTTTATTGGGACAGAACGTTGACAGTTACTCCTGGACCAATCCTGAGGACAATTCCGTGGTTAGCTTTGCCAGATTGCTTGGTATGGTGGCCGACATCAGTCCGTTGCTACGGGTCAGGTTTGCCACTTCACATCCAAAAGACATCACGGATGAAGTGATTTATACCATCGCCCGATATCCGAACATTTGCAAATACATTCACCTGCCAGTTCAATCCGGCAGCACTCGTTTACTCGATTTGATGAAACGGACTTATGATCAGGAATGGTATCTGGAACGGGTCAATAAGATCTACAGTGTGATACCTGAAGTGGCTGTTTCCTCAGATATCATAGCCGGATTTTGCACAGAAACAGAAGAGGATCATCAACAAACACTCAAGATCATTCAGGAAGTCAAATACAGCATGTCTTACATGTTCTACTATTCAGAGCGTCCCCGAACTTATGCTGAGCGAAACCTGAAGGATGATGTGCCAATTGAAGTGAAAAAAAGGCGACTGAACGAAATCATCCAATTGCAAAATGAAGTCAGCCTTCAGCATAATCTGGCAGATGTCAGCAAAACATTTGAAGTACTCATCGAAGGAGACAGCAAGAAATCCGATGAATTCCATAAAGGAAGGACTACACAGAATAAAATGGTTATTTTCCCAAAAACAGGCGCCTTCACCAATGGCGATTATGTGATGGTAGAGATCACAGAAGCCAATAGCGCAACATTAAAAGGCCACATCGTAAATCAAAAATCATGAGCAATCTGCAGGCAATCAAACGAAGATTTGACATCGTAGGTAATTCCGACTTACTGGACAGGGCTTTAAGCACTGCTATACGTGTGTCGAATACAGATCTTACAGTTCTCATACAGGGAGAAAGCGGTGTCGGGAAAGAAGTTTTTTCAAAGATCATCCACAACCTCAGCGGCAGAAAGCACAATGAATTCATTGCCATCAACTGTGGTGCCATTCCGGCCGGAACCATCAATTCTGAGCTATTTGGCCATGAAAAAGGCGCTTTTACGGGTGCAATGAACGACAGAAAAGGGTATTTTGAAACAGTTAATGGAGGAAGTATTTTTCTGGATGAAATCGGAGAAATGCCACTTGATACTCAATCATTTTTATTGAGGGTGTTGGAATCCGGAGAGTTTTTTCGTGTCGGATCCTCTAAAGTTCAGAAAACCAACATACGAGTCATCGCGGCGACCAATGTTGATTTGAAAGAAAAAATAAAGGCAGGCAAATTCAGGGAAGATCTGTATTACCGGCTCAACACGGTACCCATCTGGGTGCCGGCTTTGAAAGAACGACCTGAAGATGTCATGTTGCTTGTTAAAAAATTCGCCCGTGACTTCTCAGAAAAATACGGTGCACCAACGATAGAATTGAATGATCAGGCACAAATACTGATGAGAACCTATAGTTGGCCCGGAAATATCCGGGAATTGAAAAATGTGGTTGAACAACTTTCCGTATTGTCAGAAGACAAGGTGGTCAGTGCAGAAGAATTGATTGCCGTTTTGCCCGATATCAGGAAAAGGAATCTGCCATCTGTTATTAAAAATGACCATTTTGAAGAGTCAGGATTTGCTGAGCGAGAGATCATGTATAAATTCCTGGTGGATATGAAAAAGGATCTGACAGATCTGAAATCACTGGTCTTTGAGATGATCAAAGCAAATAATCTGCATGTACCGGAGGTCGTAAAAAACAATCCCATTCTGATAAAATCATATAATACAGAAGAATTGCCATATAGTCCTGAACCTGTACATGAAGTGATTGATTACAAGAATGTCAATGATTTCCCCGAAGACAAACCAATCATTCTGGATAAAAAGGATCAGGAGCGTTATCATGCAGAAGTCGTCGAGTTCAATCTCAATCTGGAAGACATGGAAAAGGATCTCATCACCAAAGCCCTTGACAAACACCGTGGAAAACGGAAACAAACTGCAGATGAATTGGGCATTTCTGAAAGAACTTTATACCGGAAAATCAAACAATATAATATTCCAAACTAATGAATATGAAGTCTTTGCTTTTTTCAATTATGACGGTTTTATTTCTGTCAACAGGCTTATCTTCCTGTTTTTTTTACACCTTCAAGGACATTTCGATCAAACCTGATGTGAACAGCTATTTTGTGGAAGATATCACATTGAACACCAATGCACCTGGTTCCATCCACAATACATTCACCGAAATGCTCAAGCAAAAAATCAATACAGAAACCCGTTTGCGCTCCACAGAAAGTGATCCTCACATTATATTTGAAGGCAGTATTGATGGATTTACAGTAACATCAACTGCAACTGACAGTCAGAATACAGCTTCCCTCAACAAACTTGAAATCCGCATCAGGATCAAATATACCAATGAGTTACATCCTGAAGAGAACTGGGAACAAACATTCAGCGATTTTGCAAATTTCGACAGAAATGACAACCTTTCTGATGTTCAGGATGCTTTGATCAAAGAGATCTATGAACTCATTCTGGACAAGATCATCACCAGGTCATTCAGCAATTGGTAAAAATCAGTTTTTTTCGGGAATGAGCATTAAAGTATGCCGCAAATTCTTACTGATGTCTTCTTTATCCATAAGCATTCCCCTGTATTTACCTTCAACAAACATTTTTGTCTGATCCCTGTAATACTTGCTGACAAAATTACCTGACTGACCTGTCGGATTGATATTCAATCCTTTACCCACCTCATTAAAATCGATCAAAATTCTGACAGTAGGCCCGGACAATACCTCATGCATTTTCTCACCTGAAAACCTGAACTCCATCTTACTCAAAGTGTTGTTGCCTCCGGGTATGGAATAGGGACCTACATTGAAAAATTTATTCATCGGCCATTTTTCGCCCACTGCGTGCTTAAAGCTCACCTTATGCACATCACCCCATTTCCATCCGGATACGTGTGAACCCAGTTGTTCTTTCAATTCATCCGCAGTTTTGATGAATGCCCTGGTAAAAACATCCTTTCGTGTTTCTTTGGTTGGTGTATTAACATCGTCCCACCAGACAGCCTTGTCATTGTAATATAAATATTCAAGCGAACGTCTCAACATATAGGAGTGATCTACCAGTTTCATCATTTCCGGTCCGAGTTCGTCCTGCATGCATATGTTGGTTATATGATAGATCAGTTTATCCAGTATGACAGGTCCGGACTGATCGGTGGCATAAGAACCATTCCATGCAAACAATGTATCATAGACCTCAAGATAATAATCATCTGTCAATCCATTTTTAGTGATCAGATTTAGCATCATTTTGGTCATCTGCTCATATTTGGGTGACATCACATCCAGTTGCAGCGCTTTCATACCATTCATATCCCATTGACCTTCCTGGCTGAGCACCTCATTGATCCGCTCGATTCTGTGAGACTGAACATAGTTTCCCGGCACAAAATGACTACCTGACAAAACGGGATCGTTATTAGCTGTTGCGACATACCCTTCAGGTGCATTTATATTTTTTGGGTGTTCTTCAAAATCCAGGTATCGAATGACTTCATCCATCCCTGTACTTCCATCGAGCAAAACGGCTCTGTTCACGCCTTCACGGAAAACTGGCAACTTTCCAGTTGCCCACCAGGCATAATTACCATCTTTATCACCGTAATTAACATACAAACCGACCACATCCAGCATTGGAAGGGCTGCAGAAAATGCATCGATGTTCTCTGCCCTGTTCATGGAATACATCGCCTGAAGCGTTTTTGATTCAAACTCAAGTACTGTCCAAAAAAGCGACACAGGTTCTTCAGACAAAAAGGCAATATTTGGATCCACATCATTCATAATTGGTCCGTGACTGGTTGTTAAAACCGAATATTTTATGTCAGGATTATCCTTAACTTTGATGATTTCTTCTCTGTTATTCAAATCAACCCATTCATTTTTGAACATCACTTTCGAAGGATCATCGGGATGCAGTGTTTCTTTGAAGTAGTTGACATTATCGTATGGAAAAATGGTCAGACCCCATGCTACACTTCTGTTGTGACCGAGCACACCAAAAGGGATCAATGGTAAATGATGCCCGTAAAAGTCTGTACCCGGATACTGTATATGCGCTTCGAACCACGTTGCAGGTTGTCCGTAATCTATATGCGTATCATTGGCAAAAATGACCTTGCCGCTTTTGGATTTTTGCGGTCCGATCACCCAGGAATTGCTTCCCCACCAAAGCGGAATTCCGAGTTCCTGTAAAGTTCCGCTCAATTTTGAAAGCATGCTCAAAGCTGGTTGCTTACCTGAAGAAATATCCAAAGTTTTTGACAGTTCAGGATCATCCGTGAGTTTCAAATCTTTCAGATATTCCGATCCAAGTTTTTTCCCGATAAAAGCGGTTAAAGCATCGTCCTTTGTTGCATAGGAAAAGGTCAGAGACATATAGTTGATTATAGAATAGATATCTTCGGGTGTAAAATCCTGTTTCGGGATTTGTATCAAGGTGTATTCCAAAGGCAGTTTTCCATGATGCAGGTACTGATTTATGCCTTTAAGGTAGGCCAAAACTGCTTTCTGATAAGGCTCATCTTTGCCCGACATATATTTTTTCGCAGACAATTTCGCCTTTTCATAGATACTCAGTGTCCGCATCAATTTATCCACTTCTACCAGATCCGGTCCAAGTATTTCTGCCAGGCGCCCTGAAGTCAATCGCCTCAACATGTCCATCTGGAACAATCTGTCCTGAGCCTGAACATATCCCAATGCAAAATATGCATCTTCCTCATTGGCTGCCTCGATGTGAGGAATGCCATATGTGTCATACTGCACTTTCACTTCATCATTTAATCCGTTGATTTTCACCTCGCCATCATAATCGGGCGCAGTTGATCTGACGAAGAAATATAATACTGCAAGACCGGCAACCAAAAGAATCAACACGGCTAATAAAATCTTTCTTAAAATTCCACGAAACTTCATATTATTTATTTTTAATAACTATCAGAATAATTGTACTACCTGCCATTTTATAAATAATTCCAAATCAAACCACCTGATGTCACCAAATCCCGGACTTAAAAAAAATTCAATAAAACGATCTGAAATATTTCTGTCATAAAAAAAATGAATCTGATAATGGTACCAACGTAAATCGAAGGACTACTAATTTTTTGATAATCAATAATTCTTACTAATGTCGCTTTAATTTATGATGATACTCAAACCCAATTGAGATCCATACTTAAAATTTATCCTATTTTTATCGAAATCATCAGAAAACTCAACTCACATTCAAAAAACTGAGGGAATTTCTCAGACACATTTTTCCAGCATTTCTCCAAAAATAGACTTATAAAAATAACAAATTTTGCGATTTAATCGGTTTTTTGGGGATTAAATGTAAAAAAGTTTCAATAAAATTTCAACCTTCAGACTGATTGACAATTGTTATGATGGAAAAAATTCAGTAAATAAATCTCAGTTGTAATTAATTTTTTGTAGTTATTTAGGTGGTAAGCTAATGAGTCTGTTAGGCCTGTTAGTCTCTTTGAATTGAGCGTGTACTTTGAGCAAAAGACACCAAATTTGTCTTGGAATCAGAGGTTTTAAACCTTAGTATAAATCATTAGCTAATAGACTTAAGGCTAAAAGACTATTGAGCTAAACAATTACAATTTTTTTAAAACTAAACAAGCTTTAAATAATTTACCAAATATTTAGGCTTTGAATTACATTTGCAAAAAATGAATTATTAAACAATTAAAAATGGGTGAGACCTTGTCTGCATCTTTAAAAAACATACAGGATTTGGATTGGCATGAGTTGGCAGAACTGTTTGCAAAATACCCTTTCAGCCAAAAAATCACAGGTCTGATGAGTGTAAAAGCACATATGGAAAACAGCATTAACATGGATAATCCGGGTCAAAAGAGTTTTTTACTGTCCAATAATCCAGGCATCCAGTATGCGAATATGGTGCGGGAGGTGGAAAAACTTTCCGAATTGGCTAATTCCAATGAACTAAAAACGACAACTGAAGCTGAATTGTCAATCATCCCTGAACATCCACAAACCTTTGTTTCTGAGACTCCTGATTCGGTTGGTCAGAAATCTGACACCGATAGCAGAAAACCCGCATCCTCAAAAAAAACAATTTCCAAGAACAAGCCTGCGCCATCAGGGTATCAAAGCGATTTCACAAAATGGCTGTTGGGAAGATCATCAGGTAAACCTAAAACTGAGGCTCAGCCACAAGAAAGAAAAACCGAAGACTTCACCATCAAAATCTCAGATTCAAACCAGTTGAGAGAAGAGATTGTCAGTGAACCATTGGCAGCTTTATACGCTAAACAAGGACTTATTAAAGAGGCAATTGAAATGTATACAAAATTAAGTTTGAAAATTCCAGATAAAAGTACTTACTTTGCGGAAATTATTAAAAAACTAAAAAAAAGTAACTGATTTATGTTAACATTCATGGTAATCCTGATAGCACTGGTAAGTGTGATGCTGATAGCAGTGATTCTAATCCAGAATCCTAAAGGAGGTGGAATTGATGCTACTTTTGGTGGTCAGGGAGCAAATCAAATGTTTGGTGCTGCAAAATCCACGGATTTTATTGAAAAATTGACCTGGGGACTTGCCATTGCATTGTTTGCTTTAAGTATAATTACGACCTTAATGGTTGGTTCTGCCGGCGATCCTACTGGATTGGATATTCCGCTCCAAACACAGGGATAAGATTATTTTCCGGCTCAGCTGTACATATTTTAGAATAGTATAGCAATAAAACAACGTTTTTTCTGGCTTGATACAATAAATCAGGTTGGAATTGAAGCAATAAATGACCATTCTGAGTTTCAGTATGGTCTTTTTTTTATAATGATCAGATTTCCGGGTTAGGTAAATTAGTCATAATTAAGTTTAAATTAGCAGATAAATTCTAATATTTGGATCATGTCAGGATCAGATGATTTCAAAAAACATATAAAGGACGGATATTCATTTAAATCTGAATCGTTTGTAATGGGAGCTGCCATGTTGAATGGCAAGGTGCTCAAAGAAGCATTCGTCCGGCTTCCTTTAAAAACCCTCAACCGGCATGGGTTGATCGGAGGCGCTACAGGAACAGGCAAAACGAAAACGCTTCAACTTATAGCTGAACAATTATCTGCATATGGTGTACCTTCCCTTGTGATGGATGTTAAGGGTGACCTGAGCGGAATTGCTGTGGAAGGTGAAGAAAATCCCCACATCCAGGACAGGCATACAAAAATAGGCTGGCCGTTCATACCTTCTGACAGCCCGGTAGAATTTCTTTCTCTGTCTGGTGAAAAGGGGGTCAAACTAAGAGCGACCGTATCAGAATTCGGTCCGGTTTTGTTCTCCAAGATCCTTGAATTAAATGAAACACAGAGTGGCGTTATAGGTGTCATTTTCAAATACAGTGATGATCAGGATTTTCCTTTGGTGGATCTGGAGGATTTCAAAAAAGTCATGCGTTATATCTCTGATGAAGGAAAGGAAGAATTCGAAAGTTTGTATGGCAAAATTTCAAGCACTTCCACAGGTACCATCCTGAGAAAAATTGTTGAACTGGAGCAGCAAGGTGCAGATGTATTTTTTGGTGAGCCATCATTTGATATGCCGGATCTGGCCCGATTGGATGCAAATGGAAAAGGCGTGATTTCGGTGCTTAGATTGGTAGACATTCAGGACAAACCAAAATTATTTTCCACTTTCATGTTGCAGATGCTGGCCGAGATCTATTCTGTCTTCCCTGAAGTGGGCGATGTTGATAAGCCCAAATTGGTGCTTTTTATAGATGAAGCTCACCTCATTTTCAACGAATCTTCAAAGGTTTTGCTCAATCAGATCGAGATCATCATTAAACTCATTCGTTCCAAAGGTATCGGAGTCATTTTTATCACCCAAAATCCGGCAGACATTCCTGAAGCCGTATTAAGCCAGCTCGGTTTAAAAATACAACATGCTTTGAGGGCATTCACTGCAAAAGACAGGAAAGCGATCAATCTGGCTTCTGAAAATTATCCGGATTCATCTTACTATAAAACCTCACAACTGTTGACAGAACTAGGTATAGGCGAAGCTTTGGTGACTGTTTTGAATGAAAAGGGCATCCCTACCCCGTTGGCCCACACTTATCTCAGAGCTCCACATTCCAGAATGGATATTCTGACACCTACTGAAATCGATGATCATGTAAGGCAATCACTTTTGATCAGAAAATATGAAAAGAGACTGGACAATTCGAGTGCCAGAGAAATACTAAGTGCAAAAATTGAAGATGCCAGGAATACTAAACGGGAAGTTGAATACAAAATACCAGCTCCGGCACCAAAACAGGTAAAAAAAGTCAAAGGACCATCCACTCTTGAAAAAGTAGTAAAAAGTCCGGTTGCCCGCCAGATCGGTAATACAATAGCCAGAGAATTGACCAGAAGTATTTTGGGTGTATTGGGTGTAAAATCAACCAACCGAAGAAGAAAATCCGGCGGCATTGGCAAGTTTTGGTAAGACAGGCAAGATTATTCAGTAAATCGAAATAAAGTGTTTAAATATTTATCCTCAGCGATCCTCAGCATTTTAGGCTGGAAAATTGAAGGCGAATTCCCCCACAGTGAAAAAAAACTGGTCATTGTGGTCATGCACCATACGTCCAACTGGGATTTTCCCCTGGGTTTATTGGTAAGATCGAAACTTGGTTTTGAGGCCAATTTTGCAGGTAAATCCAGTTTATTTAAACCACCATTCGGCTTTATTTTCAGATGGTTGGGTGGATATCCGGTAGAGAGAGATCCAGCCAAAAAGAAAGGCAGCCTCACTGATAGCATGATCAGATTGTATGAGCGTGAGCCAAAATTGAGAATCACTTTTGCGCCCGAAGGCACCAGATCAAAAGTCAGTAAACTTAAAACCGGCTTCTGGACAATAGCCAAAAGTGCAAAAGTTCCGCTATTGTATATCGACTTTAATGGCGCAACAAAAACTGTCCGGATCGACACTCCACGAATGGCTGAACAAACCTTTGATGAGCAATATGTCTCTCTCAAAGCCTATTTTGGTGATTCCAAAGGGATAAAGCCTGAACTTTCATTTACTTTTGAATGAAACGCAGTAAGACACCATAATGGTCAGTGACCATTCCTCGAATACCGCAAACATACATTAATAAGATTATCAGCTTGTTATAAAGAGTTGTATGTATATTGCTGCAAGTTCTTCTGAACCATAGAAAAAAATATTTGTTGATAATTAGTAATTGTTTAGGTAGGTAGCTAAGTAGTCTGTTAGCCTCTTGGATTTGAGCGCGTACATAGTGCAAAAGACACGAAATTTGTCCAGGAAATGGATGTATTGCCCCTCTGAATAATTCATATGCTAAAAGTTTACATACCAAATGACTATCAAGCAAAACAATTACTATAATTTTAAAATTTTGAGATGAATATAAAGCTATGGATATTGCTGATGTTTTTAGTTCCTACAGGTATTTTCTACAGTTGCAGCACTTGTGGAGAATCAGTTAGTCTGGGTGAATTTGATTTAAAAGATTCAAGTATAATCAACTGGTTTCCATACATTAACGCAGATAAGTTGGTTTTCAGGAACCAGCATGATGAGGAAATTACGCTCGTTTTGAAGGAACGTGATCTGACAAAAACTCAGGTAAGCTACAGGGAAACCTGTAGTGAAGGTTTTTTCGAAAGTTCACACGAATATTACCTTGCAGATTTTTTCCATACCCAATATACTACTGATTATCAGGGAGATCAATATAAACTGGATATTTATCTTTATGTCAGCCACATCAACGATTTATCACAATTGACCTTATACGATCAGGTCACCTATAACTCAGGCGTTTATAGATCGAAAGAATCACCTGGTGTTGGCGGAGCTGTTTCGCGTGTTGCCAGTTATCGTGGCAGTCAAATTCCCGATACATATTTCGATTTTTTAAATTGGGTGGAACATGCAGACTCCGTGGAAATCAGGGGTAAAATATATCAGGATGTTTTTTATTTTTTACGCGATGGAGTGCCCTCATTGTATGTACAAAAGCAAAAAGGTGTGATCGCCTTTGCCGGTTTTGATGGGGAATTATGGATTCTTCAGTAAAAAAGTTGCTTTATAAATATTTTTATCCTATATTAGCACTTGGTTAGTGTATGTATTATGCTAATTTCAAGACAACATTAGATAAACAACTTTTTACAATTAAACCTAAAGCTATGAAAAGGAAATTGACTCTATTTATTATTTTAGTTTTCTTTGGAAACCTGGTTTTTGCTACAGGTGAAATTTCTGATTATTACCTCCAAATTTTTTCTCCAAATAATCCGAGTGGAAAATGGTACGGTAATCAATCAGGTAATACACCTCTGGATGGTGAAGTGATTGATAATAATATTATTCTCAACTCTTCATCTTTATATATTCAAACAAGGGGTATCAATACTTTGCAGAGTGAAGGATGCATTTTCAACTCTGCCAGGATGAATTATAGAGTTTACAAACAAGGTACAAGTGCACCTTCTTTTACAACTGTAAATTTACCATTTGTGTTACAGGCTGATGGTAAAAAAGAATGGCATGAAAGTAGTCCTGTAATCAATTTACTTAATGGCATTACAACTACTGGAACTTACGTTTTTGAAGTTTATTTTGATGCTTCCACTAATTGCACAGATTGTGCTTGCGCTCATTATTATAGCAATTTTAGCAACAATTTTAAGGCAACTTTTATCGTTACTGGCACCTTACCTTTAAATTTGTTATATTTTGATGCGATCAATTTAGGAAACAAACAAATTAAGCTTACCTGGGCATCCAATGTTGATAACCATGCTGATGTATTTGAAATTCAGTATAGCAAGAATGGAGTTCACTACCATGCAATAGGGGAAATCAATTCCTATGGATCCGACAAATATGAATTCATACATAACAATCCTGTTCCGGGTGTTGCTTATTACAGACTTAAGCAAACTGATCGGGATGGCCTGATCACATATTCGAATATCCGGGTTGTTGAGCTTTTGGAAAACCAAATTAAAATATCACCTAATCCGGCAACCAAAACACTCTCTATTCGTGGTTTGGACAATACAGGTCAGATAATTTCAATTATTGATCAAAACGGGAAAGAGTTGTACCGTGGTACAACTAATTCTGATTATTTTGAAGTAGATATTGAAAGTTTTCAACCGGGAATTTACTTTGTAAAAATTCAAAATAGCCTTGACATTCAATCCTTTAGGTTTATTAAATCCTGACCACCAAGAAGTTTAGTTATCTCGAATATAAAATAATTTGTGTACTTAATGAGTTGTTTAAGGCTTTAATTTTATTAGAAAATATTCCGAAAAAATCATAATGCCCAACTATTTGTTTTCAGAATAGTTGGGCATTTTTTTAAAATTCACAAATTGCATTCTGCATTTTTGTTCAAACCACGACCTGATTCTAAAAATAATTCCCTTAATAATTGACATGTTTTAGATTCTATGCAGCCATTTCATTTTTAATTATGCAAAAATTTTGCGTTAAATATTTACATTTGGGAATAAAAGCATTTAAAAAACTCATGGGTGATGTAAAATGTATTTTTGTCGCAGTTGGATGGCTTTTCCTTCAGACGTCATTTGCGCAGCATACCCCTATGATCACGAATTACAATGCTTCAGAATACAAAGCACATCACCAAAACTGGTCTGTAACTCAAAGCTCCAACCGAGTTATATATTCAGCGAATACATTCGGCCTGTTATCTTTCAACGGCAACAGTTGGAATCTGAATAAGCTGAAATCCAATAAATTGCTGCGCTCGGTTTTTGCAAAAGGTGACAGGATCTACACAGGTGCTTTTGAAGAAATTGGATTCTGGAAAGAAGATGCCTGCGGAAAATTACAATTCAACGATTTGACGCCTCTAATCGATGAGAAATTGGTAAGAAATGAGGAATTCTGGCACATCACAACCAACAAAAAATTTGTCTTCTTCCAATCATTTTCCGTTTTATTGGCATTTAACGGTCAAAAAATACAAAAAGTACCGGTTAAAGGATCCATTATGTTCCTACAGTTCATTGGAAATAAAGGTTATTTCCAATCTCTGGAACACGGGATATATGTGTTGGATGAAAAACTTAAACCCGAATTACTTGACAATTCAGGTTTCTTTAAAAACAAGACCATTTCCGGCATTCATGCTTATAATGATCCAAATACATTATTTATTACTACTCATTCAGATGGCATTTTCTTATATAAAAATGGCCTCATCACCCCCTGGAGGAAAGATCTGAAAGGGTATTTCAGCGCTTCTCAGATCAATAAAGCGTTTGTCACCAAGGATAACAAAATCGTTTTGGGGACGATCAGGGATGGTGTTCTGATCTTTGATGAGAATAATGAGCTGTTATATCATATCAATACTTCCAACGGCATTCAGAACAATACTGTGCTTGCAATAGTCGAAGATCTGGATCGTAATATATGGCTTGGACTTGACAAAGGCATATCAAAAATTGATATGTCACAAAAAACTTTGCAATTTAAGGACATCAGCGGGTCTATTGGTTCTGTGTACACCATTTCGACGCTCGATTCCATACTTTATGTTGGCACCAATCAGGGCGTTTATTATCATGACATGAAATCCGGGGTCAAAACCGGAGTCCAACCCGCTTTTACTTTGGTGGAAGGATCTCAAGGTCAGGTATGGCAACTCCTGGCCCTGGAGGATCAGCTTTTCTGCGGACATAACGAAGGCAGTTTTTTGATAAAAAATAAAAAAGCAATTAAGATTTCTTCCATTACCGGAGGATGGTACAATGAGTTCATCCCCGGAACTAAAAAGCAAAAGCTATTACAAGGAAATTATACAGGTTTATGTGTTTTCCTGAAAGATGGTAAGTCTCTGAAATATGGTCATAAAATTGAGGGCTATAATCAACCCGTTAAAAAATTCATATTTGAAGGAACACACCTTTGGGTCTGTAATCAAAATTCAGGGATCAAACGTATCAGGCTTAACCCTGAATTTACAAAAGCCATTGAAGTAAAAAGTTATGACAAAAATCGTGGTTTGAATCAAAAGAATAACCTTGATCTGGTTAAATTCAGAAACAGAATAATGGTCTATGATGGAGAGAATCACTATTACTACGATGGAGAAACAGACAGTTTTTTACTTTTCAAAGAGCTTAATAATTTTGATAAAGGATTTATCGTCAGACCATTGGACGGGAATAGCTGGCTTAGGATCTATCCCAGCAAAGCCATCCGAATGCTGGGAGACCAAATGGCAGAACAAATTCCATATCTATTTAACAGAGATTATCACAATGCAATTGAATTAAATGAAAGCCAATACGCTTTTTGCCTGGATGATGGTTATATCATTCAGAATAAAATTGCTACATCCAATAAAACAGTCAGCAGAGAGGACACAATTATTATCCGGTTGTTCGGAAAAGATAACAGATGTTTGACTTCCAAACAAGGAAAAAGAGCTGAAATACCTTTTTCCCAAAATGACCTCACGGTATATTTCAACGATCTTGATTTCAGAACAGGGAAAACCTACCAATACAGGCTGTTACCCGGCTTATCAAATTGGAAAACCATCGACAATAATTCACTGTTTGAATTGAATAACCTTCGTTCAGGAAAATACCGGCTTGAAATCCGCAGGCATGACGGAGCTAACGGAAATGTTGAATTCATGATCCTGCCACCCTGGTACTTAAGTTATCTTGCCATTATGTTTTATATAGTAGCTTTAGGTGCAGGTATTTATTCAATCAATGGATATTACAATAAAAAACTAATGCGGACTAAAGATAAAATGATGGCGGATCAGGCCCGGCTGATCAAAGAACACACCATGGAAATTGAAAACCAAAGGCTATTGAATGAAAATCTGTACAAAAACAAGGAATTGGCCAATGTAACTATGCACCTGATACAAAAAAATGAAATTTTGCAGGATATCAGGGAAGAGTTAATGCAAATGAAAAGCCAGGATCAAAATCATGCTTCCCGAGATATTCAGATCATCCTGAAACAAATTAATCAGAATCTTACCCTGGAAGCAGATAAAAAGCTTTTTGACACCAGTTTTGATGAAGTACATGAAGACTTCCTAAAACAGCTGAAAAAGAATTTTCCTTCACTCACGCGCGAAGACCTGAAGCTTGCGGCGTTTTTAAAGATGGATTTATCCTCCAAAGAAATCGCTCCTCTTTTCAATATTTCTCTCAGAGGTCTGGAAAATAAAAGATACAGATTGCGCAAAAAACTAAAGCTTGGAAGCGAAGTCGATCTTACAGATTATTTTAATACGGTCATAAAATAGCTAAAACATCAAAACAATTCATTTACAAGTCAATAAACATAAAAATGGCGTAGTCGTGGCGTACCTTTTTTAATTGCATCAATATAAAATTTTTGTAAATTTGTTGGTGTTATTTATATTGCAGTTTTACTTGAAACCAAATTTTAAACTTCGCATTAACGATGGTTTAATTTGGAGATAGTTTTAAAGCTTGATATAGGAAACATTTTATAATCCCATGATTTTTTTAGTGCGTGTATTGCATGTTATAATTGCATTATATAAACAATAACTATGAAAAACTCAACACTATGACCCGTTGGATTAAACTACCACTTATTTTTATTAGCCTGTTATGTTTAGCTTTTACTTCAAACGCTCAAAAACTAAACATTGCCGGAGAAGTTAAAGATTTCAAATCCGGCGATCCCATCATCGGAGCTGCCATTCTTGTAAAAAACTCCAGTGAAGGCGTCGTAACTGACTTTGACGGAAAATTTGAAATTTCAGTTGTAAGGAATGCCATTCTGGAAATATCCTATCTGGGATATTCAACCCAGGAGTTGAAAGTAACTGACGATCGTCCTTTGATGATCTCTTTGAAAACAGAAGATATTCTTCTCGACCAGATCGTCGTTGTCGGATATGGGGCACAGCGAAAAGTAGATGTGACCGGTTCCACTGTAAGCGTAAAAGGGGAAGAATTAGCCAAACAACCCGTCATGACTGCCACACAAGCGTTGCAGGGAAAAGTGGCGGGAGTTCAGGTTATATCCAGCGGAAAGCCGGGTTCTTCTCCTAATATCAGGATCCGTGGAACCGGGACAGCCATTGCAGGAACTGCGGCTTTATTCGTTGTTGATGGTGTTTTAACCGATGACATCAGCAATATCAACACTTCTGAAATCGTGAATATGGACGTATTGAAAGACGCTTCAAGTACGGCGATTTACGGGGCAAGAGGCGCTAACGGTGTCGTGATCATAACTACAAAAAAAGGGCAAAGCGGTGCAACCAAAATCAATTACAATAACTTTTTGGGTATCCGTAATGCAGCTAACCTTATCAGGATGGCCAATGCTGAAGAATATGCCAATTATGCTTCAGCCGCCACTGGCCAAAGTGTGATCGCTCGTGATGTCAGCACAGACTGGTATGGAGAAATATTGAGAACAGCTTTTACGCACAATCACAACCTCTCTTTGTCCGGCGGATCTGAACATACCACTCATTTCCTGGGTTTCGGATATCTTGAAGATGAAGGAATTGTATTAAACAATAAATTCAGAAGGTTCAACCTTAGGACAAATCTGGATTATAAAATAAATTCATTCCTCAATTTTGGAGT
>Ga0209573_1002719_pt1 | contig 21471 bp, 22 predicted proteins | sample TNRBio252014_DNA_FD_185870 | JGI IMG/M metagenome (GOLD analysis project Ga0209573, IMG submission 185870) | Wastewater treatment Type I Accumulibacter community from EBPR Bioreactor in Madison, WI, USA - TNR Reactor_6/25/2014_ DNA (SPAdes)... | ecosystem: Engineered > Bioreactor > EBPR >...
TGACCGCGTTCGGGGGCCCCTCGGGTTCGACGGGCCAGCCCGGGTGCGCCGGGCACCCGCGCCGCTGTCGGCGCGCCGGCGCAAGGGGGCTCGATGCCCCCGCCGCGCCGGCCCCCCGGTTCTTGCTCGCCGCCGACGCCTCGGATGCCCCCTTCCCCCTGCCCCGGTTTTTCCGTTAGAACAGGTGCATGAAATGGACCGTCCCCAATACCCTGACCTTTCTGCGCCTGATCGCCGCGCCCGGGGTGGCGGTGATGTTCCTCTATTTTGCCCGGCCCTGGGCCGACTGGCTGGCGCTGGTGCTCTTTGTCGGTGCGGCGATTACCGATTATTTCGACGGCTACCTCGCCCGGCTCTGGCGACAGGAAAGCCGGATCGGCGCCATGCTTGACCCGATTGCCGACAAGGCGATGGTGGTGATCGCCCTGCTGGTCATCACCGGCTATTCCGGCATGGACCCTTGGCTGATCCTGCCCGCGACGCTGATTCTGTTCCGCGAGGTGTTTGTCTCGGGGCTGCGCGAATACCTTGGCAATACCTCGCGGCTTTTGGCGGTGACCCGGCTGGCCAAGTGGAAGACCACCGCGCAGATGATCGCCATCGCCACGCTCTTTGCCGCGATGGGGCTGGAGTATGTGCGCGAGCAGGCGCTGGCGCGCAACCGCGCGCTGATCGCCGAGATGACCGAGACCGGCATCGACAACGAGCTCAACGTGCTGTCGCTCGCCAATATCGGCGGCGAGCTGGTCTGGATGCTGGGTCTGGCGCTGATCTGGGTGGCGGCGGCGCTGACGGCGGTCACCGGCTGGGACTATCTGAAAAAGGCGATGCCGCATCTGCGGGACACGGGCGAATGACGCTGACGGTGCTCTATTTCGCCTGGCTGCGCGAGCGCATCGGCCATCCGCGCGAAAGCGTGGACACCGAGGCCACGACGGTGGCCGAGCTGGTCGCCGAATTGATCGCCCGCGACGAGCGGTATGCCTTTACCTTTTCCGACCTGCGCGCGGTGCGGGTGGCGCTGGATCAGCAACTGGCCGAGTTCGACGCGCCGCTGGCGGGTGTGCGCGAGGTGGCCTTCTTTCCGCCGATGACCGGAGGCTGAGCCGATGGTGGTGCGCGTGCAGGCCGAGAGCTTTGATTTCGGCGCCGAGAGCAACGCCTTTGCCGCCCGCGCCACTGGCGCCGGGGCGGTTGTCACCTTCTGCGGTCTGGTGCGCGACAATGGCGGCGCGCTGGCCGGGATGGAGATCGAACATTACCCCGGCATGACCGACTCGGCCCTGCGTGCCATCGAGGCCGAGGCCCGCGCCCGCTGGTCGCTGCACGACACGCTGATCGTGCACCGCTTTGGCCCGATGGCCCCCGGCGAGGTCATCATGATGGTCGCCACCGCCGCGCGCCACCGCGCCGACGCCTTTGCCGCCGCCGAATTCCTGATGGATTACCTGAAATCCCGCGCGCCGTTCTGGAAAAAGGAACTGGGCGCCGAGGGCGCGACCTGGGTTGCCGCCCGCGACGAGGACGAGGACGCGCTGCGCCGCTGGTAGGTTACTTGCTGCCCGCTGCCGGGGCGCCCGGCGGCAGGAATTCGACCGGCAGGCGAAATTCCGCGCGCTGGCCCGAGGCGCGGTCGATGACCTCGGTGCGCAGCGAATAGACCCCGCTGGCGCCGGTCACCCGATAGGTCAGGTGAAAAAACCCGTCGATCGGGTCGCTGAAACTGTCCAGCATCACCTCGCCCATCGGGATCATCCCGTCGGTCACCTGCCGCCCATCCGGCGTTTCCAGCGTAAAGGCGACGTCGAACAGCAGCCGGTTCGCGCCATCGGCCAAGGGCGACATCGAGAAGCCATAGACCTCGACATAGGCATAGACCGGCTCGTCGGTGCGATAGCGGTTGTCGGCGCGGCGGGCGAACATGCCGAACCCCTCGGCGGGCGCGGCGGTCAGTTGCGCATTGGTGACGCCAAAGCCGATGCTGTCGGTCACCTGACGCAAAAACCGGCGGGCGGCCAGCAACGCCTCGTCGCTCTGGCCCCGCGCCAGCAGGGCGTCGATCTGCGCCCCCACCTCGGCCATTGCGCGCGGCGGCGGGGCGACGGCAGGGGCCGGCGCGGCCTGCGGCACAGTGCGCAGGCCAAAGCTGCCGCCACTTTGCGCCAGACCCGGCACGGCCAGCGGCAGTGCCAGAACGGCGGCCAGCAGGACAGCGCGCAGCCCAAGGCCAAGGCCAAGGGCCTGCCACAGCCTGCTGTCGGTCCGGCGTTTTGGCGGCGTTGTCATGCCCGCATCCTGCCCCCCCGCCGCGTGCCGGGCAAGCCCCGCTCGCGCCGATGTGTTCGCCGTTGTGGCGCTCAATGCCCGAGGCTCTCGATATGGTGACGCAGGGCCGCAGCTTCGTGGCGGGCGTCGCGCAGCCCCTCCATCGCGGCGCGCAACTCGGCCTGCAATTGCGCGGTCTCGCGGCGCACCTCGTCGTCGCGGTGGTGGATATAGGCGATGGCCTGATCGCGGGTTTCCTCGGCCTCGTGCAGGGCCTGCGCCATGCGCTCCAACTCGCCCAGATCGGCCTGCGTGACGCGGGTAAAGCGGTGCACCAGCCAGTTGACGAACCAGCCCAGCGCAAAGGCGGCGCTGAGCACGATCATGGTCACGATGACGAATTCGCTGCGGTTCATGGCATGCTCCGTTGGGTCAGTCGCCGCTGCCGACGCTGGGTTCGACACCCTGCGGGGGCGCACTGCCGGGGCGCGGGCGCGGGCGGGTGGTGTCGTCATCCGGGGTGCGGATGTCAAAGACCAGTTGCGCCTCGAGAGCGGGGTCGAGCGGCACGGCCTCGGGTTCGGGGCGGATCAGGGTGAATTCGATGCGCCGGTTGGCCTCGCGCCCGGATTCGGTGTCATTGTCGGCAATCGGGTGTTCGGCGCCATAGCCCTGCGCCACCAGCGACGACACCAGCACCCGGCGCGCCAGCAGCGCGTTGATGACGGCCTCGGCGCGGGCCTGACTGAGGTTCAGGTTGGTTTGGGCGCGGCCCTGGCTGTCGGTATGGCCCGCCACCTCGAAGGGCAACTCGCCACACTCGCGCAGCACCGAGGCGATGGCGTCGATCACCTCGCCGCTGGCCTCGCTGAGATCGGCGGAACCGGGGGCAAAGGTGATCTTGGTCGCGGCCAGGATCTCGTGCACCCGCGTCTCGCAATTGTCCGGCGTCGGGGCATTGGCGACCGGGTCCAGCGTCTGGTCATAGGCGACCTCGACACTGATCGGCGCCGCGCGGCCCAGCCCCTGCAGCAGCACCTGCGTCACCTGCGCGCGCGCATCGGGATTGCCCGAGACCCCCTGCACCACGATGCGGTCGGCCAGCACCCGCACGCTGCCGTGGTGCAACTCGGTCAGGGCCTCGAGCGCGGTCAGCACGCGCAGCGACCAGCCGGTCGGCAGGGCGCTGTCCAGCCGGGCCGACAGCGTCACCGCCCCGGCGCCAAAGCGCGCGGCGGCAAAGCCGCGCACCGCGTTGCGGATGCGCTCGTCCGGCAGGCGGCCGTCGATGGTCAGGGCACCCACGTCGCTCAGGCTCATCACCAGTTCGGGCGGCGCGGCGGTCTGGGTGCTGGCCTGTTCAGGCGCCGCCTCGCGCCGGGCCTCCAGCCGGAACCCGGCGGGCAACCCGGTCTCCAGCCGCCCGACGGCGCGGTCGAAGCCGGCCTCGGGCACATCCGGCGCGGCGATCAGCAGCACCGCACCATCCGACATCGTCAGGCTGCCGGTGCCGATCTGCGCCAGCGCCGCGATCGAGGCCGCAGCCGCCTCGGCCCAGCGCGGCGAGGGGGCGCCCAGCGCCAGCGGGCAGGTGACCCGGCCCGAATGGCCCGCCGCGCGTAGGGCCTCGGTGATCGTGGCCTGCGCGGCTTCGGTATCGGCCCAGCAGGTGCCCGGCCTCAGCACGCCCGCCTCGGCATCGATGCGCAGCAGAAAGGGCGAGGCCACCGGCCTCGGCGCCACCAGATCCAGCGTCAGAACCTGCCCGCGCGGCGCGATGGCGCGCAGGTCGGTCTCCAGCCCGCGCTGCGCCTCGGCGCTGTCAACCAGCGCCTCGACCTCGATGCGCCCGGCGCTGACCGACACCCGGCCCACCGCGAACCGCTGCACCGCCTGCAGGGCAAAGGCCTCGGCCGCCTGCCAGCCCCCCGGCACCGCATGCGCGGCGCTTTGCAGCATGTCGACGACATGCGCCTCGGGCAGGGCCTCGGCCAGCCGGGTCGAGATCGGATCGCCGCCCTCGTCGGCAGGCACCAGCCCGATCACCGACACCTCGTTGCGCTGACGCATGATCTCGATGCGGAACACCGGCGCGACGATGGCATTGCGCTGCGGCACGCTCAGGGTCTCGACCAGCCGCGAGGCATCGACCACCCCGCCCGCCACCTGCAGCGCCCGGATGCGCGCGCTCTCGTCAGGCGCAGTGCCCGACAGGTGCACCGTCAGCCCGTCCGGCGCGATCTCGACCCAGCCGATGCCCTCGGCGGCCAGCGCATTGCGCAGCGCCTTGGCATTGCGGCGTTCGACAAGATCGGCCATCCCGACCGCCGCGCCAAAGGCCAGAATCCCGGCCAGCACAAAAGACACGGCAGAAACGAGCAGGGTCGTGCGGGACATCAGGCTTCCAGAGCGGTTGCGGTCTGGCTCTGACCTAGACCCATGCGGCGGTCGTTGCAATCACACCATCAGGGCGGCGGCGAAAATCAGCACAACGATCAACCCGGCGTCGCGGTTCGAGCGGAACAGCCGCAGGCACAGCGCCGGGTCGTTGATGTTCAGCCGCCGCAACTGCCAGTTCAGATGCCCGCCAAAGGCCCAGGCCCCGGCCAGCGTCAGGGACAGCCGCAGCGGATCGGCCAGCGGCGCCAGCGCATAAATGATCGCCAGCGACATCAGCAGCACCGAGGCCACCAGAAACCCGCGCAGCCAGTTCTCGGTGGCGTCGCCAAACAGCCGCGCGGTGGATTTGACGCCGATCAGCGCGTCATCCTCGCGGTCCTGATGCGCATAGATCGTATCGTAAAACAGCGTCCAGGCGATGCCCGCGACATACAGGATCACCGCCGGCCAGCCCAACGAGCCGGTCTGCGCCGTCCAGCCCAGCAAGGCGCCCCAGTTGAAGGCCAGCCCCAGAAACACCTGCGGCCACCAGGTGAAGCGTTTGGCAAAGGGATAGACCGCCACCGGCAACAGCGCCAGCACGCCCAGGGCAATCGCCGCGCCGTTGAAGGTCAGCAGCAGCAGAAAGGCCGCAACCATCTGGAATCCCATCCAGATCAGCGCCTCGCGCAGGCTGACCTGCCCGGCGACCAGCGGCCGGTTGCGGGTGCGCTCGACCTTGCCGTCGATGTCGCGGTCGGAAATGTCGTTCCAGGTGCAACCGGCGCCGCGCATCAAAAAGGCCCCGGCCCCGCAGGCGATCATCAGCCAGACCGTCAGCAACCCGCGCGTCTCGGGCATCGCCAGCGCGCCCAGCAACACGCCCCACCAGCAGGGCAACAGCAACAGCCAGGTGCCGATCGGCCGGTCCGCCCGGCTCAGCCGCAGATAGGGCCGCAGATCCTCGGGCGCCTTGGTATCGACCCAGGATCCCTCCACCCGGTCCGCAATGGCGCCCGCCTCGCGTCCGCCCTCTGGATTTTGCTGCGCCCCGGTCATAATGTCGCGTCCATGTCTGAAAATTCGCCCCCCGCACAGCCGCAAAGCGAACCCGCGCGCCCCAAGGTGCGCCTTTATCTAGAGCAACCCTTGGCCCAAGGGCAACAGGTTGCGGTGTCACAGGACCAGGCGCATTACCTCGCCAACGTCATGCGACTGGGCCCCGGCGATGCGGTGGCGCTGTTCAACGGCCATGCGGGCGAATGGCGGGCGCGCATCCTTCTGGCCGGCAAACGCGGCGTGACGCTGACCTGCGAGGCGCAGGTCGCGCCGCAGGTCGCGCCGCCGGACCTCTGGCTGCTGTTTGCGCCGATCAAGAAGGCGCGCACCGATTTCATCGTCGAAAAGGCGGTCGAACTGGGCGCCGCGCGCATCCTGCCAGTGCAGACCGATTTCACCAATGCCGAACGCCTGCGCCGCGACAAGCTGCAGGCGCATGCGATCGAGGCCGCCGAACAATCGGGCGGCACCTTTGTCCCCGAGGTGGCCGAGATCACGCCCCTGACCCGCCTGCTGGCCGATTGGCCGCCGGATCGGCTGCTGTGCTGGGCGGACGAGACGCTAGCAGGGGTGGCGCTGGCCGAACCCGCCCCAGCCCCCGCCGCCATCCTCATCGGCCCCGAAGGCGGCTTTTCCCCGCGTGAACGCGCCCGCCTCGCCGCGCTGCCCTTCGTCCGCCGCCTTGCCCTCGGCCCGCGCATCCTGCGCGCCGACACCGCCGCCGTCGCCGCCCTCACCCTCTGGCAATCGCGCCACGGCGACTGGCAGGGCTGACCCCGGCCCCGCCCCCCATCTTTGCTCTTCAAATATCCTCAGGGGGGTGAGGCCGTCAGGCCGAGGGGGGCGCGAGCGCCCCCCTGACCCGGCCCAGTCCGGCCCCCCCGCACCGTCACCCGCTTTACACCCCGGCCAAAACCGGCGAGGACTGGAGCCACCCCGCTCTCCCTTCTCCCGGCGACATCCCCATGCCTGACCTGATCCGCCCCGAAGCCCGCGCCACCCTTCGTCGATGGGCCGAGGTTCTGTCGGCTGTCGCGCTGGCCGCGCTTGGCCTGTCGCTGGCGCTGCGGCTGCCGGGGCTGCCCGGTTGGCTGGGCTGGGGTCTGGCCGCGCTGGGGCTGGCTCTGGCGCTGGGGGCATGGCAGCGGCTGCGGTTCACCGGGGATGAGCCGCCGACCGACCCCGGCATCGTCGAACTCGACGAGGGCGAAATCCGCTATCTCGGCCCGCGCGGCGGCGGAATCGTCGCGCTCGACGCCATCATGGTGCTGTCGCTCAGCGCCGACACCCGCTTTTGGCTGATCGAATCGCTTGACGGCACCGTGCTCGCCGTGCCCCGCGCGGCGCCGGGGGCGCAGGCGCTGTTCGATGGCTTTGCCACGCTGCCCGGCCTCGACATGCCGCAGCTTCTGCGCATCGCTGCACAGCCGCCCGCGTTGCGTGTGCGCCCGATCTGGCGGCGGATGCTGCGGGCCCCCTTGACTTGAGCGCACCTGCGCGACAGGTCTGGGTCGTGATCCCGCCCGGCCCTTGATCCGGCCTGCCCCTGTCCAACCCAAGCCGGAGTGCCCCCCATGTCCATCCCCCAGTCCGGCGGCGGTCCGATCGAACATCGTGACCAGTTGGCCGCCTATCTGGCCTCGGGCTGCAAGCCTGCCGCCGATTGGCGCATCGGTACCGAACACGAGAAGTTCGGCTATCTGACCGGCACGCTGACGCCCCTTCCTTACGAGGGGGCGGCCTCGGTGCGCGCGGTGCTCGAAGGGCTGCGCGACCGCTTTGGCTGGACCCCGGTGCTGGAAGGTGCCGCGATCATCGGCCTGACGCGCAACGGCGCCAATGTCAGCCTCGAACCCGGCGGGCAGCTGGAGCTGTCGGGCGCGCCCCTGGTCGATCTGCACGACTGCGCCGCCGAAGTGGCGCAGCATCTGGCCGAGGTGCATGCCGTGGCCGATCCGCTGGGCGTGGGCTTTGCCGGTCTGGGCGCCGCGCCGATCTGGACGCACGAGCAGATGCCGATGATGCCCAAGGGGCGCTATCGGTTGATGACCCCCTACATGCAGTCGGTCGGCACGCATGGCACCCAGATGATGTATCGCACCTGCACGGTGCAGGTGAATCTGGACTTTGCCTCGGAACCCGACATGGTGCGCAAACTGCGGGTTTCGCTGGCGCTGCAATCGGTGGCGACGGCGCTGTTTGCCTCGTCACCCTTTCTGGAAGGCCAGCCCAACGGCCACAAATCCTGGCGCTCGCGCATCTGGCGCGGCCTCGATGCGGCGCGCACCGGCACCCTGCCCTTTGTTTTCGAGCAGGGTTTCGGCTTTGAGCGCTATGTCGATTACGCGCTCGATGTGCCGATGTATTTTGTCTATCGCGACGGCCATTACATCAACGCGCTGGGCCAGTCGTTCCGCGATTTCCTGAACGGTCGCCTGCCCGCCCTGCCCGGCGAGGTGCCGACGCTCAGCGACTGGGCCGACCATCTGACGACGATCTTTCCCGAGGCCCGGCTGAAGAAATATCTGGAAATGCGCGGCGCCGATGCCGGTTCGCAGGCGCATCTGAACGCGCTGCCGGCGCTGTGGACCGGGCTGCTCTATGACCAAACCGCGCTGGATGCCGCCTGGGATCTGGTCAAGCACTGGGACACCGAAACCCGCGAGGGGCTGCGCGCCGCCGCCAGCATCGACGGCTTGCAGGCCGAGGTGCCGGGCGTGCGCATGGCCGATCTGGCGCGGCAGGTTGTCGCCATCGCGCGCAGCGGTCTGGCGGCGCGCGGGCGCGATGAGGGCGGGTTCCTCGACGTGCTCGACGACAGTATCGCGCGTGGGCGCACACAGGCTGACGACCTGTTGGCGCAGTATCACGGCGACTGGGGCGGCGACCTCAGCCGGATCTACGCTGCCACCGCGCTCTGAGCCGGGCAAAAGTTTTCCTTGAGGGAATCGGCGGAACGAGGCCTACTGAGGGCCTTGTTTCCCCAGCCATTCCTTTAAGGTGACCCAAATGCGCGACCTCTTTATCAATCTGATGGAAAAATTGATCCATGTGATCGTGGTGATCGCCGGGATCGGCATCGTCATCGGCGCTGTCGTGGCGGCGATGAATCCGCCGCCCGGCGTGCCGGGCATCGCCATGGCGCTGGGCATTCTGATCGGCGGGGCGCTGTATCTGATCATCTTCGCCGGCTTCGTCTATCTCGGCCTCGGCATCTATCAAAACACCCGCCGCACCGCCGAAGCGGTCGAGCGCATGGGCGGCCGCTGATCGCAGCAGGGCGCGGCCAGACAGAACAACGCGCCGGGGTTCACCCGGCGCGTTTTTGTCATGTCAAAGGGGTATGACGCTCAGCCAGCCTTGGCGCGGAAGGTGCGCATCAGGAAATCGGGCACATGATCGCCCATGCCGACCACTGGCGCATCCTCGCGGTTGCGCCCGCGCGGGCGGCGATCCTCACGGCGGTCGTCACGCCGATCCTCACGGCGGTCGTCGCGCCACTCGTCGCGCTTGACCGGCGCTGCGGCGACGGGTTCGGTCTGGGCGACAGGCACGGCCACCGGGGCGGTGACCTCAGGCGTCACGGCCTCGACCACAGCGGCCTCAAAGGGCTTGGTGTCGGCTTGCGCGTCATGCCGGTGATCGCGCGGCGCGCGGGTGCGGCTGCGCTCGGGGCGCTTGCGGTCGCCGCGCTCTGGGCGGTCGGTGCGCTCGGGACGGGCGGCGATTTCGGCGACGGCGCTGTCAAAGCCTTCCGGCGCCACACCGCGCGGCAGCGGTTTTTGCAGCAATTGCTCGATCGCGGCGAGGTATTTTTCATCCGACGGCGTCGCGATGGTAAAGGCCTTGCCCTTGCGACCGGCCCGGCCGGTGCGGCCGATGCGGTGGACGTAATCCTCGGAATGCGAGGGGACGTCAAAGTTGAACACATGGCTGACGGCCGGAATATCCAGCCCCCGCGCCGCAACGTCCGAGGCGATCAACAGCCGCAGGCTGCCATCGCGGAACCCGTCCAGCGTGCGGGTGCGCACCGACTGGTCAAGGTCGCCATGGATCGGCGCTGCGTCAAACCCATGTTTTTGCAGCGATTTCGCCACCACATCCACATCCACCTTGCGGTTGCAGAAGATGATCGCGTTGGTGCAGGCCTCGCCCTCGGCGCGGATCAGCGCGCGCAGCAAGGCGCGCTTTTCCTCGCCCGTGCGGTCACGCCGCGCCGGTTTCACCTCGATCAGCGCCTGTTCGATGGTCTCGGCGGTGGTCGCCTGACGGGCCACCTCGATCCGCACCGGGTTCGACAGGAACATGTTGGTGATGCGCTCGATCTCGGGCGCCATCGTGGCCGAGAAGAACAGCGTCTGCCGGGTAAAGGGCGTCATCTGGAAGATGCGCTCGATATCGGGGATGAAGCCCATGTCGAGCATGCGGTCGGCCTCGTCCACCACCATCACCTCGACGCCGGTCAGCAGCAGCTTGCCGCGTTCGAAATGGTCCAGCAGACGGCCCGGCGTGGCGATCAGCACGTCGACGCCGCGGTCGATCAGCTTGTCCTGCTCGCTGAACGACACGCCGCCGATCAGCAACGCCTTGGTCAGCTTGGTGTTCTTGGCATAGGTGTCGAAATTCTCGGCCACCTGCGCCGCCAGTTCGCGCGTCGGCGCCAGAACGAGGCTGCGCGGCATCCGCGCCCGCGCCCGACCCCGCATCAGGCGGGTGATCAGTGGCAGCACGAACGAGGCGGTCTTGCCGGTGCCCGTCTGGGCGATGCCCAGCACGTCACGGCCTTCCAGCGCCTCGGGGATCGCCTGCGCCTGGATCGGCGTGGGGGTTTCATAGCCGGCTTCGATAACAGCCTGAAGGACCTTCGGGTCCAGTTTGAGGTCGGAAAACTTGGTCATTTGCGTCCGTTGTTTGCGGCATCGGGCCGCAAGGGAAAAATGGGACGCCAGCCATTGCGCCCCGGCACGTTTCGGTCCGGCCCGGCGAATCCGCGGAGCCTGAGGCGCGCCTAGCGCAAAAGCACCCTGCGGTCAATCACGCTGTGGCCAAAGCCCCCGCAATGACGGGTTTGCCTGCCCGGAACGGGCCAAATATGGCCGAAATCTGGCGCATTAACCGAATTTGCCGTGGTTAATCCGCAATTAACCTTGGTTTCGCCGCGATGCGATCCAACCCCGGCCCCATTCGCCCCGCAGAACGGATCCAACGCGAAATCCGCGAAGGACCACCCTGATGAATGCCCGCGTTTCGATTGACACCAGCACACACGCTGCCATCGCCGCGGCCGAGGCCCTTGCCATGTTCCATACGCCCGTCCAAGTTGCCCTGCCCGCCCCGGCCCAGTTCGCCGCGGTGACCGACCTCATCAAGACCGTGTTTCATGTGCCCGCCGTTTCGGTGGCGCTGCATGGTCAACCGGCGAATTCCGATCCGGGGGTGTACCGCTCGTTTCTGGAAATCCCGCTGGTCGAGGACGAGGCCGTGATCGGCAGCCTGCGCATCCTCGACACCGCCGAGCGAGCGTTTTCCGACCGCGATTGCCTGTTGCTGGAAGGGTTTGCCAAACTGGTCGTCGATCAGGTCGGCCTGTGGAGCGAGGCCAGCCGCGACGTGCTGACCGGCGCCATGACCCGCCGGGCGTTCTCGGATGCGCTGCGCAAGACCTTTGCCGCCCGCGCGCGGGCCCGGGGCAAGGCCTCGCTGGTGCTGTTCGATCTGGACCATTTCAAGCGCATCAACGACACCTATGGCCATGCCGCCGGGGATGCCGTGCTGAAAACCGTCGCCCGCACCGTGCTGCGCGAACTGCGGGTCGAGGACAGTTTCGGTCGGGTCGGCGGCGAGGAATTCGCCATCCTGCTGGCCAATGCCGATGCCGACACCGCCGTCGAGATCGCCGAACGTGTGCGCCGCGCCATCGAGCGTGCGCCGATCCCCGGCCACGACGCGATCAAGGTCACCGCCAGTTTCGGCGTGGCGGAAATGACGGATTCGATCCTCGATGTCGAAGACCTCAGCGATCGCGCCGATGCCCAGCTTTACGAGGCCAAGGGCTCGGGCCGCAACCGCGTCTGCGTCGCGCTGGAAGCGCTGCCGCTGGCCGCGGCGGTCAACTGACCGGCCAAGGATTTTCTTTGAACCCGGTGCGGGGCTCGCACGACCCATGACCATGCAGTGACGGGATCGGTGATCCCTCCCGCCCCCGGCACTGATGGATTGCGTTTCCCTCCCTGACTGCCGCGCCCCTTCAACCGGGCGCGGCTTTTTCTTTGAACCGGGCGGCGGTGTGGCGCGACCCACGGGCAAGACAGTCACAGGAGCCCGCCATGACCCGCCTTGCCCTCGCCCTCGCCACGCTGCTGACCCTGACGCTGAACGGCTCGCTGGCCGCCGCCTCGATGCCCGGCTGCGACGCGGCCTCGGTCTGCACCGTCTCGCTGCGCATGATGACCCCGCCGCCCGCGCGCCCGGCCGACCTGCTGGCGGTCTGGGCGATGGCGCGGGTGATCCCGGTCGCCGGTCACCGCTGACCCCCGCGCCCGGCAAGAGGCCGCTGGCCGCCAGCGCCTGGCCGACCCGGCGCGCTGGGGTCCGCGCGCGCACGCCTCGGACATCCCCAAGGATCAGCGCCGCGCAGCTTGACCTGCGCGGCGCGTTGGCCTTTCCCGCCAGACCCTGTCCTCAGCAGCCGATCCGGCCCGACACGATGGGCTCTTGATACTCAGCCGCCCCCAAGTCGCCCGTCTCGGACGCGGTCTCGCCCAAGTCGCGCCTGTCGCAACCCTCTTGCCCGGGCGGGCCAAAGTCCCAATTGGGCATCCGGCCGGCCATCCAGGGCCAGTTGACATAGGCCTCGTCCTCGGCGGCCAGGGCCCTTGAGGCGGGGACGATGGCAAAACCCGCAGCGACCACAGCCGCCGCACAGATCAGTGTCAAAACCCGTTTCATGGTCTGCTCCTGCTAACCCGGACCATCCTTTTGCCCGGGTCCGCAGTCTTGCATGGCAGGCCATGGCGCGCCGTGACCCAGCGCAATACCGCATGCCTCAACACCTTGTATACTATAAGGTTTTCAAAATCTCGCCAGCGCCGCGCGGGTTTCGTGTACTGCGCCCAGCGGGGTCCGCGCCCGCAGGTCCAGCGCCAGGGCCTGCGCGCGGCCCTGCAGGGCGCTGTCCTCCCACATCGCGGTCAGGGTGCCCAGCACCGCCTCGGCACTGCGCTGCTGGCGAGTGAGCACCCGGTGCGCCCCGGTCCGCGCCGCGCCGCGGGCGTTGGCGGCCTGTTCGTTGTGCTGCGGCAGCGCCAGCATCGGGATCCCGGCCAGCATCGCCACCGCCGCCGTCCCCGCCTGCCCCGCGTTCAGCATCACCCGCGCCCGGCGCACGATCTCGGGGATGGCCAGCGGCACCGGCGAGATCGTCAGGTTCGGATTGGCCGCCCGCAACGCCGCCGCCTGATCGGCCGGCAGACCGGGCGCAACCAGCACCATCGGCAACGGCAGCCTGCGCAGCGCCTCGACAATGCCGGGCTCGGCGAATTCGGTCGAGGACAGATAGGCAAAGACCACATCGCCCCGCCCCTCGGCCAGGGGTGGCGCGGATTCCAGCGGCAGCAGCAGGCGCTGCTCGCGCCAGTCCTCATAAGGGTCCCACAGGGCAAAGCCGCGCGCCAGTGGCAGGGTCGCGGTGTAAAGCTGGGCCAGCCGCTCCAGCGGCGGCCCGCCCAAGGGCGCGACCGCCTCGGAAATCAGCGCGGCGGTCTGGTCCTCGTCCAGCACCAGCCCGCCCGCCAGCGGTGCCATCAGCGGAAAGCGCGGCATGCCCGGCGGCGCGATGCCGATCGCCGTGCCGGTCACCACCGAGGCCACCCCCAGCGCCCGCGCCGCCAGCAGGGCCGAGGGCGCATAATCGGTCACCACCAGCGAGGCGCCGGTTTTCCAGATCAGGTCCTGCCAAAAGCGCACCTGCGCGCGCAGCCTCTCGACATTGCGAAAGCCGCGCCGCCCGATCCAGTTGGCCCAGCTATCGGCCCAAGGAACCGACCGCCCGCCCAGATCGGGCAAGACGCCCAAGGGCTGCCCCGGCCGCGCCGCCAGAACCTCGGCGTCCGGGCGGCGCGCCATCACCGGCGCCTGGCGCACCGAGGCGCAATGCAGGGACAGCGTCGCGGCATGGTCCATTCGCGACAGCGCGGCGTGGCACTGGAACCGCCCGGCCAGCGCCTGCGCGACGCCGCTCAGGGTGACGACATGACCGCGCCCGCTGCCGGTCTCGCAGGCCAGCAACGCGGTCGGCAAACGGGGCCTTGTCATGCGTGCGGCTCAGGCCAGACCGAGGTCGCGCAGCTCCGCCAGCGCCAGATAGATCTCGAGGTCGAACGACCCGGCGGTCGAATCGCCGCAGTTGTCGCCGCAAGTGTCACCGCAGCTATCGCCGCAGTCATCGTTGTCAGGCGCGGCGTCCCAGCCCAGACCCGGGGTGCTGGGGATGCTGGTGCCACGGTCGCCCAACTCGCAACCGGGCGTCGAGGCCCATTGAGCGGCCCAGCTGCAGTCACCACCCTGCGCGAGGGCAGGGCCGCCAATCGCGATGGACAGCGCAAGGGTCGAAGCGGAAAGCAGGATCGGTTTCATGTCAAATTCCTCAAACTTGGGGGGACGTGAGGCATTGATACGGTCAAACACGATACGCGACTGTTCCCCACGATACAGGCGAACGGGACAATCACCTAACGCGGACTGCAAATGCCCTGCAAAACCGGCGCGATGTGGACTTGGCAGGCGCCATGCGCTAAGGCCGCGCGCATGCTGGACACACACGCCCCCCTGCCGCCCCAAACCACCCCCGCCGAGATCCTCCGGCGCCGGACCTTCGCGATCATCTCGCACCCCGACGCGGGCAAGACCACGCTGACGGAAAAGTTCCTGCTGTTCGGCGGCGCGATCCAGATGGCCGGTCAGGTGCGCGCCAAGGGCGAGGCCCGCCGCACGCGCTCGGACTTCATGCAGATGGAAAAGGACCGGGGCATCTCGGTCTCGGCCTCGGCGATGTCCTTCGATTTCGAAAGCTGGCGCTTCAATCTGGTGGACACGCCCGGCCACTCGGATTTCTCCGAGGACACCTATCGCACGCTGACAGCGGTCGATGCGGCGATCATGGTGATCGACGGGGCAAAAGGCGTGGAAAGCCAGACGCAGAAACTCTTCGAGGTCTGCCGCCTGCGTGACCTGCCGATCCTGACCTTCTGCAACAAGATGGACCGCGAGAGCCGCGACACCTTCGAGATCATCGACGAAATTCAAGAGGCGCTGGCCATCGACGTCACCCCCGCCTCATGGCCGATCGGCATGGGGCGCGAGTTCATCGGCTGCTATGACATCCTGCACGACCGGCTGGAACTGATGGACCGCGCCGACCGCAACCGGGTGGCGGAAACCGTGGTCATCGACGGGCTCGATGACCCGAAACTGGCCCAGCACATCCCCGCCGACCTGCTGACAAAACTGCGCGACGAGGTCGAAATGGCGCGCGAACTGCTGCCCGCCTTTGACCGCGCCTCGGTGCTCAACGGCTCGATGACACCGATCTGGTTCGGCTCGGCGATCAACTCGTTCGGCGTGCGCGAACTGATGCGCGGCATGGCGGAATACGGCCCCGCGCCGCAACCGCTGCCCACCGACAAACGCGACGTCTCGCCCGAGGAAACGGCGGTCACCGGCTTTGTCTTCAAGGTGCAGGCCAACATGGACCCAAAGCACCGCGACCGCGTGGCCTTCGTGCGCCTCGCCTCCGGGCATTTCTTCCGCGGCATGAAACTGACGCATGTGCGGGCGGGCAAGCCGATGGCGGTGAGCAACCCGGTGCTGTTCCTCGCCGCCGACCGCGAATTGACCGAAGAGGCCTGGGCCGGCGACATCATCGGCATCCCCAACCACGGACAGCTGCGCATCGGCGATACGCTGACCGAGGGCGAAATGATGAAATTCACCGGGATCCCCAGCTTTGCGCCGGAACTGCTGCAAACCGTGCGGCCAGGCGACCCGATGAAGGCCAAACACCTCGAAAAGGCCCTGATGCAATTCGCCGAGGAAGGCGCGGCACGGGTGTTCAAGCCGATGATCGGCTCGGGCTTCATCGTCGGGGTGGTCGGCGCGCTGCAATTCGAGGTGCTGGCCTCGCGCATCGAGCTGGAATACGGCCTGCCGGTGCGCTTTGAAGGCACACAATTCACCTCGGCACGCTGGCTCAAGGGCGACAAACCGGCGGTCGAGGCCGTGGTCAATGCCAACAAAGGCCATATCGCCACCGACCACGACGGCGATCTGGTCTATCTGACCCGCCTGAAATGGGACATCGACCGCATCGAACGCGACCATCCGCAGGTAAGGCTGATGGCGACCAAGGACATGCTGGTCTGAGGGGTTTCGCCCTCGTTGCCCGCTACCGCAGGCGCCTCGGGCGACCCGCAAGGGGGGCATTCTGCCCCCCTCGGCCTGCGGCCTCACCCCCCTGAGGATAGTTGAAGCACAAAGATGGGGGGCGGGTTTTCATCTTTGTGCCCAAACTATCCACGGGGTTTCCAAAGGGGGGCGTGCCCCCCTTTGGGCGGGCGTGGGCGGCAGCCCACCGGCGCGGGTGAGTGGCCCCCTCGGGGGCCCGAACCCGCGCCGCCCTGCCTTTACGGCCCGACGCGGGTGATGCGCATGTTGCCCGCGCCATCGTTGTAGACATGGGCATAGAAGGTCTCGCCGCGCAGCATCGCGTCGATCAGGTATTGCGCGTTGCCAGGGTTGCCCGAGGGCAGCGCCAGTCGGGTCGGCTCGCCGGCGCGAAAGGCGCGGTCCAGCCAGCGGCATTCGCCCGGCGTGGGCGTGCTGGTGCCGAGGCCGATGCCCATGGTTCCGGCGGCGAATTGCAGCGACAGGCCACCATTGGCCGCCACCGAGGCCAGCATCGCGCCGCCGCCGCGGCAGACGAGGGGATAGGAGACCTGCGCCGCAGCAGGCAGGGTCGTCAGGGTCAGAAGGGCGGCAAGGGCAAGCGATTTCATCGGGGGCACTCCATGGCCGGGTTCATGCCCTTGTGTCGTTTCACCGCACCAAAGCGTTCAAACGGGGCGGGCCTTGATGCCGCGGTCGGGTTGACACGCCTGGGTTGCGCCCGCAAGCTGTGCAGACTGCTGGCCTGTCATGGTATTCCACCCGAGGTTGCGATGCGTTTTTCCCTGCCCCTGACCGCCTGTCTGCTGGCCGCGCTGGCCCTGCCCGCCGCCGCGCAGACGCGCTTTCCCGCCATTCCCGAGGCCCAGATCGAAGAGCGGTTGCGCAATGCCTATTGCGGTCGCAACCTGTCCACCATTGCCTTGACTGTACAGCGGACGGAAAACTGGCGCGGCTTTGCCATGCGGCTGTGCGGCCCGGATTATCAGCCCGCTGGGGCGTTTGTCGCCTGGTTCGAGCAGAGCGGCGAGCGCCGTGTTGTCGTCACCGATGCGGCGGGCCGGGTCCTGCCGTCGCATCCCGACCAGATGAACGATGCCAACCAGCAGGCGCAGTTCACGTTTTTCGCCACGCGGATCGGCAACCAGCGCGTCGGCTGCAGCTTTGCCCGCTCGCATATCATGGCCGAGCCGTGGTCGGGCACCTTTTGTGTGCCCATCGACGCACAGGGCAATGTGCTGAACCGCAACTGAGGCGCTATTCGGCGGCCTTCAACTCGAACCCGCGTTCGATCATGTCGGACGGCGCCACCGGGTAATCGCCCGAAAAACAGGCGTCGCAGAACTGCGGGCACGCGGCCTTGCGGCCTGCCGCCTCGCCTGCCGCGCGGTACAGCCCGTCGAGCGAGACGAATTTCAGGCTCTGCACGCCGATGAAGTCGCGCATCTCGTCCTCGGACATGCGCGCGGCCAGCAGTTTCGAGCGTTCGGGCGTATCGACGCCGTAAAAACACGGCCACATCGTCGGCGGCGAGGCGATGCGGAAATGCACCTCGCTGGCCCCGGCCTCGAGGATCATCTGCTTGATCTTTTGCGAGGTGGTGCCGCGCACGACCGAGTCATCGACCAGCACCACCCGCTTGCCCGCGATCAGCGCGCGGTTGACGTTCAGCTTCAGCCGGACGCCCATGTTGCGGATCTGCTCGCTGGGTTCGATGAAGGTGCGGCCCATGTACTGGTTGCGCACGATGCCCATGGCAAAGGGGATGCCGCTTTCCTGGGAATAGCCGATCGCCGCCGGGGTGCCGCTGTCGGGCACCGGGCAGACCAGATCGGCCTCGACCGGGGCTTCGCGGGCCAGTTCCACGCCGATCTGGTGGCGGGTTTCATAGACCGAGCGCCCGCCAAGAATGCTGTCCGGGCGCGAAAAGTAGACCTGCTCGAAGATGCACGAGCGCGGCGGCGTGCGCTCGAACGGGCGCGACGAGACCACGCCCTTGGCGTCGATCACCACCATTTCGCCGGGCTCGATCTCGCGTTCAAAGGTGGCGCCGATGATGTCGAGCGCGCAGGTTTCCGAGGCCAGCACCCAGCCCTCGCCCACCCGGCCCAGCACCAGCGGCCGCACGCCCAACTTGTCGCGCACGCCGATCAGCTTGGTGCGGGTCATGGCGACGATGGAAAACGCCCCCTCGACCCGGCGCAGCGCATCCTTCAGCCGCTCGGCATGGGTGCGCTGGATCGAACGCGCCATCAGGTGGATGATGCACTCGGAATCGCTGGAGGATTGAAAGATCGACCCGCGTTCGATCAACTCGCGGCGGATCGCCTCGGCGTTGGTGATGTTGCCGTTGTGGGCAATCGCCGCGCCGCCCAGCGAGAATTCGCCAAAGAACGGCTGCACGTCGCGGATCGCGGTGGCGCCCTTTGACCCGGCGGTGGAATAGCGCACATGGCCGATGCCCAGCGAACCGGGCAGCGTTTCCATCAGCTTGGCCGAGGTGAAGTTGTCGCGCACCAGACCAAAGCGATGCGCCGACTGAAAGCCGCGCGTCGCGTCATAGGTGATGATGCCGCCCGCTTCCTGCCCGCGGTGCTGCAAGGCATGCAAGCCCAGCGCGACAAAGTTCGCAGCGTCCTGCACGCCGACCGCACCAAAAATGCCGCACTCTTCCCTGAGCTTGTCATCGTCGAACGGATGGCTGCGCCATGGCTGCATCGTCGGACCCCCTGGGATTTGGGTGGACTGGGCTGGATTGCGCCTCGTTTAGGCGCTCGCCGGACCGGGGGCAAGGGTCAAGCGCAGCGCATCCGATGATTCGCACGACCGGGCCGCCGTTTCGCGCTGTGGCAGGCCATCCCACAGGCAATACAACCTGTGCGATCAAGGGCTTGCGGCGCCGTGCCCAGAGAATGGGCAGCTGCGCCACCCGAACCGGGCCTCGCGCAAACGTGAGCGCGTCAGGCGGCCCCCAAGGGCGTTTTGCCAAGGCGGTGTCGTCAAGCCGCGTCTAGGTTGCGCGCACTCGAGAGAGGACATTGCCATGAAACCGATTCGACTCTTCGGTTGTGAGATGTGCCGACATCGTTTGCGTTTCGGAGCCACACGTTGTGGCAGTTGTGGTCACGTGACGCCGTTTTACAACCGGCCCGCGATCTGGGTTTCGACGGCGATGTTGGTGATCGCCGTCATAGTTGCGTTGAACCTGGGATGACCTGATCGTCGCCGCCGCCCATAGCGGCGGCGATGGCCCCCTGCCCTCGCGCCTGCAAGGCCGCCGCAACCGAGGCCACATCGGACGCGCTGCGGTTTTGCGACAGCTTGTCCTTGGCCTCGATCCGGGTGATCGACAGGCGAAAGGCGACGATCTTGTCCAGCATCCCGGCAAGGTAATCGGCCGGGGCATCGCCCATGCGCCAGCCCTCGGCGCCATGCACCGCGCGCTCATGCTGCGTGGTCAGCAGGTTGACGATGCGGCGCTTGTCCCGCGCCTCATGCGACCAGTGCAGCGTGGCGTGGACATGCACCACGCGGTAATTCCACGTCGGCACCGCCTGATGCGTCTGGGCCTTGGACGGATACCAGTTCGGGCTGACATAGGCATCGCCCGCGCGAAAGATCGCCAGCACCGGCGCGCCGTCCGGCAGATCGCGGTGCAGGTCATTGGCCAACGCGACATGGCCGATCAGCCCCTCGCCGTCGCGCAACAGGGGCAGATGGTTCGCCACCAGCCCCGCGGGCCCCATCGCCACCAGCGCCGCCAAGGGGTTGGCGTCGATCAGCTGCCGGATGACCCCGGCGTCGGTCTGCGAGAAATGGGCGGGGATATACATGCGGGGTCTCCTGCGGGATGCGCCTTGGTAACGCCTTGACGGACAAAAACCCATCCCCTGCGTTTACAGGGCAGCGGGCGCCGCCTATCGTGGCGGCGGTTCAGTGTTCGAGGCCCCGATGTCGTCCCTTTCCCTCCGCCGGGCGCTGAGCGCGCTGCTTGCGCTGCTGGCGCTGGTCAACCTGTGGGTCTTTGCCCGGTTTACCGTCGATGATGCCTTCATCACCTGGCGCTATGGGCTCAATCTGGTGCAGCACGGGGTCTGGGCCTATAACCCCGATGGGTTCGACCTGACGCAGGCCTATACCAACCCGGTCTTTGCCGCGCTGTCCGTGCTGCCCGCCGCGCTGGGGCTGGACATGGTGCTGGCGTTCAAGCTGCTGTCGCTGATGGTGCTGGCCGGGCTGGGGGCGCGGATGCTGCATCTGGCGCAGGACCGCGGCGGCATGGCGCTGATCCTGCTGGCGCTGCTGGCGATCCCGGCGACGCTGGTGCATGGGTTTTCCGGGCTGGAAACCGTGCTCTATGGCGGCGCGCTGGGCCTGTGGTTCATCGCGACCGAGCGCGGCAAGTGGCAATCGGCGCTGGCGCTGGCCTCGCTGCTTGTGCTGACCCGGCCCGAGGCCTGGCTGCTGTTCGGCCTGCATCCGCTGGCGTTGGGGCTGGCGCGGCAGGGCTGGCGGCGGGTGATCCGGCAGACGGCGATCCTCTGGGCGCAGGGGGCGGCGCTGGCGGGGTTTCACCTGTGGCACTTTGGCCATGTGCTGCCCAACACCTATTTCATCAAGTCCGGCGACGGCATTTCACTGGCGCAGGCGCTGGAATTCCTGCCCTGGCTCTTGCCCGCGCTGGCGGTGCTGGCGCTGGGCAACCGGCGGACCGGGCTGTTGCTGACGCTCTATTTCGGCGCGGTCTGGCTGAATTACTCCGGCTCGGACCTGCTGATGAACTATCTGCAGCGCTTTGCCTTTCAGATGGTGCTGCCGATGGCGCTGTATCTGGGTTGGGCACTGTCGCGGCAGGGGGCGCCAAAGGTGGCGGTGCTGGCGCTGCTGGGCTGGCTGGCGGCCTTTGGCTGGCACACGCGCAGCTTGGGCGACCATCTCGGCATCGCCAATTATTACCCCCGCCTGCTGGACAGCCACGTCCTGCTGGGCCAGACGCTGCACCGGCTGGCGGCCGAGGGGCGGCTCAGCGGCTTTGCCTTGGCCGATGCCGGGGCGGCGGCCTATCACGCCGACATTCTGGCGCTGGACCCGATCGGGCTGGCCTCGGCCCTGCGGGCGCAGGCCGGGCGGCTGACGCCCGACATCGTGCGCGCCTATGCGCCCGATGTCGTGGGGTTCCATTCCACCACCGACGGCATCCGTGACCTGCCCGACCGGCATGACGCGCTCTGGACCTATGTTGCCGAGACCGGGATGGTCGAGCGCTGCGAACTGGTCTGGGCCCGCCACTATACCATGCGGCTGTTCACCCGCGAGGCGATGCCCGCA
>Ga0209573_1002720_pt1 | contig 21468 bp, 16 predicted proteins | sample TNRBio252014_DNA_FD_185870 | JGI IMG/M metagenome (GOLD analysis project Ga0209573, IMG submission 185870) | Wastewater treatment Type I Accumulibacter community from EBPR Bioreactor in Madison, WI, USA - TNR Reactor_6/25/2014_ DNA (SPAdes)... | ecosystem: Engineered > Bioreactor > EBPR >...
TTTGGCAAGATCTCGATCGGATCCGGTGAGGCGAAAGGGGAGAATCTCTACGACGGCGACGGATCGACCGGCTGGTCCACCGCGACCCGCGAGGGTGAGGCTCATGCCCTGGTGTTGAATCTCGCGAAGCCCCTCGCGGGGGCCAAGGCCCTTGATCTGAATCTGCTCTTCGAACGCCACTTTGTCGCCGGGCTCGGGAAGTTCCGGCTCTCCGCGACGACGGCGGAGGGTGCGGTCGTCGCCCAGCCTTCGGGCACTCCCGATGTCCATGCGGGCGACGAGGCCGCGTTGCGTTCTGCCTTTGTCAGGATCGATCCGGCACACAAGGCCCATCAGGAGGAAATCGCGAAGCTGCACAAGCGCCTCCCCGATCCGCCGACTACCCTCGTGATGAAGGAGCGGCCTCCCCAGAATCCGCGCCCGACCCATCGTCATCACCGCGGCGAGTATCTCTCGCCGAAGGAGGCGGTCTCGCCCGCCGTGCCCGCGTACTTCGAACCCATCCCCGAGGGCACACCCGCGAATCGGCTCGGACTCGCGAAGTGGCTTGTCAGCGACCGCAATCCGCTCGGAGCGCGGGTCATGGCGAACCGCACCTGGCAGGCCTTCTTTGGTCGCGGCATCGTCCACACCGCCGGCGATTACGGCTATCAATCCGAGTTGCCCTCGCATCCCGAACTGCTCGACTGGCTCGCGGTGGAGTTCGTTGACCAGGGCTGGTCGGTGAAGAAGCTGCACCGGCTCCTCGTCACCAGTGCCGCCTACAGGCGCGACAGCCGCATCGACTCGATCCAGCTCGAGAAGGATCCTGACAATATCCTCCTCGCGCGGGGTCCGCGCTTCCGTCTCACCGGCGAGATGCTGCGCGACGGCGCCCTCGCCTCGGCCGGATTGCTCTCGCCGAAAATGGGTGGTCCCAGCGTTTATCCGCCCCAGCCCGGCAGTGTCGTCGAACTCGCCTACGGCAACGATGGGTGGAAAACCTCGGGAGGGGAGGATCGCTACCGCCGCAGTCTCTACACCTTCTCGAAACGCACCGCTCCCTTCGCCGCCTACCTCACCTTCGATGGGCCCACCGGGGAAAATTGCCTGCCGCGCCGCGACCGCACGAACACGCCGCTCCAGGCGCTGACGCTGATGAATGATCCCATGTTCCACGAAGCCGCCGAGGGATTGGCCCGGTTGACAGGGGCGAGTGGGGAACAAGACCCTCTTGGGTCGATCTTCCGCAGGGTCCTTTCCCGTCCCCCCGGCGAGGCGGAGGCGAAGGAATACCTCGCCTTTTACGAAACGCAGCGGGCCCGTCTCGCCTCGGGCGAGTTGAAGGCCGATGCCATCATTTCCGCCGACAAGGGCCCTGTCACTCCCGAGCTCGCCGCTTGGGCGATGGTGGCGCGCGTCCTTCTGAACTTGAACGAGAACATCACCCGAGGCTGATCATGAACGAATCGCTCCGCTCCCTGACAAGACGACATTTCTTCCACGACTGCGGTCTTGGACTCGGTCGCATTGGTCTCGCCTCGGCCTTCGCGGGCGGTTTCGCGAATCTCGCCCGCGAGGCGAACGCGGCCCTCGCCAATCCGCTCGCGCCGCGCGACACGCACCACCACGCAAAGGCGAAACGCGTCATCTTCCTGTTCATGGCGGGCGCCCCCAGCCAGCTTGAACTCTTCGACGACAAACCGAAGCTGCGCGAGCTCGACGGCAAGCCGATCCCGCCCTCGGTCATCGCGGGACAACGCTATGCCTTCATCCAGCCCGACGCCGCCGTCCTCGCTCCGCGCTTTCCCTTCGCCAAACACGGGCAATGCGGTGCCGAACTCTCCGACCGTCTCCCGCATCTCGCCAAGATCGTCGACGACATCGCCATCGTGAAGTCGCTCAAGACCGACCAGTTCAACCACGCCCCAGCCCAGCTTTTCCTCAATACCGGGCACGGCCTGCCGGGGCGTCCCGCGATGGGCTCGTGGCTCAGCTACGGAATCGGGAGCGAGGCGGATGATTTGCCTTCCTTCGTCGTGCTGAAAAGTGGTGGCAGCCTCAGCGGCGGTGCGGCGATGTGGAGCGCCGGCTTCCTGCCTGGCAGCCATGCGGGGGTGCCTTTCCGCGATGCGGGCGATCCGATCCTGCACGTTTCGAATCCCAAAGGCTATGACGGGAAGGCCCAGCGCGATTCCCTCGATCTGATTCGCAAGATGAACGAGCGCGAACTCGGCGTGATTGGCGATCCCGAGATCCAGACGCGCATCGACGCCTACGAGATGGCCTGGCGGATGCAGTCGGCCGCGCCCGAGCTGATGGATTTTTCCGACGAATCGCCCGCGACGATCGCACTCTACGGTGCGAAACCTGGCGACCCGAAAGCCGCCTTCGCGAACCAGTGTCTCCTCGCTCGCCGTCTCGTCGAGCGCGGGACGCGCTTTGTGCAGGTCTACCATTCGGGCTGGGACCATCACTCGCAGGTCGAGAATGGCGTGAAGGCCCAGGCGCTCCAGGTCGACCAGGCTTCGGCCGCGCTGGTGATGGATTTGAAACAGCGCGGGCTTCTCGAGGACACTCTCGTCGTCTGGGGCGGGGAATTCGGCCGCACTCCCATGGTCGAGGCCAGTGCCGCTCTGGGACGCAGTCTCGGACGTGACCATCACCCGCAGGCCTTCACGATGTGGATGGCGGGCGGCGGAATCAAGCCGGGGATCACCCTCGGGGCGACCGACGAACTTGGTTTCCACGTCGTCGAGGATCCGGTGCACATCCACGATTTGCACGCCACGCTACTGCATTTGCTGGGCATCGAGCACACCAAGCTGACCTTCCGATATCAGGGCCGCGACTATCGATTGACCGACGTTCACGGCCATCTTGTGGAAAAACTGCTGGCGTGAGGAGAATGAGGATTTCGGATTGAAGGTGAGAGGGGCGACGAATGTCTTTTGTTCCGAATTGGACGAATGAGCAAATTCCGTCTAATCTCCGCCCTTCCATGATCGCCGAATCCATCGCCACCCAGTTCGATATTCCCGGGCGCCTTGTCGCTCTCCAACCAATCGGGGCGGGCAATGTCAACGACACCTACCGGGTCATCCTGCGGACGACCTTTTCAGAGGAGCAGTTCATCCTCCAGCGCATCAATCAGGCGGTCTTCAAGGATCCCGTCGCGGTGATGGCGAACATGAAGGCGGTGACCGACCACGCTCACCGTCGCATCGAGTCCGAGGCGGATCAGGCCGACCGGATCTGGCAGCTCCCGCGAGTCATTCCCGCGAAGGATGGCAAGGACTACGTCGTCGATCCGAAAGGCGGATACTGGCGCGCTCTTTCAATGATCGCCAGCTCGACAAATTACGAAAAGGTCAACGAACCCGAGCACGCCGCCGAGGCGGGCCGTGTCCTCGGTCATTTCCAGCGCATCATTTCCGATTTCCCCACCGACGGGCTCGCCGACACCCTCCCCGGATTCCACATCACTCCGGGATATCTCGGAAACTACGATCGCGTCATCGCCACGGCGGAAGCGGACGAGCGTTTGCGCACCGTCTCGGAGGCCCGCCGACTGGGCAAATTCGTCGAGCAGCGGCGCGACTTCGTTGGAATCCTCGAGAACGCGCGTGAGGCGGGGGATCTCAACCTCCGTCCCATCCACGGCGATCCGAAGATCACCAACGTGATGATCGACAACTTCACCGGCAAGGGCACTGCCATCGTCGATCTCGATACCGTGAAGCCGGGCCTGATCCATTACGATTTCGGTGACGCGGTTCGGAGCGGCTGCAATCCCGCTGGAGAAGAGACCAGTGATCTCAGCCAGGTCTTCCTCGATCTCGACCTCTTCGAGGCGCTTGTGCGTGGTTACCTCACCGAGGCGAAGGGGTTCCTGAGTGATGCGGACAAACGATATCTCTATGATTCGGTCCGTCTCATCGCCTTCGAACTCGGACTGCGCTTCTTCACTGATTACCTCGCTGGCGACGTCTACTTCAAGGTGAACTACGAGGGGCAGAATCTGAACCGCGCGCGGGTCCAGTTCGCCCTTTGCGAGAGCATCGAGGCGCGCGAGGGGAAGATGCGGGGGATTTTGGAGCGGTTTTGCTGAGAGAGTGTGAAAAACCTTGAGATCGCGCGTCCGATTCGTTAAAACGACTCGATGTCGCGTAGCCAAATGATTCGTCCGCGTGTTCCGCTGCTGGCGTTCCTCTTGATCACCTGCATTTCGGTAGCCGCCGAGCCACCCCAGTTGACTTCGGTCAGGGCGAGTTACTCGAAGCAAATCGAGGCTGCTACGGCTCCGATTACCGCGAAATACGTCGAGTATCTCGAGAATCTCAAAAGGGACTTTGGAGCCAAAGGCGATCTTGAAGGGGCACTGGCTGTTCAGAACGAACTGGATTCTCTTGCCCGATCGGAAAAAGCGGCGACCAAGCCGACCGAAAGCGATCGAATCGTCATTTGGAACCAAAACAACAACGGCAACGGCGATCGAGGCACCGAAAGAATCAATGTGAGCCTCCTTTTGGGCGGCCGTGAAGTCTGGTCCAAGAAGTCGATCAAGATCGCATGGGATCCGGCCGAACAGGGAAAGGTCGAGATCCCCACCCCGGCGGTGGTCGCGGACACCGTGCGCGTCGAGATTACCAAGGCGGTCAATAACAAGGGCGGTCTCGCCGAAGTCGAGTTTTTCCAAGGCGGCCGAAACGTAGCGGCCGGTGGTGAAGTCAGGGTGAGCTCGGTCTGGGAGAACAATCCCAATCATCTTGGAACGATGCTCGCCGATGGGGTGCTATCCACCTATTGGTTGATTCCAAATGACGCGGATGGTTGGGCCGAGATTGTCCTGAAGCGGTAGGAGCCACGATTAAGGCCCACGAAGGGAAGATGCGGGGGATTTTGGAATCTCTTTTGAGGCAATCGACTTTCAGCCTTCCTTGTAGGGACGCTTCCCGCCCCTGATCGCGCCGTAGCAACGAAGCCGCCCGATTGTCATCATCCTTCCATTGCATACCGCATGAGAATCTCTTGGCGCACCTGCCTCCGCCTCCTCTTTGGGCTTTTCTCCGCCCTGCCTTGGATTGCGTCCGCCTCCAACCCCGGCACCCGCATCGACGCCCTTCTCGAGGCATCTTGGAAGGCCCACGGCATCACCGTGCCCGTGCCCGCGAGTGATGAAACCATCGTCCGTCGCCTTTACCTCGACCTCGCCGGACGGATTCCGACGCGGGAGGAAACGCTGGCTTTTTTGATCGACAAAGATCCGGACAAACGGAATGCCCTCGTCGAGCGCCTTCTCGAATCCGACGCCCACGCCTCGCACTTCTTCCATTTCTGGGCCGATCTTCTGCGTCTGAATTCAAAGGCGCACGGGGCACAAGGGCAGATGACGGCAAAACCTTACGTCGCCCATGTCGCGAAACGCGTCCGCGAAAACCTGCCCTACGACCAGTTCGTCTTCGAGCTGCTCGCGGCGCAGGGCAAGGTCTGGGAGAATCCGGCGATCGGTTATTACATGCGCGACATCGGGATGCCGCTCGACAATCTCGCTCTCGGCACCCGCATCTTCCTAGGCACCCGCATCGAGTGCGCGCAATGCCACAACCACCCCTTCGACCAGTGGACGCAGATGGACTTCTACCGTCTCGCCGCCTTCACCTATCCGCAGGAAACGAACCATACGGGCATTGCGCAGATGGACGGGGCCATGGATTTGCACCGCGCCGCCATCCGTCGCCGCGACGCCGCGATTGCGAAAGGAACGCCCGAGGAAAAGGCCGCGGCCGAGGCCGAAGCGGAGCGGGCGCGCTGGGTTGGCAAGGCCCTCGACGACCTCGGCGACTTCGTGCGCTACAGCAAGGTGAAGTCCCTGACCAAACGGCAACTCAAGCTGCCGCACGACTACCAATACGAGGATGCGAAGCCCGGTGATCTCGTTCCGGCGGCGACCGTCTTTGGTCCGGCGGCTCCACTCGGTGAGGGCGAGGATGGCGTCACAGCCTTCGCCCGTTGGGTGACCTCGCCGGAGAATCCGCGTTTCACCAAGGTGATCGTGAACCGGATGTGGAAACGCGCCTTCGGGGTCGGTCTGATCGAGCCGGTCGACGAGATCCTCGACACCACCGAGCCCTCGCATCCCGAGCTGTTGGCCTACCTCGAGGAGCTGATGGTGGATCTCGGCTACGACCTGCGCGCCTTTCAAAAAGTGCTCTATCAGACCCGTGCCTGGCAGGCCGAAGCGACGAGGGAGGAATGGACCCCCGGCGTGAGGCCCGAATTCAACGGTCCGCTCCTGCGCCGCCTCACCGCCGAGCAGATCTGGGATTCCTTCGTCACGCTCGTCCATCACACGCCCGACTTGCCCCGCTACCGCGGCATCGAGGCCGAGACCTCCGATCGCATCGCTTATCGCGGCAAGTTGAGCGACGCGCTCGATACCCTCACGGCACAGGAACTGTTCGACGGGGCGATGGAGGCGTCGAAGGCGTATCAGAGCATCTCGCAGCGCGCCACGGGTTTGCGCGAGGAATATACGGCCGCGCTCAAGGTGAAGGACAAGGCCCGCGCCGAGGTCCTCAACAACGAAATCCGGGGTGTTGAATACAAGGCGCGTTCCTCGGTGAACGATCATCTCGTCGTGCCCGCGGTGGCGCGGCTCTACACGCAGGTGACCGGAAAGGTCGCCCCGCCACCTCCGGTCGATCCCGCCGCCGTCGGTGGCATGTCGATGGATTTCAAGAAGGCGAGTCAGCAGCGTCCCTACATCGACGTTCCGGGATACGAACCCGCCGGAACGATGGCCCGCGAGGAGGAAGCCGCCGCCGCGGCGCGCGATCTGATCTTCGCCGCGGAAGCGGAGCGTCTGGGGATCGAGCCGGAGAAACGCGAGGCCTTCCTACGCGATCGGCGCGAACAGGCCCGCGAATGGGGCCGTGCCGCCGACCTCGAGTCGCCGGCACCGCGTGGCCACTACCTGCTCGAGTTCGGCCAGAGCGATCGGGATCTCGTCGACAATGCCAACCTCGAGGCGACGATGCCCCAGGCTCTGGTCCTGATGAATAGTCCGCTCATTGGCAACATCCTCACCTCACGTACGCAGCTGGGGTTTGGACTGGCGCAGGCGAAGGAAGAGGATGAAAAGGCGGCGGTGGTCTATCTCACCTTGCTCTCGCGCCGTCCCACCGAGGCTGAACTGTCGACGTGGCGTCAGGCCATGGCGGAAGGGCTTGATTCGATCGAGGATCTCGTCTTCGCACTCGTCAATTCGAGGCAGTTTCTCTTTATCAAGTGAGTGGTCATGAAATTCCTGACAAACGCACCAAAACGTTCACGCGATGATCTGGGCCGCCGCGCCTTCGTCGCTCGGGCCGCGCAATCACTCCTCGGGGTCGGGCTTCTGCCCGAGTGGCTGGCAGGGACGGCGTCCGCCGCCGGTAAACCCGAGCCGCTTCCCCCTCACGTCGCCACGGCGAAACGGGTCATCTATCTCTACATGGCGGGCGGCCAAAGTCACCTCGACACCTGGGATCCGAAAGAGTCGGGCAAGGTCTCCGGACCGGTGAAGCCGATCGCGACGAGTGTCGACGGCATCCGTGTAGGCGAGTATCTTCCGCTCTCCGCGAAACAGATGCAGCATCTCGCCGTGATTCGCTCGATGACCTCGAACCAGGGGGCGCACGAGCAGGGCGACTACTTCATGCACACGAGCTACGCCCCCCGTGGCACGATCCGGCATCCGGGAATGGGCGCGTGGCTCGAGGTCTTTCAACCCGGAGCAGGTCATGCGACCCTGCCGAACTACGTCTACGTCGGCAGCAACAGCCGCCATCCCGGGGCGGGATTCTTCCCTGCGGTGCACCAACCGCTTTTCGTGAACAACCCCGAAACCGGGATCAAGAATGTGAAGCGTCCCGAAGGCCTCGCCGAAGATCGTCTCAGCAAACGACTCGCCCTCTCCGCCGATCTTGACCGCGAGTTCATTGAGGCATTTCCCCACCGCAAGGTGAAAGCCTATGCCGAGATGTACGACGGCGCGATGAGGATGATGAAAAGCGCCGACCTCGCGGCCTTCGATCTCACGCAGGAGGACGCGGTCCTGCGCAAGGCCTACGGCACCGATCCCTTCGGTCAGGGTTGTCTCCTCGCCCGACGCCTCGTCGAGCGAGGGGTGCGTTTTGTCGAGGTCTCCTTGGGAGGATGGGACACACATAGTGCCAATTTCGTGACGATGCCTGACCTCTGCGGCGCCTTCGACCGCGCTTTCGCCACGCTCGTCGATGATCTCCACCAGCGTGGGCTGCTCGACGATACCCTCGTCGTGGTGGCGACCGAATTCGGCCGAACTCCCGACATCAACATGAACGTGGGACGAGACCACTATCCTCAGGCCTTCTCCGTGGCTATGGCCGGTGGCGGAGTGCGCGGAGGGCGGGTCCTCGGCGGAACCGACGCCGAAGGACGTGAAATCGCAGGCGACCCGATCGAGATTCCGTCGCTCAATGCGACAATCGCCTACGCTCTGGGGCTGCCGTTGGAGCAACCGGTTTTCTCTCCGGAAAAACGGCCCTTCACCGTCGCCGACAAGGGGCGTCCCGTCCTCGAAGTTTTTGGATGAGGCTTTAGGCCTCAGCTGAAATACTCGCGGTTCCACTTGAGCCCGTACCAGTAGCCGATCACACTGGCGACCGTACTCAAGACGAGGCCGGCGGCGAAGCCGAAGAAATCGCCGATCCACCAGCCAATGTAGCCGGCGACGGACGACACGATCATGACAAATAACATTCCCATAAGCGTCTCCTGGTTAATTATGGAAATTATAATCTAGAAACACAGTGAAGGAAAGGCATTTTTCCGGATGGAACCTTTCCTCCGAGTCGCGACTGGGGTTTTTATGGAATCCGGACGTTCCTGAGGTGTCGAAAACGGTGCTTTCCGGGCTGGCTCTTTGGGAGTTTTCTCAAGGGGTAACTTCATGACACTCGAGTTGTTGCTCAAGGCGATGATGCTCGGCGTCATCAATGCGGCTCCGCTGGGTCCGGTCGGTCTTCTCTGTCTGAGGAAGAACCTCGCCCCTGATCGCGGACGGGGGCTCTGTGCTGGTCTGGGAATGGCGGTGGCCTACGGAATCATCGCGTTCTGCGTCCTCTTCGGCCTGAAGGCCATCGCCACCTTTCTCGCGGATCACGAAACCTTGTTTCAGATCGGGGGAGGTCTCGTTCTCGTGGTGATGGGAGTGCGGGGGATGCGTCCTTCCGCCGCTCCGAGGGAAACCGAATCGGGCGGGAGCCGTTACCTCGGTGAGTTTTCGGCGAGCTTCGCGATGACGCTCTTCAATCCGGTTCCGTTTGCGACCTTCGCCCTTATCCTGACCAGTTTCCAAGTTTTCGACGCCCGTCCTGATCTGCAGATGGATCTCATGTTCGCGGGCTGTGTCTTTTTGGGGACGATGCTCTTCTGGCTTTCCGTGAACGAGGCCCTGCATCATGTGAAGAAGCGCTCGCCCGAGTCGCTCTCCCAACGGATCGGCTATGGCACCTCGGTTGCGCTGCTGGCCTTCGGAGTGATCCTGGCGGCGAAGGGGATTTTCTGACTCTCTTGCCGAGGTGCCTCTCAAATCCGTTTCCGGCAGGCGGGACCTCGTGACGGGAACCTTTCCAGGCACGCGAAAAATCATGCGGGGGAAGAACCAAACCCCCGCATGATCTGACGTGATCCCGAAGGATCCGGAAAAGGGCGGAACGGTGACCGGGGCCTCGGGCGGAGGGGAAGCCGGGACGCTCCTCGGCTGCGATCAGGACTTGCGGGTCTCGTTCGCGGCGACGGTGGTCCGTTGAGTCAGGGTTTTCCCGAAGGCGAGGATCTTCTCGAAGGTGGCGTTGCCGACCCCTTCGACGAGGATGATCTCGTGGATGCTGGCATAAGGACGGGCGCTGACGATGGAGTCGGCGCGGGTCGCGGCAATGCCGGGGATCGCGTCGAGGTCTTCCACGGTGCCTTCATTCAGGAGGGCAAGGAGCTTGTCCTCCTGCGTCGGCGTCAGGGAAGTCGTTTCAGTCGCGGCCGAACTGGTCGAGGCGGACGACTTGGACTTGGGTTTCGTCGAGGTCTTGGCGGAAGTCACCTCTTCGGCGAGGGGCTCCGGGTTCTTTTTCGACGACGGGGTCTTCGAAGGGCTCGTGGCCTTTTCCGAAGCCTTGGGGAGCGCGGTTTCCTTCATTTCCTTTGAGTCGGCCAAGGCGAGGGGGAGGAAGCCAAGGACGGCGATGGTGGCAAGGACGGCGCTGAGGCTGAGGATCGTTTTCATGTCTTAGGTATGGATTTGATGTCTTGAGTTAGTTCGATTTAACAGTGTTACCGTGAACACTTCGAAAGAAATAACCGACCGCCCGAAATCGCGCAAGAATTTTTTTGTTCAGGGGAACACTTTTTTGGAAATGCCTCGATTCTGGCAGCGCATTTCGCGATCCGGGACGTAGGTTCGGGGAGATGGAGGAGAACAACGTCACATCGGAAAAGAGCGAATTGGCCGATCCCCTCGGCAGGTGGCAGCCTGGCGAGGTCTGGTTCCGAGAGTCGATTCCCTGGGAGCAGCCTTGGGGGAAAGAAGAGTTGCTCGCCGAGGTTCCCAATTCGGCGAGGGGCAGCTACGGGGTGAAGGTGGGGGAGTCGACCTCGCTCGATGGTCAGCAATATCGGGCCGGTGAGATCGTGATCGTCGACTCGAGGGCGGATTTCGAGCGACTCCTTCCCGGCTTGGGCACGGCCACGGATCTGGTGTTTCCCTGGTATGACCGGCTCGTGCCGGCCGGATTGGTTGCTCCCCACACCCGCCGGGTTGATGGGGAGGGATATCGGGCAGACGTGAAGGCGCGTTTTCTCAAGTCGCTGCTCCTCACTGGAGGGCTTATTGCCGCCGGGGTCTACTTTCCGGAGTTCCGCATGCTCGCGCTGCTGATGGCGACGATGTATGGTCTATTTCCCCTGGTGGAAGCAGCGATGGCGTGGTTCCAGCGGGTCGATCGCCTTCCCGTCGAGGAGTTGAATCGCCGCCTCGTGAATTTCGAATTTTTCCGACGGTGGCTCGTGACACGCCAGTCGCGGATGCTCAAGGTCAGTGTGGCGGTGCTGGTGATCGTGTTTCTCGGTCAGATGCTGGCGGGACTTGGTCCTTCGATCGACATGGCAGCGCTGGTCAAGGAGCGGGTAAAGCTCGAAGGAGAATGGTGGCGGCTCGTCACGACCGGACTGATGCACGGGAGCATCCTCCACATCCTCTTCAACGGGATGGCGCTCTACAACCTCGGCCGGGTCATGGTGGCGCTGGTGAATCCCTCGCTCCTGAGCTTCGTGTTTCTCTTCACGGTCGTGACCGGATCGCTCGCGAGTCTCTACCTGGGACCCGCGCAGCCGAGCGTTGGTGCCTCCGGGGGAATCCTCGGATGTCTCGGCTTCCTTTTGGTCGTGACCGGAAAATTCCGCTCGGTGCTTCCGGGCTTCCTTCGCGCCAGCCTGATCCAGTCGACCATCGTCGTTTCGATCTTCGGGCTGCTCGGAGCCGCCTTCATCGACAACGCGGCGCACGCAGGCGGTCTCGCCGGTGGGGTGGTGCTGGGAATGGTGATGGCTCCGTGGATGCGTCTGGCTCCGACAACGAGCAAGCCGGCCGCGAGGATTTTGTCGGCGCTCAGTCTCACCGTGCTCGCGCTCGGCGTGGCCAAGGTCGGCTGGGAACTTTGGGAAATTGCGGGAATCGGTGGGTAAAGATCGGTCACGCGAAGCGGAATCGGGGCAATCAGATATGCAGCAATGGAGTCTTGCGCTCCCGGCTTCCGAGCCTTACACGACAGTTTTGCGATGAAATTCCCCCCGTTTCTATTTTTCCTCACCACCGCCATCGTTTTCCCGGCGACGGGGCTTCTCGCCGGCAATTTTGTGGTGACGAACAACTCCGATAGCGGACCGGGCTCGTTGCGGGCCGCACTCCTCGCGGCCGAGGGCACGGTCGGGGTGGATGATGCGATTACGTTTCAGAACACTCTCTCCGGAGCGGTGATCGATATATCACCGAGCGGCCAGCTTTCGCTGAGCGCTACGGGCCGCATCTTCATTTCGGCAGCGGGACTTGCGCAGCCCGTGACGATCAATGGTTTGGGAGTCAGCCGGATTTTTCAGGTGGGCCCCGATGTCGAGCTTGAGTTGAATGACCTCATCCTCGCCGAAGGCTCCGCCGCTTGGGGGACTCCGCCGAGCGATGGCGTCCTGCCGACGGACGGGGGCGATGGGGAAAATGGAGGCGGGATTCTGAATGAGGGCGAATTGATTCTGAAGCGATGCGTGATCCAATTCTGTCTCGCCGGCAACGGGAGCCGGGGCGGACACAAATCCGGAGCCGCCCCCACGAATCCGGGTAATGGCGGGAAGGGAGGCAAAGGTGGAGCCATCTACAGTTCGGGAGCCGGTGCCTCCGTCTATCTCGAGGAATGTGTTCTGAGCGACAATGAAGCGGGTTCGGGCGGTCAGGCTGGAAATCTCGAGGCAGGTGCCGCAGGCACGATCGGATCGGCCGGGAATGGCGGTGATGGTGGAGCGATCGCCTGCGAGGGCGGCTCTTTGGAGTTGATCAGGACGGCGGTCGAATTAAACCGCGCCGGAGCCGGGGGCGGGGGCGGAGCCAATGCCAACGCGGGAACCGGAGGCACCGGTGGGGTTGGCGGCAACGGAGGCGGTGTCTTCGTGCTTTCGTCATCTCTGCACGTCAGTGGGAGCACTTTCAAAAACAACAACGCCGGCTTCGGCGGACTCGGCGGTGATGATGTGTCCGCCACCGACACCCGGGGTGCGGGAGGCAAAGGAGGTGACGGAGGCGGGCTTTGGGTCCGTGACCTGGCTTTGGGCAGCGAACCTCACGTCGAGGAGAGCCTGTTCCAGAGCAACGAGGCGGGGAGCGGGCGCGTCGGTGGCAACTCGCCCGATCTGGGAATGGGCGAAATCGGCACGGCGGGCGGAAAAGGCGGGAGCGGCGGCGGGATTTTCGTCGCGGGCGGTAATTCAGTGAAATGGACGATGGTGAACTCCACCGTCCTCCTCAATTTCGCGGGAGACGGAGGCTCGGGAGGCAATGGGTCGAACGGAGGCAGTGCCGGATCCGGTGGCGACTCGGGGAACGGGGGTGGTATCGCTTTTTCGAGAAATGGGACCGATTACACTGCGCAGCTCACCCACGTCACGATTCTCTCGAACAACGCCGGTCTGCCTGGCGGTGCCGGGCCGCCGGGTGGAGCGACCGGCGCGGACTCCAGCGGTGGCGGGATCTGGGAAATTCCCGGCGGGATCAACAGCGGTAACGGCATCACCCTCGCGAATTCAGTGGTGGCTTTGAATGATGCGGGAACGGTCGACAACGTCGGCTCTTTCATCGCGGAGGGGAACAACTTCACGGCGGGCGATCCCGAGGTCGGGGTGCTCGGCAACAATGGTGGGCCGACCGAGACGGTCGCCCCCGAGTTGGGCAGTCCGCTCCTGGACGGGGGAGGCGATCTCGTCGATGCGCCGGTCGTCGATCAGCGGGGGGAGGTGAGACCATTCAACGGAGCTCCCGACCTCGGGGCCTTCGAGGCGAAATTCCAGCCTGATGCGAGGATTGGAGTTTCGAGCAATCCCGCGGCTCACTTCATCGACAACTACTACACCACGACAGGAGCCGGTCAGGTCTTGCCGGTGAAGCTCACGGGCACCAAGACCAGCAACTTTTACCTCTCCGCCCAGAATGACGGGGAGATCGAAGACCACCTCACCGTCACCGGAACGAATGCGGGACGGACGCTCCGGCTCACCGCGCTCCGACTCACCGGCGGAGTGGAAAACGTCACCGCCGCGCTCGCCGCCGGTTACCAGATCAATGGCGTGGCCCCGGGAGGGACGATTGTGATTCAATGTTCGGTGAAGGCGCAGTCGAAGAAGGTGCGCGCGAAGCAGAATCTCACCTACGGTGTGCGCAGTTCCGTGACCTCACCCGTTGATACGGTCATTGCGATCGTGAAGTCGAAGAAGGTGAAGAAGGTGAAGAAGAAAAAGTAGGCGGGATTCGTCACGCCCGGGAAGTCGCTGCAAACTCCCCTTGGTCGTCCCGGCGAAGCGGGCTACAATCCTGCCTTTCCATGCAGCCGGATGTCATTGCGCCCAGGTCTTCCGTAGTGATCGAGGTGACGCCGTTTTCCCTCGAAGAGGAATCGGTGCTGCCACTCGCGCTGGCGCGCTCGTGGTTGAATGAGGAGGAGCTGGCACGTGCGGAAAGTTTCCGGTTCGAGGTACACCGGAATCGCTACCTGCGCGGCCGCGGCATGATGCGTGCGCTCCTCGCCCTACGCCTCGGAGTCAATCCGGCTTCGCTCGCGTTTGCCGTCGGTGACAAGGGTAAACCCTCTTTGGTCGGAGACTCAACCGGGTTCAATCTCTCGCATTCGGAAGGTCGCGGAGTGCTGGCAATCGGAGACGTCGAGCATCTCGGCATCGACATCGAGGGCTATGATCGCCGCGTCGATCACGCGGGGCTCGCGCGGCGCTGCTTCCGCGATCCCGAAATCGCGTGGATGGAGAGCTTTCCACCCGACGAGAGGCATCTCGGCTTCTTCCGCATCTGGACCGCGAAGGAGGCCCGCATGAAAGCGACCGGCGAGGGATTCCAACTCGCGCCGCAGCGCATCGAACTCTCCTTTGCCGACGGCTTTGCGGTGCAGTGCCTCGAGCCGGCGGAGCCACGGGCCCACCTCGTCGCCGTGAGGCTTCCGGACGAGGGTGCCGCCTGCGCCGTGGTGGCGATGGCTCCGTTTCAGGTGGTGATCGGCGAGGTGCCTTCGTGGAAATGAGGTCCGACTTCGCGGCGGGGATGTTTTGCAGCGAAACTCCGCTTGTCCTTGTCACCGGATCGCGCGATTCCTTTTCCTGTGGCGCTCGTCCGGACGAACGCCTCTCCCTGACATGACCACCATCAGTCCCGAAGCCCTCGAGTTCCAACAGCGCCTCGCCGCGAACAATGCCCGCATCCTCGAGCCCGATCTCGACAACGGACTGGCCTTGGTGACCGAGCGTTCCGCGATCTACTCTGAGGTCGTGGCCCGCTGGGCTGCCGAGATGGGGGCCGGTTTTGACCGTCCCTTCGCCGTCGCCGCGCTCGGCGGCACGGGACGGGCGGAGCTCACGCCCTGCTCGGATCTCGACCTCGTCTTTCTCTTCGCCGATCCCGTCGAGGATGCCCCGACACACGGGTTTGTCCGGCAGTTGCAGGAGGAGACCCTCCACACGCGACGTTTCCGCGACCGCTTCGGTTTTTCCTTCCAAGGGCTGCCCTATGCCTTCGAGGACATTCCGAATCTCCGGGAAAAAGATCTCAACGCCTTTCTCGATCTCGCGCCGATCCACGATCCTTCGGGACTCTGCGAGGAATTCCGCCGTCGCATCCGCGCCGACTACGATCCCTTCGAGCATTTTCTCCACGTCCGCCGGCTCTGGCTGCGTCAACTCGAGCGGGCCGGGGTCACCGCCGAGCGGATCGACCGATTTGACCTGAAAAACGACGCCCTCCGCGTCTTTCTCGCCGCGATCTGGACGCTCGGCGGCCGCGATTTCCGGCACAGCCACGAGATCTACGAGCAACTCCGGGGTGAGGACCCGCGTGACCTCGAGGCCTTTTATTTCTTGCTGCGGTTGCGCTGCTGGATTCACCTGCGCCGTCCTCCAGGCGGCGTGCCGACGGCGTTGGGCAGTCACGAGGAGGATCTCATGTTTTTCGACGACTTCGATTCTTTCGGCGACTGGCTTCCCGAGGGGGCGGCGACGACGGAACGCTTTGAGTTCGCCGAGGAGGTGCGTGCCCGGCTCCTCGCGGCGCGCCGCCGGGTCGTCGCCTTTGCGCGGGGGGTCATCGAGAGCGAGTTGCGTCCGGGACGTCCCGTCTCGCCGGGGCACCCTGTCGCTCTCGGGGCGGGCGGGCTCTATCACGCGAATCCCGAGACCTGCGTGACCGATCAGGACCGCAGCAGCGCCGCCCTTTCCCTGATCCATACGGCGCAACGCTACGAGCTGCCCATCGATGCGTCCGAGCTGCTCACCACCTTCCACCGCGCCGGCGACTGGCTCGCGCCTGTCCCGGAGTTGGCCTCGCTGTTCCTCGAGACGCGTGGCAGCCTCGCCGCCTCCTTCGAGTTTCTTTCCCGCATCCCGGGGGCGGAAGACCGGCTCTTTCCCGGCTACGGCCGATTTGAATCCTCCCTCGACGAACGCGTACGCACCGAACGCCAGATTCTGCGCGGGCCGCTCGAGCGGGAAAAAATGCGTGAGCTTGAGACCGAGCGGCGCGAAGGCGAACGCATCCTCGCCGAGTCGCGCGATCCCGACCGGCTCACCGACACGGGCTACGACATCCGAATCGAGGTCGAGGCCGCGCGCTTGACCAACGACGAACTTGCCGCCGTGAAGCTCGCCTTGAAGACGAAGCGTCTGCCGGTCACGCCCGATGATCTCGTCGCCCGCCACGACCCGGCGCGCTCGCTCTCCGAGCGTTTCTCGAGCGGCTTCTCCGGCATCCCGCTCGACGAGTATTACGCGCGGAGCTTCGCCAAGGCCGGATTCCGTCCGCAGGTCCTCGATCTCGCCCGCTTTCTCGTCGCCAATCGACGCAGCTTTCGTGAGATCGCCGACGCGGGGTTGATCGACAATCTCGCAGTGAAGGATCTTCTCGAACGATGCGGCGGTGACCGCGACAAGGCCCGGGCCCTCTACGTCTTCACCCGCATCGACCGCCATGCCTGGGAATCGCCGCGACAAAAGCCGACGCTCTTTTTCAATATTCGCGAACTCTATGCGAAGGCCTGCATGCCGGATGATCGACGCTACGATCCGCATCGCCTCCTCGGCGAGGCCGGGCTCGGCGACCGCGAGTCGCAGGAGATCCTCCTCGATTTCGGACGCGACTTTTTCGAGGGGATCTATCGTCACTATGCGGTGCGGTTTTGTCCCCATCTTCTCCGGCTCGCCGATCCGGTGAAAAAGTCGCGGCCCAAGGCCATCCTCATCGCCAACGGACCATCGGCCATCCTCGGCGTGGCGGCGCGCGATGATCGCGGCATGGCCGCCTCGATCAGCGGGGCGCTTTGGAAGCAGGGCGTCGGTCTCAGCCAGGCGCATTTGTTCTCGGCGACGAACTGCGGACTCGCCCTCGACTTTTTCCATCTCGCCCCGCCGCCGCAGAATGGCGACGAGCGCCCCGGCTACGGCGATCTCGCCGCCCTTGTTGAGGAGGCGATCGAGTCCCGCCTCCACCGATCCGACGAGGACGAGGCCGCCCTGCCCGACGTCGCCCTCGGCGTCACCCTGACCGAATGGCGTCATGGGCTCTACCGTCTCCGCGGCGAGTCGGGCGGCGAGGTCGGTGCCCTCATCTACCTGCTCTGCTGCAAGGCGAACCGCCGTCTCCGAGCCGACGTCCACGGCGTGACCTCGCAGGCTGACCGGCGCGGCGCACGCGCCTCGGTCTTCATCCGCCTGCCCGAGTCGCTCGATCTCGCCGATGCGCGGGAAATCGTCGCGGAATGGGGGTGAGTCGCGCGTTTTCGGGAAATGCGTCCTTTGCAAAGGAGCGGCGATTTGGCTAAGATCGCGGCTCATCATGAAACGCCCCGCTCTTCTCGCCCTCGCCGGTTTTCTCTCCTTCGCATTGCCGCTCGCGGCGGCTGAAAAAATCCAAGTGCTCCTCATCGACGGGTAGAACAACCACGCCTGGCAGGAGACCAGTCCGCTTCTCGTCGCGATGCTCGAGAAATCGGGACGCTTCGAAGTGAAAGTCTCGACCGCTCCCGCCTCGGCCCCCAAAGCACCACGTGCCCCGCAGAATCCCGATGATGCCGCCAAGGCGAAGTTCGCCGCCGAGATGAAGGAGTGGGAATCCCAGGTCGCCACCCACAAGGCCGGAAGCGCCGCCGCCTGGGCCGCGTGGAAGCCCGACTTCGCGGCGCATGATGTCATCGTCTCGAACTACAACGGCGAAAGCTGGCCCGAGGCGGTGCGGACGGCGTTCGAAGATTACGTGAAGAACGGCGGTGGATTTGTTTCAGTCCACGCCGCGAACAATTCCTTCCCCGAATGGTCGGCCTACAACGAGATGATCGGTGTGGGCGGCTGGGGCGGACGCAGCGAACTCTCCGGACCCTACCTCCGCAAGCGCGATGGCAAATGGACGCTTGATCCCATCGCCGGACGCGGTGGTTCGCACGGAAAGCAGCACGAGTTTGTCGTCGAGATCCAGAATGCCGAACATCCCATCGTGAAGGGACTGCCCGCGAAATGGCTGCACGCGCAGGACGAACTCTACGATCGTCTCCGCGGACCGGCGAAGGATGTGGCCGTGCTCGGTGCAGCCCTCGCCAGTGTGGAGACCGGAGGCTCCGGCGAATGGGAGCCGCTTCTCATGGCGATTCCCTACGGCAAGGGCCGCGTCTTCCACACTGCTCTCGGACACAGCGCTGTCTCGATGGGCGGTGTCGGCTTCCAGGAAACTCTGAAGCGCGGTGTCGAGTGGGCCGCCACCGGTGAAGTGACCTTCCCGGCGGTGCCCGCCGAGGTGCTCACCCTCGACAAGGTCGCGGTGGTGGAGTGAAAGCTGGCGAAGTCTCCCGCAGATTCAGGGAGGCCAACAGATTTTTTTAAGGGAATCTGCTGACCTCCCTGAATCTGCTGGGAAAAACCGTTTTCCCTCTAGCGAACCGAAAAGGGACGATCGCTACGCTCACGCCCACGCGCCTTCCGAATCACCGGCGGCTTCGGGCTTTGCTTCGCGTTCCGCCTTTTCGCGGCGCTGGCGCATCACCTCATCAGCGGCTTTGCGGCCGGAGGCGGCACCTGCCCTAAGACCGTCGCGCAGGGCATCCGGAGTCGCTTCGCGCACGAGGGTCGCTCCGAAGGTCGCGGCATATCCAACGGCGTAGGCGACATCGTGGAGTCCCTTGGCGAACTCGGATTTCACCTTGGGCATCCCATCCTCGAAGGCGCGTTTCGCATCGCGTCCGCCCTTGAGGATCGCCTCGGTGAGGGTGTTGGAAAGTTCGTAGAGCTTTTCCTGCGTGCTCTTCGGTGCAGCGGGCTCGGGATTCGAGGAGGAGGAGTCGTGGGTGTCGGATGAGTCGTGATTCATGATCTTGGGGAGTTGGAGTGGATAACCCTCCCAGTGTTCGATCTTTTCCCGGCCGACGCGATTATAAATTCGCTGGGCGATTGGAAATGAAACGCCGCCTTCACCCGACCCAGGTCACTGCATGTGCCTCCGCGAGCGTCGGAATCTCGAGCTTCGCAAGGAGCCGGGTCATCACCGATTCCGGCACGGCCGCTTCGCGTTCGCGGTTTTGTTTCGCCAGAACGTCAAGCGCCGGCTCGAGGTAGACGATCTCGATGCGCGCGCCGTAGGCGGCGAAGAGGTCGATCCAACGCGCCCGCATCGACACGGTCAGGTTCGTCGCGTTGAAGGCGAAGGAGGTGCCCGCGGCGAGCCACTCCCGGCAGCGCGACTTGGCCGCTTGCGCGACGCGGCCCTGGTTCTCCTCGGGATCAATCTCGAGTTCCTCGCGCAGACCGTCGAGCGAGATGACCCGGAGACCGGGACGATGACGGGAGAGCCAGGTGTCCTTGCCCGCGCCGGGGAGGCCGCTCATCATCGTGACCGTGCAGGAAAAGGACTCGTGCGGCACGTAGTGGAGGCTGGTCAGGGTTTCGCGATGAAAGAGAAAACGGGCCTGGTCGTTGGCGAAGCGGTAGGGACCGTCGAGGCAGCCGAGTTCATCGGCGAGATCGCGCCAGAGGTGCAGCGCTTCCTCCGGGCGCGAGTCCTCGTTGCGATCGCGGCCGCGCGTGTCGGCGACGGCGAAACGGTGGAGTTGTCGGTTTGTCAGGATCGTGGAGAGACGGATCACCTCGTGCTCGGGCCGGGCCGACTCGAGGAGATACGGGGGGCGTCCGTGATAGCGGACGAGGGCGACGATCTCCTCGCGTTCCATCAGCGGACATCCCGCTTCCCGCAAGACCTCGCGGGCGAGGTGGGCTCCGGCGAGAGAATGTTTCGGCGAGCGCAGCCGTCCCGTCTCCGGATCGGGCCGGGTCGTTTTCGGTTTGCCGCTGTCGTGGAGGAGGGCGGTGAACAGCAGCGCGACCTGCTCCTTGCGGGAGAGCGTGTCGTAGCCGTCGAGTTTCCTCACTTCCTCGAAGACCATCTCCGTATGAGTCCACACATCGCCCTCCGGATGCCAGACCGCATCCTGGGCACAACGTCGCATCGGCTCCGCCCAAGCCTGCTCCCTCGCCCAGGCGAGGATCGAATCGTCGTCTCCAGAGACGAGCTCCTGCCAGAGGGTATGCGCCCGTCTCATGACCACAGATCCGCCCCCGCGGCGAGTTCGTTCGGTACCATCGTGCGGTGCTGCCAATGGGCGCTTTGCTTCACCTTTTCGACAAATTCGGGGCGCACCTTCTTCGCGCGTCCGGTGACAACTCCGTCCGACTCGGTGCGCAGGTAGAGGCCTTCCATGAGCGGATCGATGACACCCGTGAGCGGGTTTTCAAACGAGGCCCCGAAGGCCGACTCGGCGATCAGCCCGTCGAGCTGATCCGGGCGCAGGGTGCCGCGATGGATCACCGGCACCGTTTCGATCGCGGTGCCTTCCAGCAGCGCGAGACGGCGGTCGAGGGAAAGAAAGACCTCCTCGCTTTTGTCATAGAGGTCGAACTCGAAAAAGTAGTGCGGCAGGCTCCCGTAGAAGACGCTGTGTTTCGCATAGAGCCATTCGCCGAAGAGGATGTAGCGGTCCTCGAGCATCGCCTCGAGCACGGGACGTTTCACCGCGGCCCATTGCTTGAAGAGATCGTACTGCGGATGCATGCCTTCGGTGATCTCGTGACCACGGCATTGCAGAAAGAGGCTCCCGTCCGCGAGGAACTGGATCCCCACGTTCGTGCCGTCAAGCTTCTCCTCGACGATCAGCGACGGATCCGCGAGAAACGCCGCCGAGGCTTTCGCCCCGAGGCGTTTGTCGTCGTCCGTGCCCCGCGAGCCGAAGAGGTGCGGGGTGCGCGGATACTTGATGAAATTGTCGCGTGACGCGCCCATGATCGGAGTCCGACGTCCGGGACGGCGTGGCGATGCGGAAAAATCACAAGGGCTGTCCGGGCGATTCGATCGCGGGGGCGGCAGGGGCGGCAGTCTCCGCCGGAGCCGGTGCCGCGGGTGGCGTGGACTTCGTGGAAGCCGCGCGCGTCGCCTTCCACAGATCGACCTGATGCCAGACCGCCGCTTTCACCTTCGCCCAATGGGGCTCCACCTTTTGCAGCAGTCCGAACTGGCCGGCGAGCCAGAAGAGGAGGAGGAAAAAGGCGAGTTTCCAGAAGTCGCCGCGCCATTTGCCACGTTGCGCCTTCAACTCCTTTTCGACCGCGGCGAGGCGTTCGCGC
>Ga0209573_1002721_pt1 | contig 21462 bp, 18 predicted proteins | sample TNRBio252014_DNA_FD_185870 | JGI IMG/M metagenome (GOLD analysis project Ga0209573, IMG submission 185870) | Wastewater treatment Type I Accumulibacter community from EBPR Bioreactor in Madison, WI, USA - TNR Reactor_6/25/2014_ DNA (SPAdes)... | ecosystem: Engineered > Bioreactor > EBPR >...
GATCTGCGCGCACTGGTCGCACGACTGATCGTCGATGTCACCCGGACCAAGCCGCGGCCGGTATGGGCAGTCAGGCAGGCTGAGGGTCATTGCTAATTAGGAGCTGCGTAGCCGACTGGCGGCTAAGGACGAGGGCATTGCTTTCAGCGTCACCGAGAGCGCTTCGGTGCCGGCGTACCTGCGACGTATGCCCGCGCAGGGGAAGGGTGACGTCTAGGCAACGTGGGCGGCACGGTGCGCCGCCGGTCCCCTACGGCGATGCCCGCTGCCCCCCGCGCGGCTCACCCCCGAGTTGGCAACTTTGTTGTACGCCGACGCGGGCGTTTGGCAACTTTGTTGGACAGTTAGCAACTTTGTTCTGAGCGACCACCCGGCCCGTCGCCCACCCCTTCACTCCACCGTCACCGACTTCGCCAGGTTCCTCGGCTTGTCCACATCCGTGCCGCGCGCGCAGGCGGTGTGGTAGGCCAGCAGCTGCAGCGGCACCACGTGCAGGATGGGGCTCAGGGTGCCGTAGTGTTCGGGCATGCGGATGACGTGCAGGCCGGGGCCGCTCTCGATGTGGCTGTCGGCGTCGGCGAAGACGTAGAGCTGGCCGCCGCGGGCGCGCACTTCCTGCAGGTTGCTCTTGAGCTTTTCGAGCAGCGCGTCGTTGGGGGCGATGGTGACCACCGGCATCTGCTCGGTGACCAGGGCCAGCGGGCCGTGCTTGAGCTCGCCGGCGGGGTAGGCCTCGGCGTGGATGTAGCTGATCTCCTTGAGCTTGAGCGCGCCTTCGAGGGCGATCGGGTAGTGCAGGCCGCGGCCCAGGAAGAGCGCGTTCTCGCGGCGTGCGAACTCCTCGCTCCAGGCGATGACCTGGGGCTCCAGCGCCAGCACCGCCTGCACCGCCACCGGCAGGTGGCGCAGCGCCTTCAGGTGGGCGGCTTCGTCGGCGTCGGACAGCCGGCCGCGCACCTGCGCCAGGGCCAGCGTCAGCAGGTAAAGGCCGGCGAGCTGGGTGGTGAAGGCCTTGGTGCTGGCGACGCCGATCTCGACGCCGGCGCGCGTGATGTAGGCCAGCTCGCATTCCCGCACCATGGCGCTGGTGGCCACGTTGCAGATGGTCAGCGTGTGCGCCATGCCCAGGCTGCGCGCGTGCTTGAGCGCGGCGATGGTGTCGGCCGTCTCGCCGCTCTGGCTGATGGTGACGACCAGCGTGCGCGGGTCGGGCACGCTGTCGCGGTAGCGGTACTCGCTGGCAATCTCCACCGTGGTCGGGATGCCGGCAATGCTCTCTAGCCAGTAGCGCGCGGTGCTGCCGCTGTAGTAGCTGGTGCCGCAGGCCAGGATGAGCACGCGGTCGATGGCCTTGAAGACCCGCCAGGCCTTGTCGCCGAACAGCTCGGGCGTGATGCCGGCGACGCCTTCCAGCGTGTCGGCGATGGCGCGCGGCTGTTCGAAGATCTCCTTCTGCATGTAGTGCCGGTAGGGGCCCAGCTCGGCGGCGCCGCTGTGCGCCTGCACGGTGCGCACCGGGCGCTCGGCGGGCACGAAGCGGCCGTTGGCGTCGCGCGCGCTGATCCAGACCTTGCCCAGCTGCAGGTCGACGACGTCGCCTTCCTCCAGGTAGACGATCTGGTCGGTGACGCCGGCCAGCGCCATGGCGTCGCTGGCCAGGAAGTTCTCGCCCTGGCCGACCCCCAGCACCAGGGGCGAGCCGGCGCGCGCGCCGACCACGCGCTGCGGCTCGTCGCGGCAGAACACGGCGATCGCGTAGGCGCCCCGCAGGCGGGGCAGGGCACGCTGCACGGCGTCGAGCAGGTCGCCGTCGTAGAGGTGGTGGACCAGGTGCGCGATGACCTCGGTGTCGGTCTGGCTGGCGAAGGCGTAGCCGCGCGCCTCGAGCTCGGCGCGCAGCTCGTCGTGGTTCTCGATGATGCCGTTGTGCACCAGGCCGATTCGCGCAGTGGAGGCGGCCTCGTCGATGCCGTCCAGGCTGCCGAAGCCGGTGTGCTCGGGCGACACCCCGGGGCCGGCCGAGAAGTGCGGGTGGGCGTTGTGCACTTCGGGCGCGCCATGGGTGGCCCAGCGGGTGTGCGCGATGCCGGTGCCGGCTTCGACGCCGTCGCGCTGGGTCCCCGCCACCAGCTCGGCCACCCGGGACGTGCTGCGCGCGCGGCGAAGCTCGCCGTCCTGGTGCACGGCGACGCCGCAGCTGTCGTAGCCCCGGTACTCCAGCCGGCGCAGGCCTTCGACGAGCACCGGGACGATGTTGCGCGCGCTGACGGCGCCGACGATGCCACACATGGTCTGGGTTCCTTGACAAGTCAACGGTGAAGAGGGGCGACGCGGATGCTAGGGGACCCGGATTGGCTTTTTTCGCCGAAAGTACTGGCCTGCGTGCACGAAATCACCGCATCACGTCGTGGTTGCCATCGTGCGCCATCAGACACGGCTTCATGACTGATAATTTCACGATGATTCAGCTCGATGCCACCGACCTGCGTTTGCTGCAGCTGCTGCAGCAGGACGCCTCGCTGTCCAACGTCGACTTGGCTGAGCGAGCGCTCACCTCTCCGGCGACATCACTGCGCCGCGTCCGGCGGCTGCTGCAGGCCGGCGTCATCGAGAGGCGGGTCGCGCTGCTGTCGCCGGCGCAACTGGGCCAGCCGCTGCAGGCACTGGTCGAGATCACCCTCGATCGGCAGGGCGCGGAACATCTGGAGGCCTTCGAGCGGCGCGCCGTGAACGATGCCGCGGTGCAGCAGGTCTGGCGCGTGTCGCCGGGCCCGGACTTCGTGCTGGTGGTGGTCGCCGGCGACATGGCCGGCTGGCGGGCCGTGGTCAGCCGGCTGTTCACGCAGGACGCCAATGTGCGCAATGTGAAAGCCTACTTCGCGGTCAAGCTGGCGAAATTCGACCCGGCGCTGCCGCTGCCGGCCGCGGCGGGTGGTCAGTCGCCGGGGGCGGGGGTGGCCGGGCCGGGCTGAGACGGCGCAGGCGCGCCCGCGGCCGCGGGACCGGCAGGCGCGCCGCCGGCCTTGACGATGGCCAGGCCCTTGAGGTATTCGCCCTCCGGGAACACCAGCGTCGTCGGGTGGTCGCAGGCGCCCTCCAGGCGCTGCAGGATGGCGCCGTCGACGCCGGCGTCCATGGCGGCGCCGGCCACGATCTTGTGGAACAGCTCGGCGCCGATGCCACCGGAACACGAGAACGTGAGCAGCAGGCCGCCGGGCTCCAGCAGCTCGAGCGCCAGCCGGTTGATGTCCTTGTAGGCACGCGCCGCGCGCTCGGCATGCGCCGCACTGGGTGCGAACTTGGGCGGGTCCAGCACGATGGCGTCGAAGCGCCGGCCGTCCCTGCGGCACTCGCGCAGGAAGCGGTTGACGTCGGCGTCGACCGTGCGGTGGCGCGCGGCGTCGAAGCCGTTCAGCCGCACATGGGCGTCGGCGCGCTCGAGCGCCGGCGCCGAGGAATCGACGCTGGTCACCTCGGTGGCGCCGCCGGCCAGCGCGGCGACGCTGAAGCCGCCGGTGTAGCAGTAGCAGTTGAGCACGCGCTTGCAGCCGAATCGGGCCACCCAGCGCGCGAAGGCGGCGCGGTTGTCGCGCTGGTCGAGGTAGAAGCCGGTCTTGTGGCCGCCGGCCACGTCCAGCGTCAGGCGCCAGCCATGTTCGCTGATGGTGACTTCGGTGGCGCCGTCACCCCGCAGCCAGCCGCTGCGCAGCGCCAGGCCTTCGAGGCCGCGCACGCCGGAGTCGCTGCGCTCGTACAGCCGGCTGCAGCCGGTGGCCGCCCGCAGCGCGTCGGCCAGGGTGTCGCGCCAGCGTTCGCTGCCGGCGGACAGGAATTGCGCGCTCAGCGTGTCGCCGTAGCGGTCGACGATCAGCCCCGGCAGCCCGTCGGCTTCGCCATGCACCAGGCGCACGCCGTCGCTGGCGATCGGCAGCCGCTGCCGCAGGGCCAGCGCGCGCGCGATGCGGCGCGCGAAGAAGGCCGCGTCGATGGGCTCGGCCTCTTCGAAGCTCCAGGCGCGCAGCCGGATCATCGAGCGCGCGCTGTACGCCGCCCAGGCCAGGAAGCGCCCGTCAGCCGCCTCGACGCGCACCGTCTCGCCGCTGTCGGCGCCACCCTTGGCGATGCTGCCCTGGAACACCCAGGGGTGGCGGCGCAGCAGCGAGCGCTCCTTGCCTTCGCGCAGGCGCACGGTCTTCATGCGCCGGCTCCGCCCCGCTCGCCCGGCCGCGAGGTCCGGTCGCCCGGCTCGGGCCCGGGGGCGACTTCCCCTTCTGCGCCCTGCCCGGCACCCCCTGGCACCGGCGACGCGTGCCGCCGTCGTGCCCGCGGGTGCGAGGCGTCGTAGGCGCGCGCCAGGTGCTGGAAGTCCAGCCGCGTGTAGATCTGCGTGGTCGAGATGCTGGCATGGCCGAGCAGCTCCTGCACCGCGCGCAGGTCTCCGCTGGACTGCAGCAGGTGCGAGGCGAAGCTGTGGCGCAGCATGTGCGGGTGCACGCGCACCGGCAGCCCGGCCGCCCGGGCCTGTGCGCGCAGCCGGCGGCGCAGCGCCTCGGCGCCCAGCCGGGTGCCGCGGCGGCTCACGAACAGCGCGCGCTCGCCGGCCGCGGCCAGCGTGGCGCGCAAGGCCAGCCAGGCCTGCAGCGCCTGCCTGGCGGGCGGGCCGAAAGGCACGCTGCGGCGCTTGCTCCCCTTGCCCCGCACATGGGCCGTGCAGTCCTGCAGGTCGACCCAGCCGGCCGCCCCCTGCAGGCCGTCGACGTCCAGCCCCAGCAGTTCGCCGATGCGCAGCCCGGCCCCGTAGAGCAGCTCGACGATCGCCTGGTCGCGGGCCTGCAGCACGCGCTCGCCGGCCCCACCCTGCGCCGCCTCGCGGTCCGGCCGTTCGACCAGACCCATCGCCTGGTCGACCGCCAGCGCCTTGGGCAGCGGCCGGGCCGCCCGCGGGGCCTTGAGCTCGGCCAGCGGATCGCGCTGCAGCCGGCCTTCCCGCCCCCACCAGCGGTACAGGCCGCGCCAGGCCGCCAGCTCCAGCGCAATGCTGCGTGGCGCCAGGCCGCGCCCGCGCAGCGCGGTCATCCAGCCTCGCAGGTGGTGCGGCGCGGCCTGCTCCAACACCACGCCCTGCGCCTGTGCCGCCTGGTGCAGGCGCGTCAGCGACGCCCGGTACAGCGCCAGCGTGCGCGCCGCCAGCCGCCGCTCGACGCGCAGGTGCTCGAGGAAGCGCTCGATGTCCGGCGGCAGCGGCGCTCCGTCGGGGGTCATTTCAAGGGGCGCAGCCGCGACAGTGCCGCACTGGCGATCTCGCCGATGCGCTGCAGGAACTCCGTGCCCATGTCCGCCGAGTAGCGCGTCGGGTCGGGCGAGCCCAGCACCAGCAGGCCGAAGGTGCCATCACGGCCGTCGTCGCGCAGCGGCAGCATGGCCAGCGACATCACCGTTGCCGGGTTGTCCAGCCAGCCCGCGGCCTCGAAGCCGGCGTTGACGCCGCAGTACGGCAGCGACAGGCTGCCCGCGAAGCTGCGCGCGTCGTCGCTCACGCTGCGCGCAAAGTCCCGCCCGGCGTAGATGCCGTCGGCGCCCCACAGACGGATCGCCGCCTGCGGGATCAGGAACTGGTGCTCGAGTTCGTCGACCATCACCTGCGGCAGGTCGCCCAGGTGCGGCGTGACCAGCAGGGCCCGCGTCCAGCGGTGCAGCCGGTCGGCGATGGCCAGGTTTTCCTGCCCGTGGCGGATCATCTCGACGATCTTGAGCTCCAGCCCCTTGATGCGCTCGCGCAGCATCTCCATCTGCCGCTCCTGCAGCGAGACGGCACGCTGGCCGTGCGGGCTGGTCAGCTGCACGCTGGACAGCAGCTCGGCATGGCGTTCGAAAAAGGCCGGGTTGACGGCCAGGTAGTGGGCGATGTCGGCTTCGGTGATGCCCTGCACGCCGGGAGTGGTGCTGCTCACAGTTCGATTTCTCCTTCGAAGACGGTTTCGGCAGGGCCGCTCATGAGGACGGCGGCATCGCCGCCGGCCCAGGCGACCGAGAGGTCGCCACCGCGCGTGCGGACCTCGACCCGCGCGTCCAGCCAGCCCAGCCGGATGCCGGCCACGACCGCGGCGCAGGCCCCGGTGCCGCAGGCCAGCGTCTCGCCGGCGCCGCGTTCGTAGACACGCAGCCGGACCTCGCGCGGCGAGACCACCTGCATGAAGCCGGCATTGACGCCGCGCGCAAAGCGCTCGTGCTGCTCGATCTGCGGGCCGACCAGCGCCACCGGGGCGGTTTCGACGTCGTCGACGCGCTGCACGGCATGCGGGTTGCCCATCGACAGCACGGCCACCTCGACACGGTCACCATCGGCCAGCGCCAGCGGCCACAGCTCGAAGCCTGCCACCGCGCGCGGGACAAGGCCGCTGGCATCGAAGGGCAGGGCCTGGTGCTCGAAGCGCGGCCGGTTCATGTCCACCGTGACCCTGCCGTTGTCCTCCAGCCGCAGCTCGAGCAGGTTGTTGACGGTCTCGACGCGCAGCAGGCGCTTGTCGCTCAGGCCATGGGCGTGCACGTAGCGAACGAAGCAGCGCGCACCGTTGCCGCAGTGCTCGACCTCGCCGCCCGAGGCGTTGAAGATCCGATAGGCGAAGTCGACACCGGGCGTGCGGGCCGCCTCGACGACCAGGATCTGGTCGGCGCCGACGCCGAACCGGCGATCCGCCAGCCGCCGCACCTGCGCTGGCGTGAGCTGCAGGTCGCCACGCGTGCCGTCGAGCACGACGAAGTCGTTGCCCGCGCCGTGCATCTTCGTGAAGCGCAGTCGCATGGGGGGCATTATCCGCGCCGGCACCCGCCGGCCGCCTCGGGCGTGCGCAATTCACCCGCGCCGGCGGACCTGCCACACACCGCCGGCGGGTCGCCGGGCCTCAAGCTCGCGGGCATGATGACCCTGCTCTCCCCTGCCCGGCCGCTGCCCTGCCATCGCCCGCGGGGTGCACGAGGCACCGTGCCCCACCTGGGCCCGAACCCGCTGGCCTCCCCGGCCTGGCGCGGCTTCATCGAGCAACTGGGGCAGGCGCTGGGGGCGGCCGCGCGCTGTGCGCCGCAGGCGGCCGCACCGGCAGCCACGCAGCGGCACGCGCCGGCCGAACCCATGGGCACGCCCGCCCTGCACGGAAACCCGCAGGCGCCGGTCGTCGCGCTGTGCTCGCTGCAGGTGCCGGCCGATGCCGTCGACCTGAGCCGCCTGGCCGGCGAGGCCACCGACGCGCTGCGACGCGGCCTGACGCAGACCCGGGTGATCCGCGTGCTGCCCTGCGGCGACCATGGCCTGCCCGCCACGCCCGCCCCGGCCCCGGTGCGCCCCAGCCACCGCATCGAAGGCCTGCTGCAGCCGCATGGCCGCTGGCTCAAGGTCGAACTGCAGGTGTTCGACGAGGCCTCGTCGGCGCTGCTCTGGCAGCACCAGCGGCAATGGGCCTGGGAGCCGACCGATGCCTTGCCGGTCGAGCTGATGCCCGAGCTGATCCGGGCCACCACGGCGGCCCTGCTCGGCGGCGACACGCTGCCACCGCCCGAGTCCGACCTGCCCGACGCGCCCAGCCACGGCCTGCTCTGGCATGCCATCCGGGGCATGCACAGCCCGCTGGAGCGCGAGCTGCGTTATGCCTCGGCCTGCCTGGAGCTGCTGTCGCGGCGCCACCCGGACCGCGCCGACCCGGATGCCTGGCGCGCCATGTGGCACCTGATGGTGCTGGCGCGCGGCCACTGCGACGACGCCGAAGGGCACACGCACGCCGCCTGTGCGGCGTCGGCCAGCGCGCTGTTCAAGCCCGGCGACCTGACCATGTCGCTGGCCATAGACGGCCTGCTGCAGGCCTTCCTGCGCGGCCACCCCGGGCGTGGCGAACAGCGCCTGCGCGAAGCCCTGGACATCGATCCCGGCGAGTCGCTGGCCTGGATGTTCCTGTCGGCGCTGCATGCCCACCTCGACCGCGGCGAGGCGGCCGTGCAGGCGGCCCTGCAGGCCCAGGCACTGACGCCGTTCGAGCCCATGCGCTACTACTTCGACGCCTTTGCCAGCCAGGCCATGCTTGCGGCGGGCAGGACAGGCGAGGCCATCACCTTCGGGCGGCGCTCGCTGGGCATCAACGCCCGCCACCTGGCCACCCACCGCACGCTGGCGGTGGCGCGCATGCAGGGCGGGCAGTACGCGCAGGCCCGCCGGCATGTCGCCGACCTGCTGGCGCTGGACCCGGGCTACACCGTGGCACGCTGGCTGCAGGTGTGCCCCGCCCCCGACAGCCACTTCGCCCGCCGCTGCGCCGAGGCGCTGCGCGCGGCCGGCGTGCCGGAGCGCTGACCGTCGGCCGGGGCGCCCGCACGTCGCGGCTCAGCCCTCCCGCACAGGATGCGCTCGGGCCTTCGCCGGCGCGCAAGAGTCCGCAGGGACTCTTGCACGTCGCGGCTCAGCCCTCCCGCCCGAGATGCGCTCGGGCCTTCGCCGGCGCGCAAGAGTCCGCAGGGACTCTTGCACGTCGCGGCTCAGTACACGCCCCGCTCGCCGGGGGGGCGGGACTTGAAGCGCTTGTGCACCCACAGGTACTGAGCCGGGTTGGCGCGCACCTCGTCCTCGATCCAGGCGTTCATGCGCCTGGCATCGGCCAAGGGGTCCTCGCCGGGCCAGTCGGTCCACGCCGGCAGGAAGCGGATGCGCCAGCCCTTGCCGCGCGGCAGCGCCTCGGCCACCACCGGCTGCACCACCATGTCCAGCGCGCGCGCCAGTCGCGACGGCGCGAGCAGCGTCGACGCCGGCACGCCGAAGAAGGGCACGAAGGCGGCATCGCGCGGCCCGAAGTCCATGTCGGGCAGGTTGAAGAAGGCCCAGCCCCGCCGGATGGCCCGCACCAGCGGCCTGGCGCCGTCATGCCGGGAGAACAGCTCACCGCGCCCGAAGCGCAGCCGGCCATGGCGCATCGCGTGGTCGAACACCGGGTTGCTCTGCCGCTGGTAGATGGACCCCACCTGGCGCGTCTGGAACAACTGCGTCGCGCAGCCGGCGGCGTCCAGCGCGACGAAGTGGGGCACCAGCCACATCACCGGCCTCGACGAGCGTTCAGCCAGCCCAACGTCACCCTCGACGCGGATCAGGCGCCGCAGCCGCGCCGGGCTCGCGTACCAGAGCACGCCGCGCTCGAGCAGGCTGCGCCCCACCCATTCGAAATGCTCGCGCGCCAGCTTCTCGCGCCCGGCGGCGCCGAGTTCGGGCAGGCACAGCTCGAGGTTGCGCAAGGCCACCCGGCGGCGGCTGCGCCCGAACCGGTAGAGCAGGCGGCCCAGCGTGCCGCCCAGCGCCGACTGCCAGGGCAGGGGCAGCCAGTGCAGCAGCCAGACCAGGCCGATGACGACACGGGGCCCGAACGATCTCATCGACCAGCCCCCGCCGATGCCCGCGCCGATGCCCCCGCCGGGGCCCGGCAGCGGGCCATCAGGGGCGCCGTCATGCCGCCGCCCCGACCGGCCCGGCGGGGCGCGGAGTCTTGTAGCGGTGGTAGCCCCACAGGTACTGGGCCGGGCAACGCAGGATCACCGCCTGCATCGCCAGGTTGACCGCCTGCGCGGCGGCCGCATCGTCACCGGCGGCCGGCAGCGCGGGCTCCAGCGGCAGGGCATGCACGCAGTAGCCGGCACCGCGCGGCAGCCGCTCGGTCCACAGCACGGCCACTTCGGCACCGGTCTGCTGCACCAGGCGCGCGGCCAGCGTCATGGTGTAGGCGCTCCGGCCGAAGAAGGGCGCCCACACGCCCTGGCCCGCCGGCGGCACCTGGTCGGGCAGCAGGCCCACGGTCTCGCCGCGACGCAAGGCGCGAAGCAGCTGGCGCACGCCGGCCAGCGTGGCCGGCGCCGTGGCCAGGGCCGGACGGGCGCGCACGGTCTCCTCCAGGCGGCGCAGCCAGGCCTGGCGCGCCGGGCGGTACAGGATGGTGATCGGCTGCCGTGCGCCAAAACGCTGTGCATAGGCCTGCGCCGACACCTCGAAGCTGCCCATGTGCGGCGTCAACAGGACCAGGCCGCGGCCGCGGGCCAGGCGCTGCTCGATCAGTTCGAGGCCCTGCCAGTGCACCGGGTCCTCGAAGTCTCGCCCCGCCGGCCGCAGCCACAGGCGCGGCAGTTCGGTCGCCAGCTTGCCCGCCTCGGCCACGGACTGGCGCCGCACGCCGTCGCTGACACCGGCCAGCCGGGCATTCGTGCACAGCCGCTCGCGGTACGGCCGCGACAGCAGGTAGGTCGCCCAGCCCAGCAAGACGCCCAGCCCGTGAAGAAGCCACAGCGGACAGCGGGAGAGCCAGCGGGCCAGCAGGATCATGGTTCCTATAATCGTCGCCCGTCGCTGAGTTAAAGGACAACTTGCGGGGCGACGGGCGGCGCGAAGCATAGCGAGTGCCGCCGGGGGTGGCTGCCGCGCGCGCCGCCCGCACCGCTAAAGCGTTCGCCGCGCTCCTCCTCACAGTGGTCGGCAACGCAGCCGGTTTCACTTCCAGGAGCATCTTGTGGCGAACGACTTCCTCTTCACGTCCGAATCCGTCTCCGAAGGCCACCCCGACAAGGTCGCCGACCAGATCTCGGACGCCATCCTCGACGCGATCTTCCGCCAGGACCCGCGCAGCCGGGTGGCGGCCGAGACGCTGTGCAACACCGGCCTGGTGGTGCTGGCCGGCGAGATCACGACCAATGCGCATGTCGACTACATCCAGGTCGCGCGCGACACCATCAAGCGCATCGGCTACGACAACACCGATTACGGCATCGACTACAAGGGCTGCGCGGTGCTGGTCGCCTACGACAAGCAGAGCAACGACATCGCCCAGGGCGTCGACCATGCGTCGGACGACCACCTCAACACCGGCGCCGGTGACCAGGGCCTGATGTTCGGCTACGCCTGCGACGAGACTCCCGAGCTGATGCCGGCGCCGATCTACTACGCGCACCGGCTGGTCGAACGGCAGGCCCACCTGCGCAAGGACGGCCGCATGCCCTACCTGCGACCGGACGCCAAGAGCCAGGTCACCATGCGCTACGTGGACGGCAAGCCGCATTCGATCGACACCGTGGTGCTGTCGACCCAGCATGCGCCCGAATGGAGCCTGGGCGACAAGATGAAGCCCGAGTTCGTCGAGGCGGTGGTCGAGGACATCATCAAGCCGGTGCTGCCGGCGGCCTGGCTCAAGGACACGCGCTACCTGGTCAACCCGACCGGGCGTTTCGTCGTCGGTGGCCCGCAGGGCGACTGCGGCCTGACCGGCCGCAAGATCATCGTCGACACCTATGGCGGCGCCTGCCCGCATGGCGGCGGCGCCTTCAGCGGCAAGGACCCGACCAAGGTCGACCGCAGCGCTGCCTATGCCTGCCGCTACGTGGCCAAGAACGTGGTCGCCGCCGGCCTGGCCCGCCAGTGCCAGATCCAGGTCGCCTACGCGATCGGCGTCGCGCGGCCGATGAACGTCACCGTCTACACCGAAGGCACCGGCGTGCTGCCCGACGATCAGATCGCCAGGCTGGTCAACGAGCACTTCGACCTGCGGCCCAAGGGCATCATCCAGATGCTGGACCTGCTGCGCCCGATCTACGAGAAGACCGCCGCCTACGGCCACTTCGGCCGCGACGAACCCGAATTCACCTGGGAAAGAACGGACAAGGCCCAGGCGCTGCGTGCAGCGGCCGGGCTGTAGGCCCGGCGGGCGCACAGCGCCCCCTGGGACTTGCGGCGCAGGCTCACATCGCGCAGCGATGTGAAGGCGCGCAGCGCCGGGCCGCAGCCACAAGGCCGTCTGGCTGCGTGCAGCGGCCGGGCTGCAGGCCCGGCGGGCGCGATGCGCCTGGCCCGGCCGCAGGCGGGTGCGGTATTCTCCCGCTCCCGCCACTGCCGACACTGCCTCGTGTCAGAGCCTCCTTCCGGACGCTCGCCCAGACCGGCCCCGAGCCCGCCCGAGCGACCCGACCGTGCCGACAAGCGTTCGCTGTTCGAGCGCATGGTCCACCTGATCGCCCCCGGGCCGGACAGCCGCGACGGGCTGATGCGCACGCTGGCCGACGCCGAGCATCGTGAGCTGATCGAGCCGGAATCGCGCCAGATGCTCGAAGGCGTGCTGCGCATGGCCGACCTGACGGCCGGCGACGTGATGGTCGCCGCACCGCGCATGGACCTGGTGGACATCGACGCCCCCTACGAGGACCTGCTGGGCGTCGTCATCCAGACCGCCCATTCGCGCTTTCCGGCCTACGAGCGCGAGCGCGACAACATCATCGGCATCTTGATGGCCAAGGACCTGCTCAAGCTGCAGCGGGCCCCGGAGCTGAACCTGCGCACGCTGCTGCGCCCGGCCGTCTTCGTGCCCGAGTCCAAGCGCCTCAACGAGCTGCTGCGCGACTTCCGCTCCAACCGCAACCACCTGGCGATCGTCATCGACGAGTTCGGCAACACGGCCGGGCTGATCACCATCGAGGACGTGCTGGAGGAGATCGTCGGCGAGATCGAAGACGAGTTCGACGAGCGCGAGCGCGAGAACGGCATCTACACGCTGGCCGACGGCACCCACCGGGTGGCCGGCGACGTCTCCATCGACGCCGTCAACCAGGCTTTCGGCCGCAGCCTGCCGACCGCCGACTTCGACACCATCGGCGGCCTGGTCGCGCAGGAGTGCGGCCATGTGCCGCGGCGCGGCGAGGTGGTGGACGTCGACGGCCTGCGCTTTGCCGTCATGCTCACGCGCGGCGGCGCGGTGCGCTGGTTCCGCGTCGAGCGCAGCGACACGCTGCCCCACGACGACCTGGCGGCGAGCGCCTGAGCGCCGCCGCGGCGCGCCGGCGGGGGGACGATTGAGCACGGTGGCCACACCGCGCGCCCAGGCCCTGCTGGCCATCGTGCTGGGTGCGCTGCAGAGCCTGGCCTTCGGCATCACGGCGCTGTGGCTGCTGCCGCTGCTGACCCTGGCCTGGCTGCGGGTGCAGCTGGACGGTTGCGCGACGCCGGCGCGCGCGGCGGGGCTGGGGTGGTGCTACGGCCTGGGCTGGCTGACGGCCGCCGTCTGGTGGCTGTTCATCAGCCTGCACCGCTATGGCAGCCTGCCGGCCCCGCTGGCGGCCCTGGCCGTGGCCGCCCTGTCGGCCACGCTGGCGCTGTACCTGGCGCTGGCCTGCGGGCTGTACCGGCGCTGGCGGCCCGCTGCCAGCGCGGGCGCGGTGGCGCTGTTCGCCGCACTGTGGCTGCTGGCCGAGCTGGCGCGCGGCCTGCTGTTCAGCGGCTTCCCCTGGGCCGCGTCGGGCTACTCGCAGGTCGACTCGCCGCTGGCGCTGGCGGCGCCGTGGCTGGGGGTGTACGGCATGGGCGCGCTGCTGGCCCTGTCGGCCGCCGTGCTCGCCGGCGCCTGGCGCCAGCCGGCCGGCCGGCCGGCCGCCGCCGCCGTCGCCGCCGCCTGGATCGCGGCCGCGCTGGCCGGCAGCGGGCCCGAGTTCTCGCGCAGCACGGGCGAGGTCTCGGTGCGCCTGCTGCAGCCCGCCGTCGCACAGGACGAGAAGTTCGCCAGCCGCCACATGCCCGCCGCGCTGCAGTGGCTGGCGGCGCAGATGACGGCCTCGCCGGCCGCGCTGACGGTGGCCCCCGAGACCGCCGTGCCGCTGCTGCCGCACCAGCTGGAGGACTTCGCCCCGGGCTGGTGGGCGAGCCTGGCGGCTCACTTCGCCGTGCCCGGCCGCGCCGCGCTGCTCGGCCTGCCGCTGGGCGACTTCGAGCGCGGCTACACCAACTCGGTCGCCGGCCTGCAGGCCGCGGCGCCTGGCCAGGCGCCGGGCGCGGGCCTGCCCTACCGCTACGACAAATCCCACCTGGTGCCGTTCGGAGAGTTCGTGCCGCCGGGCTTTCGCTGGTTCACCGAGGCCCTGAACATCCCGCTGGGCGACTTCGACCGCGGCAGCCTGCGCCCGCCGCCCTTCGTCGCCCTCGGCCAGCGGCTGGCGCCCCATGTCTGCTACGAGGACCTGTTCGGCGAGGAGCTGTCGCGCCGTTTTGCCGACCCGGCCACGGCGCCGACCGCGCTGGTCAACGTCAGCAACATCGGCTGGTTCGGCGACACGGTCGCGGTGCCGCAGCACCTGAACATCTCGCGCCTGCGCGCGCTGGAGTTCGAGCGGCCGGTGCTGCGCGCCACCAACACCGGCGCCACCGCCCTGATCGACCACCGCGCCCGTGTGTCGGCCCTCTTGCCCCCGTTCACCCGCGGCGTGCTGGACGGCCGCTTCGAGGGCCGCGACGGCCTCACGCCCTACGCACGCTGGACCGCGGCCTTCGGCCTGTGGCCGCTGATCGTGGCGGCGCTGGGCATCGTGGCCGCGGCGGCGATGGTGTCGACTTCGCGCCGCGCCCCGGCAAGCCCGCCCTGACCGCCAAGGAGGCGCCCTTGACGCAAGACATCTCGCTGCCCCTGTGGGTGTTCGTCGCGCTGGTCGGGGTCGCCTTGCTGGCCGCGCTGCAGTGGCTGCTGCTGCCCGGGCTGCGCTGGGTGGTGCGCCGCCAGGTGCGCGGCGTGATCGACGAGATCGGCGTGCGGCTGAAGATCGAGATCCCGCAGTTCAAGCTGACACGCCGGCAGGCGCTGATCGACCGCCTGCTGACCGACCCGCGTGTGCTCGAGGCGGCCGACAGGTTCGCCGCGCAGCAGCCCCTGGGCGGCCTGCGGGCGAGGCAGCGCGTCCACCTGTACGCGCGCGAGATCGTGCCGGCCTTCAACGCCTACGCCTACTTCCGCCTGGGCTACTGGCTGGCCAAGACCTGTGCGCGGGCGCTGTACCGGGTGCGGCTGGGCTATGCCGATGCGCGCGCGCTGGCGGGGCTGGACCCGAAGACGACGGTGGTGTTCGTGATGAACCACCGCAGCAACATGGACTACATCCTGGTGTCCTTCCTGGCGGCCGAGAAGGTGGCCCTGAGCTATGCCGTCGGCGAGTGGGCGCGGGTCTGGCCGCTGCAGGGCCTGATCCGCGCCATGGGCGCCTACTTCGTGCGCCGCAACTCGGGCGACCCGCTGTACCGCATGGTGCTGCAGCGCTACGTGCAGATGGCCACCGAGGGCGGCGTGCCGCAGGCCATGTACCCGGAAGGCGGCCTGTCGACCGATGGCGCGCTGCGCCCGCCCAAGCTGGGCCTGCTCGACTACATGCTCAAGTCCTTCGACCCGGCCGCCGAGCGCGACCTGGTCTTCGTGCCCGTGGGCATCAACTACGACCGTGTCATCGAGGACCGCTCGCTGCTCGGCAAGGGCGATCCCGATGCGCCGCGCCGCGGGCTCGGCGCCCGGCTGCGCGTCGCCGCCGGCTTCGTCGGCCGGCTGCTGCTGCTGCGCCTGCAGGGCCGCGGCTTCCGCTTCGGTTATGCCTGCGTCAACTTCGGCCCGCCGCTGTCCATGCGCGACTGGGTGCGGCGCCGGGCCATCGACTTCCGCGCCCTCGACGACGGCGCCCGGCGGGCGGCCGTGGCGCAGGTGGGCGAGGACCTGATGACGGCGATAGGCGGCATCGTGCCGGCGCTGCCGGTGCCGCTGGTGGCCACGGTGCTGCTGCGCGACCCCGGCCGCGCGTTCTCCGAGCTGGAGCTCAAGGCCGCCGTCGCCGAGCTGATGACCGACATCGAGGCGCGCGGCGCGCATGTCTACCTGCCGCGTGCCGATCGCGACTACGCCATCGACGTCGGCCTGCGCATGCTGGTGCTGCGCCACCTGGTGCGCGAGGAGCAAGGCCTGTACCGCGCCCACGAGGCCGAGCTGCGCGTGCTGCGCTACTACGCCTTGTCCATCGCCCAGCTGTGCCCGGCACACGCGCCGCAGCCGGCGCAGCGGGCGGCCGGCTGATGCTCGCCCGCCTGCAGCAGTTCATCGTCGCCGGGCTGCTCGCGCTGGCGGCGCTCTGGCTGGCGCTGACGCGGCACGAATCGCCCGCACTGGTCGTCTCGGGCCTGCTGGTGCTGGGCCTCGCGCATGCGCTTTTCCTCGGCCTGGAGTTCGCGCTGATGCACCACGTGAACCGGCGCGACCCGGCCCCGCGCGCCAGCGGCTCGCAGCTGGTGCGGGCCTGGCTCGCCGAGTCGCTGCAGGCGCCACGTGTGTTCGCCTGGCGCCAGCCCTTCCGGTCCAGGGCCCTGGCCGACCGGCTGCAGGGCGCGCGCGCCGGCCAGGCCGGCGTAGTGTTCGTGCACGGCTTCGTCTGCAACCGCGGGTTCTGGAACCCCTGGATGCAGCGCCTGCGGCGCACCGGGCACCCGCATGTGGCGGTCGACCTGGAGCCGGTGTTCGGCAGCATCGACGACTACGTGCCGCGGGTCGACGCCGCCGTGCGCCGCCTGTACGCGGCCAGCGGCCGGCCGGTGCTGCTGGTCTGCCACAGCATGGGCGGCCTGGCGGCCCGCGCCTGGCTGGCTTCCCGCGACGATGCACCGGCCCTGGTGTCGCAGGTGGTGACGCTGGGCACGCCGCACCAGGGCACCTGGCTGGGCCGCTGGGGGACCTCGCCGAACGGGCGCCAGATGCAGCTCGACAGCCCCTGGCTGCGTTCGCTCGCCGGGCGCGAGACGGCGGCGCTGCGTGCGCAGCTGGTCTGCTACTACTCCAACTGCGACAACATCGTCTTCCCGGCCGGCACGGCGGCCTTGCCCGGCGCCGACAACCGCTTCGTCGCCGGCCTGGCGCATGTGGCCATGGCGTTCGACGAAGCGCTGATCTCGCAGGTGCTGGGCCGGCTGGACGCAGACGCCCGCGTGGCCCCGGCCGGCGCCGACCCGGGCGTCTAAAATCGCGCGCTTTTCCCGGCCCCCTCCATGCCCACCTTCCAGCAGACCATCCAGACGCTCCAGGACTACTGGGCCGCCCAGGGCTGCGCCCTGCTGCAGCCCTACGACATGGAAGTCGGCGCCGGCACCAGCCACACCGCGACCTTCCTGCGCGCGCTGGGTCCCGAGCCCTGGAAGGCGGCCTACGTGCAGCCCAGCCGGCGCCCCAAGGACGGCCGCTACGGCGACAACCCGAACCGCCTGCAGCACTACTACCAGTACCAGGTGGTGCTCAAGCCGGCGCCCGCCGACATCCTCGAGCTCTACCTGGGCAGCCTGCAGGCGCTGGGTTTCGACCTGCGCCGCAACGACGTGCGCTTCGTCGAGGACGACTGGGAGAACCCGACCCTGGGCGCCTGGGGGCTGGGCTGGGAGGTCTGGCTCAACGGCATGGAGGTGACGCAGTTCACCTACTTCCAGCAGGTCGGCGGCATCGACTGCAGGCCGCTGACCGGCGAGATCACCTACGGCCTCGAGCGGCTGGCGATGTACCTGCAAGGGGTCGAGAACGTCTACGACCTGACCTGGACCGGAACGCTGAAGTACCGCGACGTGTACCACCAGAACGAGGTCGAGCAGAGCACCTACAACTTCGAGCACAGCGACGTCGACTTCCTGCTGCAGGCCTTCGGTGCGCACGAGCGCCAGGCCCGGCACCTGGTGTCGGCGCAGCTGGCGCTGCCCGCCTACGAGCAGGTGCTGAAGGCGGCGCACACCTTCAACCTGCTGGACGCGCGCGGCGCGATCAGCGTCACCGAGCGCGCGGCCTACATCGGCCGCATCCGCAACCTGGCGCGCAGCGTGGCGCAGAGCTACCTGGACAGCCGGGCCCGGCTGGGTTTCCCGCTGGCGCCGCGCGAGTGGGCCGACGAGGTGCTGGCGCAGCTGGCGAAGAAGGCGGCCTGAGCATGAGCAGCACCGTGCACACCCTGCTGGTCGAGCTGCTCGTCGAGGAGCTGCCGCCCAGGGCGCTGAAGAAGCTGGGTGCGGCCTTCGCCGACGGGCTGTCCCGGCGACTCAAGGCGCTGGGCCTGGCCGCGCCGGACGCCGCGGTCCGCGCCTATGCCACGCCGCGGCGGCTGGCGGTGCAGGTGGCGCAGGTGGCCTCGCGCGCCCCCGACCAGGCCCGGCGCAGCAAGCTGATGCCGGTCGCGGTGGCGCTCGACGCCGCCGGCGCGCCGACGCCTGCGCTGCTGAAGAAGCTGGCCGCGCTGGGTGCCGACGCGTCGGTCGTGCCGCGGCTGCAGCGTGCCCCCGACGGCAAGGCCGAGGCCCTGTTCCTGGACAGCGTGCTGCCCGGCGCGACGCTGGCCGAGGGCCTGCAGTCGGCGCTGGACGAGGCGATCGCCGGCCTGCCCATCCCCAAGGTCATGAAGTACCAGCTGGCCGACGGCTGGAGCAGCGTCGACTTCGTTCGCCCGGCACACGCGCTGGTGGCCCTTCATGGCAGCGGGGTGGTGGCGGTCTCGGCGCTGGGCCTGGGCGCCGGCCGCACGACCCGCGGCCACCGCTTCGAGGCGCGCATGCCGGCCATCGAGCTGCGCAGCGCCGACAGCTACGCCGAGCAGCTGGCCGACGAGGGCTCGGTGATCGCCGGCTTCGACGAACGCCGCGCCGAGGTCAGGCGCCAGCTCGATGCGGCGGCGGCCCGCGAGGGCCTGCACGTGATCGAGGACGAGGCCCTGCTCGACGAGGTGTGTGCGCTGGTCGAGCGCCCGCATGTGCTGGTCTGCCGCTTCGAACGCGAGTACCTCGCGGTGCCGCAGGAATGCCTGATCCTGACCATGAAGGCCAACCAGAAGTACTTCCCGCTGCTCGACGCGCAAGGGCGGCTGACCGAGCGCTTCCTGGTGGTCTCCAACATCCGGCCCGACGATGCCTCGCGCGTGGTCGAGGGCAACGAGCGCGTCGTGCGGCCGCGGCTGGCCGACGCCAAGTTCTTCTTCGACCAGGACCGCAAGCGCACGCTGGCGTCGCGCGTGCCGGGGCTGGCCAAGGTCGTCTACCACGGCAAGCTGGGCAGCCAGGGCGAGCGCGTGGCGCGCGTGTGCTCGATCGCGCGCGCCATCGGGGAGCGGCTCGGCGGCCTGGCGCTGGCGGACCTGGCCGAGCAGGCGGCCACGCTCGCCAAGGCCGACCTGCTGACCGACATGGTGGGCGAGTTCCCCGAGCTGCAAGGCACCATGGGCGCCTACTACGCGCGCCACGACGGCCTGCGCGATGCCGTCGCCGATGCCATCGAGGACCACTACAGGCCGCGCTTCGCCGGCGATGCGCTGCCGCGCGGCGATGTCGGCCTGGTGGTGGCGCTGGCCGACAAGCTCGAGACGCTGGCCGGCCTGTTCGGCATCGGCCAGCAGCCCAGCGGCGACCGCGACCCCTTCGCGCTGCGCCGCCATGCGCTGGGCGTGATCCGCATGCTGGTCGAGCGCGACCTGCCGCTGGCCGTGCCGGAGCTGGTGGCGCAAGCCTTTGCCGCCTTTTCGGCCACCCATGGCCAGGCGCAGGCCGAGGTCCAGCACTTCATCTTCGAGCGCCTGGTCGGCTGGCTGCGCGAGCAGGGCTACAGCGCGCTGGAGGTCGATGCGGTGGTCGCGCTGCGGCCGCAGCGCTGGGGCGAGATCCCGCGCCGGCTGGCCGCCGTGCGTGCCTTTGCCGCCCTGCCCGAGGCGGCCGCGCTGGCGGCGGCCAACAAGCGCGTCGGCAACATCCTCAGGAAGTCCGATGCCGCGCCGGCATCGGCGCTGGACCCGCAGCGCCTGGTCGAACCGGCGGAGAAAGCGCTGGCCGCCGCCCTGGCCGAGCTCACGCCGCGGGCCGACGCCGACTTCGAGCGCGGCGACCACGCGGCGTCGCTGACGACGCTGGCCGCGCTGCGCGGCCCGGTCGACGCCTTCTTCGACGCCGTGATGGTCAATGCCGAGGATGCGGCCCTGCGCGCCAACCGGCTGGCCTTGCTGTCGCGGCTGCATGCGGCGATGAACCGTGTCGCCGACCTGTCGCGCCTGGCCACCGGCTGAGCGAACGGAGCCCGCGCCGTGCATGCCCCCAAGCTCGTCATCCTGGGCCGCGACGGCATCCTCAACGAGTATCGCGAGGACCATGTCAAGTCGCCCGCCGAATGGGTGCCGGTACCCGGCGCGCTGGAGGCGGTGGCGCGGCTGAACCATGCCGGCTGGCATGTCGTGGTGGCCACCAACCAGGCCGGCATAGGCCGCGGCATGATCGACATGGCGGCCATCAATGCGGTGCACGCGGCGATGATCCAGCAGCTGCATGCCTGCGGCGGCCGCCTCGACGCCGTCTTCCTGTGCCCGCACACGCCCGACGACCACTGCGAGTGCCGCAAGCCGCTGCCGGGCATGATGCTGGAGATCGCGCGCCGCTATGGCGCCGACCTGTCGCAGGTGCCCCTGGCCTCGGACACCCTGCGTGACCTGCAGGCCGCGCGGGCCGCCGGCTGCGAGCCCCACCTGGTGTGCAGCGGCCGCGCCGCCGGGCATGACGAGGCGATGCTCGCGCTCATCCGCCAGCAGGTGCCGCAGGCCGTCGTGCACCGCGACCTGGCGGCCTTCGCCGACCACCTGCTGCGGCGTGACCCGGGGGCCGATTCGGGCGCAGGCGCTCTGACCGCCTGAGGTGCGGCCATGGCGGTGGCGGCGACCCCACCGCTGTGCGTGCTTCGCTCGGCGCTGTACCTGCTGTGGCTGGCCGTCACCGTCGTCCCCTACGCGCTGGCCATGCTGCTGCTGTCGCTGGCCCTGCGCGGCACGAGGCTGTACTGGCCGACCGTCGGCTGGCTGCGGCTGGCGATCTGGGGCGCGCGGGTGATCTGCGGCGTCGACTGCCGCGTGCAGGGCTTGGAACACCTGCCCGGCGCCGACGAGCCGGATGCCGCCGTGTTGCTGGCGCCCAAGCACCAGTCGACCTGGGAGACCTTCGCCTTCCCGACCCTGATGCCGCACCCGCTGGCCTACGTCTTCAAGCGCGAACTGCTCTACATCCCCTTCTTCGGCTGGGCCATGGCGCGGCTGGACATGGTGCACATCGACCGCAGCCGGCGGGCCGAGGCCTGGGCCCGCGTCGACGCGCAGGGACGGCGGCTGTTTGCGCAAGGCGTCTGGATCATCATGTTCCCCGAGGGCACGCGCACGCCGCGCGGCGCGCAAGGGCCCTACAAGACCGGCGCCTCGCGGCTGGCCGTGGCGGCCGGCGTGCCCATCGTGCCGATCGCCGTCACCTCGGCGCGTTGCTGGCCGCGGCGCAGCTTCCTGCTGCGACCGGGCGTGATCGACGTCTCCATCGGCCGGCCCATCGCGAGCAGGGGACGCGAGCCCGACGAGCTGATGCGCGAGGTCGAAGCCTGGATCGAAGCCGAGATGCGCCGACTGGACCCCGAGGCCTACGCCGGCAGCAGCTCCTGAAACAATCGAAACCCGAGCCCGGGGCGCCGAAGCGGCGGTGAAACAGGGCCGCCCGAGCATCGGGCTTCCTGCCCAGCCGGGTCGTCACGACCGCGTGAGAGCTTGAACATCGCCGCCCCTCCCCCGCCCGCCGCGGCCCTGCCGGTCGTCATGGTCGTCGACGACGAGCCGGAGCTTCGCGGGCTCCTG
>Ga0209573_1002722_pt1 | contig 21458 bp, 16 predicted proteins | sample TNRBio252014_DNA_FD_185870 | JGI IMG/M metagenome (GOLD analysis project Ga0209573, IMG submission 185870) | Wastewater treatment Type I Accumulibacter community from EBPR Bioreactor in Madison, WI, USA - TNR Reactor_6/25/2014_ DNA (SPAdes)... | ecosystem: Engineered > Bioreactor > EBPR >...
TGAACAGATGCACCGCGCCATCCACAGCCGCCATGGAGGCCAGAATGCGCGGTTTGCCGGGGCAGGGGGGCAGTTCCTGCCATTGAGCGCCGAGCTTCTTCAAATGCAGCGACCAGAACGTGTTCAGCGCAATCGTTGCCGTCGGAGTTTCGATCCCGCCGGCGATGTAGAGCACGTCATCAAGCACACATCCAGCCATGAAGGCGCACGGCTTTGGCAGGGGCGCGAGCGCCACGTTGTTGTCGAGCCAGAACACCTCGCGAAAATGCTCCGTCGCATTTCCTCCGCCTAGGATGACGAGTCCTTCCGGTGTGGTGATGCTCACGCCATAGCCATTCGGTTTCGGCAGCTTGCCGAGGATGCGCCATGTGCCATCCGGCTTGTCTAAAGCATGGATCGTGTCATACCAAACCTTTGTGCCGCCTTCCCACGGCATTTTGTCGATGAAATGCGTGCCTCCGGCCACGATGAGCGCTCCGCCGCTCACACCTGCAAAGGAACCGGCAAAGCCTCGTTCGTCAGGCAACGGTGGCAGTTGTGACCATTTCAAATCAGCGGCGATGGCGGCAACGGTGAGGGACATGAAGAGAAGAAGCGTGCGGCGCATGACCGGCACTTAACGCGGTTTTGCTGATAGTTCCGGCACGTTCGGTGCTTATTTTGGCACTCCAATGCTCACCCTTTCTGGCAAATCCCACGGCAAATTCTGCGACGGCGTCTCGCGTCGCGACTTCCTGCGCATCGGCGGCCTCGCCATGGGCGGCTTGTCCTTGCCGGAACTTTTGAAGGCCGAGGCGGAGGCCAGAACGGGCCGCAGCTTCAAGTCGGTGATCATGATCTACATGTGCGGCGCTCCGCCGCACCAGGACATGTATGATTTGAAGATGGATGCGCCGCTGGAGATTCGCGGCCCTTATAAACCCATCAAGACCGCCGTTCCCGGCATCCACATCTCCGAGCACGCGCCGCGTCTCGCCAAGATCATGGACAAACTGGTGCCGATCCGCAGCATGTGGGGCTCGCCGAATGGTGCGCATGACAGCTTCATCTGCTACACCGGCAAAGCGCCGCCCCCGAACGGCGGCAATGCTCCCACCGGCCGTCTTTCCGATCCGCCATCCTTCGGCTCGGTCATTTCCAAGCTCAATGGCCAGGCTGATCCCGCGATCCCTGCCTTCGTCGGCCTCGCGCCCAAGGCCGGTCATCCGCCCTACGGCTCGCCGGGGCATCCCGGTTACTGCGGTAACACGCACTCCGCCTTCCGTCCGAATGGCGCGGGTGTGGAGGATCTCCAGCTCAACGGCATCACACTCGACCGCCTCGAAGATCGCCGCTCGCTCCTCACCGGTTTCGACAAGTTCCGCCGCGAAATCGACGCCAGCGGTCTCGTGAGCAGCATGGACGCCTTCAACCAGCAGGCGTTGAACGTCCTCACCAGCAGCAAGCTGCTCAACGCGCTCGATTTGACCAAGGAGACCGTCAAAACGCGCGAACGCTACGGCAAAGGTGACCCAAAAAACTACGGCGACGGCGCCCCGATGAATCTGGAGCACTTCCTCCTCGCCCGCCGCCTCGTCGAAGCCGGTGCGCGTGTGGTGACGTTGAATTTCGGCCGCTGGGATTTCCACGACAACAATTACCCGCAGCTCCTCCGCCACCTGCCGCTCTTTGATCAAGGCATGAGCGCTCTCGTCGAGGACCTGCATGAACGCGGCCTCGATAAAGACGTGGCGGTGGTCGCCTGGGGCGAATTTGGGCGAACACCGATTGTGAACAAAGATGGCGGTCGTGATCACTGGCCGCGTGTCGGCGGTGCTTTGCTCGCTGGTGGCGGTTTGCGAACCGGCCAGGTCATCGGCGCCACTGACAAGCTCGGCGGCGAACCCACCGAGCGCCCCGTGCATTTCGGCGAGGTTTTCGCCACGCTCTACAAGCACATGGGCATCGACACCGTGAAGACCACGCTCAACGACCTGACCGGTCGTCCGCAGTATCTCACCGACTCCTGGCAGCCGATGCCGGAGCTGATTTGACGCGGAGACGCGGCTTGCCTGTGATAAATGCTGGCTTATAGGCCCGCATGTATCCGATCAAAACGACCATCCCAGAAGGATTGGCACTCAAAGAGGGCGATGAAGCCGATCTTCGGGTGATCATTCAAGATGGCGTCCTGGTCGTGACCAAGGTTCTGCGGCAAAAGAGCTCGGAATCCCCCACCGCTGACTACAAGGTCAAGCTGGGTGCCTGGAACCGGAAATAGGCTGCTCGGAAAGGCTTGGCGATAGCCGGGCGTACTTCGATGCGCATGTCGTTCCCGCATCCAGCTCATCCCATCAGCCGCCGTGATATGATTCAGGCAGGAGCGGTCGGCTTGTTGGGCCTCGGGATGAATCATCTCAGTGCGTTGCAGGCGATGACGGCAGCCACGCAGCCGGCACGCGCCAAGTCGGTGATCTACATCTTCCTCAGCGGCGGATTGGCCCAGCAGGAGAGCTTCGACATGAAGCCGGACGCGCCGATGGAGTATCGTGGTGAGTTCAAGTCCATCCGCACACGCACGCCCGGCCTGCACATCTGCGAGCACATGCCCCATCTCGCGCGCATTTCGAAAAAGTGGTCTCTCGTGCGCTCGCTCACGCATGGCAGCAGCGATCACTCGCTGGGCCATCACATCATGCTCACCGGCCGCAGTGATGCCCCGCTCGGCTTTGATCCCAGCAAGCCGAAGAAGTCCGATCATCCCAGCATCGCCGCGCTCGCCACCGCGCTGCTGCCGAAGCGCAAAGACAACCTGCCTCCTTCCATCGTGCTGCCAGACAAGCTCGTGCATCGCCAGGGCCGCACGCTTGCCGGCCAGTTCGGCGGCATGCTCGGCTCGCAGCATGATCCGTGGTTCTTGGAGATGTCTCCCTACCACCCGGATCACTATGGTGCCTATCCGCAGTATCTGTTTCATCATGAGCGCGGCCTTGAAAAAGACGACAAGCTGCGCTTTCAGGCTCCGCATCTCTCGCTGCCGCAGGGGCTGACGCTCGACCGCGTGATGGATCGCGTCTCGCTGCGCAACGCACTCGAAGCGCAAACCAACGATCTCACCGCGCTCGCAGGCGATGAAGCCTTCGACTCCACGCGTCAGGCCGCCATCGGCCTGCTGAGCAATCGCAAGGTGCATGACGCGTTCAGCCTGGAGAAAGTCGATCCGAAGCTGCTCGACCGCTACGGTCATCACAGCTTCGGCTGGTCGCTGCTCATGGCGAAAAACCTCGTGCAAAGCGGTGTGCGGCTCGTGCAGGTCAATCTCGGCAACAACGAGACCTGGGACACGCATCAGGCCGCGTGGCCGAATTTGAAGAACTTCCTGCTGCCGCCGATGGACCAGGCCGTGAGCGCCCTGATTGAAGATCTCGACGCCAGCGGCCAGTTGGATGAGACACTCATCGTCATGGGCGGTGAATTTGGCCGCACGCCGAAAATTTCCAGCATCACCCCCACGGCTCTGCCAGGCCGTAATCACTGGGGCCACGCGCAGAGCATCTTACTCGCGGGGGGCGGCATCCAAGGAGGCCGCGTCATCGGCGAGACCGACAAAGTCGGCGGCTATCCCATCAGCGACGCCCAAACGCCGGAAAACTTCGCCGCCACGATCTACGAAGCGCTCGGCCTCCCCCGCGAAACCATCTGGAAAGACTTCACCGGCCGCCCGCACACGCTCTACATGGGTTCGCCGATGGGCGGGCTGACCTGATTCGCGGCAGCGTTTTGGAGTGCGGCGGCCCTCCGCCGCTTTCGAGCGGCTCATGGTCTGCGAAAAGCTCCAGAGGACTGGAGCACTCCAAAACGCTGCCGCGCTCACTCGACGCGCCATTTGCTCTTCAACTCGCTCCATTCGTTCGATGGCTTGCGCGGCAGTCCACGCCACTCTGGCGCCTGCATTACCACCTGCTCGATCAAATCAGCGCACTGCTCGGCAATCGTCACCAGCGTGCGGCGCATGCCCGCTGCCTCGGCAATTTGGATCATCTTTTCATGCTCCAGGCCGCCACTGACGCGTTTTGCCTCCTCGCTGTCGCGCTGCGCCACACGCAGCACATCCTCGGTGTGACGCGGCAGCCAGCGGCGGTTCTCGACGAGCACGGCGGCCAGAAGCGGCTGCAATTCGGGCTTCCAGCCTTCATCGAACAGTTGCGCGAGTTCTCCACGCTTCGCGCCAATGCGCATGTAGTGCGGCTGAATCGACTCCACGGGCGTCGCGGCCATGTCGGTGAAGGTTTTGGCCCAATCGACGCCCAGTTCACCGCCAATCGTGTGAAACGCGAACTGATCCTGCACGATGCGGTTTCGCGGGGTGTAAACGCCGTCGAGCAAATGCATGCGAATGCCTGGTTGGACCGATTTGATGAGCGAATCGCCGACCATGTGAACCATCCAGCCCAAGGCATACGCGAGACCACGCTCGGAGGTCATGTCATCGCGAATCGCGAGCGCGCAGTAGTCCGCCAGATGATCCCACGGCACGCGCAGGCTTACGTCTTGCTTGGCCCAGCCGAAGACGAGATGTGCGCGGCCATAGAACAGCTCGTGAATCTGCTTGGGCCGATACATTTGCCCATCATGCACGAGCACCCACGGTCTCACCGCGCCGCCGGTGATCGGACTTTTTTCCAAAGGCACCGTGCCAAAGCCGACCTCGCGTCCGGTATCGACGCACACAGCTTCCGGCATGACCTGGATGTCGCAGCCGAGATAGGCGCCGCACAGGAAACTCGACAGATGCCTCTCGATGATCGGTGTGATTGGCAGGCCGCGTCCCTTCGCCGCTTTCGCCGCAAGGATGCCATACATCGTGTGTCCGATCAGTCCGCTCATGTTTTGGACTCAACGCCGTCGTGGCAAGAGAGCTGTCACTGCCCGCGTAGGTTTGCGGCCATGCTCTCCATCTACTCCCAATCCAGCGGCGGCTTCTGCGATGGTGTGTCGCGTCGAAACTTCCTCAAGATCGGCGGACTCGCCATGGGCGGGTTGTCGTTGAATGACGTGCTGCGTGCCGAAGCGGCGCAGAAAGCGGGCAAGTCGCACAAGGCGGTGATCATGGTCTTCCTGCCGGGCGGCCCGTCGCATCAGGACATGTTTGATTTGAAGCCGGACGCGCCGGGCGAGATCCGTGGTGAGTTCAAACCCATCTCAACGAACGTCCCCGGCATCCAGATTTGCGAGCATCTGCCGCGTCTCGCCAAGATGATGGACAAATGCACGCTCATCCGCTCGCTTGCCGATTGCGACAGCGGCCATGATGCCTTCCAGTGTCTCACTGGCCGCAGCGCGAAGCGTCAGCCGCCCGGTGGCTGGCCGTCGATGGGTTCCATCGTTTCCAAGCTCGAAGGCAGTGTGAATCCTGCCATGCCCGCATTCGTCGGCCTCGCACCGAAGATGGGCCACATGCCCTGGGCACGCACGGGCGAGCCGGGCTATCTCGGCGTGGCGCATGCGCCGTTCCAGCCGAATCGCGGCGGCGGCACGGAGGACATGTCGCTCAATGGCATCACGCTCGACCGTCTCGGTGATCGCAAGACGCTGCTGAATAGTTTTGATAACCTGCGCCGCGATCTCGACGCCACCGGCCTCATGGGCGGTGTGGATGTCTTCAATGAGCAGGCGCTCAATGTGCTGACGAGCCCGAAACTGCTCCACGCGCTGGATTTGAACCGCGAAGACCCGCGCATCGTCGAGCGCTACGGCAAAGGTGAAAACCGCAACCGCGACGACGGCGGCCCGCGCCTCACGAGCCACTTCCTGATGGCCCGTCGGCTCGTGGAGGCCGGTGCGCGTGTCGTGACGCTCGCCTTCAGCCGCTGGGATTATCATTCGAACAACTTCGGCCAACTCCGCGAGGACCTGCCGCTGCTCGATGCTGGTCTGACCGCGCTCATCACCGATCTGCACGAGCGCGGCTTGGACAAAGATGTCTCTGTCGTCGTGTGGGGCGAATTTGGCCGCACGCCGAAGATCAATGACAAAGGCGGTCGCGATCACTGGCCGCGCGTCGCCTCCGCGTTGCTCGCCTGCGGCGGCATGCGTCACGGCCAGGTCATCGGTGCCACCGACAAGCATGCCGGTGAACCCACCGACCGCCCCGTCGCCTTCGGCGAAGTCTTTGCCACGCTTTATAAACAAATGGGCATTGACGTGACCAAAGCCACGCTCACCGATCTGACCGGCAGACCGCAATATCTCGTGGACGGCAATCTGCCGATGGCGGAGCTGGTTTGAGTCTTGCCATTGGTGCTCCATTGGAGTATAAAAGCGCGTGGAGTTCATTGAGTTTTCCCACTTCGCCAAGAATCTGCCGTTGCTCGGTGATGACGATGAGTATCTGGATTTGCAGCTTCATTTGATGGAGCGTCCCGAATCCGGAGCCGTCATCCCAGGCAGTGGAGGTCTTCGCAAACTACGCTGGGCGGGTTCTGGCCGTGGAAAACGAGGCGGGCTCCGTCTCATCTACTACTATGTCACTGCCGAAGGCCAGATTCTCCTCCTCCATCTCTACGCCAAGAACGATATGGAGAATCTCGACGCGCAGATGGCCCGCCAGCTCAAGCAACTCGTCGCCGAACACCTCGCATGAACAAGAAAACTCTCGAAGAAATCAAATCCTCCATCCGTGAGGCAGGCGCTGTGCGCCGTGGTGAAAAAGCACCTGCCCGCGTCTGGCGGCTGACCAAGCAGCCTGATGGCAGCGTCAAACGCACACAGGTCGATCCGCACAAGTATCAGGGCGAAAAGAAAGCCCAGTGGAATGCACAGACAGAAATCGTGGCGGCGCGTTCTGCCTTGTCGATGTCGCAATCTCAATTCGCTGGCTTTCTCGGCATCAGCATTCGCACCCTGCACCATTGGGAACAGGGCAGCCGCAAGCCGACCGGCGCGGCCCGCGTGCTCATTCAAGTCGCGCAGAAAGAACCCAAGGCGATCAAACGCGTGCTGGCGACTGCTTGAGGTTCATTTGTCTTCGGGCGACAAAACCTCCGTCCATGCTCCGTAGGTTCTCGCCGTCATGAACCTGCCACGCCTCACCCTCCTCGCCGCCATCGCGTCTTCCTCGGCTTTTGCCGCTGATGCACCGCGTCCGCTGAACTTCGCGAACGACATCGTTCCCATCCTCACGAAGGGCAGTTGCAACTCGGGCGGCTGCCATGGCAAGTCGGGCGGGCAGAACGGCTTCAAGCTCTCGCTGCTCGGCTTTGAGCCGCAGGAGGACTATGAGCACATCGTCAAGGAAGCGCGTGGCCGTCGTGTGTTTCCGGGATCGCCGGAGCAGAGCCTGCTTTTGACCAAAGGCACCGCGCAGTTGCCCCACGGCGGCGGCAAGAAGCTCGATCCGAACTCTGAGGACTACGCCGACATCACCCGCTGGATTCGTGAAGGCATGCCGTATGGCAAGGACACCGATCCAAAGATGGCCAGCATCAGCGTGGAGCCATCAAAGCTCACCATGCCGCTCAAAGGCGCGCAGCAGCTCAAAGTGACCGCTCATTACACCGATGGCAGCACACGCGATGTCACCAAACGCGCTCTGTATGAGGCGAATGAGAAAGCGATGGCCGAAACGACCGAAACCGGCCGCGTGCAGCTCTTTGATCTGCCCGGCGATGTCGCCGTGATGGTGCGTTATCAGGGCAAAGTGAGCACGTTCCGCGCGACGGTGCCGCTGGGTGCTCCTGTCGATAAACTGCCGCCGGTGAGCAACTTCGTGGACGATCTCGTCTTCGCGAAGCTGAAGACCATCGGCATGCCGCCGTCCGACATCGCCGATGACGGCACTTTCGTCCGCCGCCTCACGCTCGATCTCACCGGCCGCCTGCCCACCGCCGCCGAGATGAAGGACTTCATGGCCTCCAAAGATGCCAACAAGCGTGCCGCGCTTACCGACCGTCTGCTCGACAGCCCGGAATACGCCGAATACTTCGCTAACAAATGGAGCGCCCTGCTGCGCAACCAGCGCACGCAGCCCACCTTCGCCCGTGGCAGCTATCTTTTCTACTCGTGGATTCGCGACAGCATCGTGGACAACAAACCCTACGACCAGTTCGTGCGCGAAGTCGTCGCTGCCGCAGGTGACCTCGAACAGAACCCGCCCGTCGCGTGGTATCGTCAGGTGAAGGAGCAGAAGCAGCAGATGGAAGACGTGGCGCAGCTCTTCCTCGGCACGCGCATGCAGTGTGCCCAGTGCCACCATCATCCCTTCGAGAAATGGAGTCAGCAGGACTACTACGGCTTCGCCGCCTTCTTCAGCAACGTGAGTCGCAAGCCCTCCACCTTCATCGGTGAGGAGACCATCTTCCACAAACGCGGCATCGCGCAGACGCAGAACATCCGCACGAAGGAAAACGTCATGCCCACCAGCCTCGGCGGCAGCGCCTTGAAGCTGAAGCCTGAGCAAGACCCGCGTCACGCCCTCGCCGAATGGATGAGCGCGAAAGACAACCCCTTCTTCGCCCACACGCTGGTGAATCGTTACTGGAAGCACTTCTTCAATCGCGGCCTCGTCGAGCCCGAGGACGACATGCGTGAAACGAATCCGCCCGTGAATCCCGAGCTGCTCAGCGCTCTCGCCGCCGACTTCGTGAAAAGCGGCTACGACATGAAAAAGCTCATCCGCACCATCGTCACCAGCACGACCTACCAGCTCAGCGCTGTTCCGAACGCGCACAATGCGAAGGACCGCCAAAACTTCAGCCGCTACTATCCGAAACGCCTCAATGCCGAAGTGCTCTACGACGCCGTGAACACGCTGCTCGATGTCGAAAGCAACTTCGCCGGCCAGGCACCCGGCACGCGTGCCGTCGCCCTGCCTGACAACAGCTACAATCAAAGCACCTACTTCCTCAGCGTCTTCGGTCGCCCCGACAGCTCCAGCGCCTGCGAATGCGAGCGCACGCAGGAGGCCAGCCTTGCGCAGAGCCTCCACCTGCTGAACGCCGCCGACATCCAGACCCAGCTCTCCCGTGGCAATGGCCGCGCCGACATGCTCACCAAGGATGCCCGTCCCGATGACGACAAAATCACCGACCTCTACCACATCGCCCTCAGCCGCGATCCGAACGCCGACGAGGTGAAATTCGCCCACGCGCATCTCGACAAGAAAACCACCGGCAAAACCGGCGACGAAGCCTTCAAAGGCAAAAAAGAGGCTTATGAAGACATCTTGTGGGCGCTGCTGAACACGAAGGAGTTCCTCTTCAATCACTAAGCGCAAACGCTCGCCGATCAGGAGCGCGGATGCCCTCATCCGCATTCCAAAATCCAACTCAGGACCAGCCAAACGCCCATGAACTCTTGTTCCATGCCTTGCCGTCATTTCACCTTCTTGATCTCCCTGGCCTTCACCGCCAGCGCCTTCTCCCAGGCCACATTCCCCACGCCCGCGCTCACCGGCATCGCTCCGCTCGGTTCCAAAGCCGGAACGACCGTCGAACTCACGCTTCGCGGCGCCGATCTCGACGCGCCCACCGCAGTCTTGCTCAATGAGCGCTCCATCCCCGTCAAAAGCTCGAAGCCGAACGTCGTCAGTCTCGCGCTGCCCGCCAATCTGAAGCCTGCGCTCTACGATCTTCGCTTCGTCGGTCGCTATGGCGTCTCCAATCCGCGCGTGTTTGAAATCAGCACGCTCGACACCGTCGAATCACCCGGCACGAACACCAAGGCCGACAAGGCGCACAAGGTCGCGCTGAATTCCGTCATCCAGGGCGTCTTCAAGTCCGCCGCGCCGCACTGGTTCACCTTCGACGCGAAAAACGGCCAGACGATCACCGCCACCTTCAATGGTCGTCGTTTCGACACGCGCACGGAGCTTCTCGCCGCCGTCAGCGCTCCCACTGGCCGCGAACTCGCCCGCATGCGCGATGGCGTGCTCACCTTCACCGCCAAGACCGACGCCACCTATCGCCTCCGCTTGAACGAGCTCATGTTCCGCCCCGGCGATGACTACAGCTACCGCGTCACGCTCAGCACCACGCCGCCTCCGGCCCGCCTCGCCAGCAAAGCAGGCCCCGTGCGTGCTGTTCAGATCGGTCAGACCATTCAAGATGCCTTCCTGCCGCTCGGTGTCGCCCATAGCTTCGATCTCGCCTTCAAGACCGGCGAAAAATTCATCATCGAGGTCCATTCGCATCAGCTCGGCCATCCCACCGACCCGCAGCTCGTCATCGAGAACCTCAAGGCCGACGGCACACTCACCGCGCAGGCCGAAGTCGCCGACGCGCCCGCCATCACACCCGCGCCGAGCCTCGCCGTGCTCAATCGCGATCCTTCCTACGCCTACGAGGCCAAGGCCGACGGCACCTTCCGCCTCACGCTGAATGACGCCTTCGGCTCCACGCATCCGTTTGAACTCCGCATCCTCAAAGAAGCGCCGAAACCTCCGGCTCTCATCGCCATCAATCCCATCCTGCCCGGAGCCAAAACCAAGACCGCCGAGTCCGGCAGCTCGAATGTTCCGCGCAACGGCATTACCGCGCTCGAAGTCGTCGCGCCCAATCGCAACGCCTTGAGCGAAGCCATCGAATTGAAGGCCGAAAATCTCCCCGCCGGCGTCACCTGCCTCGGCGGCTTCATCGGCAAAGGCCAGTCGCTCGGCTACATCGCGTTTCAAGCCGCCGCCGATGAACCCGCAGGCGCCAGCGTGCTCAGCGGCATCTCCAAGAGCCAGTTCGTCAGCTACAACGTGACCGACATGACCAAGGAAAGCCCGCTCTACCGCATCACCGGCGCTCCCGCGCTCGGTGTCAGCACGCAAACCGCGCCCGCCTTCGTGCAGACCGAGAAAACCGACATCCTCGAAGTCGTCGCCGACGCCAAACTCGAGATCCCCCTCAAAGTCACCCGCCACGCCGAGTTCACCGACGCCCTTAAACTCAAAGTCCTCGGCCTCATCGCGGACGCCACCAAAGCGCCCGAGGCCGACATCGCCGCCAAAGCGGCTGATGGCAAATTCACGCTCGATGTGAAGACCCTCAAACTCGCCCCCGGCGACTACGGCTTCATCCTCCAAGGCCCCGCCAAGATGAAAATCCGCCGCAACCTTGAAGAACTTGCCCAGGCCGAGTCCGACGCCAAAAAAGCCCTCGGAGAGCAAAAGATTGCGCAAGAAAAACTCAAAGCCGCCAACGCCGACATCACTCCGAAGAAGGCCGAACTCGTCAAAGCTGCCACTGCTGCGGTCAAGGCCGCTGACGCGACCAAAACAGCCGCCGACAAGCTCGTCAAAGACCTCATCGCCAAAGCCGCGCCCAAAGAGGCCACATTCATCGTCTATTCCAATCCCATCCGCATCCGCGTGAAGGAGGTCGCCAAAAAATGAAAGCCATCATTCCATTCGTCATTTTTTATTCGTCGTGCATCATCGCCGCATCCGCGGTGCCGATTGATTACGACACGCAGGTCCGTCCGTTCCTGAAGGACAACTGCATCGCCTGCCACAACAAGACCACGACCAAAGGCGGCCTCAACATGGAGACGCCGGAGTTGATGACCAAGGGTGGCGAGAGCGACGTGGGCATCATCCCTGGCAAAGGCGCGGAGAGCATCATGTATCAAGCTGCGGCCCACACTTGGGACTCCGAAATGCCGCCGAAGGGCAATAAAGTGGGCGCGGTGAACCTCACCACCCAGCAACTCGCGCTTTTCAAAGCGTGGATCGATGAAGGCGCGAAAGCCTCGCCGAAACGAGAGGTCATCATTTCCTGGGAACCACTGCCTGCCGGTTTGCAGACCATTTTCGCCATCGCCGTCACGTCGCAGGGCGACTTCGCCGCCGCCGCGCGCGCCAATCAAATCAGCATCTACCATCTGCCCACACAAAGCCTCGTCACCAAGCTCACCGACGAGACCTTGCTCAAATCCGGTCTCTACAAGCAGCCCGGAGTCGCGCATCGCGATGTTGTGCAATCTCTCGCCTTCAGCCCTGATGGCTCACGCCTCGCCACCGGCAGCTTCCGCGAAGTGAAGCTCTGGAAACGTGAATCGAAAGCCGCCGCCGCGCCCGTGCCGACGCATCCGAAGTTCACAGCCACGCAGGAGGCCGACAACTCGATCAAGCTCACCGAAACCGCTGGTGGAAAGCTCATTTCCCACATCAAGACCGACCTCGTCGGCGAGCAAGCCGTGGCGCAGCGCACGCTTGTAGCTTCACGCGCCGCTTTGGAGATCGCTTATCAAAACGAAGCCATCAAAAAGGCCGAGACCGATGCCACCGAGCAGACGAATCGCTTGAAGAAAGCCAACGAACTCGCCGAACTCGCGAAGAAGAGCCTTGAGGACAAAAAGAAAGACATCAAGCCCAAGGAAGACGCCAAGGCCGCCGCTGACAAGGCCGCCAAAGACCTCAACGCGCAAATCGCGCAGGCTTCCGCTGGCAAGCCGGATGAAGCCCTCGCCAAAAAGCAGGCGGAGGCTCAAGCCGTTGTCACCAAGGCCACGGCAGAACTCGCCCAGGCCCAGGCGGTTCTCAAAAAAGCCGAGGCTGCCATCGCTGCCGCCGACCCGAAGACGGCTCCTGAACTCATCGAACTCGCCAAAGCGGGCCTTGAAGAGAAAAAGAAGACCATGAAGCCGAAGGAGGATGCCAAAGCCGTCGCAGACAAGGCTTTGAAGGCCATCGCCGATCAGATCGCCGCCGCTCCGAAAATGAAGGTGGATGACGCGATGCTGAAAAAGCAGGCCGAAGCCAAGGAAAAGGCCGACAAAGCCGCCACGGACCTCAAACTGGCCCAGGAAGCCCTCACACGCGGCGAGGCCGCCATCACCGACACCGCGAACGAAATCAAACTCGTCACCGAAAACGAGAAGAAGGCCAAACAGACCGTGCTGGATGCCAAGGCACGTCTCGAAGTCGTAAAGAAGGAATCCGAGAAAGCGAACGCCGAGCGCAATCTCGCCACCAAGGCGCTCGCTGCCTCCATGAAGAAGGCCAAGGCGCTGCAATTCTCGCCCAACGGCCTCGAATTGATCGCCACCTTCGATGCTGGCCCGCAACTCGCCTGGAGCACCGTCACTGGCAAGCCTATCGCACCCGGCAGCACGAGCACCACCTGGGTGCTCGAACGCGCCTTCGGCACTGGCGATGGCAAATCACTCATCACCGACCGCGCCAACAGCATTGCCTTCAGCCCCGATGGCAAAACACTCGCCATCGGCAGCGGCGAGCCATCGCGCAGCGGCGACATCACCTTGTGGGACATCGAAACCGGCAAGCTCACGAAGGATTATGCCGAGCGTCACCTCGACAGCGTCTTCTCGCTCGACTTCACGCCCGATGGCAAGCTCCTCGCCTCCGGCGGAGCCGACAAGGCCGTGCGCATCACCGATTTGAGCACGGGCAAGGTCGTGAAGGTCTTCGAAGGCCACACGCATCATGTGCTGGGCGTTTCCTGGCGCGCGGATGGCCGCATGCTTGCCAGCAGCGGCGCGGACAACGTCGTGAAAATCTGGGATTGGACCACCGGAGACCGCCGCAAAAATGTCGATGGCTGGGACAAGGAAGTCACCGGCATCCGCTACCTCGGCGCGGCTGATCAAATCGCCACCAGCGCCGGCGACACCAAGCTGCGCCTCATCACCAGCGATGGCGGAGAGGTGAAAAAACTTCCCGGCTCGACCAGCTTCCTGCAATCCCTCGCCACCAATCAAGCCGGAGATCTCATCCTCGGTGGTGATGAAGACGGCATCGTTCGCGCCTGGGACGTTGCCTCCGCGAAAGAGATCGCGGTATTCAAGCCCTAACGTGATGGCGGGGGTGCGCCTCGTTTGACCAAGCACGGCTTGTCTTGACATGACCACCCGTTCAAGGCTCTCTGAACGAGCGTATGCAACCATCCTACGTTCTCCAAAAAATCCGCGCCGGTGAAACCGTCATCACGGCGAAGTCCTGCTACACCGACCCGGAGTTGGTCGAGATGATCGCCTCATCGGGCTATGATGCTGTGTGGATCTGTCTGGAACACAAGCGCGTGGATGCCTCAATGGTGTATGCGTTGATTCAGGCCTGTCGGCTCGGTGGCGCGGATGCGCTGATCCGGGTGAAGCCGTCGAACTACACGGATGTGCTGCATTTGATCGAATCTGGAGCCCGTGGCATCATGCTGCCGCGTGTAAAGCATCCCGACGAGGTACACGAGGTGGTGCGGGCCATGAACTTTCCGCCTTTGGGGCAGCGTGGCTACGATGGCATTCATGCGGAGGCGGATTTCGGCCGCATCCTGCCTGCGGAATATCTGGCGAAGGCGAATGATGAGAATTTTCTCGTTGTGCAGATCGAGGAGCCTGAAGTGGTGCCATACATTGATGAGATCGCGGCAATGCCGGGGGTGGATGTGCTCTTTGTCGGCCCCGCCGATCTCACTCTCGGTCTTGGCAAATTCGGCAAGACGGACGATCCCGAAGTGCGTGCCATTTTGCAAAGCGTGGCTGATGCTTGTGCTCGTCACGGTAAGGTCGCGGCCATTCCCTGCGCACCCGAGCAGGTGAAGGGTTATCACGACATGGGCTTCCGCTTCTTCAATGTGATCAGCGACTTCCGCTGCGTCTCCACTGGCATGAAAGCAGCCCGCGCGGCGGTGCAACTCTGACGCGCCATGCCGGTGACCGAGCAGACTCTCGAATGCGACCTGCTCGTGGCCGGTGGCGGCATTGCGGGCGTGTGCTGTGCGCTCGCGGCGGCACGGCTCGGAGTCCGCGTCATCCTTTGCCAGGACCGCAGCGTGCTCGGTGGGAATGCGAGCAGCGAGGTGCGCATGCACATCGTCGGTGCCACCGGCCTTAGTGGCGGCGAGGAGTTGCAAAACGAGCTGCGCGAGGGCGGCATCATCGAGGAACTACGTCTCGATCTCGCTGTGCATAATCCACAGCGATCACCCGCGCTGATGGATCTGCTGCTTTACGACAAATGCCGTCGTGAGACGAACCTGACGCTTTATCTCAACACAACCGTCGTCAGCGCCGTGGTCGAGGATGGCATCATCCGCGAGGTGCGTGCTGAAAGGCCATCCACGGAGGATGCCTTCGTCATTCGTGCGAAAACATTCGTCGATTGCACCGGTGACGGTCGTCTCGGCATTGAGGCGGGTGCGCCGTTCATGCGCGGACGCGAGAGCAAGGCGCAGTTTGGCGAATCACTCGCGCAGGACGAGGCGGACTCGAAGACGCTCGGCTCTTCTATCATGTTCCAGGCGCGTAAGCATGACCGCCCGATGCCTTTCACCGCACCACCATGGGCACGGCGTTTCACGGCGGAGGATTTCAAACTGCGGCCCTATGGTCAAAGCGGTTTCGATCTCGGCCTCGAATACGGCTACTGGTGGATCGAGTGGGGCGGCTGCCTCGACACGTTGAAGGACAACGAGCGCATCCGCGATGAGCTGCTCGCCATCACGCTCGGCGTGTGGGACTTCGTCAAAAACCGCTCCGACATCGACGCCTCGCACTGGGCGCTGGAGTGGATCGGCTTCGTGCCTGGCAAGCGCGAGAGCCGTCGCTTCATCGGCCAGCACATCCTCGCCGAGGGCGATCTCATCACCTCCCGCGCCTTCCCCGATGCCATCGCGTATGGCGGCTGGCCTATCGACACCCATCCGCCGGAAGGCGTCGATGCGCCGGAGCTGCCTCCCTGCACGCAGCATCATCTGCCCTTCATCTACGACATCCCGCTACGCTGCTGCGTGTCCACCGGACCACGCAATTTGATGTTCGCTGGCCGCAACCTTTCCGCCACGCACATCGCCTTCGCCTCCACCCGCGTCATGGCCACCTGTGCTGTTATCGGCCAAGGCGTCGGCAGCGCCGCAGCGCTCGCTTTGAAGCAAAACGTTCTCCCCGCCGAGATCGCCGCCGATGTGAAACTCGTCCGCGCCATCCAGCAGCAACTCCTGCGCGATGATTGCTACCTGATCGGCATCTCCAACGAAGACCCGCATGATCTCGTGCGTCACGCCGCGCAGATCCGCGAACTGGATGCTGGTAGGCTCGTTCGCCAGAACGAGGAAAGGCTCCCGCATTCTGGCGAATGCGCCTACAGCGCCGAAAACATCCGCAGCGGCCAGACGCGCATCGTCACGAAGTTGCCGGATGATCGCCAGTCTCCCGGCCTGCATCGCTGGATGAGCCTCGAACTGCCCGCCACGCTTGAAATCCGCTGGAACGAGCCTGTTGGCATCCGCGAGGTCGTTCTCATCTTCGACACCGGACTGCATCGCCTCCTCACGCTTTCACAGGCCGACGGCTACACGCAAAAAATGCTCTGGGGCCAGCCACAACCGGAAACGGTGCGCGGCTACGCCTTGAGCGTCGAAACACCGCAAGGCTGGCAAACCGTCGAGTCCATCCCAAACAACCACCAGAGGCAACGGAAGCACTTGTTGACCCTCACCGGGTCTGTCACCGCCCTGCGCCTCACCATCACGGCCACCAACGGCCTCGACCATGCGCGAGTTGTCGAGGTGCGGGCGTATGGGTGAGGCCGTGTAAAACTGCCCGTTGCAATGCCCTGCGGTGCTGACCAATCTCAGCGCTGTCTTATGAAGAAGCCGTCCGCCTCCAAGAAATCGCTCTCCACGGCCAAAACCAAACCGGACAGCCTCAGTGGCCTGCTCACCGAGGTCCGCCAGCTCATCCAGAGCGCCCGGCGCGGTGTCGCCACGGTCGTGGACACCTTCCAGGTCATGACCAACTTCGAAATCGGCCGCCGCATCGTCGAGCACGAGCAAAAAGGCGCGAAGCGTGCGGCGTATGGCTCGGAGTTGTTGAAGGAGCTGTCAGCGCGGCTGACGGAGGAGTTTGGGATTGGCTTTTCGCATCGCAACCTCGACTACATGCGGAAGTTCTATTTGGTCTGGAACGAGCGCGTCCAGATTTCGCAACAGCCTATTGCGAAATTGGGACCGCAGGCAATTTCGCAGCAGCCTGTTGCGAAATCGCAGGCCGAACAGATTTCCCAGACACCGTCTAGGAAATTGCTCCCCTCCAAGATTTTCCAACAGCCTATTGGAAAATTGGACACCCCTGAAATTGCCCAGCAGGCTATTGGGCAATTGACCCCTCTCGGAAAAAGTCAGTCAGCGTCTGACCAATTCCCAATTTCCGAGCAGCCTACTCGGAAATCTCCATTCACCATCAGTTGGACACACTACCTCGTCCTCCTCACCATCAAAGACCCCGACGAACGTAGCTTTTACGAGATCGAGGCCACGAACGCAGGCTGGTCTGTGCCGGAGCTGAAGCGCCAGAAAGCCTCCTGCCTCTACGAGCGCCTCGCGCTCAGCCGGGACAAGGAAGGCATCCGCAAGCTCGCCAAGGAAGGCCAGGTCATCGTCAGGCCGGAGGATTTGCTGAAGGAGCCGCTCGTGCTCGAGTTCCTAGGCCTGGAGGAAAAATCCGGCTACTCCGAAAACGACCTGGAGCAGGCCATCATCGACCGCCTGGAGCACTTCCTCCTTGAACTCGGCAAAGGCTTCCTCTTCGAGGCCCGCCAGAAGCGCTTCACCTTCGATGAGGACCACTACTTCGTGGATCTGGTGTTCTACAACCGCCTGCTCCGCTGCTACGTCATCATCGACCTCAAACTCGACAAACTGACCCACCAGGACCTGGGGCAGATGCAAATGTACGTCAATTATTACGACCGCGAGGTGAAGCTCCCGGAGGAAAACCCCACCATCGGCCTCCTCCTCTGCAAATCCGCCAAAAAGACCGTCGTCGAACTCACCCTGCCCAAAGACGCCAACATCCACGCCAAGGAGTATCAGCTCTACCTGCCCACGAAGGAGCTGCTGAAACAGAAGCTCGACGAGTGGAGCATAGCCGCTTCCCGCTGAGCCTCAGCTTGCCAAACGAACCACTTCGCAACATCGATCTCAAATGAGCGAGCCAAGTCAGGCAAGTATTGAGGATAATGAAGTCTGTGGCAGCATTGATGCTGATTGGCAGGAGACACTCCGGGTTCTTTCATTACCGTGTCAACGGCAGGATCGAGCCATCGTGATCTACCTCGCTGGACCATGCCCAGAAGGAAAGTTTTACATCGGCCAGACGGAAAATTTTGCCGTTCGTATGGCGTGTCATCGGCGTGCGGATGGAGCTTGCCCCTCATTTCATGCAGCATTGCAACAGTTTGGCTTTGATCGGCTGAGTCCTCGGATCATTGCTCAAACCGATTCCCCTGATGAAGCTGACATTCTTGAGCGGAGATACATCAAGCTCTTCAACGCATTGTTTCCACATGGTTACAACATGACCCTTGGTGGCAGGGCCACGCAGTTCGATCCCAAACTGAGAATCACCGGCTTTGCTGAAATGCCGGTCTCTAATGACGAGATCCGCCAAGCTGCTCTCAATGAGATTGAACCCAGCTTCGGTCCCACACCAGATGATTACCCTGATCGGGCTCACCAATGGCTGACACATTACCTTCATGAGGCAATCGCAGCCGGAAAACCAATGGAGGACCTCAATTTCAGTGAGAATCCGAAGCTCCTAAAGCTATGTCGTGATTTGGAGAAGTTCGATCATTACGAGGAACTGGCAGTCAGGGCGCTTAACCTCCCAAGGCGTGAGAAGCGCAAGGCGAGGCCGTATGCGCTCAAGCTTTATGGAGAAAGGCTATTTGGCTATATTCATGACAGCCTTCGTGTGAAGGTTCTTCGCTCTCGTGGGCTGCCGTTTCGCCATCTGAAGCCATTTCGCCCAGTTGCCGAGTCGAGTAAGCAGTCTCTCAAGGAGCAACAGCACCAAGAGTATGTGCGGAAGCTGCTCCAGCGAAGGTTGAACGGGCAGTCTTTTGTCGAAGGGCATGCAGCCTTGGTCGATACATTCCTTTTGGAGCACAAGAAGGGCTTTCCTTTCTCGCCAGACACCGCACTTCAGGTCGGCTTTGAGCCGACGATGATCACCAACGCTGTCGAGGAAGCTAAACAGCGAATCGCGCGAGGCGAGAAGTTGGAAGATTATCAGCGCGAAAGGCGTGAAGAACTCGAGCAAGCGATCAATTGGGCTCATTTTGTCCCAAAAGATTGGCGACCTGGGGAGCAACAAGTTGACTGATCCTCATCGCGTGGATGCACGGACGGGCAAGCTGGGGACGTTTGATGGCCGGTCATGTCACGACTCTTCATCTCGGCTCTCGCTTTGGTTGCCTCGCTCCTTCCTGCACAGGAGATTCACACACTGGTCTCGGATGGAGACTATCTGGCCTTCCCGGCGGTGATCGAGCTGGGGGATGAGGTGCTGGTGAGCTTCAAGCGCGGGAAAGCGCATGCGGCGGATGCGGGGGCGACGCAGGAGCTGCTGAGGCTGGACAAGGCATCTGGCAAAGTCCTCGCCACGGGCACGCTGGCAGCGGTGGAGGGCGAGATCATGCAGATGGGCGAGTGGGTGCGGTTTGGGAACGGGGACGTGGCGAACTACATCGACGCGCAGGCGGCGCATGGATCGCTGCGAACGGGATTGGTCGTGGTGAGATCCAACAACGGCGGCAAGACCTTCGGGCCGGTGCAGCGGGTGGGCGTGATCGATGGCGTGGAATATGGCTATGCGTTTGACTCGATCACTCGCGGCGAGACGACCTGGATGCTGGTGATGACCTTTGCGAATCTCACGGGCGGCAAACTCGTTCACAAGACGAAGAGCCAGCCGGGCTGCGTGGATGTGATCCGCAGCGATGACAACGGCCTGACATGGCGCTTCGTCCGCAGCATCACGAGCGAACTCGGCGGTGCGCCGATCAATGAAAGCGCGTTCATGCCGCATGGCGATGGCTTCATCGTCACGGCGCGTGGTTATGACAATCGCGAGTGGCTGCTGCGCACGGACGCGGAGTTCAAGCTGATCGAGAAGAAGGACATCACTGCAGCGCATCAGGTCATCACCTCGCACATCGGCAGGCCGCGTTTGTTTCAGCGTGATGGCGCATCGTATCTGCTCGGACGCAACTGGGCCGCGCCGGGGCTGATGCAGCTCGCCCTGTTCAAGTTTGATCCGCAGACGCTCGCGATCACACGGCATGTCGTCTTGGACAATGCGGAGAAGAAGCCGGTGGCGGATGGCTACTACGCGCAGCCGTATTGGACGGAGCGTGACGGGCACACGGGCTTCCATGTCATCACTTATAAAAGCGGGGCGAAGAAAGTGCCGGACATCATTCGGCTGGAGTTTGAGTGGGAGGCGGTGCGATGAACGCGGACCGTCTGCCGCGTGCGTGGCTCATCGTCGGTGTGTTGTGGGTCGTGGCGGCGCTGAACTACCTGGACCGCATCATGATCACCACGATGCGGGACTCGCTCACGCAGGCGGTGCCGATGACGGACGCGCAGTTCGGCCTGCTGACCTCGGTTTTCCTGTGGGTGTATGGGTTACTGAGCCCGTTCGCCGGATTTCTCGCGGATCGCTTCAATCGCAGCCGCCTGATTATGTTCAGCCTGCTCGTGTGGTCGCTGCTGACATGGCTCACGGGTCATGCGCGGAGTTTTGAGGAGCTGATCGTCGTGCGCGCACTCATGGGGCTGAGCGAGGCGGCGTATTTGCCCGCTGCGCTGGCTTTGATCGCTGATTATCATCGCGGCAGCACGCGCTCGCTTGCCACGGGCATTCACATGACCGGTTTGAGCGTGGGCACGGGGCTCGCGGGCATCGGTGGCTGGGTGGCACAGAGGCATGGATGGTCGGCGGCGTTTGATGTGTTCGGGTTGTTCGGCATCGCGTATGCGGTGGGGTTGTTCTTTGTGCTGCGTGATCCGCCACGCGAGAGTGGAGTGGTGACATCGAATGCGGATCAGCCACGTCTCGGCCAGGCGCTCACCAGTTTGTTCAGCAGCCGTTCGTTTCTTTTGCTACTCGCGTTCTGGGGTCTGCTGGCGCTGGCCGGCTGGGCAGTGATGGGCTGGATGCCCACCTTCTTCAAAGAGCAGTTCAAGCTCGATCAAGGCGCGGCAGGCATCTCGGCCACGAGCTTCCTGGCGGTGGCGATGTTTGCCGGCAAGCTCGTCGGCGGTGCCTGGGCGGATCGCTGGAGCCGCACGAATGAGCGTGCGCGCATCCTCGTGCCCGCCATTGGCTTGTTCATCGCCGCTCCGGCGACGCTGCTGGTCGCCAACACCGGCATGCTCGCGCTCGCCATCGCGGGACTGTCGATCTACGGCTTCACGCGCGTGTTTTCCGATGCCAATCTGATGCCCATCCTCTGCCAGGTGTCCGACAGCCGCTACCGCGCCACGGGTTATGGCGTGCTGAACATGTTCTCCTGCATCGTCGGCGGACTCACGGTGTACATCGGCGGTCTTTTACGCGATGCGCAGATCAATGTCGGCACGCTGTTTCAATGCGCGGCTGGCGGGCTGCTCGTGTGCGGAGTTTTGATGATTTTTGTCAAACCCGTACGTTCCGCTGCCTCATGAGGCGTCGTGTCGCGCTGACGACTC
>Ga0209573_1002723_pt1 | contig 21454 bp, 18 predicted proteins | sample TNRBio252014_DNA_FD_185870 | JGI IMG/M metagenome (GOLD analysis project Ga0209573, IMG submission 185870) | Wastewater treatment Type I Accumulibacter community from EBPR Bioreactor in Madison, WI, USA - TNR Reactor_6/25/2014_ DNA (SPAdes)... | ecosystem: Engineered > Bioreactor > EBPR >...
GCAGGCGTTGCGGGCTGACGAGTGAGGAAAAAAGGGGACTGCGATTTTCATCACTTGTTTAACACCTCTTAAACACCCGTCTTTCCAGGCTTCCACTCTCTTTGCCTCACTCCTTTCCTTCATGGCATTGGGCTTTAGCCGGAAACACGGTCAAAACACCCACAGACACCGCCAATGCGACGCTGCCTGGCAAAAACTCAAACGTAAAAAGGACGCCGCGTTTCCGCCTGAAGGCGGGACTCCGAACGTCACTGCTCCACCCGGAACACATGCATTGAGGTGCCGTGCGGATTGAGGCCGACGTAATTGTCCGCGCCTTTCCATTCGTAGCTCTGGTTGTGTAGGAGATCGGTGACTTTAAAAGGACGGCTGCCATCAAGGCCCAGCGCGGCGAGATCGAGATGCACCATGCCTCCGGCGGGATGATGGTGATCATGACTGATCACACAGAGAATGCGGTTGCTGAAATCGGGCGTGACTTTGCTGTAGCAGAGAACGTGGTCGTGGTCGGAGCCGTGGAAGCTGAGGTTGTCGTAGAGATGCAGCGCCGGGTTGTCCCGACGGATCAGGTTCAGGATGCGGATGAAGGCCGTGATGTTGCCGGGCTTGTTGAAGTCACGCTGCTTGAGCTCGTACTTCTCGCTGTTGTTGTACTCTTCCTTGCCGGGATACGGATCGTTTTCACACAGCTCGTAGCCCGAATACATGCCCCAGCTCGATGACATGGTGGCCGCGAGCGCCGCGCGGATGCGGAACATCTGCGATCCGGCGTTTTGCAGGTGACCGGGCAGAATGTCGGGCGTGTTCGGCCAGAAATTCGCGCGGTAATACCAGCGCATGTCGCTACGCGTGAGTTCGGTGGCGTATTCGGCGAGCGCGTGGCAGTCCTCGCGCCAGGTGAAGTAGGTGTAGCTCTGCGTGAAGCCGATTTTCCCGAGCACCTGCATCATCTTCGGCTTCGTGAAGGCTTCCGCGAGGAACAGCACGTCGGGATCTTTGCGCTGAATGGTGGCGATGAGTTCCTCCCAGAACGCGACGGGTTTGGTGTGCGGATTATCGACGCGGAAGATCTTCACGCCGAGATCGACCCAGTGCTGCACCACGTCGATCAGCTCCTTCCAGAGCGCGCGCCAGTCATCGCAGTGGAAATTGATCGGGTAGATGTCCTGGTACTTCTTCGGCGGGTTCTCCGCGTAGCGGATGCTGCCGTCGGGACGCTTATAGAACCACTCGGGGTGATCTTTGACATACGGATGATCTGGCGAGCAGTTGATGGCGAAGTCGAGGGCGATTTCGAGGCCGCGTTTCTTCGCCTCCTTGATCAACCACACAAAATCCTTCTCGGTGCCAAGCGCAGGCTCAATAGAACGATGCCCGCCCGCAGGACCACCGATGGCCCATGGGCTGCCCACATCGTCAGCCTTGGCCGTGAGCGTGTTGTTTTTGCCTTTGCGGGCCGTGATGCCGATGGGATGGATCGGCGGGAAGTAGATGACATCGAAACCCATGTGCGCCGCGTGATCGAGGCGGCCCAGGCAGTCGCGAAAGGTCGAATGCTTGTCAGCGCGACCTTCCGCGCCACGCGGGAAGAATTCATACCACGCTGAGAAACGAGCGCGTTCACGCTCCACGATCACGCGCAGCGTGTCGGAGGTGGTGGACTGGGCGCGGTCGGGATACTGGTCCATCAGGCTCTGCATCTCGTCGGATTGCAGCACGTCCATGATGTCGCCTGGCTTCACCGAGGTGAGCAGATCGGCGCATTCTTCGAGTTGCGTCGCCGCCACAGCGACTCCGGCGGCGCGGGCACGTTTGCCTGCCTCGCGCAGCAATCTAGCGCCTTCCTGGGCCTCAATCGGCACATCGGGATCTTTCGCCTGCACCCGCACGGCGAAGGTCTTCTTCCACGAGCGGAACGTGTCGCCCCAAGCCTCGACCACATACTCCCAGCGCCCGGCTTTTTCAAAACGGCACTGTCCCTGCCAGCGGTCATTCTCCAGCGGCTTCATCGGTGCCTCAAACCAGCGCCGCGTGCCCGCCAGCCGCCAGCGCAATACCGCGCACATCACATCATGCCCGTCTTTGAAGATGTCACACCAGACATCCAACGGTTCATCAATGACCCGCTTGACGGGATGACGTCCGCCTTCGAGGCAGGGATAAAAATTTTCAATGACGACGGTGGGAGCGTGGGGGGCAGACATGACACCTCATGCATAGCCACAAAACGCCGCAAGAAACGCAAAAAATCCCGACTTATGCGTCTCTACTCACCCAAGCAAAGGGCGCAACATCTCACAAATCTCCGGCACTCGGACAAACGGATCTTCCTTCGTCTCGAATTCGAGCGTGAACCAGCCCTGGTAGTTCGCATCGCGCATGATCTGGATGACGCGTTTCACGTCACTGGCCTCGGCTTCCTTCGAACCTTCACGTTTGATCTCCATCTTGAGCTGCACGTTGACCGCGTAGGGCGCGATTTTGGCGAGATCGGCGTAGGGATCGGCGGTGTGGAAATTACCGCTGTCGAGATTGATGCCAGCCCACGGGCTTTTCGCAGCTTGTACCATTTTGATGAGGTTGTCCGGCAGGGCGACGATGCCGCCGTGATTTTCGAGACCGAGGAAGACGCCTTTCTTACCTGCGTAATCGAGGCACTCCTGATAGGCTTCGAGGCAATTGGCCACAGCCTCATCCTCGCTGAGGCTTTTCTCCTTCGCGCCAGCGAAGACGCGGATGTGGGGCGCACCCATCACCGCAGAGTGGTCGATCCATTTCTTCGTGTAGGCGATCTGTTCGCTCAGCTTCTCGCCCTTTGGCAGTGCGAAGTTGTTGCCGACCGCTGTTCCGGCGATCTGCACGCCACGCAGGTAGGCGCGACGCTTCACTTCGAGCAGGAAGGCCTCATCGACCTCCGGGGGGAAGAAGTAGCTCGTCACCTCGGCTCCAGGCACATTGTTGTCGCCGCACCAGTCGATGAAATCGAGGATGCTCCAATGCGGACGGTCGCCTTTGGGCTTCTGCTCCTTGTCACGCATCCACTGGAAGTATTCGCGGAAGCTGTAGGCCGCGACGCCGAGCTGCATGCGGCTTTTGCCGGGACGCTTGATCGGTTCAATGGCCGGAAGCGAGGTGACGGTTAGCGCACCGAGACTGGTGGAAAGAAAATGGCGACGTGAGATCATGGCGGGTGAAAGAACGGGTTGAAATCACAGGATTAACAGACTTCCAACCTCATGAACAAGCTTTCTCTTTTCGCTTCCGCTCTCTTTTTAACCGCCATTGCCCACGCCGAGCCTGCCAAAGTGCGCCTGTGGCCTGAGGGCGCTCCCGGCGCAAAGGGTGACACGGACAAAGACCAGCCCTTCGTCAATGTCTGGCCTGCGGCGAAGGAAAAGGCCAACGGCGCGGCCTTTGTGGTGTGTCCCGGCGGCGGTTACGGCGGATTGGCAGCGGATCATGAAGGCATCCAGGTCGCCAAGTGGTTCAATGGTCTCGGCGTCTCGGCCTTCGTGCTGCACTACCGTCTCGGCACCAGCGGCTATCATTTCCCGACCCAACTTATCGACGTGCAACGCGCCATCCGGCATGTGCGCGCGAATGCGAAGCAGTACGGCATTGATCCGAACCGCATCGGCATCATCGGCTTCTCCGCCGGTGGTCATCTCACCTCCATGGCGGCCACGATGTTCGATGAAAAACCCGACGGCATGACCAACGACGCTGTCGATCAAGTCAGCGCCCGTCCCGATGTCGCCGCGCCGACGTATCCGGTGATCTCAATGATCCAAGACTTCGGCCACAAAGGCTCGCGCAAGAACCTCCTCGGCCCGAATGACAACGACGAACTCGCCAAGCACGTCAGCACCGAGACACGCGTCACCGCGAACACACCGCCGATTTTCATCTTCCACACCGACGAGGACACCGTCGTGCCTGCTGAGAATCCCGTGGCGCTCTACCTCGCCTGCCGCAAACACAAGGTCCCCGCTGAGTTGCACATCTACCAGCCTGGTCCGCACGGCGTCGGCCTTTACATAGGCGATCCCGTGCTCGGCACCTGGAGCGGCCATCTGCGCGACTGGCTGCGCAATCAAGGCTTCCTCAAGCCGGTGAAACGCACCGCCATCAACGGCAAAATGACCATCAACGGCACGCCCGTGAGCTGGGGCAGCGTCATCTTCACGCCCGAAGATCCGTCCGCACCCGTCGCCTGCGCCCGTGTGATGCGCGGCAACTTCAAGCTCGACGAAAAAACCGGCCCCATCCTCGGCAAGGTCAAACTTACCGTCAGCTACAGCGCCGCCGATGTCCCCGGCCTCGAAAGCGCGGATGGAACCGTCACGACAAACGAGCGAAAGCCCGGCACAGGCGACTGGAGCCTCGAGATCGGCGAGAACGCGAAGAACCTGGAACTCCAGGTCTCGCGTTAACAGCCTTCGACGATCCAAAGATTAACCCTCGAACTTCTTGATCAGCAGCGCGGCGTTGTGGCCGCCGAAGCCGAAGGAGTTGCTCAGGGCGGCGTTCACCTTGGCAGGACGCGCGGTGTTCGGCACGACGTCGATGTCCACCTCGGGGTCAAGGTTTTCGACGTTGATCGTGGGCGGGACAATCTGATCCTGGATGGCGTGGATGCAGGCGATGAGCTCAATGCCCCCGGCAGCACCGAGCAGGTGACCGGTCATCGACTTGGTGCCGGAGACGAGCATGCCGTTCTTCGCGTGATCGCCGAAGACGCGCTTGATGGCGCGCAGCTCGCACAAGTCGCCCACAGGAGTCGAGGTGGCGTGCGCGTTGATGTATTGCACGTCCGTGGTGTTCAACTTGGCATGGCGCAGAGCCATTTCCATGCACTTCGCGGCGCCGAGACCTTCGGGATGCGGGGAGGTGAGGTGGTAGGCATCCGCAGTGGCACCGTAACCGGCCAGTTCGGCGTAAATCGTCGCGCCGCGCTTCTTGGCGTGCTCAAGTTCTTCGATCACGACCACACCAGCGCCTTCGCCCATGACGAAACCGTCGCGGTCCTTGTCCCACGGGCGGGAAGCACGTTCAGGCTCGTCGTTGCGCAGGCTGAGAGCTTTCATGTTGGCGAATCCGGCCAGGCCGCAGGGGCGGATGGATGCCTCGGAGCCGCCGCAGATCATGGCGTCGGCATCGCCAAACTTAATGATGCGCCAGGCCTCACCGATGTTGTTGTTCGAGGTCGCGCAGGCGGTCACGATGACCATGTTCGGCCCCATAAAGCCGTATTCCGCCGCGATCATGCCGCTGGCGATGTTTGTGATCATCATCGGGATGAGGAACGGTGACACGCGGGAGGGCGATTTTGTCAGCAAAATCTCATACTGCGTCTCGATGGTGCTCAGACCGCCGATGCCGCTGCCGACCATGACGCCGACGCGGTGCGGATCAAGGCTGTCCGGGTTCAATCCGGCGTCCTTCGCGGCCATTTTCGAGGCGGCCATGGCAAACTGGAAATAGCGGTCGGCACGACGCGCGTCCTTGTGATTGTTGAAGAACTTGGTGGGGTCAAAGTCCACCACCTCACCGCCGATTTTGCAGTCGTACTTCTCCGTGTCCATCGACTGGAGGCGGCGGATTCCGCTCTTGCCGGCCACGAGGTTCTTCCAGAACTCCTCCTTGGTATTGCCGTTCGGGGAGACGACTCCCATGCCGGTGATGACGACGCGACGCTCGCTCATTGTATGTGAATTGGTGGGTTGATTTGAAAGTTGAGAGAACACGGTTTGCACGGAGGGGCAAGGGAAAACATGGCAACGGCCTTTGCCACTGCACTTGAGACTTCGTAGATTCTGGTGTCTGCGTGCGCTCGTGACTCATTCATTTATTTTCATCGCGCTCGCCGCCTGTCTTTTACTCCCGGCTCAAGCAGCGCCGGAAGCGTCGGCGATTCCTCCGGTATTTCGAGATTGGATGGCCGCGCAAAAGGACGCTGGCAGCATGCGGGTCGCCTTCAAGCAAACGCGCACCACGCCCGCGCTCAAAGAGGCCGTGGCCTCCAGCGGCCAGTTCTGGCGTATGACAGACGGGCGGTTCCGCTGGGAGCTGGGAAACCCCGCCACGATGATCCTCATCTTTGACCAGGAAACCGTGCGCCTCAAAGAAGGCACCGCAGCACCTTGGCAAACCTTGAAGCCGGACGACAGCCGCGTGCGCATGTGGATGAAATTTCTCAGCGGTCGGGAAATGGACGCCGAATCGCTCACGAAGAACTTCACGCTCAAAGTCACTCAGCAGGAGAAGACCTTCGTCACCGTCGCGATGATCCCGCGACCGCTGCTCATCAAGAAATACCTCAAACAGCTCGACATGCAGATCGAACCGGGCGGCAAGCGCCTCCTCGGCTTCCGCATCGTGCAGGGCGATGGATCGACGCTGCTGATGAATTTCGGCCCGCCGGAGAAACCGGGTGCGGATGTGGACCGGCTGTTTCAGCCGTAACTTCGGTTGGCAACCGAAGCCGAATATCCAAACCGATTCGAGTACCACTCGAATCTACGCAGTTCAATAATCCCGGTTGAGAAGATAATCCGAAAGCTGACGCAGCCGCGAAGAAGCCTCGCCAAACACATCCAAAGCCCGGTGCGAGATCTCAGTGAGGCGATGCGCCTCGGCGCGTGAGGCTTCCAGGCCCATCAGCGCCGGATAGGTGCTTTTTTCAGCGGCGAGGTCTTTCCCGGCGCTTTTGCCGAGTTTTTCGCTCGTCTGCGTCACATCAAGGATGTCGTCGATGATTTGGAAGGCCAGACCCGTCGCCATACCGAAATCATGCAGCGCCTGCATCTGCGCCGCGCTCGCGTTTGCACTCATCGCGCCGAGTTTCACGCTGGCGGTGAGCAGCGCGGCCGTTTTGCCTTCGTGAATGAAGCGCAGGTCGTCCAGCGGCAGTTGTTTGCCCTCGCCTTCGAGATCGGCCACCTGTCCGCCCACGAGATGAAGGCTCCCGGCGGTTCGCGCCAGTTCGAGCACCATCGACGACGTGGTGTGATTCGCCGTGGCAGGCGTTTTCGTCACCAGTTCAAAGGCCAGCGCCTGGAGCGCATCGCCCGCGAGCAGCGCCATCGCCTCGCCATAGACCTTGTGGCAGGTCGGCACGCCTCGGCGCATGTCGTCGTCGTCCATGCAGGGCAGGTCGTCGTGAATGAGCGAGTAGGTGTGCAGGCACTCGGTCGCGCAGGCATTGAAAATCGCGTCATCCACCGACCCGCCGCAGGCTTCCGCTGCCGCGAGGCACAAAATCGGCCGCAGCCGCTTGCCCCCGGCGAAAACGCTGTGCCGCATTGCCTTGTGGAGCGTCACGGGGCGTGTTTCGGCGGTCGGGATGAAACGTTCGAGCGCCGCGTCCACGAGCTGGCAGCGCTGGGTGAGGTGTTCTTTGAGGTCGGACATGAAACGGGACACTTGGAGCCGACTGGGCCGCCTTCAACCTCATTTCTGGCCCCGGCAGCGCCAAACGGGGTCGGTCGGAAGGCCTTGGAACAGGCTGAACTACCCCTTGCCAACCCGGGAAGTGCCCCCATATTCGCGCCCCTTTTATGGACATCTTCATTGGAATTCTCACCGCAGTGGAAGTCATCGTCAGCCTTCTGCTCATTCTCGTCGTGCTCATGCAGCGCCCACGTCAGGAAGGCCTCGGCGCCTCCTTCGGCGACGCCGCCGCCAGCCAGGTCTGGGGGGCGCAAACCACCAACGTGCTGCAAAAGTTCACCGTCTGGCTCGCCGTCATCCTTTTTGGCCTGACCCTGCTGCTCGCCGTGCTCGTCAGCCGCACCCACACCGGCGGCAAGACCGAAAAAATCTTCGGCGACGCCAAACCCGCCCCCGCAACCCCGGCTGCCGCCACACCTGCGACTGAGCCAGCCCCCGTGACACCGGCAGCGCCGAAAGCGGAAGACAAGAAAGCGGCTGAGTCTCCCAAGGTGGAAGAGAAGAAGTCCGAACCAGTCAAAGCTGCCGCCGAAACCCCGAAATCTGAACCTGCAAAGGCTCCTGAAGCCCCAAAACCGGCAGCCCCGGCTCCGACGACTCCGCCACCTGCTCCTGCCGCAACGCCCGCACCCGCACCGGCTCCTGCGGCCCCGGCCACGCAGCCGAAGTGATCGCCTGCACGGCTTGATTTACACAACGGACACGACGCAGGTCGTGTCCGTTGTCGTTTCCGGCCTCGGCCAGAGGTTCAACCTGCGGTTTTGACCGGCTCGATTTTCTTGAGTGTCGTCTGCGGCTTGGCTTCTTCCGCAGGTGGGGTCGTTTCAGGCATCCACCACCGCCAAACCGGAATCAGGCCGCTTTGCACCACTTCCGTGGGCGGCGAGGCACGTTCCTGGATCGCCACATAGTCCATCCGGGCTTCGTTCTGGAGTTTGAGTCCCTCCACGCGCTCAACCAGCTTCTGATACGACTCCTTGGCGAGTTGTGCCTCCGACTTGAGCCGCTGGTGCTCAGCCAGTTTGCCTCCCAGCGTGAGGGCTTCTTGTTCGAGCATGGCACACTGTTCATCCAAGGCGGCGATTCGGCGTGGCGCGTCCTCATACCGAATCCGCAAATCTTCAGCGATGTGCGCGGACAATGAATAGAACAAAAACTTTGCCTTGGCGATTTTCTCATCCAGCGCCTGCACCTCGGCGTGATCAGGCTTGCGGGTTTGCAGCAGAAATTTCCGCTCATTGTCCAGCATGAACAGTTCGTTCTGGGTTTTGAGGCGGCTAGCCTCGGCATCGGTGGAAGTAAACTCGCCAACGGGACGCGGTTTCTGCGCACTCGCTGCCAGAGTGGCTGAAAGATCGTCCAGCTTCAGCTTCATCGCCGCTGTCACCGTTCGCAGCGCTGCCCTTTGCTCCATCAACTCTTTGAGCCGTGTGGCTGTCTTGTTGTTGGCGTTCGTCAGCGCAACCACGTTGTTCTCTTTCTGGAAGGCTGCGAGCGCCGCCGACTTGTCTTCCATGACCTTCTGTTGTTTCACCGTCTCTTGGAGAAAAGTGTTCAGCACCTTGCCTTGCGTCTGTTCGTGGATCGACTGCCGGAAGGCGAGGAACTCATCCAGCAACGCGTCCAGAAACACCCTCGCATATGTGCCGTCCGCGCTGCGTGCTTGCACGCTGAAAATGGCCGACGCCTTTTGCAGTGAGGCAAGGATTTCCACATTCTGGTCTTTCAGATTGGGATTCAACGCCCGCACCCGGTCCAAGGCGCGGCGTTTCATCTCGGCCGACTCGAGCGTTTCGATGATCGTGCCGTAAAAGTCCTGCGTCATCTCCTGCCAGTTCGCGGCTCCTACGATCGGCAATCCGCTTGCCACCAGCTTCGCCACGCTTTGATACACGGGCGCGCGCGGCTTGAACTCCACCTTCGTCGCCGCTAGCACGGTCAGAATCACCGCCGCGCTGGCAATCAGGCTCAGCGCACCCACGCCGATGCGTCCGCGCCATTGATTCACCCTCATCAGCTCCCGCACACGCTGCTGCACCGGTTCACCGCCAAACATCGTCACGCCCGCCACCTGTCGCAGACGGTTGGGAATGCCTGCGGCGATCTCCACCAGCGTCCGCGCATAATCATGCGTGTCGCCACCTGCCAGCACCGCCGCATCATCCGCCGCGTGCTCGGTTTCGGTGCGCAGCCGGCGCCGCGCCTGCCATACCAACGGCTGCCACCACCACAGACAGGAGGTGAGCTGAGACAGCCAGTGCCACAGCACATCCGCCCGCTGCAAATGCGCCAGCTCATGCCGCAGCACCGCTCCCAGCCGCTTTTCATCCCAGTTCACCGCTTCCTGCGGCAGCCAGATCACCGGCCTGCGCCAGCCTGTGAGCATGGGCGAGTGCAAACGCTCCGCCAGCAGGCAGCGCAGATGTTCAGGCGCAGCCGACTCTCGCAGACGCCGCAGAATCAATGCGGGTGCAGGTTCGCTGTGTTTTCGCAGCCAGATCAGGCCCGCAACTGCGGAAACCGTGCGCCAAAGGAAAAGAACCGCCGCAATGCCCAGCCAAAGCGTCACGCCTGAATCCTCCAACCCGCCCAGTCCACGCTGCCACCAGGTTTTTTCCGGCAGAATCAATGCAGGTCGCTTTGGCAGCGTCTCCAAGGTTGAAACAGGCAGCGTCACTTGCCACTCCATGACCACAGGCGACGGCGCTTCAGGCATCAAACGCCATCCTGCCAACACCAGCAGCGTCACCAGCGTGATGCGCCACACCAGCACCCGCGCCCGTGCCGAACGCCGCTGCAACTGCAACGCGAGCGCCCACGCCACGCACACCACCGCCGTGCTCGTGAGCGCGGCGGACATCAGCAGGCCCAAGTTCGGTTGCAGCGTCAGAAAACGCAGCAGTGGTTCGATGATGTCGTTCATGGCTGCCGTGCCTCCTCGATGAGTTGAATCAATTTTTCCGCCTCCTCGGCGGAGAGCTTCACGTTTTTCTGGCCCAGCAGAGCCAGCGCGGCTTCACCGGCGGAATTCTCGAAAAACCGGCCCACAAAGCTCTGCAAGGCGCTCACCCGTGCCTTCTTCGGCGAGACAGGCAGCGAGAACCAGTCGCGTCCGTCCTCCTGCACTTTGTTCAGCAGCCCGCGCTCCACCAGCAGCCGCAAAATCGACCGCACGGCCGAGTAAGTCGGCGCGTCCGGCAGTTTCTCCTCAATCTCACGCGCGGAGACCCGCCCATGCTTCATCACGATCTCGATCACCTGCCGCTCGCGGCGGCTAAACTCATTGGAATGTTTGTCGTCCCACATGGGTGCTGATTTTTCAACACCATGGGCCGCCCGTCAAGTCCGCATGTTGAAATTTCAACACGCGGACATTTTCGCGCTCTCGTAATCGGGCCATTCCTGGCCCGTGCAGGGTGTGCCGGGGGCAGGAATGCCCCGGTACTGAAAAAGGCACGACCACGAGGTCGTGCCTTTCGATTTGAATCGACGCAAGCAGCCGGGTTACGGCAGCTTCGGCTTCGTGAGCATCTCGAAGTCGTCGCTGCGGAACGGAGTGACGGGAAGGCCTTCGACGCTGAAGAGATTGCACACCGGATTGTCAGACCAGGCGTAGCGAACGGCGACGGGATTGGCGACGGTCTCAGAGCTGACTTCGACCTGGTCCTTGCCGATGATCTTCGCATTGGCCCAGACCCATTTTTTGCCTTCGCCGCAAAGGACGAAACCCTTCACCTCGCTGACATCGACGGTTCGCAGCGTGCTGCCGAAGGTGTCGAGCGTGATGACGGCCTTGCCTTTGCTGAACTCGGCGGATTTGAACTCAGGACTGCGATATGGGAGCTTCATGCCGTAATCCTTGGCCAGCGCCCAGCGGGCGAGGCGCTCGGCCACGTCGCGCTTGTTCTTCGGATGAATGTCGTTCGCCTCGCCGAGGTCGATGATGACGGCCTGGCCGCCGTTCGGGATGGCGTTCTGCGTTTTCGTCTGGCTTTCACGCAGTTCGGCCCAGGAGCTGGCGGTGGCTTGCTCGGCGTCGTTTTTTTCTGCCATGAAGTCGGCGAGCTGCACCCAGTAGAAGGGGAAATCTCCCTGCTGCCACTCATTGCGCCAGTTCTGGATCATGAAGGGGAAGAGGCTGGCGTATTCGAAGGCGCGTCCGGCGTTGCTTTCGCCCTGGTACCAGATCGCGCCCTTGATGCCGTAGCCGATCGTGGGCAGCAAAGCGCCGTTGTAGATGTTGCCTGGGCGGGCGTTGCCGCGCAGCCAATTTTCAGGAGGAGCAGGAGCGCGTGTGGTGAAGGGCTTGCCTGCGGCCTTCGCCTCATCGGCCAGTTTCTTCCAGTTGGCGAGATTGGTCTCATACTGCTTCTTGGCGGCGTCGGAGCTGAGGAATGCCTCGTTCTTCTTCGTGTTTTCCATGAGCAGCTTGAAGCGCGGGTCTTTTTCCAGCTCGCCGCGATTCACCCAGGCCTCGGCAGCGCTGCCGCCCCAGGCGTTGTTGATCAAACCGACGGGCACATCGAGCGTCTTGTGCAGCACGCGGCCGAAGAAAAAGCCCACGGCGCTGAAGCCGCCGACGTTCTGCGGTGAGCACTCGGCCCACGCGCCTTTGAAGTCGCTCTGCGGCTCCTGCGTGCCGACATTCGGCACGGTGATGAGGCGCAGATTCGGATGTTTGGCGGAGGCGATCTCCAAATCGGCATCCCAGGAGCTTTGCACGCTCCACTGCATGTTGGACTGGCCGGAACATATCCACACCTCGCCGACGAGCACATTCTTGAGTTCCTTCGCGCTGCTGCCTTGGATCGAGATCGTGGCCGGATTCGCGTTAGCGGGCACAGGATCGAGTTTCACCGTCCACTTGCCATCCGCACCGGCCTTGCCGCTCTTGGTTTGACCCGCAAACGTCACCGTCACCTCGGTTCCAGGCGTGTCCCAGCCCCAGATGGGATTCGCGAGCTGCTGCTGCAGCACCATGTGGTCGCCGATGATGGCGGGAAGTTTCAATTCAGCACGGGCGGTGAGCGCCAGCGCGACGAGGAGGGTGGTCAGGGACGTTAATTTCATGGTCGGATAGACGGGCGTGAACAAACGCGGCCTACATCCGGTTTTCCATCAAACTTTCGTCATCACTCTTGAACTCGCGACGAGACAAGGCCACGCAGGGCACTCAACACGGTCGAGTACATCGCCTGGCCTGAGAACTCAGCCAAGCCCGGGCGACGGCGATGGAAATCCGGCTTTGATGAATCAAACATGTTCTTGCTTGGAAAGGAAGTCTTAGCAGGATGAGAGTATCGCAAGATACATAAAATCCCTTGTTTTAGATTGATCCCGTTGAGAACTTCAGCCTCTTTTCCTCATGCCCCCCTCCCGCATCTTCTGGTTCGCAGCTTCGTCCCGTGGATATTGCTGGAAGTATTTTCTGGTAGCGTTGCTGGGACTGGGTGCTTTCATGGAATTGATTGCCCAATTACCCGCAGAGTCTGAGCTGCTCAAAATCAGCTCTCCGAAACCCAACGCCATCAAAAAACTCGCATTGGGAGAGGTTCTGCAAGTTGTGGTTCGATGCAAAAACAAATCTGAGAATGCTGTGGTCGTGTCCCCCCTCGCATATACGAATGGTCTTCCTACAGGTGCGCAAGGATCATCCAGCCCCTCAGTAGTAGAGCCAAAAGTCAATGGAACCGTGGAGGTGTTATTGAGGTATCGCGTGCCGACTGTCGTCCATGAAATCAAAATTAGGATGACAGACCGAGTGACCAAGCAGGAACTCGCGGTCATCGGAGTGCCTGTGCATATCACATGGGGGGAGGAACAACCTGCACCTCCCCCTGCTCCCGTCACCAAGTCAACGCCCGCTCCGGTGGCAAAGCCAGCAGCGGGCCAGCCTGGAATGCTGCGTTTTGAGCTACAGGGTTACGAGGTTTCACAGGACGCTGCGGCCACGCTCTTTATCTCGCAGCCAGGGGAGCTGGACCCCAAGGCTCTGCTCACGGCCACGGCCGCCTTGGTCGGAGCGCGTAAAGCCACGATTGCTAAGCTCCCCTTCATTGAAGCCGCCAGCGGAGCACGGGCGACGGCAACACCCGTAGGCGGCTATTCATTGGAAGCAGAACTCACCCGCGGTGGCGGAGGATATGTGAATGCCATTTATGCGCTGCGCCGGGCATCAGACCAGTCTGGCATGGCGAATGGGGTGCTCGCCCGCCTGGGTGGCATCACCTTCATGGGCAGCCTGCCAGGATCATCTGCCGACACGGTTGTGCTCCTGTTTGCCCGGATGAGTGAACTTTGAAAATGATCCCGCCATGAACACCGTCTTCCTATTACCCCGGCAAGCAAAGCGCATCGCATTCGCTTGTTTTGTCTGGTCGCTCTTATTGACCTCATGGATGTCTGTTGCCGCCCAGGAGGCCAACAAGCCTACTGCCGTGAGAGACATGAGGTCCAAGAATGGACTTTTGCTGGTGTTCGGCTACGAGATGGACAAGGCGAGGGCGGACGCCATTCTGCAAAAGCAGGACATGACCCAGGACGTCAAGGCGGTGGTCGGAAAGCTGGAATCACTCACCAAAGCCAAGGGGGCTATTCATAGCTCCTGTGCGGCGCAAGTCCTCCGCAGCGGCCAGAGGAGCAGCCTGGACATGGGGGCCGCCCGCCTGGAGATGGAACCTACTATAGGAGCTTCAGGGGAATTTGTCAGTCTCACCATGCAGCGCACCGACAAAGCCAGCGGAACGGGTTCCACAGTCAATGCGACCATGGAGGCGCGGGGCGGCTATGCCTTCATCGGCACGGTACCGGATGTGAAGCCTGGCAAGGATCTGCTGCTGTTTGTGCGTTGTGTCATGCACTACCTGGAATAGCCTCTGTGCTTTCAATCCCCATGCGAACGTTACTTCTTACCTTTGGCCTCATCGGCTGTCTTCAGGCACAGCAGGTGGCCAAGCCCGCCAACGCCATTGCCTTCGCGACTTCCGGGCAGTTTGTCATCTCGACACGGAACACAGCGCCGCCTGGGCAGAAAGCACAGCCTGAGATTTATGAGGTCGTCACTGGCAAGGATGGTGCCGCCGCCGTGACGCTGGGCGCTCTGGGCAGCGTCAAAATGGAGGCCGACACGCAGATCAGGATGCCTGCCGCCGGCGCGCCCCAGAGCCTCGAACTGCTCAAGGGAAAGCTGTTCCTCAACATTGACGGGGCAGAGCTGAAGAAGAACCAGAACACCGAATTCCGCCTGAAAACACCCACCGCGCTGCTGGCGGTCAAAGGAACGCAGTTTTTCCTGGATACTTCGGCGGCACAGGAAATCATCGGCGTGCATGAGGGCACGGTGGCCGTCGCCACGCTGGCGGTCCGGTCAACCGCCTTGCTGCAAAAAGGTCAGGCATCCAGCCATGGGCCGTCACAACCCGTGCGGCCCAGGGTTATGACGGCAGAAGAACTGACCCTGAGCACGCAGTACGCCGCACCCGCCAAGGCAGCCCTGACCGTGCTGAGCGCCAGCGGCACGACCGGAATGGCGGAATACTTTGATAACAACCAGGGCCAGCTTTCCACGCTGGCCATGAATGACACTGAAGCGCTCGAAAAGCTGGGTTCCAGCGTGATGCTTTCCGCTGTGTCTCCCACAGACTGCCGGATCGAAGCCAAAGAAGGCGGGCTGCTTCGTGTGATGGTGGACAATGCGGGCATCCTGAAGCAGCGCCTGAGCCTGACCTTGAGACCAACAGCCACCGCCGGGGCTTTGGCGCTGCATTTCTACTTCAAGTGTCCCTCCACCAGCGTCGTCACGGTGGATGGCAAAGTCACGAAACAAGCGGGGGCTGCTGGTTCTGGTCCAGGACGCACGATTGCGTGGCAGGAGTGCCTGCTGCCAACCGGAGCGGCTGAGCAAACTTTTGAAATCGAGGTGGAACGCTCACCGCAGAAGTCCGCACGCACTAAGGCCAAACAAGATGATCCCATCCTCGAGCTGTCTGACTTCATGCTGTTTTCGAACTCCACGACCGCCAAGTGATTCGGCCATCACCACCTGCGGCGCGGGAATGCCTTTAAGACCACAAAGCCGGACACAGCCTGGGCATGCATCCGCTCACTCACAAACGAAGGCTTGTGGCACAGATTGGAACATGCTGGGATTGATTTCATGCATGTGGCTTTCATAGTCTATGAATGAATTCGACCACAAGCCCATTTCTCATTGATGCATTCATGAGCATCACTCTTTGCCTGCTGGCAGCCACTGATGTTTCTGCTCAGACTGCACTGGTGCTTGAAGAGGTCAGGATCGTGTCCGCCAATGGCAGCGTGGCGGCAAAATCTGCTGATGGGAAAACCTCACCCATCGCGATCCCCAAGTCGGCGACGACGGGGGCAGTGGCCGAAATTCGTCAGAATGCGGGCAGTACGCTGGCCACTGGAGCCGGGAGCAGTGCGGTCATCCGAGTTCCCGACCTTGGTAAAGTGATCATGGGACCTGAAACTCAGGTTCGCTTGCCGCAGGCCAGCGAAGCGGGCAGCAGCCTGGAATTGCTCAAAGGACGACTCTTCCTGGAAATTGACGCCGAGGCGGTCAAAAAGCGTGGTGAAGCCACCTTTCGCCTGAAAACCCCGGCAGCCTTGCTCGCGGTGAAGGGAACCCGGTTCTTTGCCATCTCAGAAGGAGGGACAAACACAGTCGGTGTGCATCAAGGTGTGGTGATCGCATCCACCGATGCCAACGCTCAAGGATTGGAGGTGACCGCGGGAAATGCAGTAAAACGTGGTTCAAGACCAGGCTCTCGTCACGCGCCCGCTCAATGCCACTGAAGCCGGCTACCAAAAATTCTACGAGTTCATGCTTCAATCAGTCGGAAACTCGTTGGACATGCGCTTTGTTCCCGTGCCTGGGACCAACGTCATGTTTTGCATTCACGAAACGCGCCGCAAAGACTATGAGGTCTTCGCGGTTGAGGCACGTGGGCTAAGCACGTTTTGGAGAAAAGATTTCACCGAGACCCAACTAAAACAAGACGCTCAAATGATGTCGCGGCTGGCGGATCATCCTGTGCAATCGTTGGCATGGGATGAGGCCAAGCAATTTTGCGAATGGCTCAGCAAGAAGGAGGGGCGGACTTACCGTCTGCCGACTGACCGCGAGTGGAGCATGGCCGTTGGCCTTGGAAGTCTGGAGAAAATTGATGCTGCAAGCACTCCAGAGAGCCTGGATGGCAAAGTGGGCAACATCTATCCGTGGGAAGGCGGTTGGCCGCCCAAGCGAACTGGAGGCAATTATGCCGACAAAAGTTGTGCCAAGCTCAGTTCCGGTCTGCAAGGCTCTCTCGGGATGGATGATGGTTATCCTGAAACTGCTCCGGTGATGAGCTATTCCCCCAACAAACTGGGCATTTACGACTTGGGAGGCAATGTTTCGGAATGGTGTGAAGACTGGTACAATGCCAGCCAGAAGGAGCGCGTACTTCGGGGTGCCTGCTGGCTCGATTTTGAGCGGAATGCCCTGCTTTCTTCCGAGCGTTACCCCTACAGTCCTGATTCCAGAAAGGACACGTGCTTTGGGTTCCGGGTGGTGCTGGAAATGACTCCGGCAGCACCTTGACCTGTGGCTCGGGAATGCTCTTGAGCGTGAGATTATTAACCCGGCATTAAGATAGAACACCGAATCGACCCATTCCACCTCGGCAGATGATGTGCTTTCTTGATGCCGCATTAATAGAAGCCGCCGGTGCAGACCATAACCCAATCATCACGGTGTTATGAGCAGAAGCTGCACAGGCTGGATTTCCAGAGCCCCTTTCTTTTGCATCGAGTCGGCAGCAGTACGCACAGCGGGAAAAAAAGTCGCATAGAGAGTATGGCTGGAGTTCGGCGTACCCTGTCCAGGAAACGGGATGATGACGGTCCGCCATTCTGCTGCCGATGTGTCAATTCCCATCCTGGTGCTCCGTTGCGGGGGCTTCTGTGATTCATCGGTGAGACCAAGATTAATGAGCTCAGTGCCGACGGCCCGCAGGCGCAACTCCAATGCCAGCGGCTTACCAGCCTGATCCGTTGGCAGTTCATGGCGAAAGTCGGTTCTCAGATAGTTCAGGCTCTCGCGCGAAGCCAGTGACCAGGTGAAGCGCGCATTTCCATCTGGCAGCAGCTCCGGCTTTGGTCCGCCTGCCACTGCTCTGGCTTTCAGGGGTGCCCAGCCGACTGTGGATTTGGCAGGTCTGCGGATGACATTGGCCAGATCATATTCGGCACTCGTCGTCTGCTCGTCAGAGGTCATCGGGCGTGGGACCCCCAGTCCCGCCGCCGTCACTGGCACGACCGTGCCATCAAGGAGTTCGAGGCTGGCGGTGCCTGCCGCGACTTGCACGACGATTTTCCCAGCATGTACGCCGATCAGATCCTCGCCATCTTTGGAAATGGCAAAGAAGCGCGTGCCCTTCACGGCGAGCAACGCGACAGGCGTTTTTAATTTGAACTCGTTGGGTACACCTTTTTTCAGTTCCGCCGCATCGATGTTCAGAAACAGACTGCCCTTGAGCAATTCAAGGCTGTGGGTGCTTTCCGCTGCCTCAGGCACCTTGACTTGGGTGTCGGCCTGCATTCGTGCCGTGCCAAGGGCTCCCAGGACCAATGATGAGGCGGCATCCGCGTCTGTGTCCACGGTAGCTCCGGCCTCAGCCACGAGAGACTTGCTGGCTGGAGTTCCGCTGGACGATGAGGCGGCACTGTTGGCACCCGGTTTCGTGCCCGCTGCGGCTGAGGTGGTCACGTTCCCCTTTCCTGCAAAGGTGATGATCTGCGAAATTTTTGCGATATTCGCAGTCTGTGCGCAGAGATGTAGCGGCAGGGTGTGGAGAACAAGCCACACAAGGCACCCAGTGAGAGTCGGACGGAACATACTTTAGATTACAGGGTGAGATTGCACGGTCAACCCACCACCTCCCACACCACCTGCGGCTCCGGAATGCCTTTGAGCGTGAGATCGGGATGCGGCTGGGTTTTCACTTCCTCACGCACCAGCGAGTGTGTGCGGGCGGAGATCAAAATCTTGCCGCCCTCGGCCTGGGATTCGATGCGGGCGGCGAGGTTCACACCGCGACCGATGACGGTGTAGTCGAGGAAGGTGCTGGAACCGAAGCTGCCGACAGTGACGTAGGCGGTGTGGATGCCGATGCCGATGTGCAGCGGCTCGTAACCGCGTTTGGACCAGTTCTCATTCAAGCGGGTCATCTCACGCTGCATGTCGAGCGCCATCTGCACGGCATGCAGCGCATGGTTTTCATCCGCCGCAGGCGCACCGAAGAAGACCATGATGCAGTCGCCGATGAACTTGTCGAGCGTGCCGCCGTGGCGCTCGATGAACGGGGTCATGGCGGCGAAGTACTCGTTCAAACGCGTGGCGACCTCGTCCGGCTCCGCGCGTTCGGTCCAGGCCGTGAAACCGCGGATGTCCGAGAAGAAAATCGTCAGCTCGCGTCGTTCCGTGGCGGCGGGGGCGGCGTGTTCTGTGTCCACCAAGCGCTCGAGCACGGGTCGGGCGATGTAGCGGCCCAGCACACCAACCACGCGCGAGCGATCCTGCTTCATGGCGGCGGCTTCCAGGCCCAGCAGGGCCAGCGTGGCCGTGCCAAAGGTCATCCAAGCAGGCACCACCGGCAGAATGAAGTTCGCGCTGGCCGCCAGCACGGCGACGGCGCTCCAGACGGCGGTCATGACGAAGAAAATCACAATTCCCTGCCACGAGCGCGAGGGCCACATACCAAGACCGAGCAGTGCTCCCGCTAGGATGATGAGCAGCGCCTGTTGCCAGCGCGGCAGGAAGTGCAGATGACTGCCCATCAGGATGTTGCTCACCACCGTGGCCTGCACGGCCACGCCCGGCACACGGCCGATGGAGGAGCTGACCACGTCCGTGTTTCCCGTACTGACGAGGCCGACGAGCACGATGCGGTCTTTCACCGCCGCACCGAGCTGCGCTCCCATTTCTGGCGATTGCACCGCCTGGTAGAGGTCAAGATATTCAAACGCAGGCGTGAACACCCCGAGATCACCGAGGAAGTTCACGCGGTACTGTCCGTGGGCGTCGATGGGGATGTGGAGGGTGCCGCGCGGCGTGTCCACCAGTGTCACTTCTTTTCCCAGCACGATGCTGATCTGGTCATCCCGCAGGCCGAGCGCGGCGATTATCGTCTGCATGGCGAGGCTGGGGTAAAGCCGCCCGTCATGCGCAAAGAACAGCGGCACACGGCGGATCACACCATCGGCATCCGGCACCGCATTCACCGCGCCATAGCTGACCGGCAGCTTCGCAAAGGGCGCGACGGGCAGCCGTCCGCGCACGAGCTTCAAATCATTCACATGCAGACCGAAGCGGCTGCCATCCGTGATGAAGTGCGGCCGGTCTTCCGCCTGCGGCGCATGCTTGTCCGGCTCCGCCTGCTCGAAGTGGTAGGCCAGCGTCACGTTCGGTTGTTTCTCGAAGGCAGCCTTTAATCGCGTGTCTTGGTCCGCATCCGCTGAAGGTTCGGTGAACAGCACGTCAAAAGTCGTGTGCTTCGCGCCCGTGGCGCTCAGAATGCTCAGCACATCGCCATGCACCGCGCGTGGAAATGGCCAGCGCCCGAGTTGCGAGCCGACATCGCGATCGCCAATCCCAACCAGCCGCACCTCATCGGCAACAGGCTGCGGCTTCCGCAGCCGCAGCCGGTAATCGACCGTCAGATCTTCCAGCGAATCCAGTGCCCCGCTCCAGGTCAGCATGGCGAATACCAGGCCGATGAACGCCCCGAGGACGAAGCGGGCTTTGAGCTGGAGCAAACCATTCATGAAGAAGTAATGACATGATATGCGTGCCTGATATGCAACTGCAAGGTGGCAGATCAGTCCGCCATTTTAATCGCCTGGCATGTGGGGAGATACGACGAAACATAGCAGAGACACTGGGTCTGTTTTCATTTCGGCATTGCATCAGATGGCCCAGACGTGCTAACACCATGACATGTCTGCGCTGCCACACCTGAATCACCTCATCAAGCTGCTGGACGACGACTCTGAAGTCGTGCGGCAGGCGGTGCGGCAGGAGCTGACGGTGATGCGCCGGGAGCTGCCACAGCATGTAGAGGCGCTGGAGACGCCGCTGTCAGCCGATGAGGAGCGTCTCGTGGCGCAGATGCTGGAGCCGGCGCGCCGCACTGAGCTGGAGGAGACCTGGATGCGCTGGCGCTGGCTGGAAGGGCCGGACGCGCAGCTTGAGGAGGGCCTGAGCCAGCTTTCCGCCTTTCTGAACGGCTGGAAATCGCAGTCCGCCGATCTCACGAAACGTCTTGATGCGATGGCGGAGGAGGCTTTTGCCGAAAAAGGCCGCATGGACGCGCATGAGCTGGCGCAGTGGCTGTTCGCGCCGCACGGCGGCATCACGCGCTTCAAAGGCAACAGCAAGGACTATTACTCGCCCGCGAACAGCAATCTGTTCTGGGTGCTGGACACCGGCCTGGGCAATCCGATCAGCCTGTGCTGTCTCTATCGGCTGCTGGGGCATCGTTTTGGCATCGAGATCGAAGGTTGCAACTTCCCCGGCCACTTCCTCTCCCGCGTGACGTATCGCGAAAAGACATGGCTGGTCGATTGCTTCAACCGTGGTCGTTTCATGCTGGCCGCCGATGTGGCCAGGCATCATCCCGCCGCGAATCCGGGCATGGAGGATCTCATCCGCGAACCCGCCACGGCCGAGGCCACGCTGCTGCGCATCCTGCGCAACCTCGACGAGGCGCACGAACGCCTCGGCCACCTGCATGACCGCCAGTTCATGCGCCGGCTGGCGGTGAAGCTGATGGAGGACTAACTTTACTTCGTTAAAGATTTTCGGTTCGACATTCTTCGGGCGACGCGTTGTTTGGAACGGGTGGCAGATGCGCGGCGGGCGTGGCGTCGCTGGATGTTCTCGATCACGGCCTCGCGCGAGGGCTGCGTGGCAAACTGCCAGTGCAGCAGCTCGGTGATG
>Ga0209573_1002724_pt1 | contig 21452 bp, 15 predicted proteins | sample TNRBio252014_DNA_FD_185870 | JGI IMG/M metagenome (GOLD analysis project Ga0209573, IMG submission 185870) | Wastewater treatment Type I Accumulibacter community from EBPR Bioreactor in Madison, WI, USA - TNR Reactor_6/25/2014_ DNA (SPAdes)... | ecosystem: Engineered > Bioreactor > EBPR >...
CCGAACCGGTCTATGTGGGCGGCCGGCTGTACGGCATCGAACCGCCGACTCATTACGATTTCCCACAGTGGCGCGATACGCCGCATGAACTGCGCGAGCGGTTCGCCAAACTGGGCTGGCGGCGCGTAGTGGCGTTCCAGACCCGCAACCCGATGCATCGCGCCCATCAGGCCCTGACCCTGCTCGCCGTTCAGCAGGCCGAGGCTCATCTGCTGATTCATCCGGCCGTGGGCCTGACTTGGCCGGGCGATGTGGACCATTATTCGCGGGTGCGCTGCTACGAACATCTGTTGAAGACCTATCCCGAGCAGACCACCACGCTGAGCCTGCTCAATCTGGCGATGCGCCTGGCCGGGCCGCGCGAGGCGCTCTGGCACGCGATCATCCGCCAGAATCATGGCTGCACCCATTTCATCATCGGGCGCGACCACGCCGGGCCGGGCGCGGATCGGTTCGGACGAACGTTCTACGAACCCTGCGCCGCTCAGGAACTAGCGGCCCGCTATCAGCCGGAACTGGGTATTCAGATTCTGGCGTTTCCGGAACTGGTCTATGTGCGCGAGCGCGCTCAGTACGTTCCCGTCGATCAGGTGCGGGCCAGCGAAACGGTGCTGCGTCTGTCCGGGACCGAATTCCGCCGCCGCTTGCAGGAAGGACTGGAAATTCCCGACGGGTTCTCCTGTCCCGAAGTGGTGGCGGAACTGCGCCGCACCCATCCCCCGCGCAGCCAGCAAGGCTTCACCGTGTTTTTCACCGGGTTGTCCGGCTCGGGCAAGTCCACCATCGCCAACGCGCTGCGGGTCAAACTGCTGGAACTGGGCGGGCGGGCGGTGACCCTGCTGGACGGCGATCTGGTGCGCAAGCATCTGTCCAGCGAACTGGGTTTTTCCAGGGAGCATCGCAATCTCAACATCCTGCGCATCGGCTACGTCGCCAGCGAAATCACCAAGAATGGCGGCATCGCCCTCTGCGCGCCGATCGCGCCTTACACCGCCACCCGGCGCCAGGTGCGGGAGATGATCGCGCCGCTGGGCGGCTTTATCGAGGTGCATGTCGCCACTCCGCTGGAAACCTGCGAAGCGCGCGACCGCAAGGGGTTGTACGCCAAGGCGCGGGCCGGTCTGGTCAAGGAGTTCACCGGCATCAGCGACTCCTACGAAGCGCCAGAGCATCCCGACCTGGTGATTGACACCCGCGACTGCACCGCCGGCGAAGCGGCCCAGCGCATTCTGCTCAAGCTGGAAAGTCTGGGTTTCATTCGCGGTGGCTCCTGAACGCCGCAGTTCCGCTGTAATCCCCGCGCAATTCCCCCGGATTTAGACCAAACTACCCGCTATTGGCAGGTTTTCTGAAATCCGCCTGCCGGGAAGGGTCACCACCGCCGTAACCGTTCGGCGGCGAGTTTGGCAAACTCGAATCCGACAAAAACGATGATCATCGGCGGCAAGTATGAAGTGATCGGGGAACTGGGCCGGGGCGGCATGGGCTTGGTCTACCAGGTTCGCCACCTGGAACTGGGCGCGATCTTTGCTTTGAAGATGCTGTGCTCCAATCTCCCCGAGGAAGCCGACGTGGTGGGGCGATTCCATCGCGAAGCGCGGGTCATTGCCCAACTTCGCCATCCCCATATCGTCAAGGTGTTCGACGTCGGCCGGGATGGCGACCGCCATTATTTCGTGATGGAGTACATCCAGGGGCGCGCGCTGAACGAGATTCTGGCCGAGAACGGCCCCTTGCCCTTGCCGCGCGTGCTCGCGATCAGCCGGCAAGTCGCGCAAGCCCTGGCCTACGCGCACGCCCAACAGCCGAGCGTGGTGCATCGCGATATCAAGCCGCACAACATCCTGATTGAAGACGGGACGGAGCGGGTGGTGGTGATGGATTTTGGCATCGCCAAACTGCTGGAGCCGCAAGCGACTCAGCACACCGGCATTGGCGTCTTTATCGGCACGCTGTCCTACAGCGCGCCCGAGCAGTTGCGCGGTGACGCCACTGTGGACGGCCGCGCCGATATTTTTTCGCTCGGGCTGGTGATGTACGAAATGACCACCGGCCGCAAGCTGTTCGCCGGGCTGAGCCAGCAAGAGATCATCGGCAGGCAACTCTATCAAGCCAACGAATATGCGCTGGCTTTTGATCGTCCGGCGCCGGAGGCTTTCCGGCGGCTGGTGACCCGGGCGGTGGCCAAGGATCGGAACCGGCGCTTTGCCACGGCCAGCGAATTGCTTGAAGCGCTGGAGCGGGTCAGCGACAGCGTATCGCCCCGGACCCTGCCGCTGCTGCTGACGGGCGCGGCCCTGGTGGGATTCGGCCTGCTGGCGATGTGGATCTGGTTCCCGGAACGGTTTGCCCTGGAACCCTGGTGGCGGTCCCTGACCCCAGGGCTGGGTGCAGCCCAACCCGATCAGCCGGCCGCGCCAACGCCGGCATCCCCGCCGACCATGCCAACGCCGGCATCCCCGCCGACCATGCCAACGCCGGCATCCCCGCCGGCCCCGGAGCCGGTGGCTGCGTCTCCCGCACCGCCGCCACAACCGGAGGTAGCGTCTCCCGCCGTACCGGCACAACCGCCCGCCGAGGCAACGGTGGCAGTTCCCGAACCTTCGCCGTCGCCCCAGCCGTCGCTTCCGCACAGTCTGGAGGAAGAACTGCAATCCCAATTCGATCCGGCGACACGGGGAGAAAAACGCCCGCTGCCGGTGGATCCGCCAGCGCGGGAACCGGAATGGAAACCGGGGTTCGATCCTGCACAGGAACTGGAACAGGCGCTCCGGCGCAAGAAATCCCCCTGAGCGCAGGAGAACCGGCAGGCGTAATGTGAACCCTCGCGCCCGCCGGTTGCCAAACGCCCGGAATCGAATCCCGGCATTGACCTACCCCGGAGACCTCATGCCAAGCCGTCGCACGCTCATTACCGCCCTCGGGCTGGCCATAACCCCTATGGCCTTCGCCGCCGCTCCCGTCCACGAATTCACCCTGGATAATGGCCTGAAAATCCTGGTGCGCGAAGACCATCGCGCCCCGGTCGTGGTCTCGCAAATCTGGTACAAGGTCGGCTCCAGCTACGAACCGAGCGGGCTGACCGGCATTTCCCATCTGCTGGAGCATCTGATGTTCAAGGGCACGCCAGAGGTGCCGGGCGGCGAGTTCTCCCGCCTGATCGCCGCCAACGGTGGCGACCAGAACGCCTTCACCAGCCGCGATTTCACCGCCTATTTCCAAACGCTGGAAAAAGACCGGCTGGAACTGAGCTTTCGGCTGGAAGCCGACCGGATGCGCCACCTGCTGCTCAAACCGGAAGATGTGACCAAGGAAGCCCAGGTCGTCGCCGAGGAACGGCGACTGCGTACCGACGATCAGCCTGAGGACCTGACCCAGGAGCAGTTTTACGCTGCCGCCTATGTGACCAGCCCCTACCGGCAACCGATCATCGGCTGGATGCAGGATATTCAGACTCTTCGCCCGGACGATCTGAAACGCTGGTATACGCAGTGGTACGCGCCGAACAACGCCACTCTGGTGGTGGTCGGCGACGTGAATCCGGCCCAGGTGCGGGAACTGGCGGTAAAACACTTCGGCCCGTTGCCGCCCAGCGACCTGATTCCGCCGAAACCGGCTGCGGAAATCCCCCAGCAGGGGGAGCGGCGGATCGTGGTCAAGACCCCGGCGGAAGTTCCATCCGTCCTGCTCGGCTACAAGGTTCCGACGATGAAAACCGCCGCCGAGGATTGGGAACCCTACGCGCTGGCGGTGCTGGACGGCATCCTCGACAGCGGCAACAGCGGGCGGATCAGCCGCAACCTGATTCGCGGCGCGCAGGTCGCCGCCGCCGCCAGCACCGGCTATAGCCCCACCGCGCGGCTGGAGGAGTTGTTCGTGCTGACCGGCAATCCCGCGCCGGGCCGCAGCAGCACCGAATTGGAGCAGGCGTTGCGCGCTGAAGTGGCGCGGTTGCGGGAAGAGCTGGTGCAGCCGGATGAGTTGGCGCGAGTGGTCGCGCAGGTGGTCGCCAGCGATGTTTATCAGCAGGATTCACTGTTCTATCAGGGCATGCGGCTGGGGACGCTGGAAACGGTCGGACTGGGCTGGAACCGGCTCGATGATTACGTGCAGCGCATTCAGGCGGTGACGCCGGAGCAGGTGCGCGCGGTGGCCCGCAACTACCTGATCGATGACCGGCTGACCGTGGCGACGCTGGAACCGTTGCCGATGGACGACCACCGCCCCAGCGCGCCCGGCGTCGGGATGGATCATGCGGTTCGCTAAACGCCTCCCCACCCTCAATCCCTCTCCCGCTTGCGGGACAGAGGTTTTTAAGGATTCTCCCGTCATGCCTTCTTTGCAAGCGTTGCTCTCCGGCCTTGTGACCATGGGTCTGCTGCTGACCTCCAGCCTGGCCGCCGCCGTACCCGAAATTCAGCACTGGCGCACCGCCAACGGCGTGCCGGTTTACTTCATTCCCGCCCGCGAACTGCCGATGGTGGATGCGCAAATCCTGTTCAGCGCCGGTTCGGCGCGCGATGGCGAGCGGCCGGGACTGGCGCAATTCACCAACGCGCTGCTGGAAGAAGGCGCGGGCGACTGGTCAGCGGATGTCATCGCCGACCGTTTTGATCAGGTGGGCGCGCGGTTCAGCGCCAGTTCGCGGCGCGATTCCGCCTCGGTGGCGCTGCGCAGTCTGGTGGAAGCGCGCTATTTGCAACCGGCGGTGGAGACCGTCGCCCGGCTGCTCAAGGAACCGACCTTTGCTCCGGACGCGGTGGAGCGGGTGCGGCAGCAGATGTTGACCCTGCTGCGGGAACGCGCCCAGTCGCCGGGCGCTATCGCCCAGGATGCGTTCTACAAGGCGCTGTACGGTCAGCATCCCTACAGCTCGCCGCCCGAGGGGACGCCGGTCAGCCTGAACGCCATCACCCGCGCCGAAATTCAGGATTTCCACCGCCGCCACTACACCGCCGCCAATGCCGTCATCGCCCTGGTGGGCGATCTGGACCGGCTTGCCGCCGAGCTGTTGGCGACGGCGCTGGTCGGCGGGTTGCCGCCCGGCGAACCGGTTCCGCCGCCGCCGCCGGTCCCGCCGGTTCCTGCCAGCCAGACGATTCGCATTCCCCATCCGTCCACCCAGAGTCATCTTCTGATCGGCCAGACCGGGGTCAGCCGCGCCGATCCCGATTATTACGCGCTGTATCTGGGCAATCATGTGCTTGGCGGCAACGGCCTGGTCTCGCAACTGGCGCAGGAAATCCGCGAGAAGCGCGGCCTGGCCTATGGCGCGTACAGCGCGTTTGCGCCGATGCGGCAGACCGGCCCGTTCCTGCTGAACCTGCAAACCCGCAACGATCAGGTGGATACCGCGCTCCAGGTGGCGCAGGCGACCTTGCGCGAGTTCACGGCTCAGGGGCCGAATCCGCAACTGCTGGAAGAAGCCCGGCGCAATATCACCGGGGGCTTTGCGCTTGACCTCGCCGGCAATGGCAAGCTGGCCGACGCTCTGAGCGGCATCGCATTCTACGGCCTGCCGCTGGATTACTTGCAGAACTACATTGGCCTGATCAATGGGATTACCCTGGAGCAGGCGACGAGCGCCTGGCAGCGCCATGTCCAGCCCGACCGGCTGATTACCGTGATCGTCGGCGGGCCGGCGACGGCGCCGCAACCACCCGCCGCGCCCGGGTCCTCACCGGTCGGGTCATGAACCGGCGCACCGGTCACGCGCATCACCCCGGATTATCGGTGCGGATTATCGGCGGCCAGTGGCGCGGCCGGCGGCTGGAGTTTCCCGATCTGCCCGGATTACGGCCCACGCCCGACCGGGTGCGGGAAACCCTGTTCAACTGGCTGGCGCCGGTGCTGCCCGGCGCCCGTTGTCTGGATTTGTTCGCCGGCAGCGGCGCACTCGGGATCGAAGCGCTGTCGCGCGGCGCGGCGGAAGGGGTGTTTATCGAGCGCCAGCCACGAGCCGCGCGCGCCCTGCGGGAGCATCTGGAGCGGTTGAACGCGACCACTGCGCGCGTGGAAACCGCCGATGTGTTTGACCGGTTGCGGCAACCGGGAATGCCGTTTGAGATCGTGTTCCTCGACCCGCCATTCGGCCAGGGTTTGCTGGAGCCGGCCTGCGCGGCGCTGGAGACCGGCGGCTGGCTGGCGGCGACGGCGTGGATTTACCTGGAAGCGGAAGCCGAACGACCGCTGCCCACGCTCCCGGTTCACTGGGCGCTGCATCGGGAAAAAACTGCTGGCGCAGTCGCTTATCGGCTGGCGCGACGCTCCTTGGCGCTATGAGCAATAGACAGTCGATAGCGATAAGAAAACGCGCATCCGTCGGCGAAGGACTAAACTTGCCGGGCGTTCTGGCTGCATCAGCGCCAACGGGCCGGACGCGCCCCTATCAGGCAGTACCTTCAAACTGTTGAAATTCCCCCGGAGAGGTGGCAGAGCGGTCGATTGCGACGGTCTTGAAAACCGTTGATCCGCAAGGATCCGTGGGTTCGAATCCCACCCTCTCCGCCAAGTAAATCAGTGTTTTAGGCGTTAAAAGCATGATGGGAAGCCGCTCTCTTGCTTCCGGCCTGCAACACTGTGCGCTTCTCCGATCCTTGGTCTGATGCGCCGGCTGGCTGATGCTGGCGCTATTTCCCGGCCACCCGTGACGTCGTCCCCCTCAACTTCAGATCTAGCGCCGGCGGCCCGCCAAGACGGTTACTTTTTCTTCGCCAGATCTTTCATCGCCTGATAGTACATCATCCAGCCGATGCGGGCGTGGAGACGTACCGGTTCGTTAAAGCCGCTATACGCGGTAATCGTTGCAAAATGCTGCGCCATGAGAGTCACATACCCAGGCTCTGGGCGAGAAGCAGCAACTTGAGTGAAACACTTTGAAACCGCACCGGGAGCGCGCGTCAGCGTTTTGGGTTCAATCTTGATATGAGGACTGTCGAAATCGATGACCTCCTTGACAAGACCGGATGATCTCATGGCTGCCAGAAACAATCTCAAGGCCATAATCCCCGAACTGAAGCTTGCGACGCCCAGTGTGGCTAGAGTGGGTTTGCCGCCCTCTTTCTTGGTGATCTCGCTTTGGATGGCCGCCATGACAGCATTCAGCGTCTCCACCGGTCTGTCGCTGAACATATTCCCGGCAGGGGCTTTGGTGTTGAGGGCCGCCATGGTGGTGAATGGGACGAGCAAAGGCGCCAACCGGCCCGCCCCGGCGAGCTGCCCCCCCTGCATGGCGACATAGCGCTGAATGCCCTTGGCAGGAACGCCGCTGGGGCCGCGCTCAATGCTCGGCCAGCCTCCCTGGAAGTCCCGATAGTCTTTATCATCCGCATGGACGACTCCCCCATTGACCACAGTCGGATGAAAGAAAATTTGGGCGCGCGTGAAATCCGTCGTGCCTTTCGGAACAGCGGCCCCCACCCAGAAAACCGAACCCGCCTTTCGCACCTCAAAGAGGTATTCATGGATCTCGGCCTCCACAGTGAACGGTGAAAACCTGAAGCTGGCATCGGGAGTCGCGGTCACCGGGGGGATAACCACTTTATTTTTCACGTTATATGCTTCAGTCTGCGCGACCGGGTTTTTCTGAGTGACTGCTATCGTTTTCTGCGGCGTCGGGTCTTTGCCTCGGGGCGCATTCAGCAATTCATTGCGTTCCGGCTTATATTCTCGATGTTCTTTGTCCATAGGGTTCCTCCTCGCGGAAATTTAATTTCGACATCGAAGGTCTTGCCAGCCGTTGCCCGCTAAAAAAGCGGCCATTAAAGCGGCCATTTACACCGGCAAGGGCTGCGGCGGCGGTTCGCTGGCCGGATCTTCGTGAATCAGCACGTCGGCATTGGGAAAGGCCGCCTTGATCGCCGCTTCAACCTCGTCCGCGACCTGGTGCGCCTCCACCAGGGGCAACTGGTCATCCAGCATCAGATGCAACTGGACGAAATAGGTTTGCCCGGAACGGCGGGTGCGTAAATCATGCACGCCACGCACCTGCGGATGATTGTGGGCAGTCTCCTTGATCTGCCGGTGAATTTCGGGCGGCAGTTCGTGATCCATCAGCAATTGCGTCGCTTCGTAACCGATGTGGCCGGCGCTGTAGAGAATGTACAGCGCGATGCCGATAGCGAAGATCGGGTCGGCCAGCGGCCAGCCCAGCATCGCCAGACCCAGCGCCACGATGGTGGCGGTATTGGTCAACAAGTCGGTCGCGTAATGCAAAGCGTCGGCCCGGATGGCGGTGGATTGGGTCAGGCGGATGACATGATGCTGAAACGCCAGCAGCAGTAAAGTGGCGGCAATAGAGAACAGCAGTACGCCCACGCCCACCAGAGCATCGTTCATCGGCTGCGGGTGCAGCAGCCGGTCTATCGCGTGCAGGATCAGAAACACCGCCGACCCGGCGATAAATGCGGCTTGCACCAGACCCGCCAGCGGCTCGGCCTTGCCGTGGCCGAAGCGATGCTCACGGTCGGGCGGTTGCAGCGAGTAATGCACCGCCAGTAAATTGATGAACGACGCGGCGACATCCATCATCGAATCCACTAACGACGCCAGCACACTGACCGATCCCGTCATCAGCGCCGCCGCCAGCTTGCCGGCGATCAGGACGGTCGCCGTGGTCACCGAAGCGTAGGTCGCCAGCCGCAGCAGGCGGGCGGCGCGAATCGGATCGACGGTCAATGGGGTTGCGTCGTTCATGGTCAAGCACCGTGGTCAACTGAAGTGACTCTATTCTACTCAGTTTCTATCCGCCGCAACGGCGCGAACTATCGGGCGAAAGGGTGGCCCTAATGTTGCACATTGATTCTACCCAAGGCCCGAGGACGGGGGTCGCGAAGATCTGGAGCCGACAGGATCTTGAACTTATCTATCATGTTGGGTTATTCCGCACTATCACCCTCCGTTGTGATGGCTTACTTTTTGCTAAAAGAACTTTCCAACTGGAAGGAATCTCGCTTCATGCTTGCAACCCTACGCCGTATCGTCCAGGACGTCAGCGCCGCGCCGGACCTGCCCAGCGCGCTGGCAATCACCGTGAACCGGATTCGGGATACGATGAAGGTGGCGGCTTGCACCGTCTATCTGGCCGACGAGGATAACCAGCGCCATGTGCTGATGGCGACCGCCGGTCTGAATCCGCAGGCGGTAGGCCGGGTGCGCCTGGGTCGGCAGGAAGGTCTGGTCGGTCTGGTGGCCGAGCGCCAGGAGCCGGTGAATCTGGAGGATGCGCCGCGCCATCCCCGCTTCCATCCCGTCTGCGAGGTGTGCGAGGAAAGCTACCATGCCTTTCTGGGTGTGCCGCTGATCCAGTACCGTCGGGTGCTGGGCGTGTTGCTGATCCAGGATGTGGCCGTGCGCCAGTTTCACCCTAACGAAGTGGATTTCCTGGTTACCATCGCCGCCCAACTGGCCAGTATTCTCAATCACGCCATTCTGAGCGGTGCGACCCAGGAATTGCTGAATCCGCTGACCGGTGGGGCGCGCGCGCTGCGCGGCGTACCGGGCGCGCCGGGCGTGGCGCTGGGCGTCATCACCATACCCCATCTGCTGGCTGATCTCGATGACGTACCGGATCGTCCAGCCCGTGATATTGCCGCCGAGGAAGCGGCCTTCCATACGGCCATCGCCGCCGTAGAACAGGAGTTGCGCACCGCCAGCGAACGCCTGGCGCCCCTGTTGCCCCCCACTGAGCAGGCGCTGTTTACGGTCTATCGGATGATGCTGAGCAGCGACAGCCTGATCGGCGATACGCTGGCCGGCATCCAGGCCGGACAGTGGGCGCCCGCCGCCTGGCGCAACGCGGTGCTGGCGCGGGGCCGCCTGCTGGAACAGGCCGAAGATCCCTATCTCAGCGCCCGCGCCGACGATATCCGCGATCTGGGCCGGCGAGTGTTGCAGCACCTGCGCGCTGCGCCCCAGCCCGCCCTGGAATCGACGTCCGCCCGTTGCGTGCTGGTGGCGGAAGAAATGAGCGTAGCCCATCTGGCGGCGCTGCCGCCGGAGCAACTGGCCGGTATCGTCTGCCTGCGCGGTTCAGCCCTGTCTCATGTCGCCCTGCTGGCGCGGGCCATGGGCATCCCGGCGGTGATGGGGCTGGGCGACCGGCCGCTGGGCCGGTTCGAGGGCAGCGACATTATCGTGGACGGCTATCAGGGCCGGGTCTACGTCAACCCGGACCCTGTCCTGCGCGCCGAATATCAACAACTGATGGCGGACGACGCCGAGCTGTCGGTTGAACTGAACGCCTTGCGCGATTTGCCTGCAATCACCCGCGATGGCCACCCGATTCCGCTGTACGCCAAGGCCGGACTGCTGACCGACATCACCACGGCTCACCAGGTGGGCGCCGAGGGTATTGGCCTGTATCGCACTGAGTTTGCGTTCATGGTGCGCGAGTCGTTCCCCAGCGAGGACGAGCAGTATGAAATTTATCGCCAGATGCTCGCCGCCTTTGCTCCGCAACCGGTGGTGATGCGCACCCTGGACATCGGCGGCGACAAAACCCTGTCCTACTTTGTCATCGAGGAAAAGAATCCCTTTCTGGGCTGGCGCGGGATGCGCTTCACTCTCGACCACCCCGACATTTTTCTGACCCAGTTACGCGCCATGCTGCGGGCCAACGCCGGGCTGGAGAATCTGCGGATTCTGTTTCCCATGATCACGACGGTCGAGGAAGTGGATGAGGCGTTGCGGTTGCTGGCGCGCGCCGACCGGGAGTTGCGCGAGGACGGCTATTCGGTGGCCCGCCCGCCGGTCGGGGTCATGATCGAGGTGCCCTCCGCCGCCTGGCAGGCCGAGCAATTGGCCCGGCGGGTGGATTTCCTGTCGGTAGGCACCAACGATCTGACTCAGTATCTGCTGGCGGTGGATCGGGATAACGCCCGGGTCGCCGGTCTGTATGACAGCCTGCATCCGGCGATGCTGAAAACCATGGCCTACATCATCGAACAGGGGCGGCGCACGGGGCGACCAGTCAACCTGTGCGGGGAACTGGCGGCTGATCCCGGCGCCGCCGTCCTGCTGCTGGGGATGGGAGTGGACAGTCTGAGCGCCAGCGCCGTTAGCGTGCCACGGGTCAAATGGGCCATTCGCGGCTTCACCCGTGGCGAAGCGCGGGAACTGGCCCGGCAGGCGCTGGAACTGGACACCGCCCGCCAGGTTCGCCGCCTGCTCAACGAAGCCCTGCGGCGTGCCGGGCTGGGCGAGATCGTCCATGATCCCGCCTGAACGGAACGGGTAGCGCGGAGCGCTCAGCGCCGGTCAAGCAGCGATTCCATCGTGATCAATTCGGCAATGGGTTCCGGGCTGACCACGAACACCTGAAACGGGCTGCGCTGCAAATAGGCGGCGGCGAAACTGACCGAAATGGCGGCGGAATAGATCAGCAGCGCCGCCAGTTGGGTCCGCCAGTTCTCCAGATGCACCAGCGCCACCGTCAACAGGGTGAATGCGCCCAGACAGGCCACGGCGAACCATTTGAGCGGATCGCCGTGGCGCTGACTCTGGGCGATCCGCTGATGGCGCGCGACATGCACCCGCTCAACCTCCTGCACCATGGCGGAGTGAACGCTGCCCGGCAGGCTGTTCACCACTGGTTCCGCCAGCACCACCCGCAACAGTTGCCGCCAGCGATCCAGAGACTGCTCGCCCGGTTGCTCGCCCCGCGCCAGCAGCGGCCATTCCACCTGGATCGTTACCTGGGCGTAAGCGCGCAGCGCGGCGATGATCGGCCCGCCGATAGCCGGCGGCTGCTGTTCGGCCAGCCGGAACAGCCCGCGCAGCGCCTCCGCCTCCTGCTGGATCGCGGTCTGCGCCCGGTCACGGATATTCCAGATGTCGCTGGCGAAAAAGGTGGTGTACAGCGCGAACAGGATGCCCACGATAGCGACCACCTGCGGCGAAAGATGGGTCAACACCTGAAAATGCGGCGCGAACCGGGAAAAGCTGCACAGCCACAGCAGCAGGCCCGCAGTGGCGAACGTCGCCAGAATGCCGAGAACCAGCAGGCCGATGTAAATCACTTCCTGAGTAAGAGTCATTTATAAATCGATGAGTTATTCGACGGTTCTTGTGGAGTTGGCCCGCGAAGGCGCGCAGCAGATTGATATTATCGAAGTACAAGTGAATTCACTTCCTGTTGGGGATAGCCATCCCGGTTCTGGAGTCGCCGGGCGCCGCCAGCCGGCGGCGCGCACCGGTCAGGTTTCAATTCAGTCCCACGCACACATACTTGAGGTCCAGATATTCTTCAATACCGTATTTCGAGCCTTCGCGGCCAAAACCGGACTCCTTGACCCCGCCGAACGGCGCGACTTCGGTCGAGATCAGCCCGGTGTTGACGCCGACCATGCCATATTGCAGCGCTTCGGCCACCCGGAACACCCGGCTCAGGTCGCGGCTGTAAAAATAGGCGGCCAAACCGAATTCGGTGGCGTTCGCCAGATCAATCGCCTCTGCATCCGTGTGGAACCGGAACAGCGGCGCCACCGGCCCGAATGTCTCTTCACGAGCGATGAGCATCGCCGGCGTGACCCCCGTCAGCACGGTCGGCTCATAGAACGTACCTCCCAGATCATGCCGCCGGCCCCCGGTCAGCACGCTTGCCCCCAGGGCCACCGCATCGGCGACATGCCGTTCGACTTTGGCCAGCGCCGCCGCATCAATCAGCGGTCCCTGCATCACGCCCGGCTCCAGGCCGTTGCCAACCTTCAGTTGCGCGCGCACCGCCTGCGTCAGTTTGGCGGCGAAAGCATCGTAAATCCCGTCCTGAACCAGGAACCGGTTGGCGCAAACGCAGGTTTGCCCGCTGTTGCGGTATTTGGAAACCAGCGCCCCGGCCACCGCCGCATCCAGATCGGCGTCATCGAACACGATGAACGGCGCGTTGCCCCCCAGTTCCAGCGACAGTCGCTTGAGCGTGCCGGCGCAGCGCTGCATCAGATACTTGCCGGTCCGGGTCGAGCCGGTGAAGCTGAGTTTGCGCACCTGCGGGTGGTCCAGCAACTCATCGCCGATGGCTTGGGCCGGGCCGGTCACGATATTCAACACGCCTGCCGGCAGGCCGGCCCGCTCCGCCAGCACCGCCAGCGCCAGCGCCGAAAACGGGGTTTGTGGCGCGGGCTTGACCACCATCGTACAACCGGCCGCCAGCGCCGCCCCGGCCTTGCGCGCGATCATCGCTGCCGGAAAATTCCACGGCGTGATCGCCGCACACACCCCGACCGGCTCTCTGAACACCAGAATGCGCCGATCCGGCCAGGGCGCCGGGATCGTATCGCCATAAACCCGCTTGCCTTCTTCAGCAAACCATTCCAGAAAACTGGCGGCATAGGCAATCTCACCGCGCGCCTCGGCCAGCGGCTTGCCCTGCTCCAGGGTCATCAGGGTCGCCAAATCTTCCTGATGCTCCAGCAGCAGGTTAAACCAGCGCCGCAGGATCAGCGCGCGCGCCGCCGCAGTCAGCGCCCGCCAGCCGGGCAGCGCGGCGTGGGCCGCCGCAATCGCCCGGCGGGTCTCGGCCGCACCCAGTTCAGGCGCATGGCCCAGGGTCTGGCCCGTAGCGGGATTGACGATGGTCGAGATTGCGCCACTGTCGGCGTCAATCCAGGAACCAGCGACATAGCAGTGCTGACGGAACAGCGCGGTTTCACGAAGCAGCATGGAAATCCCCCGGATAAGCCTTGGCAATGATGGGCAAGGAGACGTTCGGGAACGCCAGCGGGACGCTCGAAACGCCCGCTTCCCCCGCCTCCCGAATGAAGATAGTCGGAAAGACCGGACAGCAATACAATAATGCGTTTAAATGCTTTCTCCCAATTCCTGATCGGATGATCTCAACGACGGAGCTGTAACACCGTGAAATTCCGAATGCTGCTGAGTCTTGTGTTGCTGGTGGGCTTCTGGACCAGCCCGTTGGTGAGCTGGGGTGGGCCGAGCGCGCCCGAAGCCACCGAGGCCACGACCCCGCCGCCCAAGCGCTTCAACTTCGCTGATGTCCGCCGCCGGGCCGAGGTGCTGGCGGCGCAACCCTTCCAGCCCACCAGTAATAACCTGCCTGATTTTCTGAAGAATCTGGATTACGACCAGTACCGCGACATTCGCTTCCGGGCGGAGAAAGGGCTGTGGCGTGCGGAAGGCTTGCCGTTCGAAATCCAGTTCGCGCCCCTCGGTTTCCTGTTCTTCGAACCGGTCGCCATCAACGTGGTGAACGAGGGCGAAAGCCAGGCGGTGGAGTACGCCAGCGATCTGTTCGACTACGGCAAGAATCCGGTGCCGGACAACCTGCCCAAGGATCTGGGTTTCGCCGGGTTCAAGGTGCTGTACCCGCTGCACACCGACAGCCATTACGACGAAGTTGCGGTGTTCCTGGGGGCGAGCTACTTCCGCGCGGTCGGCCAGAACCAGAATTACGGCCTGTCGGTGCGCGGTCTGGCGGTGGACACCGGCCTGCCCAAGCCCGAGGAATTCCCCCGGTTCCGCGAATTCTGGCTGGAGAAACCCACCAGGGACACCACCGAACTGACCATTTACGCCTTGATGGACAGCCAGAGCCTGACCGGCGCCTACCGCTTTGCCATCAAGCCGGGCGTCGCCACCCAGATTGAGGTCAAGGCCAGTCTGTTCACACGCGACAAGATCCAGAAGCTCGGCGTGGCGCCACTGACCAGCATGTTTTATCACGGCGCGATGAACGAGCGGTTCTTCGACGACTTCCGCCCCCAGGTGCATGATTCCGACGGTCTGCTGATGCTGACCGGCAACGGCGAATGGCTGTGGCGGCCATTGAACAACCCGACCCGGCTGCGCATCAGCGCCTATCAGGACAACAACCCGCGCGGCTTTGGCCTGTTGCAGCGCGACCGGGAGTTCGCCAACTACCAGGATCTGGAAGCGCACTACCACAGCCGGCCCAGCATCTGGGTCGAACCCCAGGGCGACTGGGGCCGGGGTTCGGTGCAGTTGATCGAAATTCCCAGCACCGCTGAACGCTATGACAATATCGCCGCGTTCTGGACCCCGGAAAAGCCGGTCGAGGCCGGTCAGCAGTTGGAATACAACTACCGGTTGTCCTTCTTTCTCGACTTGCCGAATCTGTCATCCGGCGGGCGAACCCTGTCCAGCCGGGTGGGCGCGGGCGGCGCCGGCGACCTGAATTCCGAGCGCCGGCGCTTCGTCGTCGATTTCGGCGGCGAAAATCTGGCCAAGCTGGCGGACGAGCCCCCGGTGGAAGCCGTCGTCAGCGCTTCGACCGGCCAGATTCAAAACGTGGTGGTGCACAAGAACCCCCAGACCAATGGCTGGCGGCTATCCTTTGAACTGTTGCCACAGGGCGATGCGTCCTCGGAACTGCGTGGTTTCCTCAAGCTGGGCAATGATGTATTGACCGAAACCTGGAGCTATCAGTGGACCGTGGCAAAGTAAGCGCGCCCGCCCCCTATATGACCGCGCCTCTGGTTGCGCCATCCAGCGAACAGCTCCTCGCCCGGCTGGGCGCTTACTGGCGGGCGCTGGGCGTGAGCGACCCGGATCAGGTGGCGGCGCTGAGCCAACAGGCGTTGCGCCGCGTTGCGGAGACGCCCGAATCGCCAGGGCCGGACCCGGTCGCGCGGGTGATTCTCGCCGCCGGCGACTTGCTGGATGACTGGCTGGCGCGGGCGCTGGAGCTGCCTCGATCCTCGCGGGAACTGGCGGCGGCCCGGGCCGCGCTGCTGAGCGGGGCCGCACCGGATTGGCCGGCGGCGCTGTTTGCCCCACCCGGCCAGGCCGACGCGGTAGTGAACGCCCTGCGCGCGGCTATCGCCGAACCTGCGCCGCCGGTCAAACCCGGCTCCATGCCGGCACAGCGTATTGATCTCTTTGATCTGCTGAGTCCACTGCGCCGGCTACAGCGCCGGTAGGCCCAGGTCTGAATCGTCATTTCCCACTTTTCCGGATGCACCCTGATGCAAACTGTTCCCGCCTCAATCATGGGGCATACCCTGCGGCGGATCGTGTTTTTCCTGCTGGTGTTGCTGACCACCCTGGGCGCGATGGCCCTGATGGTCAGCGTATTTCAGACCGATGGCCTCAGCCCGATGGAACTCATCCTGCTGGTGCTCTACGCGATCCTGTTTTCCTGGATTTGCGTGTCGTTCTGGACCGCGTTCATGGGGTTTTTCGTGATCCTGACCGGGCGCGACCGCTGGGCGATTTCCCGCCAGTCGGGATCTGCGCCCGATCCTGCCGCACCGCCGCCGCGCGCCGCGATCCTGATGCCCATCTATAACGAGGATTCAGAACGGGTGTTCGCCGGGCTGCACGCCATTCACCAATCTCTGGCGGACACCGGCCAGCTTGAGGGTTTCGATTTCTTTGTGCTGAGCGACACCCGCGACCCGGAGGTCTGGGTCGAGGAGGAGTTGCGCTGGCAGGACATGGTGCGGGCGCTGGATGGCAAGGGGCGCATCTTCTACCGCAACCGCCCGGAGAACACCAGCCGCAAGAGCGGCAACCTGGAGGACTTCTGCACCCGCTGGGGCGGCCATTATCGCTACATGATCGTGCTGGACGCCGACAGCATCATGAAGGGCGAAACCCTGGTCGAAATGGTGCGGATCATGGAGCGCCAGCCTCGGGTCGCGCTGTTGCAGACCCCGCCGGTGCCGATCAACCGCGAATCGCTGTTCGCCCGCATCCTGCAATTCGCGGGCAGCCTGTATGGGCGGATGTTCACTGCCGGTCTGAACTACTGGCAGTTGGGTGAGAGCAACTACTGGGGCCACAACGCCATCATCCGTATCCAGCCGTTCCTCGATCATTGCGGCCTGCCCAGACTGCCGGGGCGAGAACCCTTTGGCGGCGATATTCTCAGCCACGATTTTGTCGAGGCGGCGCTGCTGCGGCGGGCGGGCTGGGAGGTGTGGCTGGCTTATGATCTGGAGGGCAGTTACGAGGAAATCCCGCCTACCCTGATCGATTACGCCAAGCGCGACCGCCGCTGGTGTCAGGGCAATCTGCAACATTTGCGACTGGCGCTGGCGAGCGGCTGGAACGGGCTAAGCCGGCTGCATTTTTCCATGGGCGTCATGTCGTACCTGGCCTCGCCGCTGTGGTTGCTGTTTCTGATCGCCACCGGGGTCGATGCCTATTTCCAGACCCAGCAGGAGACGGTGTATTTCTTCGGCGAAAACTGGGCGCCGGTGTGGCCGGTCTCGTTCGCGGTGGAAATGACCACCGTGTTGCTGGTCACGCTGACTATGCTGTTCCTGCCCAAGGGACTGGCGCTGGCGCTGCTGCTCAAGGACAGCCGGTTGCGCCGCGCCTACGGCGGGATGGTCAAGGCGACCCTGAGCGTGGTGCTGGAGACGGTGTTTTCGGTCCTGACCGCGCCGGTGCTGATGCTGTTTCAGACTAAGTTCGTGCTGGCGATTCTGATGCGGCGCGCGGTGGGCTGGCCGCCGCAGCAGCGCGGCGATCATCAGACCGGGTTCCGCGAAGCGGCGCTGACCCACGGCGTGCAAACCCTGATCGGCATCGTCGTTGGGGTGTTGAGCTATCAGTATGTGCCAGCGTTTTTCTGGTGGTTTATCCCGGTATTGCTGGGGCTGGCGCTGGCGATCCCGGTGTCCATGCTATCCAGCAGCATCGCTCTGGGCCGCCAGGCGCGCGCTTTGGGCTTGTTTCTGACCCCGGAGGAAACTGCGCCACCGAAGGTGCTGGGCTATCTGGAGGACCATCTGGCGGAGAGCGAGCCGGTGTTGCCGGTGTTGCGGGAGACGCCGGCCAGCCGCTTCGTCCAGGCGCTGACCGATCCCTACGTCAACGCCCTGCATCGGTCGCTGCTGCCGCCGCGCGAACCGCCCGGCCGGCGGCGCCGACATTATCTGGAAGGCTTGGTCCATCAGTTGGAGGAGGACGGGCCGGAGAGTCTGAGTCCGGCGCAGAAGCGCGACCTGATCGCGGACCCGGACCTGCTGCTGCGGTTGCATGCGCTGTTCTGGAGCCGCCCGCCGGCCAATGCCGGGATGCTGCCGTAGCCATGTTGGCGCGGCCCGGGAGGGCCAGCGCTTTTTCGGTTTTTCCAATCCTCGTTCTGATTAAAGAGCCAGAGAACATGTCACAGCAACCACAGATCATTATGACCAGCGCGGATTTGGATCGACTGGAACGCCTGCTGGATTCGGTGTCGCCGCTTCATGCGCCAGGTCTGGATGCGCTGCGCCGCGAGCTGGACCGGGCCGAGGTGGTGGAGTCACATGAAATTCCACCCAATGTGATCACCATGAATTCGACGGCGCGGTTCGTGGACGAGGTCAGCGGACGGGAATTCGAGCTGACCCTGGTTTATCCCGACGACATGCACCTGACCCACGGCACGGTATCGGTGCTGGCGCCGGTTGGCAGCGCCCTGCTCGGGCTGTCGGTCGGTCAGTCCATCGAATGGCCGTTGCCCGGCGGTCGAACCATGACCCTGCGAGTGTTGGAAGTGACCTATCAGCCGGAGGCCACCCGGAAACAGCAGGCGTAACACGACCCCCGCCCGGACAGCAGTACGGGCTTTCGGGGCCGGCCGGTTCCGATAATGGCCGGCTACCACCTTTTCCAAAGACCCGAGTCGCTTAACCGCTTGACCAGCGCCGTGCGGCGGATATGCGGCTCCATAAATCGCTGCAGGGCCTGCTCGAATTGCTCGCGGGTCGCGTGCCGCTCGTAGGCTTCGGCCAAGTCCACGACCGCGCGCCGCACGTCGTCGTAGGCCGCCGCCACTCCACGCGCGGCCTGCTGGTGCGCCGCCGCCCATGCCCGGTCGAAATCCCGCGCCAGCGTGGCCAGATCAGCTTCGCGCTGCTTCCGGCGCTCGGCTTCGGCGCGGGCGCGTTCCTCAGCTTCCTGCCGCTGGCGAATTTGCTCGACTTCGTCAGCCAACTGATGCAGTTCGGCGACGGTCCGGCAAGCCGCGCCGGGCGTGGCGGGTGAGCGTTGCGCGCGTTGCCAGGCGACAAACCGAGCCTTCAGCGAACGCTCGGCCTGCTGGCCCTGACCAGACAGCAACTGGCGGAGTACGGCGCGCGCTGCGTCGGGCGGCACGGTATCGAGCCAGGTTTCCAGGTCCTCTGGCGCGGTAGCGTCCGCAGCGACATCGGCGCTGCCCAGGGCTGCCGCCATCAGCAGGTCGCGGTCTACCGCTAGAAACGCAGCCAGAGTCAGTTGCGCCGGGGTGAATTGCTTCAGACCCGCCGGCGCCGGCGGTTCCAACCGGTCATTCTCCACTTCTCCAGCGGCTACTCCCGCCAGCCAGCCGAGGTATAAGCCCGCGCCAGTCGCCGCGCAACAGTTCCTCGCGCAGGGGCGTCAGCCGCGCCATCCAGTCATGCCCCTCGTCCTCGCTGATCCAGCCGCCTTCCGGCTCCTCCGGGTTCAGGTTCCAGTCAATCACCCAGTGCTCGCCCGCCTCCCGGATCACCAGCGCGTATTCGGTTCCATACGCGGCGGCCATCTTGAAATCCAGCACGTCGCGGGGCAGGCGCAGCGAGAACCGGCGCTGTCCCCAGTTGGCCAGATAAATCATGAGCGTCGAAATAGTGTTCCATCAGGGTATCGGGATCGCCCTTGAAACTGTCCCAACTGTACTCGTTGACGAAACTGACTGCCGTGATCCGGGCGCGGGTTGACAGGTCGCGCAACTCGGCCATTTCCTGCGCGCTTAACGGCCGGTCGATGGCCAGAAACTCGTAGTACTGGTATTCGCTCATGGTGGGTCTCTAAGAGACTGTCGAAAAACGCCCGTAAGTGTTTGACCAGAAAACCTTGTAGCGTTAGCTCTTGCCAACTCTACATATTTTATAATCAGATAGTTAGATGAGTTTTTAGGCAGTTTCTAAGGGGATGTTGCGGTGGCGCTCACCCGCCGACCGGGTTGACGCTCAACTCATGCCGCCGCCAGGCATCCGCCACCAGTGTCGCCGTGGCGAGTTCGCAGAGATGGCCGTGATGAGTAAAGAACAGCACCTGGGTCCGTCGGGCGAGTTCGGCGAGTACCTCCAGCGTTGCCGCTGCCCGGGCATCGTCGAATTGCACCAACAGATCATCGATCACGATCGGGACCGCCTCGCGTTCCTGGAGGTGCTCCGCAATGGCCGCGAGGCGCAGCGCCAGAAAAAGCTGGTCGCGGGCGCCCTGACTCATCCCCCCGACTCCCAATCGCGAGCCGTCCGGCCGCTGGCCGAGCAGCATTTGCCGGTCGTCCTCGTAATCCATCACCAGGCCGCTGAAACTGCCCAGGGTGATGCGGGCGAAGATTTCGCTGGCGCGGCGCAGCACCGGCCCCTGATGGCGCTCCCGGTAGGTCTGCGCGACGCGGGCTACGATGGCGCCGGCCAGCCGGGCGCGGGCGTAGGCGCGGGCCTGCCGGGCGATGCGGACGGTGATCTCCTCGGCTTCCTGCTGCGCCCAGGCAGCGGCATCGCCGCCATCAATGGCGTCGAAGGCGCGGCGTGCTTCCAGATCTGCCGTGTGGGCGTTTTCGACGTCGGTTTCCCGCTCGGCGATGAGCGTTTCCAGTTCGTCCAGGCGGGCGTTGGCGGCGGCCAGTTCCTGGCCCTCGACCTCGGCCAGAACCTCGGCCAGCGGACGGGCGGCGCTGCGCACCAGTTGCTCCTCGATGTCCGCCACCCGTTCCAGCAACCGCCGCTTGCGGGCGGCGTCATCCTCTATCGCCGCCAGTTGGTCGGGCGATTCCACGCCCGCCTGCCGCGCCAGTTCCGCCAGCCGGTCGCGCTGGATCGTGGCGGCGGTTTCCGCTTGGCCGAGCCGGCGCTGTTCGCCTGCGATAGCGGCGTCGATCTGCTTGCGCCGGTGATCGGCGTCGCGCGCTTCGCTCAGGGCATGGTACAGCGCAATGGCGGCCTGATCGGCGTCCACGCCCGCGACCGGTTCGTCGACGGCCCGAACCAGTTCGATCAGCGCCTCTTCAAAAGCGGATCGCGTGGCCTGTTCCCCGCGAACCTCGCTGGCGAGAGTTTCCAGTGCATTCAGAGTCTCGACCAGTTGATCCCACTGGTCCAGGCGAACCCGCGCTTCCGCCGGCAACGCTTCGGGCGACAGGCGCAGCGCGGCGGTCGCCGCCTGCCACTGTTCCCGCCAGGTCTTGCGTTTTCCGGCCAGGCCCGCGCGTTGTGCGGCCACGCCGCGCCACTCGGTTTCGGATTCGGCGATGCGTTGCTCCAACGTAGCACGCGCCGTCGCCATCTGGCGCCCCCGATCGACGTCCGCCTTGGCGCGACCGAGCGCGGTTGACAGCGCTTCGTCTTCGGCCAAGCCGGGCAAGCCATAGCCCCGCAACGCCCGATCGAACGCTTGGCGCGTGGCGGTCAGCGCCGCCGCGATCTCCCGCTGTTCCCGGCGCAGCGTTTCCAGACGAGTGGAACGCTCGACCAGCAGCGCGTGTTTTTGCAGCCATTCCGCCGCCGCGCCGGGCG
>Ga0209573_1002725_pt1 | contig 21451 bp, 17 predicted proteins | sample TNRBio252014_DNA_FD_185870 | JGI IMG/M metagenome (GOLD analysis project Ga0209573, IMG submission 185870) | Wastewater treatment Type I Accumulibacter community from EBPR Bioreactor in Madison, WI, USA - TNR Reactor_6/25/2014_ DNA (SPAdes)... | ecosystem: Engineered > Bioreactor > EBPR >...
GCAGGCATGGGCAACGCTCAATGACGGCACTCCGTATCCAGCGCACTCGGACTGGAAGCATCATTCCAGTGAAGGGCTGGATACCTACACGCGGCAGATCACGTCATTGGAGGTCATCACAGGCATTCCACCGGCGCTGCTGGCGCCGCCGCAAAAAAAGGCCTCGCCCTTCATCGCGACGGATGGTGTGGCGAGGCATGGCGAATGGTTGGAGACGCGATTTGTGCATTCGGAGACCGGAAAACCGGTGCCTGAGGTGAAGGTGCATTTTGAGATCAATGGCGGAAAGCGCATGGAGCTGGTCAGCGATGCGAGTGGCGTGCTGCGCATTCCGCTTCCAAAGGGGGAAGTCCAATCCCTGCGCTACTGGGGCATGAAGCCGGGCTTCGTGATGCAGCGGGTGACCTGGCGGCGCTATGGTGATCCGCTGAAGCTGCCGGAGATGTATGAAACCAAGCTCTACCCAGCCGGGAAGCCGATTGGCGGCACGATCGTGGACTCATCGGGCAAACCGGTGGCCGGTGCGCAGATCGAGATCACGCACACCGGTGGCGCGACACGCTGGGACGTGTTCGCAGACGTGCATGACCATGGCAACGGCAGCGTTCGGACCAACGCGGAGGGAAAATGGTCAATGCGAGGATTTGCGGAGGATTTGAGCGGGCTGATCATCCGCGTGGAGCATCCGCAGTATCAGCGTGTGGCGATTGGCTACGAGATGGCGACGGGTCAGCCGCTGGAATCGCTGCGCGATGGCACGGGGCGTGTGGTTTTGAAATCGGCAGGCCTGGAGATCGGCGGCGTGATCTCAGACATGAATGGCAAACCGGTGCCGAACTGCTCCGTGACGCTCACGGAGGACCATTGGGGCCGTTTTGATGAGCCAAATGCAAAAACTGACCTGGAAGGCCGCTTTGCGGTGCCAGTGCATGAAGCGGGCAAACAGTGGTTCACCTTTGAGGCGGCCGGTTTTGCGCCGCAGATGGTGAAACTCGATGTGAATGCCGAATCGGCGAAAAAACTCGTGGTGGTGAAGTTGCGGCCCGGAGCGGTTTTGAAGGCGAAAGTGGTCGATGAGGCCGGAAAGGCGCTTCCTGGCGTACGCATGATCGCCGACCGCTGGCAGGAAAAGCGCACGTTGTGGTTTGAGGCTGTGACGGACGCGGAGGGCCGCATCGAGTGGCGGGGCGCACCGGCGGATGCTGTAAAGTGGACGTTGCTGGGCAGTGATCGCATCGTTCGGGATCTGCCGATCGTGGCCGATGGCTCGGAGCAGGTGGTGGTGCTGCGTCCGGCGCTGCGCATGACCGGCACGGTGGTGGATGCGCAGACGGGGCTGCCGCTGCCACTTTTTAAAGTGACGCCGGGGGACTCACGTCGCTCCAGCGAGGACATATACTGGCAAGAGGAAGACACGCAGACCTTCCGCGACGGCGAATTCACCTTCGATAGCGAGTGGATGCGCTTCGATCACAAGCTGCGCTTCACCGCAGAGGGCTATGAGCCTTTTGAGTCGGCGATTTTCACGCCGAGACAGCAGACGGAGACGCTGACGGTGAGGCTTGAAATGAAGTAACAATGCATGCTGGAGCGCAGCGTCATCGTCGAGAAAACGACCAATGCTCACTCTGAACACCTTGGACGAATTGTCCTTGTTCTCCATGATGACCGAGGGTCTTCTCCGCGCCTTCCCGCCGGATCAGGCGCGCGATTTGACTGCCTACCTCATGCATCCCGAGCAGGTGCCGCTGCCGGGAGCCAAGCCATGATGATTGCCTCCCAAATGTGGGGGGCTCTAAAGGAATCTCCATTTGGCAACGCATCCATCGCTTGCTGTATTCCCATCAATGTCACAAGGAACCCTTCTCATCACCGGCGGAGCCGGCTACATCGGCTCGCACACTGTTCGTCATCTGCTGGATCAGCATGAGCGCGTCGTCGTGCTCGACAATCTCGTGTTCGGACATCGCGGAGCCCTGCCGCTGGATCGTGTGACTTTCATTGAGGGCGAAATGGCAGACGCCGCGCTCATTGAGCGTCTTTTCGCCGAACACAAGCCGGAGGCCGTGCTGCACTTCGCCGCTTTTGCCTATGTGGGTGAGTCCGTCACCGATCCGCTCAAATACTACCGCAACAACCTCGCATCGCCGCTCACGTTGCTGGAGGCCATGCAGCGCCATGGCTGCAAACGCTTCATCTTTTCCTCCACCTGCGCGACGTATGGCGATCCGGTGCGCATCCCCATCGACGAGTCGCATCCGCAATCTCCGGTGAATCCCTACGGCGCTTCGAAGTGGATGCTGGAGCGTGTGCTGCGTGACTGTGGTACTGCGTGGGGCCTGAAAGCCGTTTTCCTGCGCTACTTCAACGCCAGTGGCGGCCACCCCAGCGGCGAGATCGGCGAGGATCACAATCCCGAGACTCATCTCATCCCGCTCGTGCTTCAGGCCGCCGCCGGTCAGCGTGAGCACATCACCGTTTTCGGCACCGATTACCCCACGCCGGACGGCACCTGCATTCGTGACTACATCCACGTTTGCGACCTCGCCAGCGCCCATGCTTTGGCCCTGAAATACCTCCGTGAAGGCGGCGATACCATCGCGGTCAATCTCGGCACCGGCTGTGGTTTCAGCGTGAAGGAAATCATCGCCACCGCCGAGTCCGTCACCGGCAAAACGATCCCCGTGAAGTATGGCGAACGCCGCGCCGGAGATCCGTCCGAACTCGTCGCCGATCCGGCGCTCGCCGCGAAGGTCATCGGCTGGAAGGCCGCGCACCTCGATCCACGCGAGCACATCGAAAGCGCATGGAAGTGGATGAGCGGCCCGCGTGGTGGGCGATATGCAGATTGAACGGATGCCACCTAGGGCTGTCTCACTGTGACCCGCCACGTTTCAAGTTCATGAAAGGACTCGCATCACTGCTTATCGTCATCCTCGTCGCCTTTGCCGGCGCGCTGTCGCATGCCGTTGAGCTTGTCGGCCAGCCGCAGGTGAAAGCAGAGGCGAGCACGGCCACCATCTCCTGGAAAACGGATGTCGAGTGCGGCACCCGGCTGAGCTATGGCCGCAATGTCGCTCAACTGGATCAAAAGGCGGAAGGCGGCGTCAGCAGCGCACATGAGGTTTCGCTTCCGGGCCTGGTTCCCGGGACGACGTATTATTACAGCGTCGGCAGTGCCCGCACGAAGCTGGCCACCGGCACCTTCACCACGCCCGGCGCTGCGGCACCGTCTTCCATCGTGCGTCGAGTTCTTGATGTTCTCTCGCCTGAAAAAAAGCCCCCGCCAAGTGATGCCGCAGCGCTGCGAACTCCGCCCACACGCCAAACCTGGGGCAATGTCACGACGTTACAGGATCATTTCGACCGCCATGGGCGTGACTTTTCCAGCCCATCGCCCGATGACTATGCCGCGCAGGCCTGGCGCTTTCTCCAGCGCGCCCGCGCTGACAGCCTGCCCATGAAACTCGATGAGACCGACGGTTCGCTGCGGGTTTTTGACACTAAAACAGGCATCTTCGCCGCTTACAATGGCGTAGGACGCACAAAAACCTTCTTCAAGCCGGAAAGTCCCGGCTACTGGCAGCGCCAGCCCGGACGTCCGGTGAAACCTGCTGATCTCCGCTTTTCCTCCCGCTGAAAAAACTCCCGCAAAACCGCCCCCCAAAAAAACTGTCATGAAAAACTCGTTAAACACCTGTCCTGTGTGTGGCTACGACCACCTCGCCGAGCCGCCACGAAATCGCACTGGCGGAGCCTCCATGGAAATTTGCTCCTGCTGCGGCTTCCAGTTTGGCGTGACCGATGACGACCAAGGCGTCAGCTACGATGTGTATCGCGAAAAATGGATCGCCGACGGCATGCAATGGAGCGGCAAAGGCAAAAAAGCCCCCAAGGGCTGGAATCCGCAGACTCAGCTCGGTGCTCTCGCCCGCCTCGCCACGCTCAAGCGCGTCAAAGGCCGCCCTCCGCGCCTGTCGATGCAGTTGGTGTGAGGCTTTTCGCGCGTGTCACTGTTCCGCGCCTTTGAGCAGGCTCTTGGCATGCTCCCTCGCGCTCGCCGCGCTGCCGCCAAGCATGCGTGCTAGCTCCTCAATGCGCTCATCCGCGCTCACCTCTTGAATTTGTGAGCGCGTCGTGTTCCCGGTGATCTCCTTGGTCACCACAAAGTGACTGCGCGCTAGCGACGCCACTTGCGGGAAGTGCGTGATGGCGATGACCTGATGCGTCGCGCCCAGCGCGGCCATTTTGCGACCCACCGCCTCGGCAATGTTGCCACCGACGTTCGCGTCGATCTCGTCAAACACCAGCAGCGGCACCGCGTCCTGCTTCGCCAGGGCGCTTTTCACCGCCAGCAGCACGCGTGACATCTCACCGCTGCTCGCCGTCAGCCGCAGCGGCTTTGATGGCTCGCCCGGATTCGGCGCAAAGTGGAAATCGACTTCTTCAAGGCCGCATTTCTCAGGCGCGGGCAGGTTGGCAAGCTGTGCCTCGAACACGCTGCGTTTGAAGCCCAGGTCGATGAGATGCGAGGCGACTTCCTTGGCCAGTTTCGGAGCCGCGTCGGCCCGTTTCTTCGAAATCTGCTTCCCGAGCTTCAATACTTCAGCCTCGCGCTCCTTCACGAGCTTTTGCAGCTTCTCGATTTCCTCGCCGCGATTCTCCATCTTCGCGAGTTTGCGCTCCGTCTCGGCCAGGAAGTCCAAAATCTCGCCAATCGTGCGGCCATACTTCCGCTTCAGCGTTTGGATCGTGTGAATGCGGCTTTCGAGCTTGTCCAACTCCGCAGGATCAGTCTCCAAATCATCCGCATAGTCCGCCACGCTGCTTTCCAGCTCCGTCAGCTCGATCTGCGCTGATTTGAAGCCCTCAAACATCGCCGCCGTGCCTGGATCGATCTTTTCCAGTTCATGAATGCTACGGCTGATTTCACGCAAACCATCAATGACACTGCCTTCGCCCTCGCTCAGCCGGCCCGTGATCGCTCCGCAGAGTTCGGCAAGTCTTGCCCCGTTCGCGGCGATGCGATGGCGGCTTTCGATTTCCTCCTCCTCGCCCGGCTTGAGATTCGCGGCGGCGATTTCGTTCGCCTGAAATTTCAGCATGTCGATCTGCTGGCTGGAAGCTCGCTCGGAGTTCTCCAGTTCATCCAGCTCAGTCACGACGGCGCGCCACAGCTTCCATGCGTCCTGATATTTGCCCAGCAGCTCCTCGATGCCGGTAAATTTGTCCAGCATCTCAAGCTGCCGCTCCCGCGAGTTCAGCGACTGATGATCGTGCGGCCCATGCAGATCCACCAAGAACTCGCCCAGGCTCTTGAGCACCTGGATCGTCACCGGGGAGCAGTTCACAAACTGCTTGTTCGCCCCGCTGGTGCTGATGGTGCGTTTGATCAGCAATTCCCCGTCCTGGCACGGCTCCAGCCCCGCTTCTTCAAGCACCGCGTCAATCGCCCGCGTGTCCTTCAGATGAAAGCTCGCCTCCACGGTGCAGGCATCCTGCCCGTTGCGGATCAGCGACCGGTCCGCCCGCTCGCCGAGGATCAACTTCAAAGCGCCGACAATGATCGACTTCCCCGCGCCCGTCTCCCCCGTCACACCCACCAGCCCCGCCGCCAGCTCCCACGTCACATCTTCGACGAGGGCCAGGTTGCGAATTTTGAGGAAGGAAAGCATGCGGTGTGGATGGGGAGTGCGCGAAGATGGGAAGTCCCCGCCGCATTTCAACCGCCGCGAGGCGATCTTCCGCTCCACGCCTTGAAAGCGCGGGAAAAATGCGCGGCGGACTTGTAGCCGAGTTCGGCAGCCACGTTTTTCACCAGGGCATCGGGCTGGCGCAGTTTGATCGCGGCTTGCGAGAGCTTCAGGCGGGTCAAACAGGCTAGCGGCGTCTCGTTGTCGTAGCGTTGAAACAGGCGCGTGAAGTAGGCCGCGGAGACGTGGCAAGCCTTCGCCGCCTGTTCGATGCTGCTCAAAACGGGATAATTCCGCAACAGGTGGCCGCGGCAGCGCAGATACGTCGCGTAGGCGGGGTCGATCTTGGTCGTTGCGGGCTGACGACTGTCCGCGCAGAGCACCAGCGCGTGCTCCAGTGCCGCGCAGGCCGCCCGCAGGCCGAATCGGCCGCCACGCAGCGCATGATCGATCACTTCCTCCAGCAGCGTGACCACGCGTGAGGCGTCCGCCACGCGTAAAACACTGCCGGGGGAGAGATCAAGATCGCTCATCATCTGCGCGGCCCGTTTGCCGGTGAAATTAAAGAAATACTTCACCATCGGCTCCTCTGACGAACTGCGGATGACGTGCGGCGTGGTGGAATCAAAAAAGAACGCGTGCCCGGCCTCGACCGAGTGCTTTTGATCGGCCAGCGTGACGCTGCCCTGGCCGCGTGAAACGAACTCGAAGGCGAGAAACGGAAAGTCCCGCCGATCCACGACAAAATCCGGCGCACACCACTCGCAGCCGCCGCCCACGAGGCAGAGCGTGCCCGCATCGCGCTGCCGCTCCTCCCATTCCGGCAGAAAAAAGCGTCGGGTGCGCACGACTTGCGTCGAAAAGTAGTCGGCCTGGTCGGTGGCGGGCATGGCCTGGAGCATGTCAGGGCCGTCAAGAATCGTCAAGCGGCTGCCAAGGATGGTCAGAACACGCGGTTTGCGTTGTTGGCGCGTTGAACTTGGTTGCCGCTTATGTCCCAACCCCTTCGCGGCATCATCCCGCCCCTCGTCACCCCGTTGCGTGATCGCGACACACTCGACTCCGCCGGTTTGGAGCGTCTGATCGAGCATCTCGTCAGCGGCGGCGTGTCCGGCCTGTTCATTCTCGGCACCACGGGTGAAGGGCCGAGCCTCAGCTACCGCCTGCGTCGTGAGTTGATCGAAAAGACCTGCCAGCTCGCGAAAGGCCGCGTTCCCGTGCTCGTGGGCATCACGGACACGTCGTTCACGGAGAGCGTGAATCTCGCGAAATACTCCGCTGACGCCGGAGCCACGCATGTGGTGCTCGCGCCGCCGTATTACTTCCCTGCCGCGCCGCCGGAGATGCTGGAGTATGTGCAGGATCTCGTCGCCGAGATGCCGCTGCCGCTGTTTCTCTACAACATGCCTGGTTTGACGAAGGTGAGCTTCGAGATCGACCTCGTGCGTCGTGCGCTCGACATGCCCGGCGTCTGCGGCGTCAAAGACAGCTCGTGCGACATGATCTACTTCCACCGCTTGATCGAGGTCGCCAAGCAACGCGCCGACTGGAGCGTGCTCGTCGGTCCCGAAGAACTCACTGCCGAGGCCGTGCTGCTCGGTGGACATGGTGGCATCAATGGCGGAGCCAATCTGCATCCGAAACTCTACGTCGAGATGTATCAAGCCGCCGCCGCGCAGGATTTGAAGCGCACGCGTGAGTTGCACGCGCAGGTCATGCAGCTCGCCGGAGCCATCTACACCGTTGGTCGTCATAAGTCTGCCATCATCAAGGGCCTCAAATGCGCACTCAGCCTTCTCGGGATCTGCGAAGACCACATGGCCGAGCCCTTCCACCGCTTCCGTGATGCCGAACGCGAGATCATTCGTGAAAGACTCACCTCTCTCGGCCTCTTGTAACCACACTTTATGAAAACCCTCCTCTGCGTTCTCCTCCTCTGTGCGGTGCAACTTCCGGCCGCTGATCCCGCCATTTTGAAAACCGAGTACATCTACGACACCGGCCCTTACCCGCAGATCCATGCCACCACGATCACGGAAACGCCCACCGGCCTTGTTTCGGCGTGGTTCGGCGGCACGGCGGAAAAGAATCCGGACGTCTGCATCTGGGTCTCGAGGCTCGTCGATGGCAAATGGACCGAAGGCGTCGAAACGGCGAATGGCGTGCAGGCAGACGGCACTCGTCATCCCACATGGAATCCGGTGCTGTTTCAGCCGCGTGAAGCGCCGCTGATGCTTTTCTATAAAGTCGGCCCGTCGCCGAGCACTTGGTGGGGAGAGCTGAAAACTTCCTCGGATGGAGGAAAAACATGGTCAGTGGCCAGCAGGCTACCGAAGGGCATCTTCGGTCCCATCAAGAACAAGCCGGTGCAGTTGCCCAATGGCGACATCCTTTGCCCCACGAGCAACGAAACCGATGAAAAGCCCAGCGCCTGGGCCATCTACTTCGAGCGCACCGCCGATCTCGGCAAGACATGGACACGCACCGAGCTGCTGCACGACGGACTCACAGTCGGCGCTATTCAGCCGAGCATTCTCGACTTCGGCGGCGACAAGCTCATGGCCTTGGGTCGTTCCAAACAGGGCAAAGTCTTCCAAATCACGTCCGACGACGCGGGCAAGACCTGGGGCGAGATTTCTCTGACCGAGCTGCCGAATCCCAACTCTGGCACCGACGCCGTCACGCTCGCCGATGGACGTCACCTGCTCATCTACAACCACACCGCCAAAGGCCGCAGCCCTCTGAACCTCGCCGTGAGCAAGGACGGCAAGACCTGGGAAGCCGCGCTGGTCTTTGAAGACGAACCGAAGAAGGAGTTTAGCTATCCTGCGATCATTCAGACCAAGGACGGCCTCGTCCACATCACCTACACCTGGAAGCGGGCGAAGGTGAAACACATCGTGCTCGATCCCGCCAAGCTCACGACGAAGCCCATCGTGAACGGCCAGTGGCCGCAGCCCTGATCCGCGCTTTTCAACGCAGAATTTATTATCAGGAGTGCCGTAATCTGTCCGTGACTTACTTTGCCAATCGCCATGAGAAACTCGACCTCCACTGTGAGAGCCGCTCTTTGGCTGGTCTGCGGACTGATCGCCTGGCAAAGGGCGGGCGCGGCCGATCCTCCCTTGGTCTGGATTCCCCCCGCGTCTTTCGATGCTACGAAGCCACGCCTGGGTCTGCCTGAATTGCCCGGTGCCAAGCATTCAATTCTCTTTGCACCGAAGCCTGCACAACCAGGCGAATCCAACGGCTACGCAAGCCTGCGTCATGGCCGCTACAATCATCACCAGCAGCTCCTGCTTCACGGGAACAAGGTGATTCTTTATTGGACCAATCATTTGCAGGACGAAAACGGCCCTGGTCAGCGCATGCTCGCCAAGGTTGGCACCCTCACGAATGAGGGTGCCGACATTGACTGGGGTGGTGATGAAACTTTGCTCGAACTGGCACCTCCTGCCATGCCCGCCATTCGGAGGCTCGCCGACAATGGTCAGGATGAAATCAACAGCGCTTTCCTCGACGGCGAACTGACCTCATCAGGAGGAAAGCTGTATCTTCGTGGACGTTTGCAGGCCTGTCATGGCTGGACGGATGACATGCGCTTTCACAACAGCCCTCTGCGCCAACCCGTCCCGGAAGAGCACTACCGCGGCGGCTTGGACAAGAAGAATGGCTTCCGTTGGGATCTCTACTGGTTCCTCGGCAGCTTCGTCCAGCAGTGGGACTTCGTGGGTGGCAGACTCGTCGCGACCTCGCCCACTTACTTCCTTGCGGACATACCCGTCTGTCTTCAAGTCACATCCGCCATTCGCAAGGAAGTCGCGCCTCTGAACGCACCTTATTTGAATGCCCCGTTGCTGAAGCATGCTCCAAGTGACATCCAAAATTTCATCACCCAGGCGAATCGAAATCGCGCACCCTGGCAGGGGCATCCACGCTACGCCGAGGGCATGTTCAAGCGGGCGGCGAACGGCAAGGACGGGCTCGCGCATTGGACCGAGTTCCGACGCCCCAGCGGTGAGTGGGTGGTGGTGCGGGACAATCTGCTCGACGCCGAAGTGTATTACGCCAGCGTCAGAGCAAGCACTTCAGACACCTATCCAGCGGGCATTCGCACCCATCTCTTCGGCACTGCGATGCCTGTCGCCGGGAATCTGCCCAATGGAAGTGCGTGGATCGTGGGTGGAAATCGTGATCGCACAGACATGTATCTGACCTGGTCCAAAGATGGCATCACTTTTGATCGAAGCTGGTCCTTGGTTCATCAGCGCATGAAGGTGACCGAAGGTGTCAGCAAGACGGGCTACGGCGGCCCCCAATACTTCAAAGCGCTTACTTTGGCTGACAGCCTCTGGATCGTTTACAGCATCGGCAAAGAGAACATTGGCCTTACCCGGATTCCGTTTTCAGCCCTGTCTCACCCATCACCACGCTGATCTGCCATGCTCATGAAGTATCTCATCCCATGGTTCCTCTGCTCTGCGCTCTTTGGCGGCCAGGCACTCGCCGCTAACGATTCAGCATCACCCGTGATGCTTTCCGGCCCTTGGGCTCCGGAGAACTCGCACCAGATCGACTTCGCCGCGCTTCCGCGCGTACCGAGCGAGCATGTCGTGATCAGCGATGTGCGTGCAAAGAACAACGATCCGGCCAAGCTCGACAAAAAGGCGGGCGGCGTGAACCAGCACAACTACCTCGCGCATCACGACGGCCAGTTTTGGGCGATGTGGAGCGATGGACCGGGCGTGGAAGATCGTGTGGGACAGCGGGTGAAGTTCGCGACGAGTGCTGATGGTTTGAAATGGAGCACACCGAAGTTCCTGACACCCATTCCGCCGAACTCGGGACCTGATTCGCCGCATTACGGCACACGCACGGATAAAGGCATGCGCTGGATTTCGCGCGGCTTTTGGAAGCGCGATGGCGAGTTGCTCGCGCTGGCTTCGCTCGATGAAGCGGCAGGCTTTTTCGGCCCCAGCCTCGAACTCCGCGCCTTCCGCTTCGACAAAGCCTCCGGCGAGTGGCGCGATGCGGGGCTCGTCTTCGACAACACCATCAACAACTTCCCGCCGCTGAAACTGCGCACCGGCGACTGGATGATGTCCCGCCGCATGTTTGACTACAAAACCAGCGGCGTACACTTCCTCGTCGGTGGCGTGAAGTCGCTCAGCGACTGGCAGTCCTTCCCCGTGCTCGGTAGCGTCTCCGAGCTGAAGGCCGAGGAACCCGATTGGTGGATTTTGCCCGACAACACGCTTGCCGCCGTCTTCCGTGACAACCGCCGCAGCGGTTTTCTTTATCGCGCCTTCTCCACCGACGACGGCCGCACCTGGAGCACGCCGCAGAAGACGAACTTCCCCGACGCCACCTCCAAAATCAGCGGCCTCCGCCTCAAAGATGGCCGTTACGTCCTCGTCTCGAATCCGAATCCGAAGAAGCGTGATCCGCTCACGCTCTCGATCAGCGATGACGGCCTCGTCTTCACCAAAATGCTCTACCTCATCGGCGGCCGTCACATCGACTACCCGCACGTCATGGAGCACGAGGGCAGTCTCTTCATCGCCTTCGCGGGCGGGAAGCAAAGCGTTGAAGTGCTGAAAGTGAAGCTCAGCGATGTCGATGCGGTCAAAATGCCGGAGAAGCCGCTCGTGAAGTAACTTCGATTGGCAATCGAAGCCCGAACACCGATCTGCTCACTTCGACGAAGTCTTGAACACAGGCTGGAAAGCCTATGCTAGAATGGCCGTCGTCGATCATTTGGCTCCATCTTCATGAGACAACAACTTCTCCCCATTTTCTGCCTTATCGGCGCTGTCATCGCCTCAGCACAGCAACATGAGTCAAACATCGAGCAGGCCTGGGACATGGTCTGGACACGCTTTTATCTGCCGCAGGTCCAGACCTTTGGCGATTACCTCAGCAGCTACGATCAAGGCAAGGAACAAGCCCATCTGCCGAATGCGGATGAGGTGAAGCGGCAGTATCCAAATCCCTGCGGTTACAGCACAGGCATGGAAGACGGTGCGATCCTTGGCGGCGCGATGCTAAGCGCGCTGTGTGATCGTTTCGCGGTGACGAAGGACGAGTCGCTGCGCGAAAAAGCTGTGAACGTCTTCACTGGACTCAACCGCTGCGTCACCGTGCATGGCGTGAAGGGTTTCGTGGCTCGCAATGTCTGCCCAGAGGATGCCAAGAGCGTTTACATCAACTCATCACGCGATCAGGTGACGCACTTCGTCCACGGCCTGTGGCAGTATTTTCACAGCCCGCTGCCGGATGAAGCCACGAAACAGCAGATCCGCGTCATCCTCGCGGATGTGGCGGAGCGGATGATCGAGACCGTCACGCCGGAGAACGACTTTGACTTCCTCCGCGCCGACGGCACGCGCTGCCCGCTCGGCATCTGCCGCATGTGGAATGTGCAGCCGCATGAAGCCGCACGTCTGCCGATGATCTACGCCGCCGCGTGGGATGTGACGCGCGAAGAGCTCTATCGCGAGCAATGGCGAAAATATGCTGCCGAGGCTATCGAGCAGTCCGCCAATCCCGGCGAGCAGAAGCCCGCCTATGCCTTGCTGCAAATGCAGTGCTCGCTGGAGGTGCTCCACGCTCTGGAACCCGATGCGGCGCTCAAAGCCACGATCCACCAGCGCATGATTCATGTGCGTGATCTCGCCGCGAAGCGCTTCACGAGCGTCCTGGCCCAAATTTCGAAAAAGAGTCCCGAAGACATGCGCATGACCGGCCCTGACTGGCGCAAGGTTCCCGAGTGGAAGAACCAAAAAGGCTACCCGAACCCGCAGTGGGGACCGTTTCGAGAAATCTGGCACCTCACGCGTGAAGCCGGTGAATCCGCGCTCATTCTCCTCATGGTCGATTCACCGAAACTCACCGCCGAACAGCAAACCGCGCTTCAAAATCTCCTTGGCAGCTTCGATTACACGCACAACGCCAGTTGTGGCCTCGTTTACCACCTCGCGGCCTATTGGAAGGAACGCCGACATCATCTCATTCCATGAAAACACTGCTCCCCGCCCTGCTTCTCTCATCATCACTCGTCTTCGCCGCTGATCCGGTGCCGCCAGCCACGCAGACTTGCCAGCCGGACAAGCTCATCGCCGCCGAGAAGTTCGACAAGCCGGAGTCCTTCGCCACCGAGAAGCAGCCCGGCACGGAGGGCTGGCGCGGCGGCATCGGGAAGTGGAGCATCATAGACGGCGCGGCCTACGCGATTCAGGAAGGACCGAGTGAGAAGCGCCCGAACGGCCACGAGGCCGTTTGCGAGCATCTCGTGGACCTCGGCGATCTCGTTTTGACTGGTGAGTTCAAGCTGGGGGCCTCGCCGCAGATCGGGTTTGTGTGTCGCGACACGAACAAACCGAACCATCACCAAGGTCGCGTGGTCATCACACCCACCGCGATCTGGATTCAAAAGATGAGTGGCATCTCCAAGGAGACGCGCCGTGAAGAACTGAAGAAGATCGAGGTCAAACTCGATCCCAACACCTGGCACCGCGTCACCGTCGAAGTCTGTGGTGATCGCTTCTTCGCCAAGATCGACGATCACATACTGGAAGCCACACACGAACGCTTCAAAGATCGCAAAGGTCGCGTCGGTTTCGTCGCCCGAGCCGAAGGCGCTCAGTTTCGCAACATCGCGCTGTGGAGCGCGAAGGTGAAATAAGACGTCGGCACCCGAACCTCCCGGATCACCTTACAACACTCCATTTCCCATTCCTCATGAAAACACCAGCAGCATCCCCAAGCCCATCCCGTCGTCGGTTCGTCCAAAACACCGTCGCAGCGGGATTCGGCTTCAACTTCATTCCAGCCTACCTCACCAGTGCCCGTGCAGCGGACAATCCGAAGCTGCCGCCGAGCCGGCGCATCAATTTGGGCTGCATCGGCATCGGTGGGCGTGCGGGCAGTGTCATTCCAGGGCTCACGGCGGGCGGCATCGCCACGCCAGTAGCCTTCACGGATGTGGATTTTGTGACCGCGAAGAGCCTTGAGAAAAACCTGAAGGCATTCCCCGATGTGAAGCGATTCCACGACTTCCGCGAGATGCTCGACAAAATGGGCAAGGACATTGACGCCGTCAGTGTGGTCACGCCGGATCACACGCACTTCACCGCCGCGATCAGCGCGATGGCGCTTGGCAAGCATGTGTATGTGGAGAAGCCGCTGACGCACACTTTTGAAGAAGCGGAGATCCTCATGCGAGCTGAGAAGAAGTTCAAAGTGGTCACGCAGATGGGCAATCAAGGGCACACCTCCGCCGGTGCAGAGCAGTTCAAGCAAATGCTCGCGGCGGGCATCGTGGATGACATCGTGAAGATCGACGCGTGGAAGTCGCCCTCGCTTTGGTTCATGAATGCCGCAGAGCGTGCGCTCGTGAAGGGCTATCCGGCCGAGGAACCGAAGCCCGAAACGCTGAACTGGGACCTCTGGTGCGGTCCGCAGGAGGTGAAGCCCTACAGCAAGATGTATCACCCCTTCAACTGGCGCGGTTTCCACCTCTACGGCGGCGGCATGTTTGGCGACTGGGGCGCTCACATCATTGATTTCGTTCACGATCATCTGAAGCTCGGCCTGCCCACGCGCATCACGCCGCTCGCGCTCGCCGATTACAACCGCGTGAGCTATCCGCTCAGCTCGGACATTCGCTTCGAGTTCCCTGAGCGCGGCGAAAAGATGCCAGCCGTGGAGTTGCACTGGAAAGCCGGTGGCGACACCAAGTTCGACATTGAGGAGAAGTATGGTGACCTGGGCCCCGACGGCAAAGTCGTGATCCCCAATCCCGGCAATGCAGGATCACTCCTCCACCGTAAACAGGGCGACTACCTCGTGCAGCGCGGCTCGCACGACCGCCATTCGCTCTTGTATCCTCGCGCGAAGATGGTGGAACACAAAGACGTCATGGGGCTGCATCCGTTGGAGCGCAATCACTTCAACAGCTTCGTCCACGCGTGCATGGGCGAGGGCACGACTGAGTCGCGCTTCAGCGTCTCCGGCCTGCTCACGCAGGTCCTGAACCTCGGCACCATCGCCGAGTATCTGAACGTCGATCTTCAGTTCGATCCGAAGACAAAGCGCTTCGTCGGCAACGACGAAGCCAACGCCCGCCTTGCCGGACCCCCACCCCGCGCCGAGTGGGCGGATTGCTACAAGCTGGCCTGAGTTTTCAGCCGCAAAAGAACGCGAGGACCGCAAAGAGAACATCTTTGCGCTCTCTGTGTTCTTTTGTGGCCAAGCAGGCGTTTCATCGTGCATCCAGATCCTGGCCTCTCGTCTCTCATTTTATGAATCGTATCATTCTGCTCATCGCTTCTGCTTCATTGGCGTCTTTTTCAGCTAACGCTCAAGATGCAGCCAAACTTGACGCAGGCGATCCGAAGGCCAACGCGTCTGCCGCAGCGACTCTGAAGCCTGCGTCGTTGGAAAACATCATCGTTTACAAAGAACCCGGTCGCTACGGTGGCTGGCCGGCGAATCAGGGGCTTTGGCAGTGGGGTGATGAGCTTGTCGTGGGCTTCACGGCGACTTACTACAAGGAGACGACCACGGATCATCGCATCGACCGCACCAAGCCGAGTCATCGCGTGCAGGCTCGCAGTCTCGACGGTGGCCAGACGTGGAAGGTCGAGGCGGATCAGCCCTACTCGGATCGGAAGAACGAGCCGGAAGCTGTCGCCTTGAAGGAGCCGCTCGACTTCACCGCGCCGGATTTTGCGATGATGTTTCGCTTCAAAAGCCTGCACGTCGGCCCATCGTGGTTCTACACGACGCAGAATCGCTGCAAGACCTGGCAGGGGCCGTTCAAGTTCGATGTCGAGGGCGTGGATGGCATCTCCACGCGCACGGATTTGATCCCGCTGGGGCCGCGTGAGTGCCTCATGTTTGGCAGTTGCGGCAAGAAGTCGGACAACAAAGAAGGCCGCGTGTTTTGTGCTCGCACGATCGATGGCGGACTGACGTGGAAGCTGCAGGGCTACATCGGCGAGGAACCACCGAGGGGCGGCTTCGCCATCATGCCCAGCAACGTGCGAACGGCAGGCGGTGCCTTGCTCACCACGCTGCGCGAAGGCAAGCCCGACTACACCATCGAGCTCTGGCGCAGCGATGATCTGGGCAAGTCGTGGTCCAAGGTCAGCGATGTCACCGGCAACATCGGCGGCAATCCGCCAGCCAGCGTTTTGCTGCCTGATGGCCGCCTGTGCGTGACTTACGGCCATCGCAAAAAGCCCTTCGGCATCCGCGCACGCATCAGTGCCGATGAAGGCAAGACCTGGACACCCGAGATCATCCTGCGTGATGACGGCTTTGATGGCGATCTCGGCTATCCACGCACGATCGTGCGGCCGGATGGCGGTGTGCTCACGATCTATTATTTCAACGGCCCCCAAGCCTCCGACCGCGCCATTGAAGCCACGTTCTGGGCCGCTCCGAAGTAGCTTCGATTGATAATCGAAGCTCCCCGTCGCCAATCCATTCGGTTGCCCATCCAATCTGCTTTTCCCATGAAACCTCTCCTCGCTCTTCTTCTCACCTCATCAGCCTTTGCCGCTGAGCCGATCACCAACTCCATCGGCATGAAGCTCGTGCCCATCTCGCCGGGCAGTTTCATCATGGGGCAGGACGGGCCTGCGGCGGATTACCAGGTGAAGAAGCACGCGGAGAAGTTTGATGATGCGGATTGGGATGAGAAGCCGGTGCATCGCGTGGCGATCACGCAGGCGTTTCATCTGAGCGCCACGGAGGTCACGGTGGGTCAGTATCGGCAGTTTGAGGCGAAGCATCGCGGCCAGAACGAAGACGATGCGGTCACGGAGGTGAGCTGGAAGGATGCGGTGGCGTTTTGCGAGTGGTTGTCGAAGAAGGAAGGCAAAACGTATCGCCTGCCGACGGAGGCGGAGTGGGAGTTAGCCTGCCGGGCGGGCACCACGACGCTGTTTCACACCGGCGATGCGCTTCCGGCGGGTTTTCACTCCTGGCCGAGCGACTCCGGCCTGCGCGATCGCTTTTTCCCGGAGGAAAAACTGCCGCCGGAGTTTCAGCCGAAGCCCACAAAGCTCTCGCTGAAGGTCGGACGCACACCAGCGAACGCATGGGGCCTTTTCGGCATGCATGGCAACGTCGCCGAGTGGTGCGCGGACTGGTATGGGCCATATGCGGCCACGGAGCAGACCGATCCGCTCGGTCGCGTGGATGGCGATTTCCGTGTGATCCGCGGTGGCAGTCATTCCGCGCAGACGCGGCTGCTGCGATCGGCGAATCGCACCTCGTGGGTGCCGGAGGCGGTGAATGACCGCATCGGCTTCCGCGTCGTGCTCGGCGAATGGCCGAAGGGCGAGAAACGGCCGCTGCCGAAGCCCGCGCTGCATGCGCAGAATGTTTCTCAAAGCACACCGAAGATCGAACTGCCGCCGCAGGACGCGCCGTTCTTTGATGGCCCGAAGCCTTTCGTCAAAGTGGAGCCGAACTCGATTGGTCCGACGTTCTCGTGGCACAATCACAGCCCCGCCATCGCCGAGTGCCCGAACGGCGATCTGCTCGCCGTGTGGTATTCCTGCGTCGATGAGGCCGGCACGGAACTGAACAACCTCGCCAGCCGTTTGCGCCTCGGTGCGAGCGAATGGGAGCCTGCGTCGCTCTTCTGGGACGGCGCGGACGTGAATGACCACGCGCCTAAACTCTGGTGGGATGGCGATAAGACGCTCTTTCACCTCGCACGCGGCCTGCGCGAGAACATCGTGCGCCACAGCATCGACAACGGCGTCACCTGGAGCAAGCCTCAAATCATCCAGCCGTGGAGCGAGATCGGCAACCAACTCCTCCGTACCCGCGATGGCACGATCTGGATGACGCAGGACGTCACCACTACCAGCCTCACCCAAAGCACCGATGGCGGCAAGACCTGGACCTCTGAAACCATCACCGACAAGAAGCTCGCGCATCGCAACGGCAGCGCCGCGCGTCACGCAGGCATCCACGCGCCCATCGTCGAACTTAACGACGGCCGCTTGATGAGCTTTGGCCGCCTCAACAGCGAATCCGAGCAGAAAGCCTTCGGCTTCAAAACACCCGCCAGCTTCTCCAGCGACGGCGGCAAGACCTGGACGCATGAAGCAACCGAGTTCCCCGCCATCAGCAGCGTGCAGCGTCAGGTGCTCATCCGTTTGCAGGAAGGCCCGCTGCTCTTCTGCTCCTTCACCGATCTCTCCGCGAATGCCCGGAAGCCCAACGGCATGACCTTCAAGAGTCAAAACGGCGAGTTCAACGGCGCGGGCCTCTTCGCCGCCGTTTCCTTCGACGACGGCAAAACCTGGCCGCACAAGCGACTCGTCACTCCGGGCGGCCAAGAGCGCACCGTGAACGGAATCGACCGCAACATGTTCCCGCTCAGCGACACCCGCGCCGAGCACAACGGCTACCTCGCCGCCATCCAGACCCGCGACGGCCGCATCCAGCTCATCAGCAGCCGCAATCACTACGTCTTCAATCTCGCCTGGCTCAAAGCGCTGCCGGAGAAGCCGTAGTGTGTCTTTTCAAAGCACTTGCCAATCGAGCAGTCAGGTTAATGAGAGTGGCACCAACGCTCATTTCATGAGGCTAAAGCCGGAGGCGGATAGGGCCAGCCGCGAACCTTCTCGAAATCGAGAATTAGCTCAGCGAGGGAAACACAAGGGAAGTCATGGATGAACTCAGCGACGATCGAAGGATAGTAGGTGACGAGAGCGGCCACAACCCTCGAATTTGAATCTACCCCAAGTGCGCGGGTGATCTCCTGTCGATTCTTCTCTACCCAGCGAATCTTGCGTCGAAACCGGTCTGCATATTTCTTTTCTCCCAGAAAGTCATGTAGCTCGTCTCGCCAAGTAGCTGGCTCAAGGGCACCTGAAACCATTTTCGCTTCAATCACGACAATCAGGTTTCCTCCTTTATGGAAACCCAGAAAATCAATTTGTCCCACATCGGGAGGTATCTCCAGTGCAGGGGAACCCGAGCCAAGCCTGCGGGTTACTCCACTACCTTGAATGCCAATTTCGTGCAGGCGATCTGTCAGGACCTGCTCAAACCAGCGCCCCGCCGCACGGCTGAGATCACTTAACGCTCGTTTGGTTGCCTCAGTTGTCCATTCGGGAGGCAGTTTCTGGAAGGCAACCGCTCCGCACATGTTGATCAGATTTTCTCGCGCCATTGCTCGTGAGAAACATAAATGAGGACCGTCTTCGTGAGGCATAAGAAAGAAGCCTCTTCTAAACGCTCGATGGGTTTGTTTCGGCTTGGTGATGACTCTTTGTTCTTGTTCCAGATTCTCTGATCTGATGGTAAATCCATCGAGCGCGCGCTCGATTGCCGATTGTGTCTGTCCGCTGACCTCCACCAATCCAGCAACCAACCTATTTCGGGAAATAAACAGGGTTTCGAATGCATTTGGCTCAAGTGAGGGATGGCTGTTCGTGATGGTCTGCGTGATCACATGAATGAAATGTCCGTAAGTCATCCCAAACTCAGTCTGAAAAACTGAGTCTAGGTATCGCTGATGGGTCTCTGTATGATGAGCGAACGGTGGCCAAGCAACTCGCTTATCCCGATGCTGACGGTCTCGCCTCAGTCTTGCACTGAATCGTTCGGCGTATTCAGAATGTCTCCCGGTCACATGGATGTTGCAGTGAACAACCTGCCCTGGTGGCAGGACTGATGCCGTCCCATGCTCAGGAAAGATGGAGAATACGAGATCGCTCTCTTGAGCCATATGGGAAAGCACCTCTGCGCAAACCATCGCCACATTAATGGCAAGCATAGATTGCCGGGGCTCTGTCGGCGTCCAAGAGTTGGCAGTCATAAGACAGATGCGCTCAACCAAATATTTGATGCCGCGCTTAAAGAAAGGCTCGATCCGACGCCATTTCTCCCTCTCTGCCAGATCAAGAATGCCGTTTCCGTGAAGCAATTCCGAAGCCTCATCGAACTGTGAAAGTAAAAACTCTACGGAGCCTCTCTCCAAGAGGCTAGGCAGTGCATTGTTCAACAACCGTTCGTAGAATTGAAACTGGTGCTTAATCACTTCGTTAGCGCGATCTCTTCCCTGGTATTCGCCGGGTTGAAATCGAGACCTCAGATGCTTCTCGGCTCCCGTTCTTATCCAGGCTTCTACTTCAGGCGCTGGCCTGAAAATTTTGCGCGAGCCGAACTGGGCAAAGTTGATCATTCAAAGAGCAATGTTTGATTTCGCCAAGCAGCGCAACCACCATGTTGAGGACGGTGATACTCAGAATTCGGTTCATCAAGACTCCTGACGCGAAATTCCGCACAGAGGACTGTGCGGACCACGTTCATAGCTTCGCCATGCGTTTCTTCCGCCTCCTTACCACACTCTTCGCGCTGCCCGTGCTCGCGCAGGAGCCTTTGCCAAAAAAAGCCGAGACCTTCGATGTCAGTGGGCACAAAGCGGTGCTGTATGCCGCGCCGAAGCCTGCTGAGAGCAAACCGTGGGTCTGGTATGCACCGACGCTGAATGGCGGCGTCTCGCTGGCAGGACGTCCGATGTATTTCGAGACCTTCATGAAGGCCGGCATCAGCATCGCAGGCTTTGATCTTGGAGAGGTGCGCGGCTCACCGGCGAGTTCAGCGAAGTTCACACTCTTTTACGATGCGATGGTGAAGCGGGGCTATTCGCCGAAGCCGATCCTCCTCGGGCAGAGTCGTGGCGGCATGATGACGCTGTCGTGGGCGTTTCGGAATCCCGACAAAGTGCGTGCCTGGGTGGGGATCTATCCCGTGTGCAATCTCGCGAGCTGGCCGCTGAAGAACTCAAAGCCGCAGACGCTCGCCGACTTTGGTATGACAGAGCCTGAACTCGTCGCGAAGCTCAGCGAGTTCAATCCCATCGACAACTTGAAGGGCCTGCTGGCGAACAAGGTGCCCATGTTCGCCGTGCATGGCGATTCCGATGTCGTGGTGCCGTATGATTTGAACACCAAGCTGCTCAAAGAACGCTACGAAGCCGGGGGCGGTCAGATCAGCGTGAAAGTCATCCCCGGCGAGGGTCATAAAGTCGGCCCGTCGTTCTTCGAGTGCCAGGAGCTGGTCGATTTCGTCCTCGGTCTGCCGTAGCTTCATCCGACTTCCTCAGCACGGCGTTCTCGCAGAGGCTGGATGATCTGGCGGTAGCCTTCGCGCAAAACCGTGATGTCGGTCTCGATGGCGAGATGGGTGAAGCCGAGTGCTTGGAGCGCGGCGGCATCGTCGGTCTGGCGCGTGAGCAGGCCGCAGACTTTGCCTGCGGATCTGGCGGCGGCGGCGACTTCTCGCAGACAGGCGTCGTAGTCGAGGGTGTCGTCTTGCGGACTGGACTGAATGCTGAGTTTCAAGTCCATGGGGCCGATGAAGAGCACATCGACACCTTCCACAGCGGCGATGGCATGGGCGTTTTTCACGGCTTCGACCGTCTCGATCTGGGCGAAAAACACAGGGGACAGTGTTTCGCGCTCGAGACCGAAGTTGTAGGCGCGCACCATGCGAGCGAGGCCGCGATCTCCACGCGGCGGGTACTGCATCGCGCGGACACAGGCCTCGGCTTTCTCCGCCGTGGACACCATGGGGACCATGATGCCGGCGGCACCCCAGTCGAGCGCTCGCGCGATCATCTCTGGGTGTGGTGCGCCGACGCGGACGATGGCTGCGGCGTTGCGTATGGCTTGGAGTTGCGGGAGCACATTTGCCTCGGTGCCGCAGCCGTGTTCGAGGTCGAT
>Ga0209573_1002727_pt1 | contig 21437 bp, 14 predicted proteins | sample TNRBio252014_DNA_FD_185870 | JGI IMG/M metagenome (GOLD analysis project Ga0209573, IMG submission 185870) | Wastewater treatment Type I Accumulibacter community from EBPR Bioreactor in Madison, WI, USA - TNR Reactor_6/25/2014_ DNA (SPAdes)... | ecosystem: Engineered > Bioreactor > EBPR >...
TCGAAGGAGATGAATTCATTCACCCCGTCGAAGTCCCAGCCGTCGTGCGGCGTGTTCTGGTAGTGCCAGACGATCTTGCCGGTGTCCGGGTCGACCGCGACCGTGGACGAGGAATACAGGTTGTCGCCCGGGCGCAGCCAGGAGTTCCACGGCGCCGGGTTGCCGGTGCCCATGAAGATCAGGTTCACATCCGGGTCGTAGTAGGCGGTCTGCCAGGTCGCGGCGCCGCCGGTCTTCCACAGGTCGCCCGGCCAGGTGGCGTTGGTGGTGCCCGAGATGCCGTTCTCGATCTCCTTGCCATCCTTGTCGTACTTGTAGCCCATGTGGCCTTCGACCACCGGGCGCACCCAGACCTTCTTGCCGGTCTTGGCGTCGCGCGCCTCGACCCGGCCGATGACACCGAACTCGCCGCCCGACACGCCGGAGATGACCATCCCCTTGACGATCTGCGGCGCGGCGGTCATCGAGTAGCCGGCCTTGTAGTCGTCGATTTTCTCGCGCCACACGACCTTGCCGGTGTCGCGATTGAGCGCGACGAGCTGCGCGTCGAGGGTGCCGAAAATCACCAGGTCGCCGTACAGCGCGGCGCCGCGGTTGATCACGTCGCAACACGGCATGATGCCCTCGGGCAGGCGGTGCTCGTACTTCCACAGCTTCTGGCCGGTCTTGGCGTCGAGCGCGTAGATGCGGCTATATGAAGCGGTCACGAACATCTTGCCGTCGTGGATCAGCGGCTGCGACTGCTGCCCGCGCTGCTTCTCGCCGCCGAAGGAGAACGCCCATACCGGGACGAGATCCTTGATCGTGTCGACATTGACCTTGGCGAGCGGGCTGTAGCGCTGGCCCTTGGTGCCCAGGCCGTTGGTGACGATCTGGTGCGTGGTCTGGGCATCCTTGAGGATGTCCTCGTCGGTCACGCTCGCGGCCTGCGCCGTGGCGCCCATTCCCGCCGCGGCCAGCGCGACCGTCAGTGCGGTCAGCATCGCCGGCATGGTGCGCGGACGCTTGTCGTTTTTCATCATCGACTCCTCCTTGGTGTCTCTCGAAGCTTCTCTGGGTGGTGTGCGTTCCGGCGCCACCCGCGCGCCGGACCACCCCCTATCCGCAAAGCGCGTGCCAGCACCATAAAGCCACTGCGCGCGGCCTGTGCTGCTCCACCGCTGGCGCAGCGCGCCGCCGAACTGTGGCGCCCGGGTACAGGGTGTTTCGCTTCGGAACAACGCATGGCGCAGCCGCGGCGGCGGCGCACCGGCCGCGACCGCCTGCGGCCGATGGCATGTGGCTTGCATCGGTGGACGCCGCCGCCGCCGCGCAGCATCGCGGCGCTGACCGGCCAGGAGACCCGATGACACCGCTTCCGCTCGCCCGCCCCGCCCTTGCCTGGATCGCCGCAGCCCTCACCGTGCTTGCCGCCCCGGCCGCCGCCTTCGCTGCGCCGGCGCTCGCCACCCCGCCGGCGCGGGCGGGCCAGGCCGATCCGCTCGACTCGCCGCGCTGGGACGACATGCGCAAGGCCTTTTTCGAGGGCGCCACGGTGGTGTTCGACGAGCGCATCAAGGTCAGCGGCCCGGCCGTGGCCGAAGACTCCCTGAACGTGCCGGTCACGGTCGACGCCAGTGCTGTGCCTGGCGTCGAGGAGCTGATCGTGTTCGCCGACTTCAACCCGATCATCAAGGCACTGCGCTTCGAGCCTGGCGCCGCGCAAGCGCGGCTGGGCTTCCGCATCAAGCTGCAGCAGTCGTCGCCGATACGCGCTGCGGCACGCACTGCAGACGGCGTATGGCGCGTGGGCGGGGCGTGGATCACCGCCACCGGCGGCGGCTGCACACTGCCCTCGGTCGGCTCCGGCTCGCCCGAGTGGCAGGAGCGCCTCAACGAGGTCAACGGCAAGTTGTGGCCGCGCCTCGGCGGCGGCGAGCGCCTGCGCATGCGCATCATCCACCCGATGGACACCGGTCTGGCGGCCGGCATCCCCGCCTTCCACATCGAGGACATCGTGATCAGCGACGCCGAAGGTCGCACGCTGAGCCGCATCCAGCCGCTCGAGCCGGTGTCGGAGAACCCGAGCTTCACGCTCGACCTTTACGCCACGGCCCCCAACGCACGCCTGCACGTGACCGGGCGCGACAACAACGGCAACCGCATCGACGCGTGGGTGAGCCGATGAGCCGCCCCGCCTCTGCCGCCCTGGCGCTCGCGTGGCGCCCTTGCGCCCGCATGCTGCATGCAGCCCCGCTGCGCAGCGCGCTGCAGACCCTGCTCGCCGGGCTGCTCGTCGCGCTCTGCGCCCTGCTCGCCACCGCCCGCCCGGCGCACGCCGAAGACTTCGACTACCGCCTGCAGGCGCGCGCGCTCGCCCCCGGCGCCTGGGTCATCGTCGGCCTGAAGGAGGACTTCTCCTTCGCCAACGGCGGCAACATCGTCAACACCGGCTTCATCGTCGGCAGCGAGGGCGTGATCGTCATCGACACCGGCTCGTCGAAGCGCTACGGCGAGCAGATGCTCGCTGCCATCCGCCGCGTCACGCCCTTGCCGATCGTGCTGACGGTGAACACCCACCACCATCCCGACCACTTCCTCGGCAACCAGGCCTTCCCGCGCGCAAGCCTCGCGGCGCTGCCGGAGACCATCGCCGCGATCCGCAGCGAGGGCGAAGGCTTCAACGCCAACATGTACCGCCTCAACGGCAACTGGATGCGCGACACCGAGGTCGTCGTCCCCGAGCGCGCGCTCGCCGCCGGACGCCAGCGCATCGGCGGGCGCGACGTGGAGCTGCGCGCGCTCGGCGGCCACACCGTCGCCGACCTGGTGGTGATCGACCACGACAGCGGCACGGTCTACGCCGCCGACCTGCTCTTCAACGGCCGCACGCCCACCACGCCGCACGCTGACCTCGCGCGCTGGCTGGCCGCGCTCGACACGCTCGAAGGCCTGCCCGCCCGCCGCTGGGTGCCCGGCCACGGCGAGCCGGCGACCGACCTCGCCGCGCTGCGTCAGACCCGCGACTACCTCGGCTGGCTGGCGCAGGCCATCCGCGCCGGCGCCGAGTCGGGCCAGGACATGACCGAGCTCTTCCACACGCCGATCCCGCAGCGCTTCGCCGGGCTGGCGCTGGTGAACGAGGAGTTCCGCCGCTCGGTGGTCCATCTCTTCCCCGCCGCGGAACAGTCCGTGCTCGAAGCCGCGCGCACGAAGGCCTCACGCTGAGCCCGGCACGATCACACCGAACGCGCCGCGACCACACCGAACGCGCCGCGATCACGCCAGGGGTGCGGCAAAACGGTCGCCGGCGCGGCCACGCACCCGCCCCGGGGCGCGGACTCAGTGCGCGGCGGGCGTCGGCCCGGGCAACGCGGCGAGCCGGCGTGCAGCCTCCTCGTCACCGTTGGCGGCGGCCACCGCCAGCCAGTAGCGCGCCTGCACCGGGTCGGCCGGCACCAGCCGGCCCTCCACGTGGAGCAGCCCGAGCCGGTACTGCGCCTTGCTGGAGCCGGCCTCGCCGCCGCGGCGATAGCGTTCCAGCGCCGCGGCGGCGTCACGCGGCTCGCCCAGGCCGTCCTCGGCGAGGATGCCGAGGTGGAACCAGGCCTCCGCCACGCCCGCCTGCGCGAGCGCGCTCCAGATCGCGCGCGCACTGTCGTAGCGCGCCATCTTGAATTCGGCATAGGCCGTGTACAGGCCGATGCTCGGCCGCGCCACCAGCGCGTCGACTTCGTCGGGCTCGAGCGCGTGCACCGCGGCGGGGGCCTGTGCAATCATCCAGGCGGTCAACAATCGAGCAACGAGGGGGCGCATGGCCTGGCGGCTCCGGTCGAGGTTAGGACATGAACCAAGCAACAAGCAGGCCCGCGACGCGGCAAACCTCGGGACGCCTCCTTGCGGGAAGCGGCGCGAGGCGGACCGGCTCGACGGCGCGGGTGGAGTCGCGAGAAGGGTCCCGCACCGGCTCCCCGCTGCAAGGGGTGCTGCGCGGCCTGCGCCGGGTCGCGATCTGCTGCGTGCTCGCGCTCGCGCCCGCCGCCACCCTCGCCGGCCCCACCGAGGGCATCATGGTCGAGCACTTCCCCGGGGTGTCCTTCGCCGACCTGCGCGAGGCCCTCGCCGACGCGATCGCCGACGAGGGCCTGAGCGCGCCGGTGGTCAGCCGCTTCGGCGCCATGCTCGAACGCACCGCGCCCGAGCTCGGCCACGACCCCGCGCTCTACGGCGACGCCGAGATCTTCAGCTTCTGCAGCGCCGGCGTCGCCGCCCGCCTGGTCGCCGAGGCGCGCGAGCACATCGCCCTGTGCCCGCTGTCGATCGCGGTGTACAGTCTGCCGCAGACCCCGCGCGACGCCACCCTCGCCTGGCGCCCGCCGACCCTCGACGCCCCCGGTGGCGACGCGGTGCGCGCACTGTTGACACGCATCGTGGCCGGCGCCGCGCGACTCGTCGGACGACGCTGACCCCGCCCCCGCAGCCCCCGGACCCGATCGCCATGCCCGCACCCGCTCCCACCCAAGGCTCCGCCGCTTCCCTTTCCCCGGCCTCAGGCCAAGACACCGCGAGCCCGCGCACGCGCCCCGGCCTGCGCGGCCGCCAGACCGATCCCGCTGCGCTCGCCGAGATCGAGGCCCTGCTCGGCGGCACCCGCCGCGAACGCGACGAGCTGATCGAACACCTGCATGCGCTGCAGGACCGCTTCGGCCACCTCTCGCTGCGCCACCTGCGCGCGCTCGCCGACTGGATGCCCCTGCCGATGGCCGAGGTCTACGAGACCGCCACCTTCTACGCCCACTTCGACCTGGTGCGCGAGGGCGAACCGGCGCCGCCCGCGCTCACCGTGCGCGTGTGCGACTCGCTGCCCTGCCAGCTCGCCGGCGCGCAGGCGCTGCGTGCGGCGCTCGACGCCGAGCTCGACCCGGCGCAGGTGCGCGTGCTGCGCGCACCCTGCATGGGGCGCTGCGACCAGGCCCCGGTCGCCCAGCTCGGTCGCCGCCACCTGACCCGCGCCACAACGGCCGCGGTCCTGGCCGCGCTTTCACGCGGCGAATTCGAACCCGAACCGATCGCCTGGCAGCGCCTCGCCGACTATTGCGCCGAAGGCGGCTACGCCCTGCTGCAACGCCTGCGCAGCGGCGAGACCGGCATCGACGCGCTCGCCACCCGCCTCGCCGAGGCCGGCCTGCGCGGCCTCGGCGGCGCCGGCTTCCCGACCGCGCGCAAGTGGCAGGCGGTGCGCGCCGGCGCCGCGCCGCGCTACCTCGTGGTCAACGCCGACGAGGGCGAGCCGGGCACCTTCAAGGACCGCCACTATCTGGAAAAGGCGCCGCACCGGGTGCTCGAAGGTGCGCTGGCGAGCGCGCTCGCGGTCGGGGCGGCGGCGATCTACCTCTACCTGCGCGACGAATATCCCGGCCTGCACGCGGTGCTGCGCGAGGCGATCGGCGAGCTCGAGGCCGCCGGCCTCGCCGCGCCCGGCTTCATCGTGCTGCGCCGCGGCGCCGGCGCCTACATCTGCGGCGAGGAGTCGGCGCTGATCGAATCGCTCGAAGGCAAGCCGGGCAAGCCGCGCCATCGCCCGCCCTTCGTCGCCGAGCTCGGCCTCTTCGGCCGACCGACGCTGGTGAACAACGTCGAGACCCTGTACTGGATCCCGCTGCTCGCCGCCGGCGCTGCCTTCGCCGGCAAGGGGCGGCGCGGGCGCAGCGGGCTGCGCAGCTTCTCGGTGTCGGGACGGGTGAACCGGCCCGGCGTGCGCCTGGCCCCCGCCGGCATCACGCTGCACGAGCTGGTGGACGAGCACTGCGGCGGCATGCAGCCCGGCCACCGGCTGCTGGCCTACCTGCCCGGCGGTGCCTCGGGCGGCATCCTGCCCGCCGCGCTCGCCGACCTGCCGCTCGACTTCGACACCCTGCAGCCCCATGGCGGCTTCATCGGCTCGGCGGCGATCATCGTGCTCTCGGACCAGGACGAGCTGCGCGCCGTCGCCGACAACCTGCTCGCCTTCTTCGCCGACGAGTCCTGCGGCCAATGCACGCCCTGCCGCCTCGGCACCGAGAAGCTGCTCGAACAGGTCCGCGCGGACGACTGGGACCTCGCGCGCCTGCAGGCCCTCGCGCAGACCATGCGCGAGGCCTCGATCTGCGGCCTCGGCCAGGCCGCGCCCAACCCGGTGAGCAGCCTGCTGCGCTTCTTCCCGACCGAGCTGGCGCGGGCGGGCGTGAGGCTGCACGAGCCCCCGCCCGCCGCAACGCCGATCGCCCACCTTGCAACACCGCTCGCCCCCCCTGCGCCGGCGATCGCCCCCCCTGTAGGAGCGGCGACAGCCGCGAACTTGTCGGGAAAGGCGAAAGGCTCGCGGCTGCCGCCGCTCCTGCAGGGCGCGGTGGATGCCGGCGTGCGCGAGGCGACCGTCGGTGCGTTCGAAATCACGCTCGACGACGTCCCGGTGCGGGCCTTCCCCGGCGAGACACTGTGGCAGGTCGCCTTGCGGGCCGGCGAACGCATCCCTCACCTGTGCCACCGCGACGCCCCCGGCTACCGCGCGGACGGCAACTGCCGTGCCTGCATGGTCGAGATCGCGGGCGAACGCACGCTCACCGCCTCCTGCATCCGCGCGGCGCAGCCGGGCATGGTGGTGCGCAGCGCCAGCTCGGCGCGTGCACGCCAGGCGCGCGAGGACGTGCTCGAACTCCTGCTCGAGCATCAGCCGGCGCGCGCAGACAGCCCGGACCGCTCCAGCCACTTCTGGCATGTGGCGCAGCGACCGGGGCGGACCGGCGAAGCAAGCTCGACGACACCGGCTGCGGGCGACACCCGTGCGCAGCCGGCCGCCGCAGCGCCGCTCGCGGGCGGTGAGCACTCGCCCGCCGAGCCCTCGCCTGCCGCCCGCGATCGCTCCCACCCCGCCATCCACGTCGCCCACGACGCCTGCATCACCTGCGGCCTGTGCGTGCGCGCCTGCCGCGAGGTGCAGGTGAACGACGTCATCGGCCTCGCCCATCGCGGCGCGCGCGCGAAGATCGTGTTCGACTTCGACGATGCGCTCGGCGACAGCAGCTGCGTGGCCTGCGGCGAGTGCGTGCAGGCCTGCCCGACCGGCGCGCTGATGCCGGCCAGCCTGATCGACGCGCACGGCCACGGCGACTCGGCCTGCGCCGAGCGCAAGGTGGATTCGGTGTGCCCTTACTGCGGCGTGGGCTGCCAGCTCACCTATCACATCCGGGACGAGCGCATCCTCTTCGTCGAGGGGCGCAACGGCCCGGCCAACGAGAACCGCCTGTGCGTGAAGGGCCGCTTCGGCTTCGACTACCCCAACCACCGCGGCCGCCTCACGACCCCGCTGATCCGCCGCGCGGGCGCGCCCAAGGGCGTGGATCCGGCCTTCGACCCGGCCAGCCCGCTCAGCCACTTCCGCCCGGCGAGCTGGGACGAGGCGCTCGACTTCGCCGCCGCCGGCCTGCGCCGCCTGCTCGACGCCCATGGCCCCGGCGCGCTCGCCGGCTTCGGCAGCGCGAAGTGCTCGAATGAAGAAGCCTGGCTGTTCCAGAAGCTGGTGCGCACGGGCTTCCGCTCCAACAACGTCGACCACTGCACCCGCCTGTGCCACGCCAGCTCGGTCGCCGCGCTGATGGAGTGCATCGGCTCGGGCGCGGTCACCGCGTCTTTCATGCAGGCGGCGCAGGCCGACGTGGTCATCCTCACCGGCTGCAACCCGACGGTGAACCACCCGGTCGCCGCGACGTATTTCAAGCAGGCCGCCAGGCGCGGCACCAGGCTGATCGTGCTCGACCCGCGCGGCCTGGTGCTCGGCGAGCACGCCCACCGCATGGTGCGCTTCACCCCGGGCAGCGACGTCGCGCTCTTCAACGCGATGCTCAACGTCATCGTCAGCGAAGGGCTGCACGACGAGGCCTACGTCGCCGCCCACACCGAGGGCTTCGCGGCGCTCGCCGCCCACGTCGCGCCGCTCACCCCCGAGGCCATGGCGCCGCTGTGCGGCGTGGCCGCGGACGAGATCCGCGACATCGCCCGCCTCTACGCCAATGCCGAGCGCGCGATGATCTTCTGGGGCATGGGCATCTCGCAGCACACCCACGGCACCGACAACGCGCGCTGCCTGATCTCGCTCGCGCTCGCCACCGGCCACATCGGCCGCCCCGGCACCGGCCTGCACCCGCTGCGCGGGCAGAACAACGTGCAGGGCGCCTCGGATGCCGGCCTCATCCCGATGATGCTGCCCGACTACCGCCCGGTGGGCGACGCGCAGTACCGCGCCGCCTTCGAGGAGCTGTGGAACACACCCGCCACGCACCCGCTCTCCGACCAGCCCGGGCTCACCGTGATCGAGACCATGCACGCGATCGCCGCCGGCGAGGTGCGCGGCATGTACATCCTTGGCGAGAACCCGGCGATGTCCGACCCCGACCTGCACCACACCCGCGCCGCGCTCGCCGGCCTCGAACACCTGGTCGTGCAGGACCTCTTCGTCACCGAGACCGCGCAGTTCGCCGACGTGATCCTGCCCGCCTCGGCGTGGCCCGAGAAGGACGGCACCGTCACCAACACCAACCGCCAGGTCCAGCTCGGCCGCGCCGCGGTGGCGCTGCCCGGCGACGCCCGCCCGGACTGGTGGATCATCCAGCAGCTCGCCCGCCGCCTCGGCCTCGACTGGCAGTACACCCACCCGCGCGAGGTCTTTGCCGAGATGAAGCGCGCGATGCGCTCGCTCGATCACATCGACTGGGAGCGCCTCGAGCGCGAGGGCGCGGTCACCTACCCCTGCCCCGCCGACGACGCCCCCGGCCAGGATGTGGTCTTTGCCGACCGCTTCCCTACCGCCAGCGGCCGCGCGCGCTTCCGCCCCGCCGCGCCACTGCCGCCCGACGAGCCGGTCGACGCCGCCTGGCCCACCGTGCTGATCACCGGCCGCCAGCTCGAACACTGGCACACCGGCGCCATGACCCGGCGCAGCGCGGTGCTCGACGCGCTCGAACCCGCCGCGGTGGCCACCCTGGCGCCCGCCGAGCTCGCCCGCCTCGGCCTCGCCCCCGGCGCCGCGCTGCGCATCGAGACCCGCCGCGGCCGCATCACCCTCACCGCGCGCGCCGACCCGCTGATGCCGGAGGGCATGGTGTTCGTGCCCTTCTGCTACGTGGAAGCCGCGGCCAACCTGCTCACCAACCCCGCGCTCGACCCCTACGGCAAGATCCCCGAGTTCAAGTACGCGGCGTGCCGGCTCGCGGCCGGGTGATCACGCGTCCTCTGCGCCGGCCACCGAAGGCCGCAGCACACGAAGAGCGTGTGCGAGCCCATCCGCACGCTCTCCTGCCTGCGCCGCCAGGCGGGGCCTCGAGTTCGCGCGCGAGCGCTTCGGTCCGATGACCGCCAGCGGTCATCGTGCTGTCCTGCGCGCACTTGCGGTGCTATACGAATAGCGTAAGCACCCTCGAACCAAGGCCACATGGGGAGGCGCGATGAGCAAGAAGATCGACGAACTGGTGGCCGAGCGGCGCACCGCCCTGGGCATGGCAGCCGACGCCCCGGACAAGTGGGGACTCGCGCTGTCAGGCGGCGGCATCCGCAGTGCAACCTTCTGTTTCGGCCTGCTGTGCGCACTCGCACGCAACCGCCTGCTCGAGCGCTTCGATCTGCTGTCCACCGTATCGGGCGGCGGATACATCGGCGGCACGCTTGGCCGCTTGCTGCAACGCGCCTCGAGCCCTGCGGACACCCGGGCAATCTTCGCGGCCTTCGCAAATCAACAGCCACGATGGTTCCGCTGGTGGCTGCGGGCCAACGCCCGCTATCTGGTTCCGCGCGGCCCCGCGGACAGGATCTTCGCGCTCGCGATCTTCCTGCGCAACCTGCTTGCCATCCATCTCGAACTCGGTGCGCTCGCGCTCGCGCTGGGTGTGCTGCTGGCCGCGGTCGATGCAGGCGTGTGGGCCGGGCTCGCATCGTGGCTGACGAGCGAGCGGCTCGAGACCGTACGCTGGCTGCACGCGTGGCTGCCCACCCTGTGGGTGGTCGGCATACCGGTGTTCGCCGTGCTCGGCGGCCTTGCCACCACAGCCTACTGGGTCGTCCCCTGGGTGGCTGCCGCCGGTCGTCCGGGATGGCGACCGGGTTTTGTCGCCATGCAGTGGATCCTGCTGGTGGTCGCGGGCGCGCTGCTGCTCCTCTTTCAGGACGCCATCGTCGGTGAGGCCGCCCAGCCTGGCCAGGCCATCCGCCGCACGCTGCTCTGGAGCGCGCTGGCGCTGATCGCGGCATGGCTGCTTGCGATCCCCTGGGCGCGCTTCCTGCTGCGGGCGCTGTTTGGCAATCCGGAGCAGAGCGGGCTGCGCTTGCGCGAGGAAGCGGTCCGCCGCTGGCTCGCCGACTGGCAGTCGCTGTGCATGAAGGCCATCGCCGTGGTGGTACTTGCCGGCCTGGTGGATCGGGTCGCCTGGTTCCTGGCGTTCGAGCTCGAAGCGCTCGCCAACACCGCAATCGCCCTGGCCGTCGCCGCTGCCGTGCTGCGCTCGGTCGTCCCCCTGTTCGGCAACGCAGCGAAGGGCGGAACGGGCGGGAACCTCCTGCTGGCGGCAGGGCAACTCGCCGGCTATCTCCTCAGCTTCCTGCTGTGCGCGTGGTGGGTGTCCCTCGTGCACGCGGCTACGCTGGGGCCGATGTTCGGCGGCGCCGCGGCGGTCGATTTCGGCGAACCCTGGGCGCTGCTGCTGGTCATCGGCGCCGCGGCGGGCGGCTACGTGGTCGCGACCGGACGCAACTTCGAGTTCCTGAATCTCTCCTCCCTGCACACCTTTTACCGCGCCCGCCTCGCGCGCAGTTACCTCGGCGCGGCAAATCCCGAGCGCTTCGGCGAAACGGGCGCAATCGGGGCCACCACGACGGTCTCCAACACCCGGATCGAATCGCTCGCCCACAGGAGCGTCTTCGACCCCCACCCCGACGACGACGTCGCCATGGCGCACTATGCACCGCAGCGCCAGGGCGGCCCGGTCCACCTGATCGGGGTGTGCATCAATCAGACGCGCGACCCGCGCGGAGGGCTGTTCAACCGCGATCGCCGCGGCCTCGCGCTCACCGTCGGACCGGAGGGATGGATACGCGTCGGGCTGGGGCCATGGCAAAAAACTGGCGGCCGCGGCGCGCTCAGCCTGGGATCGTGGATAGCGATCTCGGGCGCAGCGGTGGCGCCCGGGCTCGGTAGCCAGAGCCGTGGCGGCATCTCCGCACTGCTCACCTTCGCGGGTGTCCGCCTCGGCTACTGGTGGACGCGCACCGCGCGCGATAACGACACCCGATCCTCGCATCGCGTCGCGGGAAAATCGCGCGGGCTGCTCAGCGAAGTGTTCTGCAACTTCAAGGGCAGCAGCGGGCCGAACTGGTTCCTCACCGACGGCGGTCACTTCGAGAACACCGCCGCCTACGCGCTGCTCGCCGAACGCTCGCGCCTGATCGTCGTGGCCGACTGCGGCGCCGATCCTGAATACCGCTTCGGAGACGTCGAGAACCTGGTCCGCAAGGCGCGGATCGACCTTGGGGCCGAGATCGAGTTCCTGCGTCCGTGCCAGCGCCCGCAAGCGCTGCCGGAAGGCACAACCCGGCCGCGCGGCCTCGCGGTCTTCGGATCGCTGAACGACCTCGCTTCGCGCAAGAGCAACGCCTGCCTCGCCCTCGCCAGGGTGCGCTACGTCGACGACGCCGAGCCCGCCTGGCTGGTGCTGGTCAAGCCCAACATCAGCGCCGGACTGTCGGTTGATCTGATCAACTTCGCCGCGAGCAATCCGGCCTTCCCGCAGCAGACCACCGCCGACCAGTTCTTCGACGAAGCGCAGTGGGAGAGCTACTACCAGCTCGGGCTCACGCTCGGCGACGCCCTCGACCAGGCGTTTCTCGACATCCTGCAAGGTCACCATGACAAGCTCTTCGAGTCCGACACCGGAGCCTTCGCCGCTGCGGCGGCACGCGTCGCCGGCACCGACAGGGCCACCGCGGCGAGCGCGGGCGAAGACGCCGTCGGCGCCGAAGCGGCCGCCAGCCGTCTGCCCGAGCGCATTCGCAACAGCGCGGTAAGCGCCTCGATCGGCATCGGTGCGGTGGCGACCGTGCTGGTGTCGGGCTGGCAGGCGGTGAACGGGGCGTTCGGCGCGCTGGCCGAGAAGCGCGAGAACGAGCGCGCGGCGATCCAGAAGATCAGCGAGCAATGGACGGCGCTACCCGGCCGCGATCGATGCGACAAGGTCTTGAAGCGGGAGGAACCGCCGCGGCTCACCGCCCTGGCAGGCAGCTTCCTGCACCATGCCGACGCCTTGTGCGCCGATCGCGATGCCGACTGGCTCGCCGAATCCAGTCTGGTGCGCGATATCTACGGCGAAGTGATCACGCGCTGCAGCCAGATCGAAGAGCGCATGCGCAGCCATGCCTGTGCGGCGCTGCTCGTCGCCGAAGCGCGCCCCATCGAGGACCGCAATGCGTGGCCCCAGATCTGCTTTGCCAGACGCACGGCAGAGGCGCCCGTGCGCAGGCAGCCGCACTATTGGGCCTACCGCTACGGGCTCGATGCAGTGAGGGCCGTCTCTGCGCATCCGCACGACTCGGTCGCCGCTTCGAAGGCGAGCACGGAGGAAGAACGCAAGAGCGCGCAGCTGGCGTTGTGCGAAAGCCCTCCCGACGGCGTGACGGCCCCTGCACCGCCCGCCCCGCAACCAGCGCCAGCGCCACCACCGGCACCGGCTCCCGAGCCGCGGCCGGCTCCCGAGCCGATCCCGGCGCCACCGCCCCCCCCACCCGTTCCCGGCGCGGCGGGCACCCCGGAGCAGAAGGCGCGGATCTGTCGCGGCATGACGATCTACCTGCAGATCCACGGCCCCGACCAGCGCGACACCGTGCGCAGCTATCGCGATGCCTGGCGCGAGCTCGGCGCCTCGGTGCCGCCCATCGAGGACGTGGTGGCGACCGCGCGCGCGCAGCAGCGTCCGCCGCCACAGCCGGTCGAACGGACCACCGTGCGCTATCACGACCCGAGCTCGAAGGCGTGCGCGGACGTACTGGACCAGGCAGTGCAGGTGAAGGGCTGGAAGGTGGAGCCGCTCTCGGTAAGGCTGAAGCCGACCCGCGGCGTGATCGAGGTCTGGATCGGGCCCGAAATTCCCGGCGCCGGGGCGCCCGCTCGGGGAACCGATCCCTGATCGAAAGGGGGTGAGTCGACCGCCGTCAGCCCCCGGCCCCCGGTCGAGGCCGCCTGCCCGAGGTCCTCGATCGCCGGGTGCAGCACACCCACACCGGCCAGCGCACGCACCACGATGGCAGCGCCGACCATGAATGCACACGACCACGCCCTGAGTGCGTGCGCGCTCGTCGGTCTTCGCCAGCACCTTGTCGACCGCCTTGTCGTCGAAGACGTCGCCCCGCGCGGTGAACTCGGCGAAAGCCATGTCATGGGAGCCGAACGCCTTGTCGACGCCGAAGCGGCGGCACGATCGCGACATGCCGCATCACCCCTCCGCCTGCGCACCAACGCTGCGCACGTGCCCCTTGCCTTCCCCCCTGACGCCGCCTATGAGTGAAGCGGAGACGGCGACACCTGTCGAAACCCCATCCGGCGAGCCTCACCACACTTTCAATGCAAGCGCGGCCAAGCCGGCAACGACCGACCCGAGGGGAAGCACATGCGCCAGGCGGTGGTGATTGTCCATGGGATCGGTGAGCAGCGCCCGATGAGCACCTTGCGCGCATTTGTGAAGGCGGTGATTCCCGAGCCGGCGGTCGAGGGCCGGGCGCGTTACCACAACAAGCCCGACCGCCTGTCCGAGACCTTCGAGCTGCGCCGGCTGCAGGGGCTGTCGTCGCGACGGGCGCCCACCACCGACTACTACGAGTTCTACTGGGCCTATCACAGCGAAGGCACACGCTTCGCGCACATCCTCACCTGGCTGCACACCCTGCTGCTGCGCACGCCGGGCCAGGTTCCCGAGCGGCTGTTGCCGACCTGGCTGCTGGCATGGTGCCTGATCGCCACCGCCGCGATCCTCTGGCTCGCCAACCCCAGCGCGGAAATGAGCATCCCGTCGATTCCCGGCATTCCGGAGCGCTGGACCCTGCCGCTCGCTACCCTCCTCCTCATCCCGCTCAGCCAGTATTTGGCGCTCCACTACATCGGCGACGCCGCCCGCTATCTCGACCCCGCCCCCGGCAACATCGCGCTGCGGCAGAAGATCCGCGCCGACGGCGTGCAGTTGCTGCGCAAGCTCCACGCCGAGGGCAAATACAACCGCATCGTGCTCGTCGGCCACAGCCTCGGCAGCGTGATCGCCTACGACATCCTCCGCCAGTACTGGGTCGACGTGCATCAGCAGCACCGCAGCCCCGCCACCCTGCGCCAGCCGGAGCTGAAGGCCTGCGAGCAGCTCGGCAAGGCCCTCGGCGCCGAGCCGTCGGCCGCCGACCTCACGGCCTACCGCAAGGCCCAGCGTGAGCTGTGGAAGGAGCAACGCGGCCTCGGCAACCCCTGGCTGGTGACCGATCTCGTCACCCTCGGCAGCCCGCTGGCTCACGCCCGCCTGTTGCTCGCCAAGGGCGAGAACGACCTGCGCGAACGGATGAAGGAGATGGAGCTGCCGACCTGCCCGCCCCAGCTCGACAACAACACCCACCACTACGACCTCAAGTACGCCGTCCAGGGCTCGCCGCGCAGCATCCACGTCCTGACTCACAGCGCGCTCTTCGCATGCACCCGGTGGACGAACATCTACTTCCCCGGCGACCTGGTCGGCGGCCCGATGGCGCCGGTTTTCGGGGCGGGCATCGAGGACGTGCGGGTGGAGGGCGGCGGCCTGGTCGGTCGACTGCCGCTTTCGCATACGCGGTATTGGCACAAGGAGAATGGTGACGGACCGGCGGAGCGCGCGCTGATGGCGGCGCTGGATCTTCAGAGCCGGGACTGGCTGGTGTAGAGGCCGGTGACTGGGGCAAGCAGGGGGTCAATCAGCGCCGTGCCGTGCAGCGCCGACGAAAGCGCACTGTTCGCAGCGCGGTACGGCGCGCGCCGTTCGCACATGCGCCCGCGCGGTGGCCGGAACTGCCTCATGATCCGGTGCGCTGTGGCCGTACGCGGGTGACCGCCGTGCACGCGAAGGCGCGCTCGTGGGGTGCAAAGTCCCACTGCTCGATGAGGCAGTATCCGCCCGCCCCGGCCAAGGTCTGCGCCCGCTCATCGCGCGTAGCGGGCGCCTCGCCCCAGCGCAGGATGTTCACCGAATTGGGCGCCTCGGAGCGCGTGCGCGACGAGACCGCGGTTCCTGCCTGGAGGACCCATAGTCGCCGCGCCAGACCGGGCGGCGCCAGCGTGTAGGGCAGATGAATGTGCCCGCCCAGCACGAAGTCCGCCCCGGCGGCCGACCAGGCGCGCAGGGCGGCCTGGTGGCCGCGCAACAGGTTGGCACGGTCCCCGGCCTGGGTGACGGCCGCGGGCTGGTGCACCACCACCACGCGCAACTGCTGTGCGCTGGCCCCCGCCAGCAGGTTTGCCACACGATCGATCTGCTCCGCGGACACCGCCCCGTTCTTGTGCCGCCAGGCGCGGGTGGTGTTGACGCCAACGACGATCAGATCGTGCGACGCGTGCACGGGCTCGAGATCCGCTCCGAACGCCTTGGCGTAGCGCGCATAGGGCCGGGTGAAGCGCGCCCAGAGGTCGAACAGCGCAATGTCGTGGTTGCCCGGCACCGCCAGAACCGCAGCCCCCAGTCGGTCGACGAAGGCCTTCGCCGCGCGGAACTGCGCGGGCCGCGCGCGCTGCGTGATGTCGCCCGCCAGCACCACCAGATCCGGCCGCTGCTGCGCCGCCAGGGTAATCAGGGCCTCGACCACCGCGGGCTGTTCGGTGCCGAAATGGGTGTCGGAGATATGCAGCAGGACACTCATGCCTGCGCCTCGGGCGCGCTTGCCGTACCCGCTGCGCCCGGCGCCTGGAGCAGGTACAGGGGCTTGTCCAGCACACGAATGTCGATGGGCGCGCGCATGCGCGCCACCTCGCCGTCGAACGCCACCGTAACCTCCCTGTGACCGGGTGCCAGCCTGGGCCTCACCGCCATGTGCCTGAACTCGAAGCTCTCCACACCGGCGGCTTCGCCCAGCCTGCCCATGGCCCCGTGCAGCATCAGCGCGAGCATCGACAGCGTGCCGATCGGCCGCAGCATCAGGGCGGCCATGGTGCCGTTGCCCGGCGTACCGGCGAGGGTGTCTTCCGGCTCCGCACCGAACTGTTGCAACTGCAGCCGGTTGTTGCCCACGAAGAGGGTCAGGGTCTGCACGTCGCGAACCTCGGCACCCGTCTCGATGTGCAGGCGCAGCCGGCGCTGCGCGCGCAGCAGGGTCGCGCAGGCCGCGACGAACGCCACCCAGCGGCTGCGGCCGAAGCGGGCCTTGTAAGCCTCACGGTCCTGCAACAGCTCGGGATAGACGCCCAGGCTGGCGTTGACCAGGAAGACCCGGTCGTTGATGGCCCCGACCTGCACCGGCAGCGGGCACGCCTCCAGCAGTTGTCGGGCGGCGGCGTCCGGCTCGGTGGGAATGCCGTGCGTCCTGGCAAAGTAGTTGAAGGTCCCGTACGGGATCACACCCATTGCGCAACCGGCGGTGTGCGCGGCCTGGGCCACCGTGCTGAGGCTGCCATCGCCGCCGACGGCGACCACCGCCGTCCCGCGCGCCACCGCCGCCGCTGCGGCCGCGGTGGCCACACGCGCCAGATCGGCCGGTCCGCAGGTCAGCAGCTCCCCCTTTCGGCCATGCGCCGCGAGGGCCGACTCGATCACGGCGCGCTTGGCGTCGACATCGAGGGCGCCCGCAGCGGCGTTGATCACGAACAGCAGGGCCGACTCGGGGTCGAGGCGCGGGACCGAGGTCGTGAGGCGCTGCGCGCGGTCGGCCCCGATCGACTCGGGCTGGAAACCATCGGTCATGTCGCACCAGGTCGGCGAAGGTAAGGGAAAGATCTGCACCAGGCGGTCTGCGCACGAATCGGCTGCAAACCTACCATCAAAACGCTCTTTCGGTCGCCACCCGCAGGCTCGCGCGGGGACTGGAGGCTGCGGTCGGAGAGGGGCGGCGCCCGGCGGGGAACTGTCGAACGCCGATGCCTGTCCGACCCCATATCAAGCATCAAGATTCCGTGTTCTCGCAGCAACGAAGAGCCCGGACAATCCCGCCTCGATCATTCATTTCTGGACACTCATGGAAGACAAGGGCAACCGAGCACGGACCCAATCCGAACTCCTGAAGGACAAACGGCGAGCCACCGTGGAACGGATTGCCGGGGCGCAGCTTGCGTCGATGGACGGCACGATGGCCCAGGCCCTTGGTCAGAGCAACCGGCAACGGTTGGTGTGGCTGTCCCTGCTGGCCATGCCGCTCCTTTTTCCGGTGGCGCTCCCCGGCATGGCCTCGGTGGTCGGTGCTTTCTGCCTGTTGATTGCTTTCGGGCTGTTTAGCGGTCAGCCCGTCCCCTTGCCGCGCTGGCTCGCCAGACGAGGGATGAACGATCGCGCCAGGGCGCTTCTGAAACGCATGTTCAACCGGGCCATCAACATCATCGCGTCCGTGGGACGACCCCGCTTGCTGCGCTTGAGCGACAAACCGGCCCGGGTGCTGAACGGCTTGATGCTTTCCGCCGCAGGACTGTCGATGATGACGCCCGTGCCCCTCATCAGCTTTGACAATGTCCTGCCTGCGCTGGCCATTGTCTTGATCTCCTGGGGTCTGCGTCTGCGTGATGGCCTGATGCTGCTGCTCGGCTACCTGGTCACGCTGGCTGCGGTCGCGTCGGTGATGCTGCTCTGGTGGGGAGGCACCGTTGCCCTCAGCGAATTACTCACGCTGGCCGGACTCACGTCGAGCCGTTAATCCTGGCGACGCTGCGCACGATCGCACTCACCGTCGTCCGCGCCGACAAGACCGGCGCGCGTAAGGGCAGTTTTCGGCTCAGGCGCCAGGGGGCGGCGGGGGATCGCGGAGTGCGGGAGCGCATGCCGGGGGATCACTCGATATGCCATACGCGTTCTGAGACCGTGGCTTGCGACGGTCCGCTGCAACCTTGATCGTCAGTCCTCATCCGGTAGGCCCCTTCGCTCATGCAAAGAACTTTGCGTCGTCTGCACGTGTGATGTCGGCGAGAACGGCACGAACCGTCTGAGGGATCTGACTTTCAAGTTTCATTGACGTGGGATGAAGTGCCGCCAGCGCAGCAGCACTCGCGGATTGCCCTTCAATGAACTTGAGGGACGCGTTACCAATGTCCCGATCAGCCTTGAAGATGCTTCCGATCAGCGCGTCAAATCGCCGGTACGTTTGCGGCCGCAGAGAGGCCACGAGCGCATGATAGCCAAGTAGCTTTGGAAGGAGCCTGTGCATCTCTGCGTCATACTTATTGACACGCTCCTGGGTCAGTTTTGTCGGATCCGCGCTCGCAAGCCAAGTCAGCCAGCACATCGAGTGCGTGGCAGCGGAAATTGTCAGTATCAGCTGCTGGAGCCCCGCCCGAAGGTCGCCTGTATGCAAATCGTCACGGGCGCGCCGCCACTTTTGCAGTTCAAGGCGCCAGGTCAGTTTCGCTGTGGCCCAGGCAACGAATGCCGCACTTGCCACCCCAATGAGCGCTACTGCCACTTCGTTCGCCATCGCAGACTCCTCCAACGATGAGTCCTACCGTAAGGGACTGCAGCGGACTGCATTTCAATTCGGCTTGCACTGCGCATCGTGCCCGGCTCAAACTCTTCTGGCCGATCCCAAAATCCGTGCCCGGACAATGCTGCCGATGCAGGCAACCGAGACCAACGCAAGAGTGCCCGGTTCCGGGACGTTGGCGGCAACAATAGCGTCAATCTGAACAAGTCTGTCGACGCCAAAGTCTTCGAGTTCGGTCGTTGCCGGTGGGTCGATACCCACGTGGGTAGCAGGAAAAGGAGATCTCCACCGCGTTACATAATCGTCGGCCACGGCGAGTGAGGTCCAGCCGGGAACGAAAACCGCCACTGGGGTTCCTTGCGCGCACTGACCAGTGAATGCGTTACAGAAAGCCACAAAATAATCCAGGGCCGCGTCCCTTGCTAACAACTCGGTATCCGAGACCAAGCGGAATACATCATTGCCAGAGAACGGGTCGGACGTGGCAATTACAGAAAATACATCAACGGTATTGAAAGTCGCTACCCCCTGAGTAGCGAAATCCGACAGGCAAATGAAAGATGACCCGTCCGCGCACGGAGGGGACAGCCCACCATGAGGATGCGAGGCGCCTCCCGCTGGATCGATATGGAGCGAGGGCTGGGTCGTCGCAATCTCCCATGTCATGAGACCTGTTACGTCAGGGTGATTCGGAAGTACGTCAGGCGGCGGCGGATTTGGGTTTCCGGGAGGCGGCTCCTCGATAATCCGGTTTTCGACGACGAAATCAAAATCTACACGATCCCCATGGGTGGCGCCATTGTCGAATGGCAGATCCCCACTGGGCCCCGGAATGAGATCAGGCGTGGCGTCCGTGATTGCCGCAGAAGCAGGCGCACCGACCCAGCCCGTGTACTCCTCCGTGCCGCTCGTCGCAATACCAGGAATACCCATAAGCGTCCCGTCGGCATTGAGCGCAGGGCCGGGCTCGACGAAATTCAGATATCCCGCATTCGGAAGGGGCGTCCACAGGATGGGTACATCGAAAGAAGTCGGGACAAAAGCGGCTTGTGGAGATGTCATGAACAGCATCCTGAATCCGTGTTGTCTTCAGCGCGTACCCGCTCCGCGAGCCCCAGCGCATGATTTTTCTGCTGCCTGACTCCCAATCTCAGCTCACCGCAGCCCCGAGCGCCGTCCTTTCACGACCCGGAGCCCCGGCGAGCCGGGCTTACGGCGGGTGCGCTACGTCATTTTCCTGCTCCCGAGCGGCCGTCGCCCTTCCGCCGCAGCGAAATGGCCTCGATTCGGAGAATTCGGTCGCCGGATTCGCATCACGGCGAAGCCACCGCACACAGCCGCGCCTGCACCGTGGTGAACACCTTCACATGCGCGGCGACGCCGCGCCCGAAGTCCAGCACCAGACGGCGCGCGTGTTCGACGAACTTCGCCGCCCGGTACATCACCTCCTGCAGCACCGTCTTGATGCGCCGGCGCTTGGCCGGGTGACGGATCGGCGAGAGCTCGCCGGTCAGCCCGAGTTGGCCGATCAAGCGCAGGCAGTTGTAGGCGAACGCGGCCAGATGCACGACCGCGTCGTTGGTGTCGAACTTGCCCGAGGGCAGGCGCTCGAGGTCCAGGTCGGTCTTGATCTCGGAATGGAACTGCTCGTGCGTGCCGTGGTGCTTGTAGAGCTCGATCACGTCGGCCATCGCCACTTCGAGGCTGGTCCACCAGCCTTCGATCTCGATCTCGGGGGTCAGCAGGTGCTGGCCCTTCTTGTCGATGGTGCGCTCGGTCACCCGCACCACCAGACGCAGCGTGCGCTTGGCCTTCTTCCAGGCACGGTCGATCTTCAGGTCCAGCAGTCCCACCCGTTTGCCCGCGCGTACTTCTTCGAACGCACCGGCGGCCTCGGCCCGATCCACCCAGGCGGTCTTGTCCTGGCGGCGCGGGTTCCACTTGGTGAGGTAATCGAACGAACGCCCGAGTTCGGCCCAGCGATCGCGCTCGTCGGCCAGCGCGAACAGCAGCCGCGCGCTGTCGAAGCCGCTGTCGGCCCGCCACAACAGCTTCGCATCGGCGGCGCACACCCGGCGCAGGCGCGGGAACGCGCGCTCGAAGAAATACTCGGTCTCCAGCGCCGAGTGGTGCGAACCCGCGCGCAGCTCCAGGCCGAGGTTCCAGCCCTCGTTGCCCAGGTAGAGCGCGATCGGCGTGTAGCCGTCGACCCCCTGGTAGGTGCGGCTGACCGCCTCCTTCTTGGTGTCGGAGTTGTCCATCACGAAGGTATCCATGTCGGCGCACACGTAACCTTTATGCGCCGTGATCGGCGCCTCGGTGCGCTCGAGCAGGCGCAGGCTCAGCTCGTCGGTCAGCTCGCGCAGCTCGGCCGCGCGGGCATCGAGCCGCTGGCGCATCCACACGCTGCCGGGCACCTTGGCAAGCCCGAGCGCCTCCTTGAAGAAGCGATCGCTGCGAAACGGCTCGATCGCCTCGAAGTCGCTCTTGCCCAGGCTCAGCAGCCCCACCATCGACTTGACCAGGTCCGAGGTGCGCATGCCCTGCGACACCGGCAGCCTCGGGTCGATCACCGCCTCCACCTGCGCCGCCTGGCAGCACTGCCCGATCAGCGCCAAGCCCGAGTAGGACGTCAGGTTGAGCTTGGCGGACTGCTTGACTTCGAAGCGCGGCATGGTCGGTTGGGTGAAAGGCTCGGATGCGTAATTATACAATTACATCAATGCGTTAGGCTGGATTTCCGGCTAAGCGAACACGGATTCAGG
>Ga0209573_1002729_pt1 | contig 21415 bp, 17 predicted proteins | sample TNRBio252014_DNA_FD_185870 | JGI IMG/M metagenome (GOLD analysis project Ga0209573, IMG submission 185870) | Wastewater treatment Type I Accumulibacter community from EBPR Bioreactor in Madison, WI, USA - TNR Reactor_6/25/2014_ DNA (SPAdes)... | ecosystem: Engineered > Bioreactor > EBPR >...
AGACGCCGATTTCAATCGGCGACGACGCCGCAGCGCCGCCTGCGGTTGAAACCGCAGGCTGACACCCTCAAAGCATGCTAAAGCAAGCTGGTGTGCGCGCCTGAGCTTGCTTTAGCATGCTTCAGCTGTGTCAGACGCCGATTTCAATCGGCGACGACGCCGCAGCGCCGCCTGCGGTTGAAACCGCAGGCTGACACCCTCAAAGCATGCTAAAGCAAGCTGGTGTGCGCGCCTGAGCTTGCTTTAGCATGCTTCAGCTATGTCAGACGCCGATTTCAATCGGCGGCGACTTGCTTTGCGCATTGACAGCTTTCCGTGAGATAATCCCCCTCGCATTTCATCTCATCCTGGTTGGTTAGGAAACCGCTGCATGAACGACGTCCTGATCGAGCTCCTGCCCCTGATCCTGGGCGCGGCGCTGGCGCCGCTGTATCCTATTCTGGTGTTGCTCCTGCTGCTGGGCGAGGGCGGGCTGCGCAGCGCGATCGCCTTCGTGGCCGGCGCGCTGGCTATGCGTCTGGCGCAAGGCGCGCTCTTCGGCTGGGTGTTCGGCGCAGCCGCCGAAGCCCATCCCGACGGCGGCCCGCAGCTCATCGCCTCGACGCTGTTGCTGGTGGTGGGCCTGTTGTTGCTGCTGACCGCCGTCAAGAAATGGCGCAAGCAGCCTGACCCCGATGATCCGCCGCCGCAGTGGATGGCCGCGCTGGGTGGGCTGTCCTCGCTCAAGGCGGTCGGCGCCGGCGCGCTCTTCACGGCCGTCGCGATCAAGCAATGGGTCTTCACGCTGACCGCCATCGACGTGATCCAGGGCGCGGCGCTGGAGAGAGCGGCCGGCGCGGGCCTCTACCTATTCTTCATGCTGGCCACGCAGACGCTGGTGTTGCTGCCTATCCTGGTCTACGCCGTAGCGCCGCAGCGATCGGCCAAGCCGTTGGCTGCGGCCCAAGCCTGGCTGGCGCGCAACGACCGGCCGATCATGATCGGCGTGTCGCTGGTCTTTGGCCTGTGGTTCTTGGTCAAGGGCATCACTGGCTTGATCGGGACTGGGGCATAGAGATCAGGATGCGGCACTATCTTCTCGCCAACAACCAAGCCGTCAGCCCCGTCTTCGATTGGATCGAGCGCGCGGCGGTCTTCATCGAGGTGCTGGCGGTGATCATCATCGTCAGCGCTATCGTCGTGGCGCTGCTGCGCTACCTGGTGGACTTTGCGCTGAACCGCGGGCGCGACCATCTCTACCACCGGCTCAAGGTCAGCTTGGGCAAAGCGCTGCTGCTGGGCCTGGAGGTGCTGGTGGCAGCCGATATCGTCCACACCGTTGCCCTGGAGGCCACCCTGGAGAGCGTCTTCGTGTTGGGCCTGTTGGTGCTCGTGCGCACCTTCCTGAGCTGGGCGCTGGTGGTGGAGATCGAAGGGCGCTGGCCCTGGCAGCCGCGCCACGCGATCTCCGAGGCGTCGCCAGATGAGGCGCAGCTCTAGCAATCAGGCGCATTTGGCAGCCGACAAGAATGTGGATAAAAAAAGCCCGGCAACAAACAGTTGCCGGGTCTCTTCTAGCCTTGGAAGCTGTTTGAAAAGCCCCGGACCGGTGGTTCGAAACCCACCGGCTGACAGCACAAAGGCCCTTCAGGGCCTGGAATCCAGCGGCTGAGGCCGCTTCGTACTTTCAGTCAGATGGTTTCAACCTCTGTCTCTCTTGGGGTGGTGACCGGTCAGCCTGGTGGATCCGGTGGTTTCTCTATCGATGGGAAGATCAGGGCCCTGTCTTCGCCTTGCTGCGCGCCTCGTCGATTACATCCAGCACCTTCTCTGGGTTGGCCACACCGACCAGGGCGAAAGTCTTGCTGCCGGACGAAGCCGTCTGGCAGATCACATCGCCAAAGTTGAACATGGTGTTGAAGACGCCCTTCATGCGGATGTTGATATCCTGCACGTTGGTGAGAGAGGCTGTCGTCACCTGCAGGTTGAAGGGGGTCGAGCGGGTCACGTCTACCAGGCGGCGGTTGGTGATCAGCCACTGGTCGTTGTGGTAGCGATACCAGACCATGAAGCCGGCCAGCAGCGTGCCCACCACCACCAGCGCGAAGGCGATATCGAGCAAGGTGTTAAGGTTGCCTCCATCGCGGCGCAGCCACTGCCACACGACCAAACTAACGATGAGGATCAGCGCGTCCAGCGCCAGCCGTCCCCACAGGCTGGCCGGGTGGCGTTTGATGGTTTTGATGACTTCTTCTCCATCTTGCAGTTGAATAGGTAAGGCCATGATCGATTTCCTTCCGGTGATTGCATTTGCTTGCCACAATGGCCAGCGGGTCAGCCTTGCGGCTGGACCTGTATGCATCAAGTATCTCCGAAGTTGGCGTTCTGTCAAATGACCTGGGTGCAAAAGAGTTTGACTTCTCCGAGAAGTCGAACTTCTGGGCCGGCCAACCAAGGTTGAATACCCTCCAACCACTTGCCAGCCGCTCAGTTCTGTGGATAATTCGGTACCGCACTCCGTTACGCCAAAGTTGCCAACTTTTCCGCAAGGTTGGCAACTTTGGCCCATTCGTTCAACCAGGAAGGGCACCCACATGAAATCTCGCACCCCTCGTCTGCTCTTGGGCAGCGCTCTGATTATGGCGCTGCTGCTGTTGGCTCTGCTGCCGACGCCGTCGCCCAGCGTGGCCCCGGCCAGCTCCAACCCCCCGTCCGCGCTCGATTCCATCGTGCCCGACCTCGACTCCAGCCGTGAGCGCTACATGCCTGAGCCGGGCGAGGACGAGAGCCGGGAGAGTGAGAATCTCCTGGCCATGGGTGACTATTTCTACCACCGGATCAGCTATCCCACCGGCCAGTTCGATCCGGCCTGGTACGTGGAGGCCAAGGCACAGGACGAGCAAGTCCAGCGCAGCGTGCCCGCCGGCGAGGTGACCTACAACCGGGCGGCCAGCCAGTCGCCGCTGGCTCTCGACCCCAACCGCTTTACCTCGCTGGGCCCCAAGCCCTTGCAGAGCAACGGCTGCACCGGCTGCTACAGCTACGGCCTGGTCAGCGGCCGCACCAACGTCATCGCCATCGATCCGGTGGCGCCCAACGTGGCCTATCTGGGCTCCAACGGCGGCGGCGTGTGGAAGACCACCAACTGCTGCTCGGCCAGCACCACCTGGACCTCGGTCACCGACGACCCACTGCTGAGCACCATCGCCATCGGCGACATCGTCATTGATCCCAACGACCACAACACGGTCTACGCCGGCACCGGCGACCTGCGCTTCGGCTCCTTTGCCTTCGGCTCGGCCGGCGTGCTCAAGAGCAGCGACCAAGGCGCCACCTGGCAGGTGCTGGGCGCGGATGTCTTCAACGCGGCCTATAGCCAGCCGGGCGGCGTCTTCCCGCAGTACCAGGCCATCGGCAAGGTGCAGGTCGATCCCAACAACAGCAGCCGGCTGGTGGTGGGCACGAAGACCGGCCTCTTCCTCTCCTACGACGCGGGCGATACGTGGACCGGGCCGTGTCTGACCAACAGCTTCAGCAGCCAGCGCCAGGACACCACCGGCCTGATCCTGCGCGACACCGGCGCTGAGACGCAGGTCTATGCCTTCATCGGCACGCGCGGCTTTGCCACCACGGTGCAGGTCGGCCTGGACCAGAACGGGGCCAACGGCGTTTACCGCGCCCTGCTGCCGGCTAGCGGTTGCCCCGCCGGCTGGGAGACGCTGAGCCGGGCCGACAACGGCTGGCCGGCCGGCACGGCGGCCGGCGTGCCGGTCAATACCACCACCGGCGGCGGCAACATCTTGGGCCGGCTGGACGCCGCCATCTCGCCCAGCAATCCCGACGTGATCTACGTGGTGGCGCAGGCGATCCTGGCCACCAGCACCAGCCAGCGCGGCGGCCTGCTGGGCATCTGGCGCACCACCGACGGCGGCCTGACCTGGCAGCAGCGCTCCAACCGCACCGGCCTGACCGGCTGCTCCGGCGACTACACCCAGAACTGGTACGATCAGAACATCGCCGTCGATCCCAACAACCCTGACGTGACCTATCTGGACACGGTGGACATCTTCCGCTCCACCAACGGCGGCACAACCTACGTCAACCTGACCTGCGGCTACGCCGGCGGCACCACGGTGCATGTGGATCACCACGCGCTGGCCTACCTGCCTGGCTCATCGTCAACCTTGCTGGCTGGCAGCGACGGCGGCGCGTACGTCACCCTCAACGCCAACGCGGCCAATCCGACCTTCAGCCAGCTCAATACCTCGCTGCCAACGCTGGAGTTCTACTCCGGCGACATCACCGCCAACTTTGCCACCTCGGCCCAGCCGGGCATCAACGGCGGCATGCAGGACAACGGCTCGGCCGTCTACGTTTGGAGTTCCGGCAGCCCGGCCCAGGCAGTCTGGCAACTGCGCAAGGGCGGCGATGGCATGTTCGCGCGCATCGAGCCGGTGTTGGGCCAGCGTTGGTACCAGGAGAGCCAGAACGGCGCGCTGGCCGTGAGCACCACCGGCCCCCTCGGCGGCCAGACCTCAGCGACCGGCGCCTGGACGGCCGACCGGCTGAGTTTCATCTTCCCCTACGAGATCCAGAAAAACGGCTGCCCGCCGACCGGCTGCACCCACATGATCGCCGGCTCCTATCGGGTTTTCGAGTCGGTTAACGGCGCGATCGGCGCCAGCGCGGCCGCGCGTTGGCATGTCAACAGCGGCGACCTGACCAAAAACACGCTGGCCGACCGCTCTTTCATCAACCAGCTCAACTACGCCTGGAGCGACAACACGCGCGCGATGGTCGGCACCAACGACGGCAACGTGCAGATGGGCTTCGAGCTGGGCCAGGGCGTGGCCAACAGCGCCTTCTGGGTCAACGTCACCGGCGGCAACGCCGTGCTGCCCAACCGGCCGATCCTGGACGTGTTCCAGGACACAGCCAACCCGCTGATCGGCTACGCGGCCGTGGGCGGCTTCGACCAGAATACCCCCGCCACGCCCGGCCACGTCTTCCAGGTGACCTGTAGCGCGGACTGCGTCTCGTTCACCTGGGCCAACAAGAGCGGCAACCTGCCCAATATCCCGGTCAACTCGATCATGGTCAACCCCAACTTCCCACAGCAGGTCTTTGCGGGCAGCGATTGGGGGCTGTACTACACCAACGACATCCACGCGGCGACGCCGGCGTGGTACCGCTTCCAGGCCGGCCTGCCCAACGTGATGATCTGGGACATGAGCGTCGACAGCGGCGCGACGACCCTAGCGCTGTGGACCCGCAGCCGCGGGGCCTACGCCTGGCCGCTGCCCAACGCGCCGTTCCGCACCTGCCCCGACTTCGACGGCAACGGCAGCATCGACGTGCTGGACATCGGCCAGATCGCGGCCCACTGGGGTGAGACTACGGCCTCGCCCGGCTGGAACAACCGCTACGACCGGGACGGCGACGGCGACGTAGATATCGTGGACATCATGCTGGTGGTGGCGGCGTTTGGCAACAGTTGTTAACTGGAATCCATGAACCAACGCGAGATCATCGTGCGCAAGAGCCCGTTTGTCTTTCTCAAACGGGTTGCGGTCCTGATCTTCTTTTTCGCGCTGCTGCCCACCTTCGCGGCGCTGGCGCTGAACCTGCGCGGCGACTACCAGGAATCGGCCCTGGCTCGAGTGGTGCCAGACTACACACTGTTCGTGGTGTTGCTGTTGGCGCTGGTGCAGTTCCTGCTGGTGGTTGTCGCCTTCGTGACCTGGTACCTGCCGGTCTACGTGGTGGACAGCCAGCAGATCGTGCAGAAGGGCGGCGGGCTACACGGCGAGAAGAAGCTGGCTGATCTCGCGTCCATCGCCGACAGCGCCGCCAGCCAGGGCCCGCTGGGGCGCCGCCTGGACTACGGCAGTCTGACACTGTGCAGCGCGGACGGTGTCGTCCTGGCTGTGCTGAAGGATATTCCCAACCTGGACGCGACGGCTGAGCAGATCGCCGGGCTGGCTGAGCTGGCTCGGGCGCGCCAGGCTGCGCACGAGCCCCGGCCAGCCGCCCAGTTGATCGCCGCCGGCGAGGGCCAGTACGTCGAGTTCAAGGCCAGCCTGCTGTGGGACTACTACCGCCAGTCGGTCAACAAGGACCTCTACGAGCCGGTGATGAAGAACCTGGCGGCCTTCATGAACACAGCCGGCGGCGTGCTGCTGATCGGCGTCAGTGACCAGGGCGAGGTGTTGGGCCTGGAGCGGGACTTTAGCGCGCTGCCTAAGAAGAACGTGGACGGCTTCGAGAACGCCGTCAACATGGCCTTCACCAGCATGATCGGCGCCGAGTTCCGCCAATACGTCAGCCTGGCTTTCGACGAGATCGACGGCAAGACCATCTGTGTGCTCTCCGTCGCGCCGGCCAGCGCGCCGGCCTATCTGACCTTCAAGGGCAAGGAGGAGTTCTACATCCGCACCGGCAACTCCAGCCAGCCCTTGCCAGTCAGCAAAGCTACGAAGTACGTGCAGACGCGTTTTCCCCGCTCATAGAAGTGCGGTTGCCGCTCGGTGTAGACGCGCAGATTGGTTTCTTTGCCGCCGAGCAAGCGACTCTGAACGCAGCGCCAGACTTTACACCTGAGAAGTCACTGCTGGTGGCCAGCATTGAACTTGGGTACATAGTTGCACGGCAAGTATGCAGCGTGTATAATGGCACTGGACCAACGTAGATGATCGTATCTTTTGACGATGACGCCACTTCCGATCTCTATCATGGGCGTAACACTCATCGTGTTCGGCGCTTTGCACCGGCGCTGCAACGCGTGGCGTTGCGCAAGCTCGACGTTCTCAATGCTGCCCACAAATTGGACGATCTGCGTGAACCGCCTGGTAATCGATTGGAGACCCTTGCGGGTGCCTTGATGGGCTATTACAGCATTCGAGTCAACCAACAGTGGCGACTTGTCTTTCGCTGGCAAGGCAACAATGCCTACAACGTGTCATTGACGGATTATCACTGATCGAAGGATTCACACCATGCTGCCCGAAAACCGAACTACCACGCATCCAGGCGAGGTGCTGAAGGAGGAGTTCCTTGAACCTCTGGGAATCACTCAGCTCGCCTTTGCACAGCACATCGGTGTTCCCATGCAACGGGTCAATGAGATCGTGCGCGGCAAGCGCAGCGTCACTCCTGAAACAGCCTGGCTCTTCTCCCAGGCCTTGGGCACCACCCCTCAGTTCTGGATGAACCTGCAAGACGCCTATGACCTGACCAGCAAGAGACCGACCCGAACGGTCGAGCGCCTGGTCAAGGCCGTATGACCCAAATCAAATGATCGAGAGAGTTGATAGCCCATGTCTGCACCAGGCCGCGTCATTCGCCGTCCCCAAAGTACGCTAATCACCTATGGCAGCCCGCCAACGGTGGTCTACAAACTGAGCCAGCGCGATGTGCCGCGCGTCGAGCAGGCCACTGCGACGGCGCTGGACTTTCTGCCCCAGCCGGCGCTACAGGCCGCCATCGAAAACCTGGGCGTGCCGTTGCTGGCGCTGGACGTCGAGGATCAGGCTGTGCTGGCGCCGCTCGGCTATGCGCCTCCTGCCTCGCCTGTCCGCACGCCCCCCGCCCAGCCGCCCAGGCCAGGCGGCGCGCCCCCTGCTCAGCCGATTCGGCCGGCTGGCGCGCCTCCTGCGCCATCGACCGGGCCTGGTGGCATAGAACCAGATCCGCCAGCCGACGAAGCGCCTGCATCCGGCCTGCGTATGGGCCTGGTGGCAGCCGTGATCGTGCTGGGCGCCGTGGTGCTGGTGATCGTCCTGCTGCTCAGCCGGCTCTTCTCCGGTCCCAGCGGCTCGGGCGGCGGCACAGCCACGCCCGACCCGTCCCTCACCGCTACCGTCACCAGCACGCTGACCCTCACGCCCGGCGCGCCGACGGCGATTGCCCTGAGCAACGTGTCGGTGCGCAGCGGGCCAGGCGAGGCGTTCGAGGTAATCGGCATCCTGCCGGCCGGCGGCAGCGCGGCCATCATCGGCCGCACGGCCGACAGCGCCTGGTGGCAGATCCAGGGCGCCAACATTCAGGGCGGCCAGGGCTGGGCGCCGGCCGATCGCGTCGAAGCGCGCAACGCGGGCGCCGTGCCAGTGGTGGCATCTCCTCCCACGCCCACACCAAGCCCCACGCCGTTGACAACCTTCCGCGGCTGGAAGGGGGAGTACTTCGCCAACCCCAACCTGCTGCCGCCGCCCGCCGCGGTGCAGGACGACGCCACCATCAACTTCAACTGGGGCAGCGGCCCACCCGCGCCCGGCGTGCCCGCGGACAATTTCTCGGTGCGCTGGTCGCGCCAGGCTTTGTTCGAGGATGGCAACTACCGCTTTACGGTCAGCGTGGAGGGCGGCGCGCGGCTCTGGCTCGACGGCCGGCCGTTGATCAACGATTGGCAGAGCGGCGGCCCGCGTGTGCTGGAGGCTGACAGCGGCGTGTTGAGCCGCGGCGACCATAGCGTGGTGGTGGAGTACTTCAAACTGAGCGGCAACGGCCAGATCGCAGCCAGTTGGCAGCTTGTGCAGGCCCAGCCGCCCACGGCCATCATCAGCGGGCCCGGCCAGGGCGTCGCCGGCCAGCCGCTGACCTTCAGCGCGGCCAGCTCGGCGGCCGCGCCCGGCCGGCGCATCGTGCGCTACGAGTGGCGTTTCGGCGACGGCAGCGGCGCCGAGGGGATTCAAGTTGACAAGATCTACAGCGCGCCGGGCAACTACGACGTGACGCTGGTGGTCAGCGACGACGCGGGCCTGACCGGGGTCGCCGTGCAGCAGGTAACCATCGCCGCGCCCACGGCTACCCCTACGCCCATCGCGCCGCCCGTGGCCATCATCAGCGGCCCGTCCCAGGTCACAGCCGGCGTGGCCGTCACCTTCGACGGCAGCAGCTCGACCCCGGTGGGCGGCCTGAGCAGCTATCAGTGGAACTTCGGCGACGGCGGCACAGCCAGCGGCCCGACCGTCAGCCACGCCTTCGGCCAGGCCGGCGTCTACAACGTCACGTTGGCGGTGAGCAATGCGGCTGGCCAGACCAGCCAGGCTGCGTTGACGGTGCAGGTCAGCGCGGCTCCGCCCGTTGCGCTGCCGCTGGAGGGCACGCGTTGGACGTTGCAAGGCGCGCAGCCAGGCACGACGCTCACGGCGCTCTTCCAGCAGGGCCAGATCAGCGGCTCTGGCGGCTGCAACACCTACAACGGGTCCTTCACCACGTTTGGCCCCGACATCACCATCGGCGCGCTGTCGGTCACCGGACTGGTGTGCGATCCTGCCGTCATGGAGCAGGAGAACACCTATCTGGCGCGCCTGCAACTGGCCGCTACCTACCAGATCGATGGCAACCAACTGCGCCTGGCGGGCCAGATCGGCAGCGACAATTTCGTCTTGATCTACAGCGGCGCCCGGCCGTAAGGCGCCGGTTAAAACAGTTGCCAACTTTTCCGAGAAGTTGGCAACTGTTTTTTTCATCGAGCGTCAGCCCGACAAGTCGATACCACAGGAAGCAACCAATGTCACGTCTTTCGAGCTTGGTGCGTGTGCTGCTACGCTTTCTGCTGGTCTGGGCAGTGGATGCCGTGTCCCTGATCATTACGGCGGCCTTGCTGCCTGGCATGGCCTTTCTTGCAGCGCCGGGGAGACCCGCATGGCTGGCCGCAGCGGGTTTGCCACTTCCCTGAACCCAGTGTAGAATGGCGTCCATCGTCGCCCCCCCTTTTTAGACTCAGTGAGGAGTCACAGCCGTATATGACCGCGAAATCCAATGCCGTCGCCAAGGCCGTCCAAGCGTCCTGGCTCCCGCTGGCAATCATCGTGCTGGCCCAACTCCAGATGGGCATCAACATCAACGCCCTGCCGGTGTCGCTGGGGCCGATCATCGAGGACATCAACGCGCCGGCTACCTCGGTGGCTACGGCGCTGGTGCTCTACTCGCTCTTCGTAGCCGCTTTCGTCATGCTGGGCGCCAAGCTAGGCAAGATGTTCGGCGAGCGGCTGGTGTTTCAGGTCAGCGCGCTGGCCCACGGCGGCGCCATGGCCTTGATGGCGGTCAGCGTCAGCGCCGAGACCATGAATACCGCGCAGGCCATCGCCGGGCTGGCCGCAGCCGCGCTGGTGCCGACGCTGGTGGTGCTGATCGCCGCTAACTATCGCCAACGCCAGCAGGAACAGGCGCTGGGCATCCTGGCTGCCATCCCGGCCGTCGCCAGCGGCCTGACCTTCGTGGTGGCCGGCTTCATCGCCACCGCCCTGAGCTGGCGGGTATCGTTCTGGCTCATCTTCGCCATTTCGATTCTGGTCTTCATCCTCAGCTTCCGCCTCCAACCGATCCCGCGCAGCAAAGGTATCAGCATCGACCTGGTGGGCGTGGTGCTGTCGGCCCTGGCCATCGCCTGCATCCTCTTCGGCTTCAACAACCTGAACACCTGGGGGCTGATCGCGGCCAAAGAGGCCGCGCCGATCTCGCTGTTAGGGCTGTCGCCGGCGCCGTTCCTGATCGCGCTGGGCATCGTGTTCGGCCAGGCCTTCTTCGTCTGGTCGGAGCGGCGCGCGGCCGACAAGAAGACGCCGCTGTTGGCGCTGGAGGTGATCAACTCCACCGAGCAGCGCGCCGCGGTCGGGGCCTTCCTCGTGGCTGGCGGCATCGGCTCGGTGGTGGCCTTCATCATTCCCCTGTACATCCAGATCGTCCAGGGCCAGACGCCCCTCTTTACCTCGGTGGCGATCGTTCCCTACGCGCTGACGGTGGCGGCCGCGGCCATCCTGTCGGTGCGGCTGTATGACCGCCTCCCCCCGCGCCGGCTGGGTGTGATCTCCTTCAGCCTGGTGGCGGTCGGCTCGACTTTGCTGGCGTTTACGATCAGCAACGAATGGACGACCCCGGTCGTGATCCTCGGCTTGGCGATCGTCGGCCTGGGCGAGGGCACGATGCTGACGCTGTTGTTCAACGTGCTGGTCTCGTCCTCGCCCAAAGAGCTGGCCGGCGATGTGGGCGCGCTGCGCGGCGTTGTCAACAACGTCTCGTCGGCCCTGGGCGCAGCCTTCGCCGGCGTGGTGGCGGTCGGCCTGCTCAGCCTGTTCATCGTCTCGGCCTTCAACCAGTCGAACCTGCCGGAGATCCTGCGCTCCGAGATCAATTTCGACAAGATCGACTTCGTCAGCAACGACCAGCTCAAGGCGGTGCTTGACCAGACGTCGGCCACGCCGGCCGAGGTGGATGAGGCCGTGCTGATTAACGCAGCGGCCCGCCTGCGCGCGCTGAAGGCCACCTTCCTGATCCTGGCTGCCCTTGCGCTGCTGTCCATCTTCCCGTCGCTGCGGCTGCCTGGCTACAAGCCGGAGGAGCTGTCGCCTGAGGAGTTGTACGCCGGCCGGCCGCCCGCCGGCGCTCCGGCGCGTACGTGATTAGTTCAAATCGCCGAACCATTTCACAGCGGAGTGAGCACCCCCAGGTGCGGTCCGTGGACGCCCATCCGCGCGTAGGCATGCTCGACTGCGCGCAGCGTGTGACCCTTCTGCTGCGGAGTGAGCACCCCCAGGTGCGGTCTGTGGACGCCCATCCGCGCGTAGGCGTGCTCGACTGCGCGCAGCGTGTGACTGTTTAATTTAGAGAGGAGAATTGCCCATGACTCAAGCAAGCGATGCTGCACGCGCCTACTCGCGCGACCACAGCGACAAGTTTCTGGACGAACTAAAGGCCATGCTGCGCATCCCCAGCCTGAGCGGCGACCCCGCCCATGCTGGCGACGTGCGGCGCATGGCCGAGTGGCTGGCCGAGCATATGGCCGGCCTGGGCCTGGACACGGTCGAGGTGATGGAGACGGCCGGCCATCCGGTGGTCTACGGCCAATGGCTGGGTGCGGGGCCGGACAGGCCCACCGTGCTGGTCTACGGCCACTACGACGTGGTGCCGGCCGATCTGGCCGACGGCTGGGACAGCGAGCCCTTCGAGCCGCTGGTGCGCGACGGCAAGATCTATGCCCGCGGCGCCACCGACGACAAGGGCCAGTTGTTCGTCCACGTCAAGGCGCTGGAGTCCTACCTCCAGACCGGCGGCGCGGCCCCGGTCAACCTCAAGTTTCTGATCGAAGGCGAGGAAGAAGTCTCGTCTGTCAACCTTAAGCCCTTCATCGTGGAGCACCTGGAGCTGCTGCGGGCCGACGTGGCCGTGATCAGCGACACCTCCATGCGCACCATCGAGGAGCCGGCCATCCTGCACAGCCTGCGGGGCATGACCTACATCGAGGTCTACGTGCACGGCCCCAAGGACGACCTGCACAGCGGGCTGTGGGGCGGCGCAGTACATAACCCAGCCATCGCCCTGGCGCAGATCCTGGCCAAGCTGTTCAACGACGACAACACCATTGCCGTCCCTGGCTTCTACGACGATGTGGTCCCGCTGACCGAGGCCGAGCGGGAGATGATCGCCAAGACCGACCTGACCGAGGAGCAGTACAAGGCCTCGACCGGCGTGCCGGCCGTCTGGGGCGACGCGGCCTACAACATCCGTGAGCGCATTGCGGCCCGGCCCACGCTGGACGTCAACGGCCTGTGGAGCGGCTGGTCTGGCCCTGGCCCGAAGACCATCGTGCCGGCCAAGGCCGGCTGCAAGCTGAGCTGCCGGCTGGTGGGCAACCAGGACCCGCACAAGATCTTCGAGCTGCTCAAAGCCTATATCGAATCGCTGGCCCCGCCCACGGTACGCGTCGAGGTGCGGCTGATCACCACCGGCAAGCCGGCGCTCTTCCCCTTCGACAGCCCGGCCATGCAGGCGGCGGCGCGCGCCTACGTCGCCGGCTGGGGCGCAGAGCCAGTCTTCACGCGCGGCGGCGGCAGCATCCCGGTGGTAGCCGACATCGCCGACCTGATGGGCATTCCGGTGGTGCTGATGGGCTTCGGTCTGGACGACGACGGCCTGCACTCGCCCAACGAGCGCTTCAGCCTGGAGATGTTCCAGCGCGGCATCGAGACCACGATTGTCTATCTGGAGGAGTTGGCCAGCGTGGGACGTAACGCGTAATACGTGTCACGCGTTACGTGTCACGTAACCCGGAATCTCGGACGCGACTCCCGCTTATCCGGGTTACGGGTTACGTGTTACGCATTCCTCTGCCCCGCGGGAAAGGACGACGCATCGATGAGCACGACTTTTCTGAACGAACTCGAGGAACGCTTCCTGCGCTACGTCCAGATCGACACCACGGCCGATCCGACCTCGCCGACCTCGCCCAGCACGGCCATTCAGTTCGATCTGCTCAACCTGCTGGCGGACGAGCTGAGGGAGATCGGCGCGCAGGATGTGACGCTGACCGGCTACGGCGCTGTCCTGGCCACCATCCCGGCCACGGTGCAGGCCGATGTGCCCACGGTTGCCCTGCTGGCGCATGTAGACACCGCGCCGCAGTTCTCCGGCGCGGGCGTCAAGCCTATCGTCCACCGCTCCTACAGCGGCGAGGATATCGTCTTGCCCGACGATCCCAGCCAGGTGTTGTCGCCCCAAGCGCTGCCCTATCTGGGGCAAAAAGTGGGCGACGACATCGTGACCGCCTCTGGAACGACGCTGCTGGGCGCTGATGACAAGGCCGGCATCGCCATCATCATGGCCGCCGCGCGTCACCTGCTGCAGAACCCGGACTTGCCCCACGGCCTGATTCGCATCGGCTTCACGCCCGACGAGGAGATCGGCCGCGGGGTACATGCCGACCTGCCGGCCGACCTGCGGGCCGAGTTCGCCTATACCCTGGACGGCGCGCATCGAGGCGAGATCGTCTACGAGACCTTTTCGGCCGACGGCGCCAAGATCACCGTCAAGGGCGTGTCCATCCATCCCGGCTGGGCCAAGGACAAGCTGGTCAACGCCGCGCACCTGGCCGCCACCATCGTGGACACGTTGCCGCAGGCCACGCTGACGCCGGAGACCACCGCTGGCCGCCAGGGCTTCCTGCACATCGTCGGCATGGGCGGGTCGGCGGCCGAGATGACCATTGACATCATCCTGCGCGACTTCGAGCGCGCGGGGCTGGCGGCGCAGGGCGAGCTGCTGCAGAAGGTGTGCGCAGCGGTGCAGGCCGGCGAGCCGCGCGCCGAGATCACCTGCGCCATCACTCCCCAGTACCGCAACATGCGCTATTGGCTTGAAGACGACATGCGCCCGGTCGATCTGGCGCGCGCGGCCTGCCGCCAGGCCAGCGTCGAGCCGTTCTCTGTACCCGTGCGCGGCGGCACCGACGGCTCGCGGCTGACCGAGCTGGGCGTGCCCACCCCCAACGTGTTCACCGGCATGCAGGAGATCCACGGGCCGCTGGAGTGGGTCAGCTTGCAAGACATGGCGGCTGCGACCGAGGTCTGCATCCAGTTGGTGCAACTGTGGGCCGCGGCCGGGCGAGGCGAGGCCAAGCCGGCGCATGGCTCCGAATCGCCAGCCGCTACAGGCGCAGCCGTCGACTGGACGGATGCGATTTGAAACTGCGGCAAGGTTGCCATCTTTCAGAAAAGATGGCAACCTTGCCCCTTGATTGGAGGCTGAAATGACCGCGAAATCTGCTGCAGAGCCGAAGGGTCCCTCGTTCATGGACAAGTTGCTGAACGCCGTCGAGCGGGTTGGCAACAAGGTGCCCCACCCGGTGCTCATGTTCTTCTATCTGATGATCGGCGTGATCGTTCTTTCGGCGATTCTGGCGCTCTTGGGCGTCAGCGTTACCGAGCTGGTCGCGGTGCCGGTGCCGATCGATGTGACGCCCGACTTCTACGAGGACCTCAGCGAATACACCCTGTCTGGAACAGGAGACCAAGACGTCGAATTTGTGATCCAGGAACAGACCACTGCCATCAAGAGCCTCTTGACCGTCGATGGCATTCGCTTCCTCTTCACCTCCTTCGTGCCGAACTTCCAGGGCTTCGGCGCGCTGGCCGTCACCCTGATCGCCATGATGGGCGCCGGCGCGGCAGATGTCGGTGGGCTGCTGGCCGCGCTGATCCGCAAGCTGGTCAAGGTCGCGCCCAAGCCGCTAATCGCCTACCTGATCGTCTTCGTCGGCGTGCTCTCCAGCCTGGCTTCGGATGCCGGCTATCTGATCCTGATCCCCCTGGGAGGAGCGGCCTTTCTGGCCGTAGGGCGGCACCCCATCGCCGGCATTGCGGCCGGCTTTGGCGGCGTCGCCGCGATCTTCATGGCCAACATCATCCCCACGCCCAACGACGCCATGCTGATTGAGATCACCAACGAAGCGATCGCGCTGGCCGGCGGCGCTCCGATCTCCATCACGGCCGACTATTTCTTCCAGGTGGTCTCGGCCATCCTGATGACCGTGGTGGTTGGGATCGTCGTGGTACGGGTCGTCGAGCCGCGCCTGGGCAAGTATGATCCCTCGCAGGCGGGCGATCCGGAACAGGCCGCGGTCGCCGACGAGGTCGATCCGGTTCTGGAGTCGCGCGGTCTGCGTCGGGCCGGCCTCGCGGCCCTGGCCGTGTTGGCCGTGGTTCTGTTGGTCACCCTGCCGTCGGGCGCGCCGCTGCGCGATCCGGCAACCGGCGCCATCATCGGCCAGACCCCCTTCATGGCCAGCCTGCTCTTCATCGTGATGCTCTTCTTCCTCGTCCCTGGCATCGCCTATGGCTCGGCCATCGGCAAGTACAAGAGCGCCAACGACGTGATCGCCGCGGTGGTCAAGACCTTTGCCGGCCTAGGTGGCCTGATCTTCATGCTGATGATGATCAGCCAGTTCATCGCCTATTTCAACTACTCCAACATGCCCGCTGTCATCGCCACCGTGCTGGCCGACTGGCTGAGCACCGCCGGCATCGGCAGCATCCCGCTGTTGATCGGCTTCGTCCTGGTGATCGTGCTGCTGGACTTAATCATGCCGGGCTCATTGGCCAAGTGGGCCATTTTCGCGCCGATCTTCGTGCCGCTCTTCATCCGGCTGGGCGTGCCGGCGCAGACGGTGTTCGCCGCCTACCGCGTCGGCGACTCGCCCGTCAACACCCTGACGCCGTTGATGGTCTACTTCCCACTGATCGTCATCTTCGCCCAACGCTATCAGAAGAAATCGGGTGTTGGCTCGCTGGTGGCGCTGATGTTGCCCATCGCTGCCGCGGTCCTGGTGGCCTGGCTGCTGCTCCTGATCCTCTGGTTCGTGCTGGGCATCCCACTGGGGCCCGGCTACCCGGTGCGTTTGTAGAGACGCGCCCACGACGGAGGCGTCGTGCGAGCGCCTGCGCAGATGCAAGCGCTGGTGGACGAAGCCTAGCGATCGGAACAATTGGGTATGACTCTGTTTGTATCCCAGCCAGAGCAGGCAGTTCAGCGCTGAGCCGGCTCGCAATTACACCGTTTTTGCACCTACAAGGCGGTTGTTTATCAGCTGAGGCAGTGTTATCTTTGTATAGACTCTGTCTGCCAGGCGCCGTTTGCTTTGCCGAAATCGAGAGGTCACGTCTCTCGGTTGGCCGCGCGCCTCAATAAACTTCGTTTACAGTGTACAAAATCCTGAATCGCTGAGTTTGTGCCACATTGGTAGAGTGCTTTCAGATATCGCAGGGTTCTCAGTCGATACTAGTGTCGCGTCAACGCTCCTCTGAGGAGCAGGCATCCCCAGATGCCGGGTTCGCACGTGGGCGTGCGAACTCCTCTGAGGAGTAGGCATCCCTGGATGCCGGGTTCGCACGTGGACGTGCGAACTCCTCAAATCACTGGCCGTCCATTTTCATTGACGGTTGTGCGCCCAGCGCATGGATGGCTGACGAGTTATCTGCGCTTCTATGTGCCAGATCAATCCAGATACACGAAAGGAAAGATTCGATGAACGACAACCCCATTCAGGTCATTATCGCCGCCTTCAACAGCCCCGATGGCGCAGGCCAGGTCATGGCTGACCTCAAAGCTGGCAAGAAGGAAGGGCTGATCGGCATCCTGGACGCCGCCGTGGTGGTCAAGGACGCCGAGGGCGAGCTCAAGATCACCGACTCCAAGCGGCGCAGCCGCAAGGGCTTTGTCACCGGCGGCTTGATCGGCGGCGCGCTGGGCCTGCTGGCCGGGCCGGTCGGCTGGCTGGCCGTGGGCGGCGGCGCGCTGGGCGCGCTGGCCGGCAAGGCGGCCGGCAGCCCGCTGAAGAGCTTCATGGAGGACATCGGCTCCTCGCTGACGCCCAACTCCTCGGCCATCGTCGCCGCCATCGAGCACACCTGGGTTGGCCAGGTGGAGGCTATGCTGGCCGCTGAGGGCGCCTACATCGCCAAAGAGACGATCAAGGCCGACATCGCCCAGCAGTTGAGCGCCGGCGGCAGCGTGCTGTACACAGCCGCGGCCGGCCCTCAGGCTGCCGGCATCGCGCGCGTGGCCGAGTCGCCAGCCGGTGCGCAGGTCAGCGCGCTGATTGCCAGCGACGAGGGCGTTCTCATCAGCGATGCCCAGTTCGTCGCCGAAGAGGAAATCGACGAGGCAAGCGGCGGGGAAGCTGAGGCGGGGGTTGCCGAGGAAAAGAAGAACGAGTAATTCGCAGACCAAGCCCATCGAGCGCAAACCCTTCGGGTTTCTGTGGTCGGCCACGAATCGCCGTTGACGCACGAAAACCCGAAGGGTCTTGTAAACACAACGTTGTAAGGAGATCGATACCATGGATAGGGAATACCCCTTGGGGCCGGTGGAGTACCTGACCTTTTACTTCGAAGGCAACCAGTTTCGCGGCGAAATCATCCCGGCGCTGACCGATCTGGTCGACACCGGCCTGATCCGCGTCATCGACCTGGCCGTGGTCAGCAAGGACAGCGACGGCAGTGTGACCATTCTCGAGGCCAACGAGCTGAGTGAAGACGTGGCCCTGGCGCTGGACATCCTGGACTACGAGATGGCCGGCATGTTGTCGGAAGAGGACCTGATGCTCCTGGCCGAGGTGCTGCCCACCAACAGCACCGCCGCGGCCCTGCTGATCGACAACGTGTGGGCCGGCAACTTCGCCCGGGCCATCCGTAGCGCCAACGGGGTGCTGCTCGACAGCGTGCGCATCCCCCATGAGGTGGTGCAGGCGACGCGCCAGAGTCTGCTGGAGGCGGCTGGGCTGAGCTGAGTAAAGCCCCGCTTCAGCCTCCTGCTGTGGTTCGGTCGGTGAGCGGCCACAGCAGGAATGGTTCCGTCTAAGAACGCCGCACCGCTGCATGAACACAGCGACGCATTCAAGCATGTATTGACCGTAATCTGAACACGAGGAGAGTTATGCGAAGATCACGCAACAATCGACCCAGTTTGATCGGCACGGCCGCGCGCACGGCCGTCGTGGTCGGCACCGCCACGGCCGTGTCAGGCGCCGTCGCCGGCTCCCAACAGCAGAAGGCGGCCGCCCAGCAAACCCAGGCCGCCGCTGCCCAGCAGCAAGCGCTGGCCGAGCAGCAGGCTGCGCAGGCTGCCGAGGCCCCAGCGCCGGCGGCTGGCATCACCGATGATACCCTCGCCCAACTGAAGCAGATGGGCGAGTTGCACCAGGCTGGCATCTTGAGCGACGAGGAATTCGCCGCCATGAAGGCCAGGTTGCTGGGCCTCTAGTCATCACAAGGGCTGGCGGATCGCTGGTTGGAGTCGCCAGCCCCTGCGCGTTCGCCGCGGCTGGCCAAAGACCTCGCCTTTGGTTCCTCTCTCTGCCATGATCGCTCGCCGTCCAACCCATGCCCGCCGCCAGCCGCAGGCCAAGCCGCAAGGCGGCCTGCTGGACCAATTCCTCGACCCCATCGACCTGCTGGCCGAGGTGATCTTCAGCGTGTTGATCATCCTGACCTTCACGCTGTGGTTCGGCATCATCAAGCTCGGCGCGACCCCCGACAAGGTGATCACCGTCGAGTACATGAATGAGTTCATCGTGGCCGTCGTCAGCGCAACCCTGGCCTGGGGCATCATCGACGGCATCATGCTAGCCCTGCTGTCGGTCTTTGAGCGCGGCGAGCGCCATCGCTTCCTGGCCGACTTGCAGGCGGCTGCCAACGACGCACAGGCCATCGACCTGATCGCCAGCGAGTTCGACTTCAGCCTGGAGCCGATCACCGGCGAGCAGCAGCGCCAGGGCCTCTACGTCGATATGCTGGAGCATCTGCGCGATAGCAAGCCGCGGCCGGTCGGCTTTCAATCGGACGATTTGGTCGGCGCGGCCGCTTCGGTGGTGGTGGCCGTGCTCGCCATCATCCCGTCTCTGATTCCGCTGCTGCTGCTGCGCGACCAGGGCGTCCTGGCCGTGCGCATCTCGAACACCGTGTCGTTTATCGTGTTGTTCACTGCCGGCTACCTGTGGGGCCGCTACACCCGGGCCAACCCGTGGAAAACGGGCCTGCTGCTGCTGGGCGCCGGCTTGATCATGATGGCCATCGCCATCCCGCTGGGCGGGTAAGCTCCAAGCTTGCCCCGCGGAAAATCATCACCTTGGAGACAATCACACCGGACTTCGCAAGTCGAAAGGAATTGCATCGATGAAAACCTTTGCGAAAATCAACCTGCTGCTCATTCTTGTGCTGCTGCTGGCGGCCTGCCAGCCTACGCCCCCGCCTGCCGAGCCGGTCGAACCGACCGCGCCTGCCGAATCTACCGTCGCGCCTGTGGAGCCCACAGCCGCGCCCGCGCCCAGCTTCGACCTGGCCGGCACCAACTGGGTGCTGAGCACGCTGAACGGCAACGCGCCGCTGGCGGGAACCACCTTGACGCTGCGCTTCGGCGTTGACGGCTCTGCCTCCGGCACCGATGGCTGCAATCGCTTCACGACCTCTTTCACCCAGGACGGCGCCAACCTGACCATCAACCCTGCGGCCGGCACGATGATGATGTGTCCGGAGCCTGAGGGCGTGATGGAGCAGGCGGCAGCCTATACGGCAGCGCTAGCCGCCACTACCAACTTCTCGGCCAACCAGAACCAACTGGCCTTGCTGGCCGGCAATCAGATCGTCGCCACCTTCGCCGCCGACGTGCAAGATCTATCTGGCACCGACTGGAACGTAACCATGGTCAACAACGGCCGCGAGGCCGTGGTCGGCGTCATCGAAGGCACTGAGATCACGATCCTCTTCGGCGCGGACGGCGAGCTGAGCGGCAGCGCGGGTTGCAACCAGTACATCGGCAGCTACACCGTCGACGGCAGCAGCATCCAGGTCGGCCAGCTTGGCTCGACGATGCGCTTCTGCGCCGAGCCCGAAGGGGCGATGGAGCAGGAACAGGCCTTCCTGGCCGCCCTGCAGAGTGCAGCGACCTTCAGTATCGAGGGTGATACGCTGCAGATGCGCACGGCTGGCGACGCCATGGCTGTCCTGGCGACCGCTCGCGTCGAGGTAGACCTGCCTGCGCCGCCTGAGCCGACTACCCCGACTGGCCGCGTCGTCGGCACGCAGGCCCTCAACATCCGCTCCGGCCCCGGCACGGTTTTCCCGGTGATTGGCGTTGCCCGCCTGGGCGACGAGGGCGAGCTTGTCGGCCGCAGCGCTGATGGCCGCTGGTGGGCCGTGGCGATCCCGTCCGCGCCGGGCGGCGTTGGCTGGGCGTCGGCCGACTTCGTGCTGGCCACCAACGCCGAAAACGTCCCCGTGATGCAGGGCCCGCCCCCGCCTGCCCCGACGGCAACACCCGTCCGGCCAGCCCCCACGGCGACGCCGGCCCCGGCCCAGCCAACCGCGACGCCTTCGGCTGAGATCAACTTCAGCGCCGACCGCACCACCATCATGCAAGGCGAGTGCGCCACGCTGAGCTGGTCAGTGCAGAACGTGCAGGCGGTCTGGGTCTATCCGCTCGGCGCCAACTATGCCAGCTTCCCGCAGGCCGGCCAGGGCAGCCAGCAAGTCTGCCCAGCCACCACAACCACCTACGAGATGCGCGTGCGCCTGCGCGATGGCAGCACGCAGTTCCGCCAGGTGACCATCAACGTCACGCCGCTTGCCCCCACCGCCACACCGGCCCCCGCGCCTGATGCGTTGAGCGGCACGCGCTGGACGGTCGTCAACTACAACAACGGCAGCGCGATCGTGACCCTGCTGCCGGGCACCAATCTCACGCTGGACTTCGGTACCGACGGTCGCGTGACAGGAAATTCTGGCTGCAACACCTACCAGGCGTCCTTCAGCCTCAACGGCAACGCCATCTCCATCGGCCAGCCCGCGGGTACATCGATGATGTGTGCGGAACCGGCCGGCGTTATGGAGCAGGAGGCGGCCTTCCTGGCGGCCTTGCAGGCTGCAGCCACCTTCCGCATCAATGGCAACACGTTGGACCTGAACACGGCTGGCGGCCAGATCGCCATCGTGGCCTCGCGTGCGCCCTAGTCAGCCTGACTTGGGTGCGTCTCGCAGCGTAAGACATGACATTTCTTCCGAGAAATGTCATGTCTGGCGCTGCCCTCCCCTGGAGCGACCCGTGAGCCCTCACCTGCGATACCCGTTGATCCTCCTCATCGCTCTCTTGCTGTTGGTCGGCTGCGTTC